>JGI24698J34947_10001085_pt1 | contig 14028 bp, 14 predicted proteins | sample TergutMp193P3_FD_34947 | JGI IMG/M metagenome (IMG submission 34947)
AGCGCAGGGTATATTCGGGCATGGAAGCGGCAGGGTAGACTGTCAAACTTGTTCCCAGAACAAGCATAAGGTCGGCTTTCTGCGATTCGCTTACCGCTTCTCTCAGGGCGTCAACAGGAAGGCTTTCGCCAAAAAAAGTGATAGCCGGTTTCAGTACCCGTCCGCACTTTGGGCATTTGGGCATCTCTCCCTTTTTCACCGCCGCCGCGGCGTCTTCAAAACTAACTCGAATCCCCGAACAGCGCATGCAGTAGTGAATCTTCGGCGAGCCGTGAATTTCGATCACGTTTTTACTGCCGCCTTTTTGGTGTAACAGATCGATGTTCTGCGTAATCAGCGCCTTGAGCAAGCCGCGTTTTTCAAGTTCACCCAAAACGATGTGAACAACAGAGGCTTCCTTTTCGTCAATGTTGTAGATGAAAGAACCGGCCTTCTCATAATAAAAAGACGGGTCCTGCGTAAAATAGTTGATGTCGAAAATTTTTTCCGCGTCCATGTCATTGTAAAGGCCGTTCTTGCCGCGAAAATCACGAATGCCCGAAAGCGTGCTTACGCCCGCGCCTGTAAGCGCGACGGGATGTTTCGCTTCCTTTATGAGAGTAAATAGTTTGTTAATATCATCGGTTTTTTGTTCCATGAAAATATTATATCATAAGATCGAAATTATTCCCAGAGTGAAGAGACCAAATCGCGGTTAAAATATTTTTGCGAAATCTCCGCCAAAACGCCGTCCGCGAAAAGCTCGTCCAGCGCCTTGTCAAGCGCGGCTGTCAATGCGTCGTTTCCTTTTTTCAAACATAGCCCGATATATTCGTCCGAAGGGCCCTGCCATGCAATATCAAAGGGATCGTTCTCTTTCCCTGCGTAATAGAAAGCCGCGATATTATCAACCACGATTAAATCAAGGCGGCCCAGTTTAAGATCGTTGAAACAGTTGATTATTTTATCGTAGGAGAATGATGAAAATGTCAAACTACGCTCTCTCAATCTTTCTGTAAAATATTGAGCTGTAGTGTCGCCCTGATAACCGGCGCGCAGGCCGGTAATGTTCTGTGGTATTTCGATTTTTAATGGAAAACCTTTTAAGGTTACAATCGTCATGGAGCTGTCAATATATGGTTTTGTAAAATTGAATCTTTTTTGACGCTCGCTTAAGATGGTTATGTTAACCGCAATGTCGTACCTTCCGGCGGATAGTCCCGGTAATATACCCTCCCATGAAGTGTCGATGTATTTCGTTTTAAGGCCAAGTTTATCAGCGAGAACCTTTGTCAGTTCAATATCAAAACCGGCAAGCGTTACGCCGTCTCTGTCGTAATACTCCATAGGGGGGTATCCTATCTCAACGCCAATGGAGAGAACGCCGTCTTCAATTGTAAGGCTGCCTTGTTTTTGCTTCGCGCAGACGGACAGAGAAACTGTTGACAGGAGAAGAAAAATAAACGCCGTTAAATTGATTTTCATTACATTCGCGGCGTTCTAACTTTTTAAGAGAGCGTCGATGGCGGCGATTACCCTTTGATTATCCCATATAATGCTGCCAACGACCCTGCCTATAATTTTTCCTTCCCGGTCGATAATGTAGGTAGTGGGGATTGCTTCAATTCCGTAAACGGAACTTACTCTGTTGGCGCTGTCCAACAACACCGGAAAAGTATAGCCGGCGCTGCGGATAAATTGCTGTACCGTTGAAGCGTTCTCTCCGATATCGACAGCAAGTATTTCCAGCCCTTGAGCGTTGAAGCGTTGAAATAATATTTCCATTGACGGCATTTCAACCCTGCACGGCGGACACCATGTCGCCCAGAAATTGAGAATAACAACCTTGCCTTTGAATGAGGAAAGAGTCGCGTTCCCTCCTGCGAGGAGCGGCAGAGAAAAATCACGCGGATCGATTCTCTGTCCCAATACCTGTATGTTCGCGTCACGCAGCGCACGCGCCGCCTCGGAGGAAACATGGGTTTCAGCCTGACATGACGGAAAAAAGAAAAAGATCGCGCATACCGCAAAAATGGCAGATAACGCGTTTTGGGGATTTCTTTTTATAATATATTTCATGTCGCCTCCCTGTTATATTGGGCTTTCAGGAAATTTCAGTTCTCTTCAATTTATTATAAACCTTGAATCAGATTTAGCCAATCCGCAATTATTCTAAAAGGCAGAGCCTTGTCCTCTGCCCAAAAAATATACTGATACTGCCACTTTTGCAGAATTATGTTAAGAGCCGAAAAGCGGCCTGTAAGAATCAGAACGCCCATGATGACGAGTATTATGCCGCTGATTTTTTTTATCAGAGGCAGACGGCCGCGGAACCAGTTTGCCGTAACAAGAAAGCGGTCAAGGAAAACGGCGGCTAAAAGGAACGGAAGCCCCAGCCCAAGTGAATAAAGCGCGAGGTAAAGCGCGGCGATACCCGCCTTGCCGCTTTGTCCCGCCAGAAACAGCACGCCCGTAAGGATCGGCCCAATGCAGGGAGTCCAGCCCGCGCCAAATGCCGCCCCCGCGAGAAAGGCTCCGGCAAACCCGCGATGTTTCGTTATGCGCAAACGTTTTTCGTAATTAAGAAAAGCGATAAAATCAAAAATGATATTCAACCCAAGAATGATCACGATAATGCCGGCGGCAATCCGTATGTATCCTGCTGCGCCTCCCATAAGTAAAAAAGTCGCGGAGATGATAATGCTTAAAACGATAAAGACCGCGGTAAATCCCAGAATAAAACAAAAAGTTATAATGAGAAGAACAAAGCGCTTTCCGGCTGCCGACTCGCTTTCTGTTGACGAAAGGGCAATCCCACTCGCGCCGCCGAGAATACTCAGGTAGGAAGGTATCAGCGGCAGCACGCATGGAGAAAAAAACGAAAGCAACCCCGCGGCAAAGGTAAGAAGTATTGACGGATATTCGCTCATGTTGCGGTAATGATACTATGTTTGTTGGTTTTATTCCATTGCCCGTTTTGTCATAGTCTTTTTTATACCTATTATGTTTTCACAACTTACTCATCGGTTATAATATCATCTGAGATATAAAGAATAGGCGCTTTACCAGAAAGACGAAAGGATGTTACTCCGGTATTTTTGTCGTCTGCCATTCTGAGTATTTGTTTTGTCTTTTCAAGCGGGTACGGCGTGTCGTCCCATCGACAGATTTCCACAGTTTTTACAGTTACTACCTGCTCGTGGTTATCTTCTCCAACAGGCACAATAACAGTATTACCAACATCTATTCTTAAATCGGTTGTACGATAATGATAGATTGTGCCTCCTTTTGAAAATTCAACGCCGCAGTATTTTACCTCGCCAAGTTTGAGCGCGCCCATAAACCCTTCAAGATTTACAATCCCTCCGAAACCGAAGGTGTTTACCGCGATACAAATAATTTCAATAAAAGCCTTGAACTCTTTTTCCGGTATATGGGCACGATCAAACGCACCGTGATGCGTTATAATTTTGCCATCCTCGTACACGGCCTCAAGTTCATACAGATAAACGCTGAAATCTGTCTCGTGAAAAAACTGCACATCATCCCATCCGTCAGCGTTGAGACAGTCTCTCATTGCTTTTAAGCTAAGCTCGCCAAGCTCGGATGAATCACCGAACTCATATTGATGAGTGACGCTTACGCCATCAGGAATGCCGCACTTGATCACAGCTTGCTTTTCGGTAATGAATAATTCATTTTTAACACCTTTTCGGAAAGAGTGCAGGCATATCTTTACCTGTTTGAGTACGGGTTTTTCTTCTTCGGGCCTGCGTTCATCGTCAAGCGCTTTCAAGCGATTGAGCCAATTGCCTATGAATCCACCTTTTACAAATTCATATAAAACACCATTGGAAAAATGATCAGCACGAAAAGCCCCTGTTATGAGAGCGAGAATGCATTGTTCTCCGAGATTGCCTACATCAGCAGATCGCATTGAATCTGCCTCCCACATCAGATTATTTTTTTCAAGTATATCTTCATATATGTCCATTTCATATTCAGGGTGCATATGCACAAAATGATAGAAGTCGATATAGAATTCGTTGAATTTCTCAACATTTTCCAATTTGCCTATGTATTTTGTGAGATAGGTAAATTTTCTGGCAGGGTATGTTTTCCTGGAAAACTTTTCCCATTCCCGATAAATGTCACGTAACTCGCGATCAAGATAGGCAAGCGCTTTGCGTTTCAGATCATGAGGGACACCGTAGTAAGCTTCTGCGATGCCTCCGGTAATAGCCGCCAGAGTGTCGCTGTCGCCGCCGATGCTTACAGCATTGCGTATTGCGTCCTCGAATGAGACAGATTCAAGAAAGGCCTTGATTGCCTGAGGAACTGTTCCCTGGCAACTTTCGTTAAATAGATAATTTTCACGGATATTGTCAAGATTAAAGTTGAGCGTATAGTAGTCTTTTTCTATGCGCTCTTTTATTTCACTCTTTGCAGCTCCGTTACGCGCTAAAAAGACAGCGACAGCGGCAGCTTCCGCGCCTTTAAGCCCCTCAGGGTGATTGTGCGTAACTTCGGTAACTTTCCGCGCGAGCAGTTTTGCTTCGTCCTCTGACTGCGCAATAAATCCGCACGGCGAAACACGCATAGCCGCGCCGTTGCCAAAACTGTTGTATGGCTTTGGGTCGTCATCAAACACCCATTTTCTGAACATACCGCCGAAACCACAGTCTGGATATTTGCGCCCAATTGTCTGCATGTACTTGACGGTATTTTCTCCAAGCCGTTCCCAGTCACCGCTACAAGATAAAATTGCTTTTGAGATAGCGAGCGTCATTATGAACGCGCCAGCAAATAAAACCCGAAATGCAAGCGAATACAGCTCTCACAGATATTACAAACTGTGTAACGACATTTCAATTATTTATTCCCTCACTGCTCCACCCAGCAGGTCAGCCCATTTTTCGGGATAGCGGCTGTAGTACCATTTATGCCGTTTTTCGACAGGCCATTTTTTGTGGAACAGCCTGTCCCACAGGTTGTTGAATATTGCGGATGGAACGCCCACAGCCAGCAGATACAACGGACCAAAAATGACGGATTGTCTGCTGTGCCCATACTCATGTTTTACGGTGGCCTCATTCTTTGTTTTTATAATAATATAGTTTCCCAGCGAAACGCCGGAAATAAATTTCCCGAACCAGTTTTTAGGTTCGTAAAACCAATAGCCTATCCCTGCTTGCGGCTGGAAAGTTTCCGTTGCGCCTAATACCCGAATTAGTATCAAAGCTAGAAGATGTTGTGGTAACTGCCAAATCCACATTAAATATTTCATACCGTACGTTCCGGCCACTCTACTGTAATAGGCCAGCCCGGCTGCGTTTTCACAGCAAGCAGGGCCGCGATCTTTGTCTTGCGTTCTGCGGCATACTCATCATCGATCTCCGCGTGCGCTTTGGCCTCCTCGCTGTTGAGTTCCGCGAAACGCCGATTAAGTTCCGCTGTCGCCTCTTGTTCGTATGCAGCGACATTGATCAGTTGGCCGTCCTGCACGACATACCCATCCGGTGCAGGCAGTTCGCCTGCGATGATGCGTTCTTCATCGCTGTCTGCTACCGCGCCGTATGTACCATTAACCGCGGAGTTATAGAGCACCGGGCCGTAATCAGTGCAGTCGGTCGGGCTTGCGACAAAGTCTGCCCATTCGTTGTTCATTTTTACTTCAAGTAAAATTGTTTTGTGATTCGCTCCCGTCCATTTAGGATTTCTTACGTCGGTAAACATTTTTTCCTCCTATAATTCTTATACTAATTCTTACGCTGTACGGCGAAGTAACATGACACCGTTGTCAGCGTAGAATATACCGCACGATCTCCATGTGCCGGAAAGTGTGTCGCCACTACCATAAGTAGAGTTACACTCGTATGAATGAAGAGGAGAACTGGCGTTTACATATCTTACGGTTCGTACCGAATTTACATTTGGGGGGGTATAAGTTGATGGCGGTACAGTGAATTTAGCTAAAATATAACTCCCCACCGGCAAGTCTACAGTCTTAGCAGCACTTGCGGCAGCCACAACAGCAATAAGGTTAGAGCTGCCGTTTGCATCGATAATTCTTGGTGCACCTGTAAGTATCAGATTGTCGAGAGTGGGAACGATAGGAGGCAAAGGTATCAAGTTTGAAGTATGTATGGGACAGCTACCGGATTCTCCACTATTTGTCCATGTATATCCGCTAGGACGAAGTACGGGAACAACTCCATGCGAACATCGAAAAGAATATCTCCCGCCTCCTCTAACATAAACAATTTCGTCACTTGTTTGCATTACTTGTGTTAAGCCCCTAACAGGGTCTGCGTTAGCATAAGCATACGTTGAGGAAAGTATCCTTCTTCCGTTGTTTATAGTCCCCCAGCCTTCTCCTGTAACTTCCCAAATTTTTCTTACTGTAAACCCATTACCGTGCTCCATCCACGCCTTCTTTGGTACAGATGAGCTTGAACTCCACGTCGCCGACCATACTTCTATTCTATAATTATGAGCATAAGATAGCTTGATAGTGACCGGATAATAATTATCAGCATTAAGGTTTGACGCGTCTATAATTGTTTCAGTAAGAGTATAGGCAGTATTTTTGTCAGCTACGTTAAGAAGCGCTCTAGCCTGTGCCGCTGTTAAAGCCGCAGCATCAGCTAGTTCAGTTGAGTTGTTTCCTAATAAAGTATTATTAGGCAGTTTTTGAAATTTGTCGTAAGTAATCGCATTGTCGGCTATTTTTGCGGTTTCTACAGCGCCGTCTGCGAGTTTAGCGGCGGTTACATTCGCGTCTGCTATTTTGTCAGTCACTACAGAAGCATCAGGATGATCCAGTGTCACGGCAATTTTATGTGTGTCAATGATATTTCTAATTTCTTCCAATACGCCTAAAACTGTCTGTACATTATTATCAATTTCTGGAGAGATAGCGAGGATAGCTGTACGCAAATTCTGATCCGCCGTTGTTCTTTCCTGTGCTTCAGCATTGAGCGCAGCCGTGACGGCTAAAGCCAACTGATTGGTGCTTTGGTTATTCGGAGTTTTTCCAAGCGCGAGAAGAAGTTCAGAAAGATTGTCCAAAATCAGGTTGATCGTTTGAGCGGGGATGTAGGACGGGGGCTCTGCGGGATTAGAGAAATTGCCGTTGGTAAATTTTCCGTTTCCATCAACGCCGGGCCAGGATACGGCCTCGCCGAATAATTCAAGGTTTTCGTTATCAGGATACATTCCAGCCATTTATGATTTACCTCCATCGTAAAAAAATTGGGGAATAGAACCTGCAAGCAGGTTTGCCTGCAAAGACGCTTCAAATTGCGCAATCTGATCGCTGCTGCCACAGGTGTCAACATAAAAAATAATTACTTGCCAGAAAGCGGGGCTGGCAATACGGTTAATGCCGAAACACGAGAAGCCGAAAAAAGCAGGACGGTAGAAAAATATATCAACAATGTTGAAACCATATACTTCTGCTAAATTTTGTAACATGGCGAAGTTTAAATTATCATTTCCTTTTAATAAAAGGAGTTCTTGCCGTTCCGGGCGCGTTTTGCCGATGTTCAACTTATTTAGTAATACCCGCTCCCAATCTTCGATTAATTCTTTGCATGTTTCCGTCCGGCTTTCGTAGTAAAGATTGCTCATGCGGCCTCGGAACCGGATTAATTCATCTATTTTGGCTCTGACAAAAAGCGAGACATCACTTTTTGGATCGGCGAACTGTTCTTCCCAGTAAGCGCCTTGGGGAAAAAGTTTTTTTATCGCGTTTTCATATTGCATACTGGACGCTACGATTATTCCCATATTATTTCTCCAATATAAGGATATTCCAGAATAGTAGTTGTAGTGATTCCAACTGTGCTGTCATCGATCTTAACAACGGCATCGGTAATTATTACTCCGTCAATAATTGCCAAGCATAGCGCTCCCGCTGTTATCTGTGCGCCGGGCTTGGCTGCCAACTGCATCCAGGCTTTCATACGGTTTTCTGCCAGTTCCCTGTTCGCCTGGGAATCCTCTTGAGAAGGCAGAGAGGCCGAAGGATTTACAGCTATGATATTCGGGGTTCGTACTTCAAATAAAACAGGCGGCGCGACATTTCTTATGTAATTTCGCACTTCCGCAAGATTGTCTACCGGATATATACCGTTTATCTGATTCCCTTTTATCACCTGTATTAATACCGTACCGAAAACACCAAAGTTTTTGAATTCCCAGGCCGCGCTGACTTCGGCGCTCGCGTCCCTTGCCCATAACGCGAAGTCGCCGGGTTTTCCATAGCGGGAAGGATTGCGGAGCGCGGCCAGTACACGGGCCAAGTACTCCTCATCGGTCTCCGCATCAGCGCCGCCAATAATACCATTGCCGCTTACTACGGCCTGCGAGTCTATTCCTGCCGGCAGCGCCGAAATTACGGACAACTTTTCCCCAACTGCCAGGTTTCCCTGCTGGCCTGGGTTTTCAGCTTTCACATAAACAATGGCTTGGCCGTTACTGCCCAACCTATAAGCGTTATTCAAATAATACCGCTCCTCTGAAGCCGCCTCAAACACCATGCCGGAGGGAATTGGTTTGTTGGCGGTTCCGGTCATCGTTACTTCGCCAAACGCAGTTATGGCATACAACGGCATGATTTTACTTGACCAGTGTTCACGCAAATATTTTCCTTCAGCGGTATCGGGGAATATTTGTTTTGATAAAAAATCCAGATCGCCCAGCAGTTGATGGTATATCCCCGCATCTACAGAAGAAAACACTTTGAGAAGGTTTTGCCGGGGCGTTTTATCCAGTGGTCGGAAAAGGCCGGTGTAGTTTGCGTATATGCGATTAAGCAAAACTGGCAGGGAATCCCGCTTAAATGACACTCCACACCTCCTCAACGGTTACTGATGGGCCGTCAGGACAGGTTACCGTTACGTGATAATCAATCCGGTTCTTGCCGTTCCGTTCCGCCGCGCAGTCAATCGTATCGGCCAGCTTGTCTTCTATAAGCCATTGCAGGGATTCGCGAATCATCCGCTCCAAGGTTCCCGCCGTCTGGCCGTCTACCTTTCCGGCTTTTTTCAAGAGCCAGAGTTCGCTTCCGAAATTAGGGTCAGCCGGCCATGTTCCCTTATCCGTACCGATGCTCATGAGGACAAGCTCCCGGATGTCGGCCCATTGTTCGATGCGCACGCTCACGACAGACTCCCCGGGGCGGTTGTCGCGCCTGTTCCGTCTGAAGGAGAAACCTGAACATTGATACCGGAATTTACTTGGGCGGTTTTTATATGGTCATTTATTATATTGGCAAGATTTGCCGCATAATCTTCTTCACTCATGGGTGTTTCTTTCATGGTAGTAAATAAAGTTAATAGACTTGTTTTCAGGTTTGCTTCTACCAATGCCATTATGCGGACTCCTTTAGCAGATTCTTAAACTGAATTTTATATGCCTCAAGTTTTTGCTGTGTATCGGGGTTTATCGTATGCGACGGCGGAGTGCCGGACGTGACTATTGCTTTTATTTCATCAATAAGGCCAATCATCAGCTCGCAGAGATTTGTAATATTATTTCCTAAATAGAATTTCCCGTCTTCACCAATGATCGTTATATTGCCGGATGATTTCGCGTTAATTTCTATAGTGCCTGATTCTCGTAGTACTATCCGGCTACCTTCGCCGGTATAAAGTGCAACATCGCCATCCTCAAGTTCCGGCGGCGTTATGCCATCGCCGGGCTGTACCGGGAAAATCTCAAAGCCGTCAAGATTCCCCCCCTGACAAAAAACAAAAGCTCTGCCGCTTTTTGACTTGGCATAAAAACCATAGGGGAAGGCTTCTTTTTTTTCTACAGTTCTGTTGTTATGTGTTTTAACCTGTATTTTGCCGTTATCGCCGCGTTTCTGAAACTCACCCACTACAAACAAATTGCGCAGCCTCGCGCCTAATTCCCTGATCTGGTCAATCATAAATACGCCTCCCTGTTCACCAGGGTAATAGTACTGCTCATGGTTTCTCCGCTTGCCTCCTGCTCAACCTCGGCTATTAAAAGATTAGCCCGAAGGCCCAGCGAGGGCATACTAATGGGGATTAATAAATTCGGCATCCAGAAAATTTCTTTTCCGCTAACATCTGTTCCCAAGTTTTTTTCTATTTGCGTATCTGTAAGGCCCCAACCGGACACGGTTACGGTTACACGGTTTTCCTTTCTACGACGCATTTCAGTTTCTGCGCGGCGACGGAGTTTTTCCGGTTCGATGATGGGGTTTGTCAGGTTAATAGTCAGGACGCGGTTATTGTTACAGGAATTGTCTTCTACATCGATCCACCGGCCGGCGGCATTTACCCTATACACGTGATACTGCTCGGCCCCGTTTTCTTTCCATTCAATAGTTTTTATGTTCCGCCCTTCGGTTAGGAAAAACTTTTCTTCGTCCCTTACCATTCCTTCAGGCTGCCAAATGTACAGACCTCCCGCTTGATTCGCGGTAAGAATAAATCCCTGGCTGTCCGCTTCGGTGATGAGTTTTGTCCAAGGGCTTTCGCTTTCCCAATTAAAAATGTTTACATTGCTCGTAGGATCGCCGCGGTTGGTAGGGATATTGACACAGGCAATTCCAAATTTATCGGCTATGTTTTTTGTAATTTCAAAAAGAGTCTTGTTTATCAGAAGGCCTGACCATGTTGAATCAATAATGTCTCGCGCCGGGCTGCGGCCTATAACCAGGACGCTATGTTTTGTGACATCAGCGCTGGCGGTAATTTCGTCGATCAGGACGGTAGTGACCAGTCCGTACGGCTCGCTTACAATCGAATTCACATAACGCACTGTAATCCGCTCGTGTTTGTGTACCTTGTTACGCTCGCTTGCGGGAATTTCCAGTTCCAGGGTATGACAAATATCATCAAGAGATTTTTTTATTTTGATATGCCGCCAGAGAAGTTCCCAGCCGCTGGTGACGTTTTTCACTATAATCCTAGACATAGATCACGGCTCCTTCAACCACAAAGGAATCGGCGACGTTGTTGAGTTCACGGATTTTGTCTTCATTACAGCCGAGGTAATAAGCCAAATATAAAAGCGGAGCCGCGACAGAAATTTGCCGTGTCATTTCCCGGCTAATTTCCCGCTCTGACAATGCTCGCGATAAAGCATTATGCACAGCCTGCATCGCTGTATACACAGCAGGATTTTCCCGGTCAATGCTCTCTTCCAGTTTTTCAAGCAGCCGCCAATATCCTGCGGCTTTTTTATATGTAAGGGAATCCATGTTTGCAATAAGTTGAGTTGAAATCAGAAAGGCCAAAATCCTATAAAGGTTTTCGATTGCCGTTAGCGTTGCCTCCTGACTGACCGTAGCCGCTTCTTCAGACAAGGTATAAGTGTCGGCTGAAAGGAAAATAATTAACACGTTTTTTTCATTGTCCGGGGATGGCAATGAAGGGGCCGCCGAAGCGGAAGTGTCTGTGTTTGATGATCTATTGCTTTCCCGGCCATACAGCGCAGCACTGTTTTTTATTTCAAAAATACCTGCGGCGATTGAGTTTCCGGCATTAATAAGAGTCTGGGCAAATTCACGGGGAGCGTGAACTCCGCGATTAATAAGGTTCTCTATACCGAGAATTTCATTAGTTACTCCATCAAGAATTTTTTGTACTCCCTGTATCCTGCCCAAAATATTTAGTAAAGTTTTTTTTATTTTACCGAACCCGGTCAGAAGCAGAGCAATATCAGCGCCGTTAATAGATAGTTTGTTTACAAAGTCATTAATAGCGGTGATTATCAGATCGAACTTTGATTTTTCCAATTCCACTGAAGCGGGAGGAAGCGCGTCCAGGCGATCAGTAATACTGACACCGGCGCGAGTGAACGAGATCGAGACTGTGCATTGCCCCTGCTCATCGGAGGATTCGGATATTTCGTAATTGTCATTTACCACAACCGGGAACCTGCCCCAGAACGGCAAATCAATAAAACCTGGATTGTCGTCATCGGTGGGAATGCGGAGCGCCTCTATCAGTTTATTGCGCTGCGCGATGTAGGCAGGGCCGCGCAGGTATCCGTCCACAGTAAGGCTTTGCGGTTTTTCGTTAAGGTATTCGTTTGACCACAGACCGCCAAATGGATACTCCGCCGTGTCTTTCGATTGGCCGCCTGAAAAACGAAAACTTTTTTGTATAAAGGGAATCACTTCTCCGCCCGGAGACTGGTAGCTGGCCATGCGGGGGCTTTCGCTGGAGTCGGCGCGATAAGCTTCCCGCCAGTTTTCTTTATAAGGGGTAGGTAGGGATGCGTCGAATTGCGCGTTGGTACTCATTGTATCAGCCTCGCGTTTTGCGCGCTTCCCACGGCGAATTTATAAGGGGTGGTATTTTTGCCGATCTGTTGCCGTAATTGATAACCTTTATCGTTTATAACAAGCTCGCTTTTTAATTCGATTTGACCTTCTACAACTACCGGAGGAGCCGCCTGCGGAATAAATTGAATCGTGCGGACTTCATTCCGTATTTCGTTATTGACCAGCGATGATGGGTCTTTCATAGCGAAAATATAATCTTCCGGGTGGGTATTGAACTCGCCGGAGGGAGTTACGATTAAATCGTTCACTTGGCGGGATTGCCTGCGGTGGGCCGCTCTGCCTTGAGAAACGCCAGCAGAACCTTGCGCCTCTGATGGAATTGCCACTCCAAGATCATCATCACCCGCAACGGCCCCGCCTATGCCTTCACCGATCTTGCGTCCGGCTTTGCCTCCAAGCCACATACCAAGAGCGCCAATTCCGGCGCCAACCAACGCACCTACAGCAGTTCCCAACACCGGCACCACAGAACCCACGGCGGCCCCGACCGCCGCTCCCGCCGCAATACCCGCCGCCCCTCCGGCAGCAGCACCGATAATTGAACCGGTCGCGTCTCCTATAGCGCCGCCTTTGGCAGCGCCCCGTTCCTTATTAGTAAGAGTTTCGTCCTGTTTTATTGCTTCAAGTTCGTTGACCATCTGCGGTATTTTAACAACGGCGGCAGTAATCCCCGCCCCAGCAGCGCCGGCGGCGTACTGTTTCGGTGTGAGATTACCTACCGCGCTTCTTGCGCTTTCCAAAGGGCTGCTTGGCAAAGCACCCGGTGTTGTGCCTCCTCCGGTTTTGGGAACACCGATTCCCGCTCCGGGCATCATTGTCGATCCTGCCGCCCCGCCCCAGTTGGTAACGTGCACCGGAATTCCCGCGCCGCCTCCGGCGTTAAGCCCTCCGGCTACTCCGCCGCCATCTTTCAGCGTTTTAAGATTTCCGATAAAAGAAATTACCGTCGAAAAAGTTTTCATCAGCGCGAGAGCGGCAATTGCCGCAGCCAAACCTTTTACCGCGTATTCCATCCCCCGCGGATGCTGGTTTAACAAAGCGGCAAGGCTTTCAACCGGTTTTATCAGCGTTGAGCTTGCAAATTCGGATGCTGCGCTTTTCAGCCTGTTAAGGCTTGCCGCAATTGTTCCTCCGTTCTGTCCGGCGCGGTCGGCTATTGCATTTGTAGTGTCGCCTAACTCGCCGACATTCTCTATTGTTTCCTGATAATAATTATTGTACTGCCGCAAGGCTTTTATAGTGGAATCGCTTAAATGAAATATTTTGTCAAAATAGGCAGTTGAGTCAGTCTGTTCGCCGAATTTCGATAGCGTCTCCATTATTTCGGCAAAACCTTTTAATTCCCCATCATCGTTAAGAACATCAAAACCCGTGTACCGCTGTATAGAGTCTGCGGAGTTTCTGAAATCATCCATCGCGGACTGGTATTGCTGTAATGCCTGCTGCGGCCTATTTGTCCCTTTAGCAAGCATATTAAGGGCAATATACATGTCTTCTATATTGTCAAGCGCGGCCCCGCTTGTTTCGCTCAACGACGGCAGGAATTTTGCGAACTGGGTAATGCTCATGTCGCCCAGACGGTCGCCTATTTCCGCGAGGTTGTTCAATTTTTCTTTTAATGCGTCCGCGTCAACGCCGCGTTTGAAGAGAGTGGTAAAAAGCTGCCCGGCTTCCTCTCCGCTGATTCCAAGCGCCTGAATAACATCGGCCATGAACGGCAT
>JGI24698J34947_10001086_pt1 | contig 14028 bp, 14 predicted proteins | sample TergutMp193P3_FD_34947 | JGI IMG/M metagenome (IMG submission 34947)
AGGAAAAAACACAGCAGGGCACGGTTGTTGAAGTAGGTCCGGGTACGGAAAAGGAAAAAATTACCGTTAAAAGCGGCGACAAAGTCATGTACGACAAATACGCCGGAACCCAGGTAAAAATCAATGGGGAGGAACACCTCATCCTGAAAATGGCCGATATTATCGCCATAGTTGAGTAAGGCTGTAGCCGCCAGCAGGCAACTGCATGGCGGCAATTATCTATTGCGCCGTTCCTCTTCGGATTTACACCCCACGCACATCAGCGCGTAAGGTATCGCCTCAAGCCGGTCCTCGGGGATGCGTTTTTCGCATTTTATACAGTAGCCATATTTACCCTGGCTTATGCGTGTAAGCGCGGATTCTATCAACCTGAGCTGTTTTAATTCCTGGGAGCCAATGACTTCAATCATTTTGCGGTCTATATCGTCAGACGCGATATCCGCCAGGTCNTTGGGGTCCATCCCCTCGACAATTTCCTTGAAGTCCTTGTTGCCGGCCTTGAGGGTTTCGATAATCCCCTCTTTTAANTCTATAAGAGACTTTTCCATTTCTTCGACAAAAGACTGCCAGTCCATTTTGGGTCTGGTTTTCTTTTTCTCGCCGGCCATGCCGGGTATTATGCCGAAAAACGGGGTTTTTGTCAATGCTTTTCCCGCCCTATGTTTTTCCTGCCCTATTTTGATAATGACCCTTGACACAAATAGGGGTTTTTGTTATGGTAGTCGGGTAAGTCGCGGGAATAGCTCAGTGGTAGAGCGCGACCTTGCCAAGGTCGATGTCGCGGGTCCGACTCCCGTTTCCCGCTCTATCTCCCCGGTTAGGGGGATATGTAATTCCTTACCGCATAAGGAATTACGGAGTGAAGGAACAATCCCAGCTCATTAAAAATCCTTTTTGTTACCAAAAATGTTACCATTTTTGGTGAAGGGGTTCTTATGGCGAGATGTTCCTTCCTCCTCTTCAAGCGGCACTCCGCAAAGTCTTACACCAGAAAAATGTACTACCTCAAAATTTGGCTCCCCAAAGAAAGACGCTATACCGTGCCCAAGTCCCTGTCAGTGCTTGCCGAACAACTGGGTGTCGATGCCGAAGCGTGGCCGCCATCAACCAAAGCCGGTGCGCGCCACATCGCCGAAGAATGGATAAAAGTTCGCGGCGGGGTAAGTAGCAGGAATTCCCCCCTCCTTTGGGAATACTGCCTCGAATTTTGGGATTGGGAAAAATCTGATTATGTTAAGGGCAAACTTGAGCGCGGGCAAAAGATCGGCGTGCAGCATTGCCGCGATTCATACTATCGCATTGAAGAACATGTAAAAAAGCGGATACCCGGACTGTACCTGCAAGACGTGACCGCAGACGACCTTGACCGCCTGCAGCTTCGGCTTAAAAAAGAAACGGGGTTGGCCGAGAAGACGGTCAACATGATTATGGCGGCGGTAAACACCCCCATCAGGGAAGCCTACAGAAAGGGAAAGCTCCTGAGAAACCCCAGCGACAGCTTCCGTAATTTAGCTGAAAACTCAAAAATTCGGGGCATTCTTTCGCCTGCCGAATCCAAGGGGATTTTCTCACATCCGTGGGATACGGAACAGGGCCGTTTGGCGGCGTTATTAGGCTATTCGACCGGCGCGCGGCTCGGCGAGATACTCTCCCTCTCGCCGGGCGACATTGTGGCGGATTTTGAAGGCAAACCGGCACTCTGGTACCGTAAAAGCTGGTCTCGCGTTGTCGGTTTAAAATCCACCAAAACGGGCAGCGAAAAGACAGTGCCAATCAACGCCAAAATAAGGGACGATCTGCTTAAACTTGCGGAACAAAACCCCCATAAAAACGGATTCATTTTCTGGGGGGGGGACAGCGAAAAACCGGTAACCGAGCGGATTATCGAGTTGGAGTTTAACCGCCAACTGCGTAAGATTGGCATTGATGAAACCAAACGCAGGCAGCGTAATCTGTCCTTTCATAGCACGAGGCATAATCTCAATGCCACCCTGCGGGGGACGGTAAATGATGCCACCTTGCGGCTGATAATGGGCCATGCCAGTCCGGGATCGACCGATACTTATGACCATCTGACCGATAAAAAATTAGCCACTATAAGAAAAGTTATAGAAGAGAATTTGCTTAATGATATTGGAATGTAAAGTAATAGTGTTTTTTCCAATATTACTTTCTTTTTTTTATAGAAATATTTTAATTATTTTAAAATATTTCTATTGACAAATTTGGAAAAAGGTATTAAATTCGAGTCATAGAAAAATTTATTTGTCTGCGTTAGTTTTGGAGACTTTTTTTATGCCTGAAAAAAATTTATTTTCTTTGTCGGAGACAGCCAACATAGTTGGCTTGTCACTCACCACGATCCGCAGATGGTCTGCAAGCGGAAAGTTACCGACCATTCATTTCTCCAAACGGACAGTTAGGGTATCTCGGAATGTTGTCGAGGCTATGATCAAAAATGGCCTACCGGATAAGAATGCCCGGAGGGTAGGGCCATGTTAGATCAAAAAAGCAAGCAAATTGTTATTAACGAGCTTGTTCCGAGATTGGAAAAGCTAGTAGATCAAATGCCCCAATATGGCGAAATAAGCCTGCGGGTAAAGGTGTGCGATTTCAAAGTTGGAACTACTACTTTGGGAGTAGAAATTTCTCAAAGAACGCCAAAATCAAACCAAGGAGACAGATCATGACAAGAGATAAAAAAGACAAATTAAGAGTGGGAAGATATGGAGATTTTTCTTTGGAAGAGCTTAAATTTGATACTAACATTCGCTCAGAATATGATGATGAAAGTATTGATGTGCTTGCAAAGTCAATGAAAGAATATGGCCAGCTACAGAATATTCGTATATATGAAAAAGGCTCGGAATATTTTGTCATTTTCGGGAAGCGGCGTTGTCTTGCTGCAAAAAAAGCAGGGTTTACTACTATTCGAGCAGATATTGTTTCTGAACCAAAACCAATAGAAAAGGTTTATTTACAAGCAATCGAGAACGAATTGAATAAGTCACTATCTCCACAAGAACGCGAATCGTATCTTCATTCATTGGTGGAAAATGGCGAATCGTTTCAAAAAATTGCAGAAATTATTGGAATCTCAGAAGCATGGGTACGGGAATGTGTTGGTGCTTATAAAGTACGAAAAGACTACCAGCCCCTGCTTGCAGAAGCTGGTATACCATTTAGTACCAAAGACCTTTATGCTTTCAGAAATGCGAACGAAGGGAAAGTGAAAGAGGCTATTGCAAGGGTGGTAATAAATCCTGAAAATAAAAAGGATATTCTTGAAGATGTAAACATACGAACAAAGAAAAAACTGAATGTCGGCGGGAAACTAAAAAAAAGAGAAGATGAAACCACAGTGTTATCAGGGAAAATTGTTTTGGATATTCTTATTGATGAAGAAAAAAAGAATATTCAGATAAACACTAGAAATAGCAAAAAAGTTGATAAAGTATTGGTAACATCATTACGCCATGTTGTTTATGAATTTTTCAAAGGGAAAAATTATCAATCATTAATCGATTCAACCCGGTTGAATCCCAAAGACGAAGATGAAGAAAAAATCACTGATTGAGGTATTGGGGGGTGGTCAAGGAGGGTGTTGCCCTCCTTGGCGGATTATTTTGTAAAAAATAATCCGCTTAGGGGGTCGAGGGGGAGTATGCTCCCCTCGCCGACTGTCATAGTATTTCCGAAAAATTTTTCGGAAATACCATGACAACTAGTCGGTATATAGGGTTCTTAATCAGAAAGAATGAAGGAGGAAAATAACATTATGGCAAAGTATCAGTTTATTCATATTGAAGCAGTTTCACAAGCTGGAAGGGATATTTACAGAAAGATTAATGGAAAAAAAGAAAAGGTTGGAAATATATCTGTTGATAGTGTCTTAGGTGAGGCTGGGCGACTTGATGGTTATATTTCCCATATTGATACCCCTTTAAAACCGGTGATTCTTTATGGAGATAATGAAAAAGGAATCGAGGATGTACGAGAGAAGTTCAAAAAATGGAAGAATGAGACAAAAGACGCGAGAGGCCATAAGACAAGAGGCGATGCAAATGGCCTTTTAGCCGGAGTAATTTCGTGGCCTCCAATTTCTAAAGATGATGAAGAAAAGAAGTATTTTGATGATATGAGAGCTTTTGAACAAAGGATGCTGGAAGAGCTAAAAAAGAAGTATGGTGACGATCTGATCTTGGTTCTTCGACATGATGATGAACCGTTTAAAGGTATGAATTATGGAAAAATACACTACCACTGGCATTTCTATTGCGTTAAAAAACCGGGAGTAAAATTCGATCTTCACCATGGGTTTAAAGCTCGAGCTGAATATAATGTATCAAGAAACGATCGTAAAAATATGACTAAGGAAGAGATAAAGGAAAAAAATAAAAATGGAATGAAAGCATATAAGGAAGCTATGAAGGAATATCAAAATTGGTTTCATACATTTGGGAAAGAATTTGAATTAGAACGATATGGGCCAATGCGGATTCGACGTTCCCGTGGTGAGCAGGTAGATTATGAGGATTTGCTAGATAAACAAATTTATGCAACTAAAAATGCAAAAGCTAAAGCTGGCGTTATAATAGTCGAAGCAGAAACCGAAGCCAATAAAATCAAGCAACTTGCCAACGCTGATGCAGAGAAAACGAAGGCTAGTGCTTGGAAAGTGGCACGAGATATAACGAACGATGCCGAGAAAAATGCAGCTTCAATCTTTGAAAAGGCAAAAAGTTTTGTAGAAATGCTTCTTGAGAAAATAGCCGTACTACAGGGGGGGCAGAGTGTAGTAAATTGGGCACGGACTTTCATAAAGCCCAAAAATCAGCTAGCCAACACACAAAGTGCTAATATAGTTAGCACTAAAAAGGAAGGAGAATTGTCTTCTTCGCATTCGCGTTCAGGTCGGTGAAGATTGGCACCTACATCAACACCTCCGGTATTGAAGCATACGTTTTTCCGCTCAAAAGCCGCTCAAGCTGTTCTTCGCTGATTTTCTTGTCAGCATCCAGCTTTTGTAGATTTTCAAGGATTTTCTCGACCAGCCAACCGCTCGCGTACCAAATCCGTGCAGCCTGTATTTGCTGGAACGAAAATCGGTTATGACGGTGAGTTATGACATTAATACGGTAGTCGGGGTCTTCCGCCCACAGCCGGGCTATTTCAGCATTTACCCGTTCCAAGACTGCCGTTTTAAAGTGTTTTTCAAAAGAGTGCCGCTGGACTTCGACCAAGACAGATTCGATAGTATCAGCCGTCAATTCTCTTTGGAGAGTGTAGCCGGTTCTGACTGCGTAATGGTGGACGCATTTAAGCCCTGCGTATCCTCCGGGAATCATGTTAAGCCCGTTGGGGTGCAAAGAGCGAAGAGAGCGTTTTTCGACCTCACTTTCCTCGATTTCCATTGCCTGTTTTTCTGTTAGTCCGGCCCGCTCAACAATATGTTCAATAGAGCCAATTTTGCAGAATTCGCCGCGCAATGCCCGGTGGAACAACAAATTAGACCCACGGCCAGCATCACAGCAGTGCTGCCGGTAGCGTTCCTGCCATGTCCGCTTGGTGATCCCCACATACACAAGTGCGTCTTTTTGAAAAGATTTTTGTGCAGAACGATAATTGTCATTAATGTTATCTTTCCCGTTAATTCTGAAATTCTCGTTAATAACAGCACTCTTTTCCGGGGAAAGAATATTATGGGAATACAGTTGATATGAACCTTCTTTCAGAACGACTTTTTCATTAAAACCCAGCAGATATGCAAGAGGGATGATATAAGTTTTAGGAGCGGAGTTCTGGTAATAGTTAAGAACTAGATGACTTCCTGTATACCGGGAAGGCGTTCTTTCATCATAGTTGAATAAAACCCTATAATCCGTAGATTTACGAAGCGAAGAAATTTTATGGTCTTCTATTTTAGAAAATAAAATAAAAATATCCAGTGAAGGGTATAATGTTTCACCCGCCCTGCCGGGTACCCATAATGCCGTTTGGGTGTCAGATCGGGCAGCTTTTTTGTAGATTTCTATAACCCGCTCTAGCTGGCCGGGATGGGTCTGGTCGATTTTATCTAAACCACTTTGAATTTTCCAATAAACTTGTTGGTTTAGGGGAAACAACAGCTTCTCAAACACATGTGCTTTAAATTTCATGATATACCTCCTATACCTAATCCTCCCAATCCATTGTAAAATTAGTTTTATATTCATCATTATCATCATCTTCTTCATCATCTTCATTTGACATAAAAAAAATTTCCTCTTCTTCATTGCTTATTTCTCTGATCTCTTCCAAAGTTTTTCCTGAAAACAGATTTGAGAGGAATGTACTGTTGTTATTACGACAAAAACTCTTGAAATCAAAAACAGACAAAGCTTTTTGAATGTTTTTGGGGTATGAAATATGTACTTCCTCATGGGATATACTGGGGTAACAATCTATATCCGGCAGACTGGCGATAAATGGGTGTAGCCGCTTATATAGAACAAATGTTTCTCCTATGTCTTTATTAAGCGTTTGAAGCATTGATACGGAAGCTAGTGGTTCTTCGTGATTTCTCATGCCTGATAAATTAGACAAATTATCAAGAAGGGAAAATTCGCGGCTGTGCAGAAACATCAAATTTTCGCAGTTACCCATTATCGTTTCTGCTTGTCTGCCATAACGATCCAAAAGCTGGTTAATGCTCTGAACAATCAGATTAAAACGGATGTTTCTACTGCGGGATGCGGTTATCATCGTTGGAAAATCGCTAATCTGCGGCAAGGTTGAAAATTCGTCCAATAAAAAATTGACCCGATGGGGAAGTGTTTTTAAAGGGTGCTTCTGCGCTTCAAGAATAAGTTCCGTATAACACTGTTTTATGAATACACTAACAAGCCGGTGGTAGAGAGTATTTTCGTCGGGGACTAGTAAAAACACGGCTGTTTTTTCCTTCCCAATGCTCGTCATGTCAAGATCGTTGGAGGAAAGCATATTGATTAAATTATCCTGATTAAAAAAAGGTCTTACCGCCTGATCAAAAACTGAAACAATACAACCGCGGGTTGAATCGCAAACTTCTACAGTACCGCTCAACAGGGAACAAATAAAACTAGATGAATCAAGATGTTTTATGAAGTTTTCCTGAATAAACGGTATACCATTCATAACAATTCGAAACGCCTGCGTCCGTAATGTACGAAGGCTCTTAAAATTTATCTCGCTATCCTGCGCACACTCAAACAAAATGAGAATTAAGCCTGCAAGCAAATCGGCTGCGCTGTTCTGCCAATAAGGGTCTCGATCATATTCTGCTTTCGCAATGCAGCTTGACATGTCATTCACTAACTCAATGGCCTTGTCCCGTTTTCCGTTATGGTACAAATGATATGGGACAAGTAATGGATTCCAACCGTTACTGAACAGCGGGTCGCGCAGATTAAGGATAAAGACATGGTATCCCTGTTTCTCAAGCATGGGTAAAGTCCTTTCATAAAGTTCTGCCTTGGGATCAGTGGCAATGAACGATTCGCCTGCCTTGGCATACGACCACAGTGCGGGCATTCCAATTAAACGGGTTTTTTTAGAGCCGGTGGCCCCGATAACAAGCGAATGGGAGTCTGATGAATTGATATAAATTGAACCATTATCGGCAAACACGGGTATGCCGCCGTACTGCGGATTGTCGTCATTGAAGTTTACTTCATATAGGGATGATTTTATTTCCTTTTCCGATGCCCAGCGAGAATATATCTGTTGTTGAGAAGAATATACAACATCATTAATCGTTGCCATAATAGAACCTCCTAAATATCCATGATACTATATATATTATACACTATCGCGGAGTATTTTTCAAGGAAAATTCCAGTTTTTTGGATAAATTCTTTACAAAAATAGACTTTTTCTATAGAATCATAATAGGATACACAAGATGGGTATTAGTTATAGGCCGTTAATGATTTTGCTGGTAAATAAAGGTCTAAAAAAGACTGATTTGATCAGTATGGCTAATCTAAGCCCTACAACGGTTGCAAAACTATCAAAAAATAAACCTATTGACGGAACAACTCTTGAACGGTTATGCGCCGCCCTGCAATGCCAGCCGGGAGACGTGCTTGAATATATACCCGAAAAATAGAGGGCCAATGGCTGTTTTTTAGACCTTGACAACTACTATACAAACATATAGTATTATTACTATGAGCGCAAAAGCCATCGGATTCGCGTCTCCTGCGCAGGGGTACGAAACCGCCGCAATCGACCTCAATTCGCTTTTCGTCCCCAACCCCGCCTCTACCTTCCTTTATCGCCTTGAGAGCGAGGAAATGGCTACTCTGGGCTTGCCCAGGGGGACAATTCTCATCGTTGACCGCTCCAAACAGCCCGCTTTGAACCGTTTCGCATTGATACAGCATGATGGCCGGTTCCTTTGCCGCCTTTTGACCGAACGCCACGGAACAGCGATCTTTACCAACGGCAGTACCTGTTTCACCCCCACAGAGGGCGAGACTGTGATAATCGGCGCTGTTACCGCTTCGGTGCAAGACTATGTTAATGCACATTGACGGAAACTCTTTTTACGCATCATGTGAAAGGGTCTTCCGCCCCGATCTCGCCCGCGCTCCAATAGCGGTACTCAGTAACAATGACGGGATTGTGGTCGCGGTCAATGCCGAGTGTAAGGCGTTGGGCTACAAACGGGGGGACGTTTTTTTCAAAGTCAAACACAGCATGGAGCGGCAAGGGGTACAGGTATTCAGTTCGAACTATACCCTATATGCCGATATGTCGTCCCGCATGAATTTAATTTACAATCGCTTTGCCCCCGGTGTAGAATTTTACTCAATCGACGAGAGCTTTCTTTTTTTCCCTAATTGGAGCAACACCGATTACGGAGAAATAGGCCGGGACATCAAAACAGCCGTTACCCGCGAAACCGGGATTCCGGTATCGGTTGGCATAGCCAGCACAAAAACCCTTGCTAAAATATGCAATAAAATCGCCAAACGGCGGGGCGGCGTTTTCGATTGGAACAACGCCGATCAGGACAATGAACTGCGCAATTACCCTGTAGAGGACATTTGGGGCATTGGTTACTCAAAAGCCGCGTTTCTCAAACGGCACGGCATAATGACCGCACTCAGCCTGAAAAATTATCCGCTTTACAAAGCGAAAAAAAACTTGACTATTACCGGAATGAAAACCGTGCAAGAATTAAACGGCATACCCGCAATAGACCAAATCGAAGAAGCCCCCCGCCAAGTCATTTCGGTTTCGCGCAGTTTCCAAGCGCCGGTATACGCATTGGACGGCCTTATTACCGCCCTCACCGGGTATACGCAGGAAGCCGTCAAACGTATGCGGGAAGAAAAACTGTCCTGTAAGTACATATCCGTTTTTATAATGACCAACGCATACGCGGAGGGTGATCAATACGCTAACCAATGCACCGCCGAACTGCCCGCTCCCTCGGCATATTTGCCTGACATAATTGCTATCGCCATTGTGCTCTTAAAACGCATTTTCCGCGACGGCTTCAAGTATAGGAAGGTGGAGATCGCGCTTAACGGCCTCACCAACAATGTAAACCCGCAACTCGATTTATTCAACACGTTATATAATCAGGGGATAGAAAAAGAACCCCTCATGCAAGCCGTTGACCAAATTACCGACCGCTACGGTAGGGGAGCGATAACATTGGCCTGTGGTCTGACGGACAAGAGCGAAGCAAAGCCGTGGTCATTGCGAAGGGACTTTCTTTCTCCCTGTTATACTACCAACTTCAAAGAAATTCCGGTAGCGTATTGATATGGGTAAATTGCTCATCGGTACAAGCGGCTATGACTATCCCGAATGGGTAGGCGGTTTTTATCCCCCCAAAACAGCGAGAACAAAATTACTCGAATATTATTCAACGCAATTCAACAGCTTGGAACTCAATGGCACTTATTATCGTATGCCAACGACTACACAAATGCAAAACATGGTAAACCGCACCGGCGGCAAGGTTCAAATTTCTGTCAAGGCGTTTAAGGATTTAACGCACAACCCCCACGCCGACCACTACCAATCTCTTATGAGCGAATTCAAAACAGCCCTTGAACCGCTGCAAAAAAACAATATTTTATTATGTGTATTATTTCAATTCCCGCAAAGTTTTCACTACGCCAAACCGCAACGCCTCTATTTAGACGCAATCCTTAAAGAAGCTACAGACATCCCGATTGTAGTAGAAATGCGTAATGCACAATGGCAAAATGATCAAGTTTACAACGCTCTTCGGCAAAGAAATGTCGGGTGGTGTATAATGGACAACCCTGCCTTAAAAGACCTGCCTATACTGGACTTTACGCATACCAGTGAACTTGCGTATTTTCGATTGCATGGGCGCAACAAGGATATGTGGTACAAGGGCGATAATGTTACCCGTTACGATTATCTGTACAACGACGATGAATTACAAACATTTATTAACCCAATCAAGAATTTATTGGCACACGCCGCTATTGTCGCCATTTTTTTGAATAACCATGCTAAGTCCCAAGCTACAATAAACGCAAAAAAACTGGAAATTCTGTTGAAGGCGTGAGGAATGAAAACCCTTAATTTGGTGTTGGAGTGGGCGGTTACTTTTCCAATGTTTTATCATACCCGGCGACCGGTTGTACTAACCCGGATTTCAAAAAGTCATTGAATTGTGTTTCAATCTGCAAATCAACATTTTTCAATATTTTTTCTTTTAGGCTAATAAAGTGCTGGGTTGGCGTGTCTTTTTTCCGGGTTTGGCTGAAAAAATCAGCTATCAACAGTTGGTAGCTTTCAATACGCAGGGCCTTTGAAAGTTTGGTAATGGTGTTGTCGCTTACCCACCTCCTGCCGCCCTCAATATCATTGATAGTTTGAACGGCAAGTCCGGATAATTCAGCGAGTTTTTCCAGCGTTAACCCGAGCTTTTTCCGCTGTTCCTTGACATTTTTCGCCAAAATACCGTGAATTTCAGGAGGTTTGGTTTCCATTATTTTATTTATATAGGTTCCCATCAACCAGTCAAGATGTTTCATCACATAATCTTGCCACTGAGGGGGCAATTTATTAAAATTCATGATTATCCGTTCAAGCCGGGGGTCTTTCCCAAGGTCATGCATCTCCCCCTTCCCTGTTTTTAGCCAAGTTTCACTCACTCCATAAGTTAAACTAATCATTTTTATTAGACGTTCGTTTACTTTACGATGATTACTTTCAATCCCGCCCTGAAACGAGCAACTTAATTTAAGGGGTTCAGCAAATTTTTTTTGGGTATACCCCATAATTTTGCGTATTTTAATGATACGCCGGTTAATTTCATAGTCATATTCAGCCAAAAAAACCTCACCATATTCATCTAAATTGTAGCAAATAACACCCTTCAATGCAAGTAAGCAAGGTACCGTTTATTGTACTGTGTACTTGACAGAACTTTCACAGAATAATACAATTCTTTCAATGAAAGTTCTTAAATTTACAGGTGGAATAGCATAAATGGATACCGAAGTGACCCAAAAGGAACAAAATCTTCGTTTGGTTGCAACATATCTGAAAATGAATGACGAAGACCGTGTTGTTTTAGATATAGCGACACAGAAATTGGCAGAATTTCTAAAGGAGACGGAGCAGGCAGGGGTTATTTTACAAAGATTTACTTTGAATAGCGGGATTTTTGAGGGATAACGGTTGATTTAGGAAGGAAGTAAAAGGCGGGAGCGAGGAATAAACCAATGACAGAAACAGAATATAGAAATGAACTAAAAGAACTTGATGAATGGTTCAAACTGAACCCGACCGAGGGGGAGGAATACAAATCACTGAAGAAGCAGCTTGAGGAAAGATTTGCCTCCGGTAACGGACAGGCCGGCGGACAAGGCTCATCAGAACCGCTGCCGGAGGATAACTTAGGGCCACCGCCCGATACGGCAGCAGAAGATAAACGCAGGGAAGAAGAGGAAGCCGCAAGGCGCAAGGCGGAACAAGAAGCCGCGTTACGCAAGGTACAGCAGGAAGCTGACGCAAGAGCCGCCAAAGCGGAAGCCGACGCAAGAGCCGCGCAGGAAAAAGCCGTCGCCGAAGCCCGTGCAAGAGCGGAAGCTGAAGCCCGCACGAGGGCATCCCAAAAAGCCGCCGAAGAGGAAGCGGAAGCCAGACGCAGGGCTCAGTATACACCTGTTCCGTCCACACCACAATATAACAGGCCATCGCCATCATACTCCAGCTCCGGTGGTAACGGACACTCGATCCTGTTCGGCATTATAGGCGCTGTCGCCATCGGCATAATTGGTTCTATGTTGGGAAGCATTATCTGCATTATAATCGGCGGGATTATGGGCTGGTTGTTTGGCAAAAGTATTGGCGACTCTTCAGATATAGGCTCAGGAATTCTCACTATGCTTTTCTTCATAATCGTGACGGCTTTATTGACTTTTACCTTGTCGGATTTTTTAACTAAGCACGATAATCTCTTGTTCGGTTTTATCGGGTTAATTAGTCCCTTGCTGAAGATTCTGGGATTTTGTATTGGGATATACATCATCTTTACGCTTAGCTTATTAATAAGCTTGATAAGCGACAATTTTATCGGCAAGCTAATACTCATCGCCGCGTTGATTGCCGGTGGTGTGTTTTTCTGCAGACCCTACATCGCTCCCCTTTTTGGCAAAACGCAAACGGTTTACGAAACCACTAATGCCAACGGCAACGTAACCGCAACCGTTACCAGCAGTGTAAATTTCCGCAAAGGCCCTTCCACAGACGATGAAATCATCAGGCAGTTACAGCAGGGCGACACCGTAACATTGACTGGAGAAACATCAGACGGCTGGACACAGGTAACGTACAATGATGACACAGGGTGGGTCAGTTCTGAATATATCAACGTGAGGAAATCTTTCTTTCCTAACATTTTCAACCTGTTTGGAAAAAGCACGGCCAACCAGACCACTAATACCAATGCTAATGCCAACGGCAACGTAACCGCAACCATTACCAGCAATGTAAATTTCCGCAAGGGCCATTCCACAGACGATGAGATCATCAAGCAATTACAGCAGGGCGACACCGTAACATTGACTGGAGAGACATCAGGCGGTTGGACGCAGATAACGCACAATGGCGACACAGGTTGGGTCAGTTCTGACTTTATCAATATAAGTGAAGTTGTAGAGTAACCGCCATATACATTGAAAGGAGTTGAAAAGTGGCAGGAACAACGGGAACCGAATTCATGGGGAATACCAGCGAGGACATCAAGACGCAAGCGGAAGCGGCTCGCCAGACGCAGGCGGTACAGGCGCAGGGGCGTCTTGCGCCGGGCAATCAAGTCGCTGGTTTTACCGTTACGGACATCCTGTCTTTTGCAGGCGGAGAGGCGGAACTCTACAAGTGCGAAAAGGGTGGCGACGTTTACGTGCTCAAGTATTTTCTGATTAACCGCGTAACGGATATGGAGGGGCATGAGAAGCTCAAGGCCCTGAAGGATCATCCGTCGATAATGTCCCTTGTCGATTACGGTAAAGACAACAAGGGTGTTTTCTACGAGATTCTGCAATATGCAGAAGGGGGCGCGCTCAGCGACAAAACCGAAGGGGCGTATAAATACCTTCCCCTTTCCGAAGAAAAAGCCGTGGAAGCATTAGGTGAGATTTTGGAAGGTTTCAAAGCGATACACGCTAAGGGCATTATTCACCGCGATATAAAACCGGACAATCTTTTTTACTCAGACGCGAAGCGGGATGAAAACGGCAAATGGGTCGGGAGCGGCGTGCTGCTGGGGGACTTCGGCATTGCCAGCTTGTATCAGGCGGATGAGGGCATGACCAGCCATTACACCGAACATGACTTTGCCACCGAAGGCTACGAAGCGCCGGAGATGTACGCCGTGGGCAAGGACGCCGATTCAGGCAGCCTCCAGCGGCGGATAAGCCCCGCCATTGATTACTGGGCGCTGGGCATTACCCTGTGGGTTTTGCTCACCGGCAAGGAACCTTTTGTCGATGAAAAAGGCGGCGT
>JGI24698J34947_10001087_pt1 | contig 14019 bp, 12 predicted proteins | sample TergutMp193P3_FD_34947 | JGI IMG/M metagenome (IMG submission 34947)
GTGCTCAAGCCCACCGGTTTCTTCGGCATGGCAAAAAGCACCAAAATATAGGAGCCTCTATGACAGCAAAAAATAAAATCCTGATACTGGGGGCTCTTTTATTCGCGGTTTTGATAGTGGTGCTTTCAACGTTAGGCGTCATAAATCAGTATATCCAGACCGTACTGATGTCCATCGGCATTAACATCATCTTTGCCGCAAGCCTTAATATAGTAAACGGTTATATGGGGGAATTTTCCTGCGGCCACGCGGGGTTTATGGCGGTGGGGGCCTACACGTCCTCGGTGCTTTCCCTGATTCTTTTTACAGATAACAGGATTATCGGCTCCGCACTTTTACCTGCCTGGACCGGTATTTTTCTTTTTCCCCTGGTGATTATCGCCGGGGGGATTTTCGCGGCCATAGCCGGCCTGATTGTGGCAATCCCTTCTTTCAAAACCCGTGACGATTATCTGGCGATAATCACCATCGCGGCGAATTTCATCATCATCACCGCCATCAACAACATGAGCGTGGTCGGCGCGAGCCGGGGCCTCATGGGGATGAAGGGTACCCTGAACGCGATGGAAGGACTTATTCCTTTACCCTGGATACTGATATGGGTACTGGTCTTTGTAGTGATTTGCGTAGGGCTTATCAAGCGGCTTATGAGCTCTGTGATGGGCAAGGGCATATCGGCCATCCGGTACGACGAAGTCGCGGCGGAGATCATGAGCGTCAACACGGACAGGATAAAGCTCCTCGCCTTCATGTTTTCTTCCGGTCTCGCGGGAATTGCCGGAGGCCTCTTTGCGCACGTGCTTGGTTTTATCAACCCCGCCTCGTTCAACATCATGAAATCCACCGAGGGCATGGTCATGGTTTACATGGGGGGCATGGGCTCGCTTTCGGGATCCGTCCTCGCGGCTATCCTTTTTTCTTTCCTGCTGGAAGCACTGCGGCCCCTTCAGATACTCAAATGGGTAATCCTCCCCCTGATGCTCATCCTCCTCATGCAATTCAGGCCGGAGGGAATCATGGGCAATAAAGAACTGCCCGAGATATACGCACGGCTTAGGGACAGGTTGAAAGCGAAAAGGGAAAAGTAAAGAAGACCTCGCACAGAGGCGCAGAGGCACGGAGGAGGTCGTTTTTGTATCGCTATTTGTAATATATATGAAACTTATAAGGAGGGTACAATGAAAAAGTATTTCTTTGTATTATTCTTTTTTTTCTGTTTTGGTTTGTGTGTATTCGCACAGGAAACAACTCAAGAACGACCAATAGACAATCGCTTCTATTGGGGTGCTGGTTTCTCAAATATGCTAACAACTGGTAATTTTGGAGCTTCTTTGGATTTTGGCTTTTTATTATATAGAAATCAAGCAAGAGGATTCAACATAAGAAATGCAATTATGCTTGATGCAGGATTACTAGACCATAACGGAACAGAAAATACAACACTTTCGCTGTCAGATAAGATAATAATGGAAAATAATAATCAACTTTTTCGTTATTATAGCTTTTTTCAGGGCGGTATAGTTCTCTATGAGAATGATAATAAGGATGTTTTTCAAATGCCAATAGGGTATAATCTTGGAGTGGGATTTGGCATTGATTTCTTTGTTGAAAAGAATACAAGTTTTTTTCTTGATTATACTTTATTGTCTAATGTGCTGGAAAATACGTGGAAGGACAGTTTATATACAAGATTCACATTGGGAGCGCGCCAGTTTTTTTGATACATTATATAAATAAAATAATTATTCTTAAATTATAGAAGCATGGGGTACTTCGTGTAACAAACGGTATACGCTTCGCCGCCTTTCGGCGGTTCGAGCTACGAAAAAACCCAGTCGGAGAAAAGACGTGCCCTCCGTGTAAAACTCCAGGCTGTCCGTTAGGACAGCACTTCTCCGTGGTTTTCCTTAATTTTGCGTAAAATTGACCTATTCGAAGAGTTAAATCTCCAATCTTTCCGACTTTTACCTGCAATTTTGGGTCTTGCCGCCTCAATGTTCCGGTTGTATAGGCAGCGCAAAGATATCTGCTACCAAAAAAAGAGGTTCGTGGCGTATCGTCGAACCCTTGGTTCGCGATACGAGGTTCTTGGCTAGACTTCCCCCGTGCCTTTGTGCGAGGTCTTCTTCTCGATCCCACCCCTTGACAAAACCCCCGTATTTATATACCCTTACCTCAGATAGACAAAGGCGTCTTTTGCTTGGCCGCTTGCATTGAACGGTCAGGCGGCAGGCGCCTTTTTTTGTTTGCCAATCTGGTAATATGGAATGGAGCATGGAAAAGCATCTTGAGATAAGGAACCTGACCCACCGTTTCGGCGGGCTACAGGCCCTGACCGACATTAATCTCTACCTGGAGTCCGGCGAGATTGCCGGCCTTATCGGCCCCAACGGCGCGGGAAAGACCACGGTCTTTAACCTCGTGAGCGGTTTCTATGTGCCCACACAGGGGGACATACTGGTTCACGGCAAAAGAATTAACGCCAAAAAACCGCATGAGGTCGCGGCTATGAAGATTGGCCGAACTTTCCAAAGTATCAGGCTTTGGAACGAGATGACGGTGCTGGACAATATCCGCATTTCCCAGCATCACCACATGGGCTACAATGTGCTCGATGTCTTTTTTCATACAAAAAGATACAGGGAACGGGAAAAGGAAATTACCGATTCCGCCATGGAATTGCTGGAGATGTTCAAGCTTGCCGATTATGCCGATGATTACCCGAAAAACCTTCCCTACGGCACGCAGCGCCGGGTAGAGATTGTCCGCGCGCTGTCGCTCAAGCCGGACCTCCTCATGCTGGACGAACCCGCGGCGGGGCTGTCTACGGTAGACGCCATCGCACTCATCGGATACATAAACTGGATACACGAAAAATTTAAACTTACCGTCTGGATGATTGAACACCAAATGGAAGTGATCATGACGCTCTGCAAGAGAATCACGGTCATTGATTTCGGGAGGGAGATAGCTTGCGGCACTCCCGAAGAAATAAAAAACAACCCCAAGGTTATCAGCGCCTACCTTGGGGACGGAACGATATAGAGGTCTGTATGCTGCTGGAAGTAAAAGATTTACGAGCCTCCTATGGGAACATCAAGGTTCTTCACGGTATTTCTTTTAATATTGACCGGGGGGAAATCGTGACTCTCATCGGCGGAAACGGGGCGGGGAAAACCTCGACTCTTTTCAGCCTTGCCCGGCTGCCCCGTCCCGAAGCCCCGGTGATTAACTCAGGCGATATCCTGTATGAGGGGCAGAGCCTTCTTAAAACCGAATCCCACAGCCTTGTGCAGGAGGGCAAGATAGCCCTTGTCCCCGAAGGGCGGCATATCTTTGGCAACCTGACGGTGGAGGAAAATCTCCGTATCGCCGCGTACCCCCACAGCAAGAAAAAGCACCGCGCCTCCATCATCGCCGAAAAGATGAACATGGTCTGCGAGTTGTTTCCCCGCCTCAAGGAACGCTCGAAGCAAAGGGGGGAACTCCTTTCCGGCGGCGAACAGCAGATGCTCGCGGTGGGACGCGCGCTCATGTCGGGCAGCAACTTTATCTTACTGGACGAACCTTCCATGGGACTGGCGCCCAAACTAATGTATGAAATGTTCAGGGTTCTGCGGCAATTAAATTCCGCCGATGGTATCACCATTCTTGTCGTGGAGCAGAACGCGAAAATCGCCCTCGAATTCGCCCACCGCGGCTATGTACTCAAGACAGGAGAAATTATCGCCCAGGGAAGTTCCGGGGAACTTGCCGCCAATCCCGACGTGAAGAAAGCTTATCTCGGCGGGTGATACTATGTGCGAACTCTTTTAAGGGGCTGCTTTTACCGCTTTTAGCAATAAACTCTTCCACTTCCACGTAACAGGCCCTTCGCCGATTCGGCTTTCGAGGATGCCCCGGATGCTTGAAAAGTCCTTCTCGCCCAGGGCTTCGACGATAAAAGCCCCCCAACTGGACTTCTTGTCGTCAAACCACAGGGAGAGATCCTTCGCGGAGATAAGCCGTTCTTCCTGCCTATCGACTATGCTTATTTCCACGTTAAAACCCGCGTCGCTGAAACTCTTTTCAAGAGTTTCTGGATCCCACCTGATCGCCTGTAGATTGTCAGGCAGCGCGGTACCCTTAAAAAATGCCTTTTCCGCCCAAACGAGTTTTTCAGCAAGCGAATGGGGCGCGCCGCATTCATCCAGCAATATCCGTGAGACGCGCTCACCAAGACGCGGCGGGCTCTGCAGAAGGGAGACATCTCCACCGGGGGCAAGGAGGCGCATGGCGGAACCTGCGAAGGCGTCGAAAGCCTCGAGCCCGGTTCTGCGCCAGGGCTCCCTTGCAAGGATGTGATCGAAAAGGCGGCAGGAAAAAGCCTCTTCCGCTTCTTCCGGCGAGAGGAGCGCCGGGGCAACCGAGACCAGAGGCCGCTCAATTTCGTCCAGCGTGACGGCGAACCTGAGCAGGGCTTCCTTTGCGCCTTCGCTGTCAACAAGGGCTGCCGCAAGGCCCTCGGGCGCACGGCGCAGGCTCTCCCAGAGGAGAAGGCCGTCATTGGCGGCGGCTATGAGCACGCGGTGGTGCCGGGCGATGTTGATCTGTCCCAGGATGAGATCTCTGTCGGCGAGGAGTATGGCGCTTCGACCTGACTCAAGGCGCTTGAACCAGCCTTCCCTGCCTTTGGAAGAGGCCGACCAGCTAAGGATTTCATTGTCGCTATTATCAGCTTTGCCGCTCTTACCAATGTCACCTCTGGTGACAACATCGGCCAATATCACCGCCGCCTGAATCTCCCGCTTGCGCAAGACCTCCTCCCGAATGCGGCCCTCATGACCGGAGATCGACGGCGTGTAGAAGACCCTTCCCCGGAGAGCGTTTGGAAGGTAAGCCTGTGCAGCCCAGTGGTTCCTGTAGGCGTGCGGGTAAATATAGCCCTCCCCGTGGCCGAAGCTCTCCGCGTCCCGGCTCGCGTCCCTCAAGGGGCCGGGCACCTCGGCATCTTCCTTTTCGACCTCCTTGAGCGCGTCGAAATAGGCCATGGTCGAGTTGGACTTTGGGGCCGTGGCCAGACAGAGACAGGCTTCGGAAAGCGCGAAATTCCCCTCAGGAAAGCCTATACGGTCAAAGGCCTCGGCGCAGGAGATCACCGTTGTAATCGCGTTGGGATCGGCAAGGCCCACGTCTTCCATGGCGAGTATTATCATCCGCCGGAAGATGAAGGCCGGGTCCTCCCCTGCCCTCACCATTTTCGCGAGCCAGTACAGGGACGCGTCGGGATCGCTGCCCCGGACGCTTTTAATAAAAGCGCTGATTGTGTCAAAATGATAGTCCCCGTCCCTGTCGTAAAGCAGCGCCCGGCGCTGTATGCTTTCCTCGGCCGCTTCAAGGCTCACGGTGATTTCAGTACCGGCGGGCGGCGGCCAGGCCTGCGGCATCGCAAACTGCGTCAACGAAGTTGGCGCAGTTTGCGTACTTGTTTCCACTGCGAGTTCCAAGGCGTTTAGAAGGCTGCGAGCGTCCCCTCCGGCAACTTCAACAAGGTGTTCCAAAGCCCCTTTCTCAAAAGCAACCTTCCATTTGCCGTAGCCGTGTTCCTCATCGGATAGGGCGCGCTCAGCCGTTTTCAAAAGACCTTCGCTTTCAAGGGACTTTAACTGAAAAATCCTGCTCCTGGAAACAAGCGCCCGGTTCACCTCAAAAAAGGGGTTTTCCGTAGTCGCCCCGATGAGGATCACCGTTCCATTTTCCACCCAGGGGAGAAGCGCGTCCTGTTGGGCCTTGTTCCAGCGGTGAACCTCGTCCACAAAGAGAATCGTCCTGCGAGAGTAGAGCCTGCGTCTTTCATCCGCCCTGTCGATAACTTCCCTTATGTCTTTGATACCGGTTAAAACCGCGTTCAGGCTTTCAAAAACACTGCGGGTTGTGTTGGCGATAACGCGCGCGAGGCTGGTCTTGCCGGTGCCCGGAGGGCCGTAAAATATTACCGATGAAAGGCGATCCGCCTGAATCGCCCTTCTGAGAAGACGGCCGGGACCGACAATGTGATCCTGACCGATGATGTCGTCCAGAACCCTGGGCCGCATACGATCCGCGAGGGGGCTGTCTTCCCCGGCCGGCGCGGCTGAAGCGAAAAGCTCATCCACGGCGGTTTGCCGCTACTCTTCGGTGTTCCATTCACCGTCCCGGTAAGCCCACAGGCCGTCTTTCGTCGTACCCGCAAAAATCGGAGGTTCCCATTCGGGGTTTCCCGAAAAACGGCGGTAATCCAGCGGTCCGCCGCGTGATACATCGGGTACTTGCATAATTACCTCAACCGGATGTACCCCAATACTGGCTGTGTATTTGGCGTTATTAATGACACTTGTCAAGGGTTCGGTACCTGGGATCTGGATTTGAATATCCCCGGCGGGAACCCCGTTTAGCAGCGGCAGTTCCCTGTAGCCGTGGGTACGGGAAACACCGCTTCCCCTGATACCAAGGAGAAGCAGACTCGGAACCGGCGATTCGTTCCTCACATCATACCATGGGGATATTGCCCCTGTAAAATTAACCCCTGTCGAAACCTTGGTGAATCCGCCGGAAGAGTTTGAGTATATGCCTCCGTCGCTGCTAACGGCGACGATAACCTCTCCGATTTCAATGAATCCCGTGATAGCGGCCCCGGCCGTGCCGCTTATGGGACCGTAGGTTAAGCCTCTGTTGAAAGTGTATATTCCGTTTCCCATCGTGGCAAGGTAAATCGTCCCGTCGGAATGTATTAAAGCTCCTTTCAGAATGGAAACCCGGATCCTGGAAACAGCAATGTAGTCAGTCACGGGATTATGATACAGGATCGCGAAATTCTGGTGGTCTGATTTTTGCTGGCCTCCTGCAAAAATATGACCGGGAACCCCGTAGAGGCTCTGAATCGAATAGTCGGCAACGGTAACTTCCTTGTCCCAGCTCCAGTCATTGAGATTTAACCGTTTAATCACCGATTCTGAGAGAGGTTCGCCTCCCCTAAAAACAAGCGCGTAAATATACTCCCCGTCCGTGGCAAGGTCGCCCAACGTGCCTTCCGGCAAGGTTATGGCGCTCCATTCCGGAACCCCGGCGGCATTGCTGCTGTATCGGTAAAATCTGTTGCTCATTCGTGTCCCGACGAACAACTGGTTTTTCAGAAGTATCATTTCTGTCGCGCTTCCGGGAATTATCGCGGTTCTCGGTTCAGGTTCAATGGAAATATCGTAAAAAATGGAATCCTGGTTACAAGACAGCAAAATTAGTCCCAATAGCATAATTGAGAACAACATACTCACGAGGTTTTGTGTTTTGTTCATACCGCACCGTTTACCTAAAAGTTATACCTGGCCGACAAGGTCAGTTCCATGAAATTACCGATTACATCATATCCGTTTTTGGGCCATTGGGGAACAAACCACCAGGCAGCATTGAGGCCGAAAGACCAGTCGGCGTTAAAACGCCAGAATACGGACGCGCCCGGTTTTAACATGATTCCGAAATAATTTTTCTCAATGTAGCTTTGGGAGGCCGCGCCGGCAAACAGGCTTACCGGGAATTCAAACCTGCCGAACAAAAACTGGTACCCCGCCCTTACCCCAAATGGTATAATATAAAGCATATTTCCCCTTCTGCTGCTGCTGAACATGCCCGAAAGCTCCCCCCCCACGAAAAAACCGGAAGTGATAAAATAATTAAACGCAAGGGAACCGGTTCCCCCCACGGAGAGACCGTGGCTGTTATCATCAATGGCGCTGAAATATACCGGGACTAAAACCCCCAGGGTAAGGACAAAATTCGTATCGCCCGGGGAGTAAGGTTCACTTTCAATGTCGATCCATATCGAGCCGTTATCCGGAATGTCCTCGCCGTCATTTTCCTGCGCAAACAAACTTAATCCCGAAAAAAAGAAAAGAAGTATTAAGAAAAAGGACAGAGTCCTACGCGAACTTGTTTCGTAAGGCGAACTTGCTTCGCCACGTGAAATTGTTTCACGATGCATTGGTAACTCCTGTAACGCGCGTTGTTTGTCTCAATCGTACCGATATTGAACAATTAATTCTATAGAGAGGTTACTCACTCATCCGCCTGCGAAAGGTTTTTTTCAAGGACCAGATAATCCAGCAGAACCGGATACCTGGTCAGAAGCTCTCCGTACATGGTAAGCTCATCTATTCGCGCCCTTGTATCCACGCGCCTCTCCGCTTCCCTTATTAACGAGGGATCAAGCATAGCGTTTTGCTGCTGAAGGTATTCCCTGTAAAGGCCCTTTACAGACCGGTAAAGCTCGAAATCGGGATAGCGTACGGTGCGGAGTGTGCAGACAAAGTTTTCTATTTGCGGAAAAGCCCTCTCTATTTCCCTGTTCAGATCCGGAAGAGTACCGGTCACAATGAGAGATTCCAGCCTCGTGTCATCCTCGTTATCGGCGTATGATCTCAAGCGATCGAGGATGAGGCTTTCTATTCTCGCCGCGATATCTTCTTCAGCTCTCCGCAGACCCTCGTCGTCGCTTATGAGCTCCCTCGCGGTAATATCAGGCAAAGCCTCCGGTCTCAGGGAAAAACTGAACTCCCCGGCCACTTCCCAGGAAAAATCCGCTTCAAGCCCCGCGAGGTTAACGTACACCTGTCCCGAGGGGAGGCTTCCTGTATTCCTGAAAGAGCGCCTCACCTGGCCGAGTGTATAGACCGATATTTCCACGTTTGTCGGGATGACTTTATACCAGAACCAGCGGAATTCACCGTCCCGTATCGTCTGGCTGTCCAGCCCGTGGGTTTTCGACCGCATAACCCCGTACGCGCCCGGCGGAACCGTTAAATGAGCCCAGCCCAGGAAGAAGACGGTTCCACCCAGGGCTATTAAGATAACCAGAAAAATCAGAAACTTTTTCATGCTTCCTTCTTGCCATTAAATCGTGATGGTTACTCTATTATGATACAAATGTATATCTAAAGCAAGGAGCGTAAAAGCCTGTAGTACGGTGTTTCAAGTCTTCCTGGACTGCGCCTCTTCCTTCTTTTTCTTGTCCGTCTCCAGCTTCGCGCTCCAAATGTCGGCCCTCTTTTTAACTTCCTCTGCTTCATCGCGTTCCCCAAGGAGCATGTGAATACGCCTCAGGGCGTTCAGGAATTGTATCCCCATCCTGAAATCATCCAGGTGGTTGGTCGACAGCTCGTATTTTCCACGGTACCTGTCGGCGGTCTCGATAAAGAGTTTTTTTATCAGGGTCAGGTGATACAAGGTAGGCTCATAGTCAGGTGATTCGGGATCGGTATTGACCACGGCCGTTTTAAGATCCAGCATATTTTTTGTCACTGTGGCGTAACGGCCTTCCAGCTCCACAAACGACCATCTCCATTTCGTATTGTCACCGTAAGCGTTCTTTAGAAGTTTTATCGCCAGGCCGGTCTTTCTGACAAGGTAATAACGCTTTCGCGCGTCTACTATCCTGATTTCGACAAGTTTGTTTTCATAATCGGAAAAAGGCGCGTCCAGCAGGGAGCTTACCACTTCTTCCAGGTAAATGATGGCCTTGTAAAGGGATTTTCTGGCTTCATTAAGGGCTTCTTCATTGCGCTGCTTCAGCATGGACTGTGAAATACCGGCCAAAACCAGGTAATTGGAAGCCACCGAAAGCATATTCTCAGTCAGGGTCAGGCGTCTGATAGCAGCCCCGGGAGCGCCCTTCCTGATGATCGTCAGGACGCTCTCTTCCTGGTTGAGCATGGTCTTTATAGCCTCCATATAAGGCGTGGTTTTTTCACCATGGTACTTTTTACGATTCGAATCGGAGGCTTTCGCCATTATACACCTCGCTAAAAGTATAACGCTTTTTTCCTGTTAATGCACTCCATATTTAGCAAGTAATTCATCCGCGTGGGCAAGAGCCGCATCGCCTGAATCGCCTGAGAGCATCCGTGCAATTTCCTGCCGCCTTTCGTTTTTTCCCAGAAGGGAGACGCTTGTGACCGTCCTTTCCGCTTCCCTGCCGACTACGCCAGCGTTCCCGGTTATGACCTTCTTCGAGACTTTCAGGTGATTGTCGGCGCGAACGGCGATTGTCGCCAAATGCGTGACACAAAAAATCTGTTTTCCCTTTCCAATTCTACTGAGGTATTCCCCCACGGAAAGGGCGACTTCGCCGCCTATTCCGGTATCAATTTCATCGAAAACAAGTGTCTCCGCGGAAGCGTGTCCGCCTGAGTCTGTGCCGCAAAGTATGGTCTTAATCGCCAGCATCACCCTGGATAATTCACCCCCCGAAGCGATTCTGGCCAGCTCTTTTGCCGGCTCTCCGGTATTGGCGGAGATCATGAATTCCACGTCGTCGGCGCCCCAGGGGCCGCAGACGAGACCCATCCCGGGCTTCTGCCGTACCTGTGTTGAAAACACGGCGTTGGGCATGCCAAGCTTCGAGAGTATTTGCGTTATACCCGCGCTCAAACGCCCGGCGCCTTTTTTCCGCTTTTCACTGAGGGTTCCCGCCCTGGCAGTGATATCTTTTTCAAGCCGTTTTATCTCGGCCTCGAGTTTTTCCCGGTTTTCCGCCGCACCGGAAAGCGCCTCGATCTCCGTCATTGCTTCCGCCTTATAGGCAAGAATTCCTTCCTCATCGGAAAGCGCCTTATCGCCTGATTCGGACGGACGGTTTGGCCGGTACTTCTTTTTCAGCTTATACAATAAACTCAACCTCTCTTCGGCTTCCTCTAGCCTTGCCGGATCGTAACTAAGGCGGTCCCTGTAGTCCCTGTATTCCGCCGCCAGATCCTCGGCCTCGTAGTAGAGATCCTCAAGGCGTTTAAGAACAGGCGAAAGGGAACTGTCAATGGAAACGGCGCTTTCCAGAGAGGCGCGCAGGCGCCGGGTGAGGCTTAAAAGCGATGTTTCGTCATTAAAAAAGGCGGAAGCCGCGGTATTCACATGAAAGCTAAGTTTTTCAAAATCCCCGAGCCTCTGGGTTTCCGCTTCAAGTTCCTTTATCTCCCCGCCTTTGGGGGCGGCCTTGGTAATTTCCTCGACCGCGAAAGTCAATAGCTCAAGCCGTCTCTCCCTGTCCTGCTCCGAACGGTTCAGGGCTTCAAGGGATTTGCGTTTCTCGGCGAGAGTGGTAAATACGCGGTTAAAAGCCAGAACCTCATCCTCCAGGCCGGAAAAGCCGTCAAGGTATACACGATGGGTTTCCTTCCTGAGCAGGGATTCGTGCGAGTGCTGGCCGTGAAGGTCAAAGAGAAAACCCATAAACTCGACAAGGTCGTTCTTGGTTACGGGCACGTTTTGAATATAAATCGAATTGCGTCCCGAGGATTTTACGGCGCGCCGAACCACGATCCTTGAGTCATCCGCCTCAATGTCCCTCTGTCTGAGCCATTCCAGGGCTTCATTGTTTTTACCGCTCACGGATATAACCGCCGAGACGCTCGCCTCATCCGTACCGGAACGGATCACCTCATTGTCCGCCTTGCCTCCCAGAAGAAAACTCAGCGAGCCGACCATTATTGACTTTCCTGCGCCGGTTTCCCCGGTAAGAACCGTGAAGCCGTCCTCAAGGGCAAGCGTGAGGCTGTCAATCAGGGCAAAATTGCGGACACTGAGCTCTTCAATCATTGCTTTCGCCTCCGGCAATTTGCGCCGCGGCGGGATCTTCACCGGCCCAGGCAAGTTTTGTCCTCAAAGCCTGGTAAAACCCCCTCCGTCCCGACGCGACTAGAAGGCAGTAGAAAGGTGCTTTTTTAAGATATACCCTGTCGCCGTTCTCCAATTTTTCGTTCACTTGCCCGTCGACTGTAAGCACAAGGGCGCTCCGTTGCTCCTCGTCGACTTCTACCATTATTGTTTCCACGGCCGGCAGTACCATCGGGCGGTGAATGAGGGTGAACGGGCAGATTGGGTTGAGTATCATCGCCTCAAGCTCCGGGTCAACGATGGGACCGCCGGCCGCCGCGGAATACGCGGTGGAGCCGGTCGGCGTGGAAACAATAAGGCCGCTGGAATGGTACGAGCCAAGTTTAATAAATCCCTTTGAGCCTTTATCGCTGCAGGAAAGGCGGAGATTGATTATCGCGGAAATACCCCCGGACGAGAAAACTGCGTCGTTAAGGCAGCACGCCCCGAAAACCACGCCTTCTCCCCGCTCTACGCTTATATCAAGCATAAGGCGCCGGGAGAAGAAGGCCTTCCCTTCAAGGCACTGTTTGAAAACCTTCCGCCATTCATGCGGCTGGACCCCGGCAATGAAGCCGAAGGTTCCGAGGTTCACTGCGAAAACAGGAATCCCCAGCGGGGAAACGGTTCTGGCGGCCGCTAAAACAGTACCGTCGCCGCCCAGGCTAATCGCGATATCGCAGCCCTTTTCATTAGCGGGAACCGGCTCCCCTCCAACCGGAATAACATCCGTTTCGATACCGAGGGAATTCAACTCCTTTGTTATTTCATCGCAGAGATCCCAAACCTCCTGCTTCTTGGGGTTGATCAACAGAACCGCCCTTTGTATTTTGCGGAACTTTAAACTATGGTCCTGTCCGGCGTCTGTTTTCATACAATTCCTACGGGAGGGTCATGATCAGTTTCGCGACTTTCCCCGCGTCCGCCATACTCAAGCGTGGATACAGGGGAAAGAGTACGGTTCTCAAAGAAAGCGAATACGCCTCGGGGCATTGCTCCGGGAGAACCAGGCCGCATCCAACGGGAGTATTATCAAAAGCGCTTTCCACGGCAATGTCCTTCTTCCGGGCATAGGTTTTTACATCCTTAACGCCTGTTTCCAGAATCACCGGAAAAGCGTAGTTATTGTATTCCCCGTTATGCTGGAAAAAGCGTTTGTGCCGTGTACTCTGGACAGCCTGGGTATAGAGATTGGCAATCTCCTGGCGTTTTACAAGGTTTTTCTCCGCCTCCCTGAACTGAACAACCGCCAGAGCCGCGTTCATATCGGGAAGCCCGTATTCAGGAGGCAGCTCGCCGAGATTGCGCAGCGCCGCCGCGTCACGGCGGTTCGCGGAATAAAGCAGCGCGCCGCCTCCGGCTGTAAGCATATTCCGCTCTTCAAGGCCGAGAATCGTAAATACCCCGGTGGTTCCCACCGGAACAGCCTCTTCGGAGTTCCCGATGAGCGTACCGTAACACTGGGAATGATCCTCAATTACAGGAATCCCCAATTCCGCAATGCCCGCCACGTCGCATACATAACCCAGAGTGTGATGCAAAACAACGCATTTTACATCCAACTCTTCCGGCTTTTCGGCAAGGGCTCTTTCCAGAGTCTCCCGCCCGGCGCATACCGACGATGGAAGCACGTCACAGTAAAGCGGAACGAGTCCCAGATCCTCAATCACCCTTATATAGTAAAACGGCGACAGGGCGGAAACAACCACCCCCTGTCCCTTCTCAAGACCCAAGGCCCTGAAGGCCAACTGAAAAGCGATAACAGGACTCCGCAGGGCAAGGCAGTAATCAAACTTAAGCTTTTCCTTTGCGGTTTGTATTAGAAATTTTGCCTGCTCTCCGGGTCCTATTTTCTCCTCAACCATAGCGGTCAAAACGGCGGCCATCTCCTTGCGTTTGATGGTCGGTGAGTAAACTTCGGTTTTCATTAAGTACCCGCTTGTCCCGTTATCTTCTAAGCGCGGCGATCTTCTGCAGTTCCTTGGGATTAAAGAGATCCCTTATGTCCAGAATGATAAGATATCCACTTTGCTGTCGCACAACACCCTGGATATATTCGGCGCCTATTCCGCTCACCATTTGGGGGGGTGGCTGTATCTCTTCTTTTTCGATGGTCACAACCCTGGAAACCTTATCGATAATAACCCCCAGCTTCATCCCGTCGATATCCAGAATGATGAAGCCCGACAGCAGCTCATCTTCCTCGGAAACGGCTACTTTCTTGAGATGAAATCTCTTATGGAGATTGATAATCGGGATTATTTCACTGCGAAGATGGAAAATACCTTCTACATATGTAGGAGCGTTAGGAATTCCCCGGACATCCTGAACCCGTACTATTTCCTTAACATCCATTATGTTAAT
>JGI24698J34947_10001088_pt1 | contig 14018 bp, 15 predicted proteins | sample TergutMp193P3_FD_34947 | JGI IMG/M metagenome (IMG submission 34947)
AAACTCTACTACATTCGGGAGAAAATCGGCAAAGGCGCGAAAATCAAGGAACTTATCATCAAAAAAGGCGCGAAAGGCGTTCAGGTTCCCGTTACTGCCGAGCAGACACAGGAAGTTTAGGCCGCATATTGAAAATACTTTCCGCATCTGTGTCGGTGAAATTCTCCGGTAAAAAAATAAAAAATCTCATATAATGACGTATCAACCTTTCTTATATTTAAACCGATAGTTATAAGGGGAGCCTTGAAAATTTCATCATTTTGAATGACTTTTGCTGTCAAAACTTTTCCCTGTCAGCGATGTTAAATTTATGAGGATAAAGATATGAATATGATAAATAGCAGTGAACTTAAACCGGGGCAGGTTTTCTCGGCTCCTGTCTATTCTGAAGGTGAAAATTTGCTTGTTCCCGCGCTTGTCCCTCTGCGTCAAAAGGATATTGACCTTCTTTTTTCATGGGGAATTGATATTGTAAAGACCGAAGGAAGTATTATAGCGACGGAAGACGTGGCTGAAATACCGGAAGAAGAAGCTGCTTCCTCGGCAAAGAAGGGGAGCATAAAGTTTTCCATTCGCGCTGTTCAGCAAAATGCAGGTTCGTACCGCGCTTATAAAACCCTTATTGAAAAACTGAATTCCGTTATTACAGGCATAAAATCCGGGGTTGATGTTGAGATGCGCTCAATCGACAATATCTGCGCGCTGTTGCTTAAGGATTTGCGGGATCACCCGGACAGTTTTGTTGATTTTATACTTGGCGGCGAGGTTGAGGGGCATGAATTGGCTAAAAGCTCCATTAATACGGCAATTCTTTCCGCGCTGACCGCGCAGGCGCTCAATCTGCCCAACCACAAAATTCACTATATCGTCGCGGGCGCGCTTCTCCATGATGTCGGTATGCTCAGGTTGTCTAAAGGCATTACCGAGAAAAAAGGCGGCCTTTCCGAACAGGAACTGGAACAGATAAAAAGCCATCCCCTGCACAGTTCAAAAATCGTCACCAAAGAGCTTTTCGGCCCGCATGAAGTAAACCTAATCGCCCTACAGCACCATGAACGCTGGGACGGTAAGGGCTATCCCGACCATATCCTCGGTCCCGCTATTGATATTGGAGCCAGAATTGTATCGGTAGCCGACGCTTTTGAAGCTATGGTCAGCAAGAAATCTTACCGTAATTCTATGGTTGGCTATCAGGCCATAAAGAACCTGCTCGCCGATAACTCCCGCCGCTTTGACCCTGCGGTAATTATGGCGTTCACCAAAATTATGGGCATTTACCCCATAGGCTCAATTGTCCGGCTCAACGACGGTTCTGTCGCCAGGGTGGTCAGCGTGCACCCCGATACCCCGCTTAGGCCGTTAATCCAAATGCTTATGGATAAAAATGGCAATGTCCCTTCGGCAAAGGCCGCGAATATCGACCTTTTGAATGAAAAGACCCTGTTCATTAAAGAAGCGATAGACCCGGCGGATTTCGCCGATCCATATGAATAACGCGGATGTCGTTCGTAAAGAACGCGGCAGAAAAGGCGAGGAGCAGGCCGCCGCCGCCCTCCGTACATCCGGTATGGAAATAATCGCCAGAAATGTCCGTTCAAGGTACGGCGAAATCGATATTGTGGCGCTTTCCGGGGAAACAATCGTCTTTGTTGAGGTAAAAACCTGGTCTGCCTTCGGCATGGAAAACCTCCAATACAGCCTTGACGCCAAAAAACAGGGCAAAATCATTAAAACCGCTAAGTATTTTCTCTCCGAAAATCGAAAATATAGTAATATGGCAATTCGCTTTGACGTTGTATTCGTCAAAAATAATTCAATTACCCATCTTGCGTCTGCCTTCGCGGAGCGTGTATTATGATAGAGCAGGCTTTGAGTTCAAAAAAACTGGAACTTATGCGGCGGCGCATTAACGACGAGGATTACCTCCACGCCGCGATTCAAAGGCTGGCTCTTATTTTGAGCAATGAATTAATGGAGATTACAACAGAAGGCGGACGTAATGAGCAGCAGCGGAAAAAACGGAAATAATCGCAAAAATAGACAGCGTTTTTCAGGACGCAGGGACGAAGCTCAAAAACACGGAAAGAAACACGGCGACGCTTTTTTTCCCGAAGGCAAGGCGGAAAAAAGCTGGCTGGGCCTGCAAGAGCGTCCGCGCTGGACTGCGCCGGTACTGCCGGCCAATCCCATCACTACCCCCGACTGTCCGTGGTGCGGGAAGCAGATAAAAGACATTACCACCGCGCTCACAGACAAAGATACAGGCCTTCCGGTGCATTTTGACTGTGTGCTTGCGCGTATCTCCGAGGCGGAAACCCTTGAAGCAAACGACAGCGTTTGTTATATCGGCGGCGGGCGTTTTGGGATAGTCCACTATAACAACCCGCCCGACACAAAGGACTTTGTTATAAAAAAAGTCTATGAATGGGAACTCAAGGACAGTAATAATGAATGGCGTAGGCCGATAAGCGAATATTTTTCTATTACTTGAGAGGATTAATGGAATCGTACCTTACAGACAGCGAAGAACGTAATTTTTTAACCATTCCCGCGATAAAGGAAAATTCAGATTTTCTTCAGGAAATAGGCGTGTTCGATTATGTCGAAGCCCTGAACCGCGACATTCGCAATTACAAGAGCCTCCTTGCCAGAGGGCTGGAGATTTTCGACCATACCAACATTGATGAAATTATGGATGCCACCGTCTATCAAATTTCAGATCATTTTCTTCCTTCATTTATCGCCTTTCTTTGGAAACCGATTCAAACAAGGGAAGATATTACCATTAAGGCCTACAAGAATTATAAACCGGTTGATATAAATCTTCGCGTGAATTGCATTACTCCGTTCGAGGCGTTTTTCAAGCAGTATCCCAAGCCGATAAGTTTTGAGCTTTTGGCTTTTCAATTAAACGACGATGATGCCGTAAAGCCGTATCTGAATATAAATACCGAAATCGCGGTTCCCATTCTGGGACCGTTTGGATTGTATGGGATTATTCTTGTCGGCAAGAAAATTTTTAACGACGGATACAACCGCGATGAATTGTTCTTTCTCCAACTGCTCATGTGCTTTGTGTCGCAGGCGATCAAAAATCATCTGCACTACGAATATTCGCTGCACGATGTTAAAACAGGCCTTTACAACCACGGCTTTTTTCTGACGCGCCTTAACGAAGAAGTTTCCCGAACCAGGCGCGGCGGCTATAACTCCTCAATAATCGTGGTGGACGTAGATAAATTTAAAGACTTTAACGACAATTACGGTCATCTTGCCGGCGACAAGGTTCTGGAAAATCTTGCACAGGTAATAAAGCAAAGCGTACGCGGCGATGATATTCCGTCTCGCTTCGGCGGCGAAGAGTTCACTGTGCTTTTGCCCCACACTGATAAAGCCACTGTCTGGAATATTGCCGAACGTTTGAGAAAAAGCGTCGCCGAAATGAAAGTTCCCTGGGTTAACCTTCTGCCGCAGGTTACCATCAGCGTGGGAATTTATACCTTTGATCAAAATGCCAGCACTGATGTCAGCAGTATTATCCGCCGCGCGGATGAAGCGCTCTATATTTCCAAAGAACGCGGCAGAAACTGTTGTACCATGTGGAATCCCGGGATCATCGATCCGCATCCCGATGAAAGCTGTTCTATAGAAAAAATTCAGTTTCATGATACTACATTGGAGGTGTTATGATAGGTATTATTGGCGCAATGGAAGACGAATTAAAAATACTCTGTGAAACAATGGGAAAATTCAGTACCCAAAAAACAGGCGGGTTTGAATTTTATACGGGAAAAATCGAAGGGAAGGAAATTACAGTTCTGCGCTGCGGTATAGGCAAAGTGAATGCCGCCGTCGGTTGTGCGCTGCTAATTCAAAAGTTCAATCCATCCTGCGTCATTAATACCGGTTCGGCGGGAGGCATCAATCCGCAGTTGAAAGTCGGCGACGCTGTAATATCCACAGGCCTTGTCTATCATGACGTTGATGTTACCGCGTTTAAATATGCTCCGGGGCAGCTTCCGGGGCAGCCGCAAATTTTCCCAGTGGATGAAAAACTTGTAAAACTTGCCGAAGAAGCTGTTGATGAATTGAAGCAGGAAAAAATTCTTCCTGGTGATTTTAGTCACAGGCGCGGTTTAATCGGTTCGGGGGATGTTTTTATGCATAAGCCTGAAAGCATAGCGAACGTCCGCCGGATTTTTCCTGACATTGACGCTGTAGAAATGGAAGGTGCGGCTATAGCCCATTGCTGTTATCTTTTTTCCGTTCCCTTTTTGGTTATAAGAGCGCTCTCTGATATTGCGGGAACCGAGTCTCCGGTAAGTTTTGATGAATTCTTACCGATAGCTTCAAAACATTCAGCCCATATAGTTATGAGAATTATAAAGCGGAGGTAGTTATGAACAGAAAAAAATTAACGGCGTTGTTGATTTCTTTTTCGGTTTTATGCGCAGTGTCATTGGTTGTCCTAGGATGTTTTCCGCGGCAGGCAACGGCTCAACCCGTTCAGCAGGCGGCGGAGCAGTACACGCAGGAGCAGACGCATGGATCGCTGGTGTTTATGACAACCAACATAACTCCCGCAGGTTTAATGGCTGTTTATGAGGCTCTGGGTCTTGAGGCAAACGGCAAGGTTGCCGTCAAGATAAGCACCGGAGAGCCAGGCAACCCTCACTTTCTCGCGCCTGCCCTTATAAGGGACCTGGTTCGGAAAGTTAACGGCACTATCGTTGAGTGCAACACGGCCTACGGCGGCAGGCGCGCAAATACCGCAGCTCATTATCAGGTGGCGCGTGATCACGGTTTTGCGGAAATCGCGCCTGTGGTGATTATGGATGAAAGAACGGAACTGCGAATCCCTGTTGCCGGCGGCAGGCATTTAACGGAAGACATAGTTGGAGCGCGGTTTTCGGAGTTTAATTTTCATGTAGTGCTTTCCCATTTTAAAGGACACGGGATGGGCGGCTTCGGCGGAGCACTAAAAAATATGTCAATTGGCTATGCTTCGTCGGCGGGCAAGATGTGGATACACTCAGGCGGAAGAAGCCGTACCAGTATGCGCGGCGGCTCTCAGGATGACTTCCTCGAATCAATGGCCGAAGCGGCGAAAGCGGTCGCGGACGCAAACAGCGGGAGAATGCTTTACATCAACGTGATGAATCACCTTTCAGTTGACTGCGACTGCAATGGAAGACCCGCCGCGCCCACAATGGCGGACATCGGCATACTTGCATCGCTCGATCCTGTCGCTCTTGATCAGGCGTGCGTCGATCTTGTGTACGCGGCGCAGGACGGACGCAGTCTTGTCGAGCGGATTGAATCCAGAAACGGTCTTCTGACAATTGATCATGCGGAACGAATTGGTCTGGGCAGTAAGGCATATCAGTTGCGAAGAATAGATGGCTGAAACCCTTTGGCGTGAATTTGTTTATTTTTGGTACTATTTCTCAATTCAACTTGAACAGATTTTCGGCTATTGGGTTCTTGGAATGGCGCTGGGTTCGCTGATTTCTGTTTTTGGAAAAGAAAAAATCAATCAACTGTTTTCCGCTATGCGCGGAAAAAAACTGGGTTTCCTCGGCGTTATTCCCGCATCGCTGTTGGGGATCGCCTCGCCTCTTTGTATGTACGGGACAATTCCGATAGCCGCGTCTTTTGCCGAAAAGGGCATGGAAGAAGACTGGCTCGCCGCTTTTATGATGGGCTCCATCCTGTTAAACCCGCAGCTTCTTTTCTACAGTGCCGCTCTTGGTGCGCCCGCGCTTGTTATACGTTTTGTCTGCTGTTTTTTGGGCGGCATCGCTGCGGGAGCCGCCGTCAGGCTATTTTTTAAAAAGAAAACTTTTTTTAATTTCTCCGGCTTTACCGCCGGGACGGACTCCTCTGATCAATGCCGGGCGCAGACGGTCCCTCAGGCGGCCAGCCGTGATACTGATGCAAATCTTTTTCTGCGTTTTTTAAAAAACTTCGGCAGGAATATAAAAGCCACCGGCCTGTATTTTCTCATCGGAATTGTACTTTCCGCGCTCTTTCAACGCTATGTCCCGCCTGAGGGTTTTGCGAAACTCTTTGGCAGTAACAGAGGCTTCGGCGTATTAATGGCCGCAACCATCGGCGTTCCACTGTATATGTGCGGCGGCGGAACAATTCCCCTGCTTCAAACATGGCTTCAACACGGCATGAGCATGGGCAGCGCCGCCGCGTTTATGATCACGGGGCCTGCTACCAAAATAACAAATCTTGGTGCGTTAAAAATTGTGCTGGGTATAAAACACTTTTTATTCTATCTTTTGTTTGTTGTGGTCTTTGCGCTGGTCAGCGGAGTGTTGATCGACTTGCTATAAAGATTTCACATATTTACAACCCGACCATTTTTTAAACTCTGGCTGTTTTGCCCATCTGCCTTTTGTTCAATTTTTTCCCGTCAGCGGAACGATAGGGGTTGCGTTTGTTTTTCAAAAACGTCTGATAGGCCGCGCTGCTTTCATAATAACCGTCCAAGCCCTTAAATGACGATGATTCATCACAGCGGTACAGTTCCAAAAGGAGCGGAAACAGCGGCGATGACATTATCTGTTCTGTACGGAAAAGCGGCAGGCGGGGCAGGGCGGCAGGGAGCATGTGGTTTCTAACTAAAAAACAAACGTCGCGTGTTATGGACTGGCCGAAGCCCAGCCGCTCAAGAAAACGGTGCGCTTGAATTTCTCCCAATTCAGCATGACCGTCAAAACGGCGGCTGCCGGCTGATACGGCGATAGGTTTTCCAGCGTCATGCAGTAAAAGTCCAAGTGAAAGCCGAAGATCGCAGGAACCGGGTTTACGGTGGCGGAATGTTTCCATTGTGTGTTCCCATGCGTTTCCCTCTGGATGAAATTCTTTGGAATGATCCGCCTGTTCAAGAATTGCCAATTCAGGCCAATATTCTTTAACGAAACCGGACATTTTTAAAAATTCCAAACCCTGTCCTGGATTGGGAGAGGCCATAAGAGCGGAGAGAAGAATGCGCTGTTCTTCCTGCGCAGGAGCCGAACCTTCACGAGAGCCGTAAAATATTTCCGCTGTTTCTTTCATGTGCTTTTCAGCCGCTGAATCCGCGGGGAAATACTTTGCTAAAATCAGCGCCGCGTCCATTAAAGAGCGGAGGCGGTCAAAGCCGTGGTCTATGCCTTGCCTGAAAATTTCAGGCGGATTAACTGCGGTTTCAGTATCGATTTTTTGCGGCTTGCGGATGCCGTCCCTGATCCTTGAAAGCAGCGGATAAATGCCGCATGGGTCGTAAAATACGCGCGATTTACAGTCCTGATAAAATTTCAGAAGATTGAAGGAGGGACGGTGGTCATCAAAAGAACCGGCGCACCGGAAGTACCATGTTTCGTTTTTACCGCCGTGGCTGTCGAGTGCGGCATCCGCAATGTCTACGCCCGGATACCGTAAATCTTCAAACAACTTTGCCAAATCCGAAATATCGGCATTGGTGAGTACATGAACTATATTCCCTGTCTTTCCGTCCAGCCAGGAATCAATTGCGCCAAAACCGTGAAGATACGCGGAGAATCCTGAAGTATAGATCGTCTCCAAAACAGTCATAGCGCATCCTTTCCCTACCTTGCATACTCTGTAATCCGCGTCTCACGAATCATAGTCACCTTGATGCGGCCAGGGTAGCGGAGATCGTTTTCAATCTTCTTGGCGATTTCCTTTGCCATCTCTCTGGTCTGATCGTCTGTAACGGCTTCGTTGTTGACCATTATGCGTAATTCGCGGCCAGCCTGAATAGCAAACGACTTGTCTACCCCGCTGAAACCGGCGGCGATGTTTTCAAGGTTTTCGAGGCGCTTCATGTAATTGTCCAGCGTTTCTTTGCGCGCTCCAGGACGCGCTGCGGAAATAGCGTCGGCTATCTGCACAAGAACCGCCTCAATGCAGGTTGGCTCAATGTCGTTGTGATGGCTTCCAATCGCGTTGATTATTCGAGGGTCTTCTCCCATTTTGCGGGCCATATCCATGCCAATCTCGGCGTGGTTCAGGTCGGAATCGGACTCAACCCCTTTGCCGATGTCGTGCAACAAAGCGGCGCGTTTTGCAAGGTCGCGGTTACAGCCTGTTTCGGCTGCGAGCATTCCCGCGATAACCGCAACTTCCCTTGAGTGGTGAAGCACGTTCTGTCCGTAACTGGTGCGGAAATACAGCCGTCCCAGTGCGCGTACTGCGTCCTGCTTGATATTGTGAATACCCATGTCAAAGAGGACTTTTTCGCCTTCCTCAAAGATTTTCTGGGAAATGTCCTTGCTGACCTTAATAACGATTTCCTCAATCCGCGCCGGATGAATCCGCCCGTCAAGAATAAGCCGCTCAAGGGCGATTTTCGCTATCTCACGGCGTACAGGGTCAAAACAGGAAATGACCACCGCTTCTGGCGTGTCATCGATTATGATGTCCGCGCCCGTGAGGGTTTCCAGAGTACGGATGTTTCGGCCTTCCCGTCCGATGATGCGTCCTTTCATTTCATCGTTGGGCAGGGTAACCGTCGTCACCGTAACATCGCCTGTTACTTCCGTCGCCAGTCTCTGAATCGTGGTAACCAAAATGTCGCGTGCCTTTTTTTCGGACGCAACGCTGGCTTCCTGCTCAATTTTGTTGATCAGCGATTGAGCGTCATGCTTGGCTTCGTTTTCAAGGTCCGCAATGATCAGGGACTTGGCTTCTTCCGAAGTAAGCCCGGAGATACGCTCAAGTTCCGCCCTGTAACGCTGTTCTTCTTTAGAAAGCGCTTCTTCGCGCTGTTGAAAGCCTTTTTCTTTTTCCACAAATAACTGTTCAGTCCGCTCAATCTGCGCGGTCTTCTTATCTATTGCTTCTTCTTTTTGTACAACGCGGCGTTCATAACGCTGTAACTCTGCCCTGCGTTCCCGAGTCTCCCTCTCCTGCTGGTTCCGTTCACGGATTACCTGTTCTTTCGCCTCAAGAAGAATCTCCTTCTTCTTTGCCTCAGCTTCTTTAATTGCATCATGTTTTATACGTTCTGCAAATTGCTCCGTTGCCGTAAGTTGAAATCTGGCATAAAGCCATCTTATAATCCAGCCTAAGGTTAACCCGGCAAGAGGAAGGACAATCCAAAATATCCATTCCATAGGTGTTCCCCTTACCGAAAATAATTCAAATCCAAATAAAAGAGTACACTATAAATGGTGAGGTGTCAAGGTTAAATTAGGCCGTATTACATCTTAAATTCACTGCCCAGGTACACTTTTCGCACCATTTCATTACTGAGAATGGCTTCCTTGTCCCCGTGGGCGAAGATATTGCCGTCCGCGATGATGAAGGCTTCGTTGGTAATTTCCAGAGTATCGCGGACATTATGGTCGGTAATAAGGACGCCAATGCCTTTTTCGGCAAGCTGGCGGATAATCTGCTTGATTTCAAAGACCGCGATGGGGTCTATTCCGGCAAACGGCTCGTCCAAAAGCAGGAATTTCGGCTCGGTGGCCAGCGCCCTGGCGATTTCGGTGCGGCGGCGCTCTCCGCCGGAAAGGGTATACCCGTACTGGCTCCTTATACGCCCGATATTGAACTCATTTAACAGGCTTTCCAGCCTTTCTTTTTTTTGATCGTCGTCAATATCCTGCCGGCTTTCCAGAATAGCCAAGATATTCTGCTCAACGGTAAGTTTGCGGAAAATTGACGCTTCCTGCGGAAGATAAGCGATGCCCATCCTCGCTCTGCGGTACATCGGCATTGGGGTAATATTAACGTCGTCCAAAGTAACAATACCCCAGGTTGGCGCGTAAAAGCCGACAATCATGTAAAAAATTGTGGTTTTGCCCGCTCCGTTGGGACCCAAAAGGCCGGCCACTTCGCCGTTCTGCATGGAAAAATTCACGCTTTTGACGACTTCTTTCCTGCCGAACCGTTTGCGCAAATTGGAAACGCCAAGAGTGTGAATTTCAATCGCGCCCGCTTCCGTCCGGTTTTTTTCTTCCATAAGTTTTAATTCGTTATGGTTCCGAAAATGGAACCTTCCATAATTACATCGTCGGTATCCAAATCAACGCGAATTCTGTCCGCATGGAATTCATCGTCTCTCTTGTACACTATCGGGAAACCTGACAAGTCGAGTATTTTATCCCTGCGGTGGTAAATCGCGTATTCGGAACGGCAGACCATATCGTCCTTGAACAGCCGCACCGAGATTTGAAAAATAGTGGTTTCATTTCTATCGTCGTATTCGATAAAACGGCCTCTTGCCACAATTTCGTTCTGTCTGTCTTCAAGGGTTGAGTTGCCCTCCAACCGCGCGATTTTAAGCCTGCGGTCATAACTAAGCTTGTCCGTGTAGAACAGGATGTCCTTGTCTTCCTCATGCCCCCATACATTGCCTGTACATTCGATAAACTGATTGTTGTTTCCCTTGATTTCGATTCTGTCGGCGCGCAGTAACAGATTGTCCGATCTGACTTCGGCATGGCCTATTAAAATAGTTGTTTCTCGTCCCAGCGCCCTTGAACCGGACATTCTGTCCGCCCTGAAGGTGAAAGTATCCGCCGCCGCAGACGAGAGGCTGAAAAATAAAAGAAGAATAACAGCAAATAACAAACGATTTTTTTTCATCCTATTCTTCCTCATCATCTTCGTAAATGTAACTGCCGCTGACGCTTCCCGTAAATTCCCAGGTGCGCCTACGCGCGTCCGCTTGAAGACCGGTTCCCGTAAAGCTGGTTCCGTTCTGCTGATAAACATAAACTTCGTTTTCTTCCCCGGCGGAGAGAGTTCGCGGTTCATCCTTCCAATCAAGCTGATTGGTTTCGATAATAATATCTTCGGATTGAACTTCCAGCCTTACGCCCATATCCATTGAAATATCCCCCGATCCTATGTCTATTGCCGCGCTCCCCGCCTTTCCTGAAGCGTTTACTTCTTCGCCGTGCTCGCCGTATTGTTCAAATGAAAAATTTTGCAGTTTCATTATACTCTGTTTCTCGTAACGTTCCGCGCGTTCCGCCTGAAACCGCGCTACCGGGTCCGCAGATCGTACGCGCACATATTCGACGTTTTCCATTATTAAATCCGGCAGTTCTCTGCCGGAAGACTCTCTTTCGCCGTAATCAAAAGAGCAGGAGCCAAGAAAGAGAAGAAATACTGCGCAAAAACAGATTACGGTTTTTTTCATTTGTTCTTCTTTACGGCGGCGATAAAATCCCTGAACAGGGGAGAGGCCGCCGTCGGTTTTGATTTAAATTCAGGGTGAAATTGAACGCCGACACCCCACGGGTGATCAGGCCATTCAACACATTCAATCAAAGAGCCGTCCGGGTTGAATGCCGCCAGTTTCAGGCCGGTTTCCGACATTTCCTTCCGGTACTGGTTGGTAAATTCATAACGGTGGCGGTGGCGTTCCCATATCCGCTTTTCGCCGTAAGCCGCCAGTATATGCGTGCCGTCTTCGTTCACTGTTTCGCATGCGCCCAGCCGCATTGTTCCGCCGTAATTTTGCACGTTGATTTGTTCTTCAAGAAGGCTTACAACCGGATGTTTTGAATCGGGAGTGAACTCTGTGGAATCGGCATCGGTCCAGTTCAGCACATTGCGTCCCCAGTCGATTATCATTATGTGCATACCGAGGCAGATGCCAAAATACGGAACTTTGTTCACCCTTGCCCACGCCGCCGCTTTTACCATGCCGTTGATTCCGCGCTGTCCGAAACCGCCGGGAACGAGAATACCGTCAACCTGATATGCGCTGCCTTTAGCCGCGCCGCCGCGTCCCAGAACTGTGTCCGTGTTTTCCGTCTCCTCAAGCGAGGACGAATCGATTTTTACAAATTCCACTTCCACTCCGTTTTCAAGACTCGCGTGAAACAACGCTTCATACATTGATGTGTAAGTGTCGTGAATTTCCATGTATTTTCCAACAATGCCGATTCGAACTTTTTCCTGCCGCGCTGAAAAATGTTCCATCATGGAATACCAGGGGCGCATATCAGCATGGCGGCTTTCAACTCCCATTTTCCGCAGGATTACCTGATCCAGTTTTTGATCGAAGAAGACGATAGGTATTTCATAAATGGTCGTGTCTATATTAGGTGAAGTGAACACAGCATCGGGATCGACATTGGTAAAAAGCGCGATTTTGCGGCAGGTCGGCTCTTCAAGCATTACGGGAGAACGGCATATCAATATATCCGGCTGAATTCCCATTTCCTGCATCGACTTAACCGAATGTTGGGTAGGCTTGGTTTTCAGCTCCCCGCCCGCTACTTCGGGGATCAATGTTAAATGAACGGAAATCGCGTTGGTTCTGCCCTGTTCATGAATAATCTGGCGGGCGGCTTCAAGAAAGGGGATGGATTCGATGTCCCCGACTGTTCCGCCTATTTCGATAATGACCACGTCGGTATCGTTGTCTTCTTTAGCTGCCGCCAAAATCCGGTTTTTTATCTCATCGGTTATGTGGGGAATTACCTGTACGCAGCGTCCTAAATACTGTCCTTCGCGTTCCTTGCGTATTACAGATTCGTAAACCTGCCCTGTTGTAATTGAATTTGCCTTGCTCAAACGGCCTTTTGTAAAACGTGCGTAATTGCCCAGGTCAAGGTCGGTTTCCGCGCCGTCGTCGGTTACATAAACTTCGCCATGCTGATAAGGGCTCATTGTTCCCGCGTCCACGTTGATGTATGGGTCGCATTTAACCATGCGGACATTAAGCCCCCTGCTTTCCAGTAAGGCTCCAATGGAAGAAGCAGCAACACCCTTCCCTAAACTGGAACAAACGCCGCCTGAGACAAAAATAAACTTGTTCATGTAATAGAATTATTGTACTTTTTGAGAGAAGATTCAAGTGCGGGGCAGCATCAAGATCGGAAATTGTACAAGCCCCAAAAAGCTTTAGTAAGTCTGTATTTTGTAAAGAGTTAGCTCAAAAAAGACCCTTGAAAATCCAAACAAGCCGCCAGTTTTGCCTCTTCGCCGTCAGAAAGCTCTTCGGGAATGATGAGCGGTTGGGACGGATTTGGCGGCAACAGAAAGCCTGCCTCAAGAAATTTATCGAACAGCTCAGACCATTCGCCGTTCTCTGTTTTTTCTTTTGGGTAAAGGTAGATGCCTTTCAGTTCCCAGTGTTTTTTAAAACCGTCAGTCTGCATGACCTTGTTAATGCGGGGGAAAGAAAGTTTTGCGCGTTCAGGCGAAGCGAGAAGATCGTATACCCCCCTTGCCGCGACAGCGAGCAGTATCGGCGGCAGAGTGTCGCCTTCCGGCAATTCAAGCAGACGGCTTTCAGATTCGGCGGCGGTAACGCACAGACCAACGGGCAATTCGCCGCGCCATTGTTGAATGGCTGGCAGTACGGGAACAAGGAACGGCGCGTTTTCTTCTACCGCAAACGGCGAAGCGGAATCGGTAAAGGGCCGCCACAAACGGGCTGTTCCTGTTTTGAAGAGCGAAACCAGTTCCTCAGGCGGCGCGGCGTAGAGGCGGAAACTGCGTCCCGGAAAAAGTTTTGAAAGGGCTTTGATAAAACGGCCCTCAGAAAAATGCGGAAGGGGAGCGGACAGACCCCTGCTTGCTGTGTTTTTAAGTTCGCGCAGGAGATTTGGCGGAGTATGCCCCAACACTGCCGCGCCGCCGTTTAGCCAGAGATCGATTAAACGTTTACCGTCCTGTGTGTAAAGACGAAAGCCCCTTGCGCGAAGCACGGTTGGGACTTTGTTCAAGAGGGAAAAACCGCCCCCGTTTTCGTTCAATCTCATTTCAGTAATCGTCTCCCATCTTTTCGTAAGCCCTGCCCTGATACTCGCTTAAAAAGCGCGTCTCCCTTCCAGAATCAAAACGGACACGCACAATCGGTCCGTCGTCGCTGTCCCTCACTTCCATTACCGCACCGTAGCCGTGGTCTTCATGGAACAGCCGTTGTCCGCGCCTCCACCCTGCTCGTTCTTCGACTTCGGTGCTGACAGAATCGCTCTGCAAATCAAACTGATTGAAACTCCGCTCCTCGAATGAATGTCGTCTGTAAAGCGAAT
>JGI24698J34947_10001089_pt1 | contig 14013 bp, 10 predicted proteins | sample TergutMp193P3_FD_34947 | JGI IMG/M metagenome (IMG submission 34947)
ATAACCGCAAACATACAGAGCATAAAGGGCCGTATCATTAACCAAAGCGCCAGCGTCACCGAGACCCACGCGACAATGGAACAGCTTACCATAAATATCAAGAAACTGGACAGCCATGTTGAAGACCAGAACACACATGTATCCAAGGCATCCGCCGCCATTGAGCAAATGGTAGCCAACATCTCGTCCGTTACCGACACGCTCGTCAAGAACGCCGCAAATGTGGAAGCCCTGCAGGAAGCCTCCGAGGTGGGACGTACCGGCCTGGCTGATGTGGCGACAGACATTCAGGAAATCTCCCGTGAATCCGAGGGCCTCATGGAGATTAACTCGGTAATGGAGAACATCGCCAGCCAGACAAACCTGCTTTCGATGAATGCGGCGATTGAGGCGGCGCACGCCGGGGAGGCGGGCAAGGGCTTCGCGGTAGTCGCCGACGAGATCCGCAAGCTCGCGGAATCGTCGAGCGAGCAGTCAAAGACCATCGGCACGGTTTTGAAGAAGATAAAGGACTCCATCGACAAGGTCACAAAATCCATCGAAAACGTGCTTGCGAGGTTCGAGGCCATCGACACAAACGTCAAGACCGTGGCGGAACAGGAAGAGAACATCCGTCATTCCATGGAAGAACAGGGCGCGGGAAGCAAGCAGATACTTGACAGCGTAAGCGAAGTAAATGACATAACACGCGAGGTAACCAGCGGTTCCAATGAAATGCTTGAGGGTGCAAAGGAGGTAATTACGGAGAGCAACAACCTTGAAAAAGCGACCCAGGAGATTACTTCCGGCATGAACGAGATGGCAAGCGGGGCGGACGAGATCAATACCGCCGTGCACCATGTAAACGAAATTTCGAGCAGGAACCGCGAGGGCATTGATGTTTTGATCAGGGAAGTTTCACGGTTTAGGGTAGAGTGATCCTCATTTGACCCGCACAACCTTCTGCTCATCGTCGGTAGTCAGGAACACGTAAAAGCTGCTGCCGTCAAAGGGAAGGGAGATGATGAAGGTCTCGGTATCAGTGGGATTGAAGAAGACGCGGTGGCCGAGGATCGGGGGCATCTCCCCTACTCCCGATTGAGTTACCACGGGCGATACCGTGACATCCACCGCCCCTATGTAGAACTCGCCGCTTTTCGGCACGGTCTTTTGTATGCTCAAACCCAGGGCTCCTCCTTCCCGGACGACGGACAGGTTAAGGGTATTGGCGCCAAACTTCACGCTGCTTCCACTTGCGTTAAGGCGGGATAACGCAGAGAGCATCGCAAACACCACTAGAATCGACACGAGCATCAAGGCGTTGCCCTTTGTCCCGAAGAGTCTTTTGCTCAAGCTCGTGGTATTGGATTTTCCATCGTAAAGGTCCTGTACCGTCCGGGATGCGCGGCTCAGGCGGTGTTCCCGTGAATAATGATATACAATATCTCTATCGATCCCGTCGTCTACGCTTTTTTCTTCCTTATCGCCCATTTCCCTACTCCCCTATTACAGCCATGCCGCTCCAGCCAGGTCCGCCGCCTCGCACGCGATTTCCTGTGGGTCGGTGAAGCGGGTCTTGAGCCGCCTGCCCGAAGCCATAAGCAAAGCGGAGGCTGCGGCGGCGCAGTCATACGCGTCAAAGCCGCCCCTCCGTGCCATTCCTGCGGCAATTCCCGCGCACAGTCCCGCGAGCAGATCGCCGCTTCCGCCCGAGGCGAGTCCCGGCAGCATTCCGTCCACCACGCCTACCCTTCCGTCAGGCGTCGCGATTGTGATGACGTGCCCCTTGAAGACGATCACCGCGTTGCATTTCCGGCTGTACGATAAAAGTATTGGCACGGGGCGGCAGAGGAGCTTGTCCTTGTCAATGTCCGTGAGTCGGGCGAATTCTCCCGGGTGCGGGGTCAAAATCGTGTTCCCGTTAAACACCACACCCCTGGCAAGCTCGATTGCGTCTGCGTCCAGGACGAGGGGCATGCCCATATTTTCAAGGGCAAGCGCCCATTCAAATTCTTTCGCCCGTGATACAGCTTTGCCCCAGCCCGGCCCAAGCAGTACCGCATCGGCTGTAGAGCTGTCGGCGAAAACGCCGTCAGGCGCGGCACCTGACGGCACGACCATTATACCGGAAGATGTTCTGGACGCAATGATGGGGTATATGCCATCGTCCACCCCAAGGCGGACGAGCCCCGCGCCGGCGGCCTGTGCACCGCGCCCGGCAATGACGGCTGCGCCTGTTTTGCCGGGGGAACCCGCCCTGATTTCCACGGTCCCCCTCTCGTTCTTGTAGGCGTCCTGTCGTACCCTGCCGACCTTCTCACGGGCGCTTTCCCATTCCAGAAGTTCCGCCCCCCTGTAAGACGCGGTAAGTTCCTTTGGGAAGACCCCTCTTACGGGCACAATTTTCCCCGCGTAGGGCCTGGCGGCTGGGGTGTATACACAGTACTTCTGCGGTTCTATCGCGAGCGTGAGATCGGCTTTGACAATAGGCATCCCCGGCTCCCATCGATCATCCGAAAGGCCGGAGGGGAGATCGACTGAAACGACGAGAGGTTTTTTACTGGTTAACGCGGATGAATTCATTACGGCGTTAATGGCATTCGCCATTTCCTCGGCTGTCCCGTGGAGGCTACCGGAAAGCCCTGTTCCCGCGATGCCGTCAATGATGATATCCGACAGGGCAAGATAATTATCGGCGTGGAGGCCTTCGGCTTCGTCCCACGCAACAATGGGAACCTTCATTTTTTTTAGGGAGTGGAGCAACTCCACACAGGGGCCTCCATCGCCTTCTTTAGGCCTCCGGCTCAGGATAACCGTGGAAAGGGAGGCGTCCGTCATTGAGGAAAGAATATAGTACCGGAGCATTACAAGGGCATCGGCGGCGTTGTTGCCCATCCCCGCCACGACGGTAATCATCGGCTTGTTTTTGAAGAGTTCCGGGTGTGTTTCGGCTAAAGCCTGGGCGCAGAGCCGTCCGGCGGCTTCTATCAGGGCAATCTCGTTAAAGCCCCATTCGGCGTGTGCCGCCGCGTCCAATGCCCTGGAATCTTCGACGGACACAAGGAGCCCGCCGTTACAGGAACCGTTTTTCATCTTGAAGCCTCCCCAAGCAATTTGTCCGTCCGCCACCATACAAGCTTGGCCTGCCATTCGTCAACCAGGAGCCCCGACAGTATCCCCTCCTCGGAAAGGTAGAAGGCGTTGTACTGCAATTCCTCGTCGTCCACCTGTATAAAGCCCTGATGCTGATCGACATGGGTTCCCGAGTCGGAGGAAATGATGAGGATCGAATAGCCCCCTTCCACCGGAAACGAAAGGAAGATGCGCTCGTTTTCGATTATGCCCAACAGCGAGTAGATGAACCTGGAGGTTGTCCTCCTGTTCTGCTCGGTATACGTGTACTCGAAAAAAGGTACGTCGATGTACCTCTCCCAGACGCCGTCCTCAGCGCTCATGATCCAGATGACGGAGCCGTCCGTGTCAATCCCTGTCCTGATGTTGGTTGATTCGTCATAGGTATTGCGGTAGTAGTCGATCTTGACGAAGAGGGTCCGGCTGTCCGGCCCTGCGGCGATAACGTCCAGGGAAGGTAGCACGTCGTCGCGGTCGGGGGGCACGGGCAGGAGATCCGACTTTATCTGGACGACGAACAGGAAGATTCCGTCGGAGTTGAACCAGTATATATCCCAGCCGTTCGGCGTCCGGCAGACAACCGCGAGTTCGTCCTGCACCGAAGTGTAGAGCCCCTCGATTTTCGGGAACGGGCTTCCCCCGATGCCCTCCCTGCCGAGGTACTTCACGAACCTGCCGTTCTCGTCAAAATGAAGGATGATATTACTAAGGAGAGACCTGCTCTCCGCGTCAAAGCTATGCCGCTCGTACGGGAGGGTGTCGCGCACGTAAATGTGCTTCCGCGAGTCCACGGTAATTTCGCCCGGCTCCATGAGGGGGTAAGTGACCGCCCAGCGGGTAACCAGGCTCGCTTCCGAAAGTGGCCGCAGGGTCATGGGCGGCGGGTTGGTCTCCTCGTTGTAGATCATGTACAGGATGTCCCCGTAGGAATTGCATTTTAATATCTTGCCCCCGTTGCCGTCGGAAATATAGAAAAGCCCGTCCCTCATGGCGATATTCGCCTGGCGTATGCCCCTGTTCCCCTCAAAGCTGAATAGGGCAATCTGGTCCTCCAGTTTGCCAATTTGCATTGAAAAAAGGTTCTCGCGCTCCACCTGCTGGATCTGTGCGCCGTTGTCGCACCGGGACAAAAGAACCGGGAACAAAAGGACGCCCATAATTAACTTGAGCTTCATGCTCTTACATTAGTAGTCCCTGTTGATGTTGTCAATTGCAACCTTGAAAACCTTTCAAAATGGGGATAAATTAAGAGCATGTTAGATGGTCTAATGAAGGTCCTCTTCGGTTCCCAGCATGAACGGGATTTGAAGGCCCTGCTTCCCAAACTGCATGCCGTCAACGAAAAGGAAGCCTGGGCTGCAGCCCTTCCCGCCGCGGAATTCCCGAAAATGACGGCGCAATTCAGGGAGCGATACGCGGCGGGGGAGAGCCTTGACAGCCTGCTTCCCGAGGCTTTTGCCCTGGCCCGCGAAGCCGCCAGGCGAAACCTTGGGGAACGCCCCTACGATGTCCAGGTGCTCGGCTCCATCGTCCTCCATCAGGGAAAGATAGCGGAACTCAAAACCGGCGAAGGCAAGACCCTCATGGTCGTCGCCGCGGCGTACCTCAACGCCATCCCCGGCAAGGGCATCCACGTCGTTACCGTCAACGACTACCTTGCCGGACGTGACGCCGACTGGATGAGGCCCGTCTTCTCGTACCTCGGGCTTACGGTCGGGACGATACTCTCCGACATGGACAACGAGAGGCGCAGGCAGAACTACGCCTGCGACATCACCTACGGGACCAACAACGAGTTCGGCTTTGACTACCTCCGCGACAACATGTGCCGCGACCTCAAGAGCCGCGTGCAGCGGGGCCACAACTACTGCATCATCGACGAGATCGACTCCATCCTCATAGACGAGGCGAGGACCCCCCTTATCATTTCAGGCGCTGCCGAGGACGACACCTTCAAGTTCGCCGAGGTGAACCGCATGATCGGTGCGCTTGAGGAAGTGAAAAAAAAGGAAGACGGCGAATACCCCGACGAGGTTCAGGGCGAGGTAGTCATCGGGGACTACAAGCTCAACGAGAAGAACAAAAATGTTTCCTTCACGAATTCCGGCCAGGCGAAAATTGAGGAACTCTTACAGAAACGTGGGCTTATCAAAGGTTCGGTAGTAGACGAGGAAAATTTTGAATTCATCCATTATTTCAGCCAGGCCATCCGGGCGCACAAGCTCTACCACATCGACGTGGATTACGTTGTCCAGGACGGGCAGGTGCAGATAGTCGATGAGTTTACCGGGCGCATACTCCACGGGCGGCGCTACTCCGACGGCCTCCATCAGGCAATCGAGGCGAAGGAGCGGATCAAAATTGCCCAGCGCAACCGCACCCTGGCGACGATAACCTTTCAGAACTACTTCAGGCTTTACTCAAAGATATCCGGGGGAACCGGAACCGCCGACACCGAAGCCGTGGAATTCGGCAAGATCTACAACCTGGATGTGGTGGTAATCCCCACAAACCTTCCGGTTGCCAGGGACGACGAGGACGACGTGATCTTCCTTAGCGAAAAGGAAAAGTTCACCGCCATCTGCGACGAAATAGCCGAAGCCCACGGGAGAGGCCAGCCCATTCTGGTCGGAACGGTTTCCATCGAAAAATCCGAAATCGTGGACACCCTCCTCACAAGGCGCGGGGTACGCCACGAGGTGCTCAATGCGAAGAACCACGCAAGGGAAGCCGCGATTATCGCCGAGGCAGGCGCGAAGGGAGCGGTGACCATAGCGACCAACATGGCGGGGCGCGGAACCGACATCAAGCTCGGCGGCAACCCCGAACACCGCGCCCGCAAGAGGGCGGGCACCGAAGCCGCCGGTGGGGATAATCCCGAAGCCGCCGAAAAGTACGCCGCCATCTATCGTGAAGAATACGAGAAATGGAAAAAGGACTACGAGGAAGTCAAATCCTCTGGCGGCCTTTATGTAATCGGCACCGAAAGGCATGAGAGCAGGCGCATCGACAACCAACTGCGGGGGCGCTCGGGACGGCAGGGGGATCCGGGGCGGTCAAGGTTCTTCATCTCGCTTGACGATGACCTCATGCGGCTTTTCGGGGGGGACAACATCAAGGGGCTTATGTCGAGGATGGGCATGACCGGCGGGGAGCCCATCTACCACCCCTGGCTCAACAAGAGCATTGAGAAGGCCCAGACGAAAGTTGAAGAACGCAATTTTGAAATCCGCAAGCACCTCCTCGAATACGACGACGTCCTCAACCAACAACGCAAATTTATCTACGAACAGAGGAATGCGATTCTGGACGACAAGGCCCTGAAGGAACGGGTGAACGCCGCGACCAACGACATGGTCGGCGCGTATCTGGATATCTACCGGGAAAGCCAGCGTAGGGATCCCGCCTCTGCCCTGAAGGATTTGACCCTAACCCTTAAAACCAGGTTCAATTACGCACTGGATCCCGCCGAGGCGAAGAATATAGACGCACTTGAAAAGCGGATCTGCGATGACCTCAAGGAAGACATTGAAAGCAAAGAAAAGATGATCGGGGAATACCTCAACTTTTTTATCCGCGACCAATACCTCGCGATGATCGACAAGAAATGGCTGGATCACCTGGAAAACATGGAGGCGTTGAGGGAGGCGGTTTACCTGAGAAGCTATGCCCAGAAAAACCCCCTCACCGAATACAAGGTTGAGGGCTTCCAGATCTTCGAGTCAATGATCGACGAGATACGCCAGGAAATCGCGTCCCGCATGCACCTAATCCGCATTCAGCTTGCCGGAGACAATGAGCAAAAGCGCACCGCCCCTTCAACCGTCACCCAGCAGAACGCCACGCATACCAGCATGGGCTCTTTCGGCGCTTCGGCTGCCGGTGCGTTAAGCCCCGGCGCACCTGCGCCTGCGGAGCGGAAGAATGCCCGCGACCAGGGTTCCTCCGTAACGGTAATACGCGCCCAGCCCAAAGTAGGCCGCAACGACCCCTGCCCCTGCGGCTCGGGGAAAAAGTACAAGCACTGCCACGGCAAGTAGGCAGGTTAAAGTAATTTCTAAGTTAAAGTTTTACTTTAACCTGTATGATTGGAGGGCGGGGTCAATACCCCGCCAGTATAATAATTTTCCTCTCCAACGAAGATACTCCGTGGCAAGCCACGGGGTATCTTCATTATTTATACGTTACCGTATCGTTCGCGTTTCTCCGGGCAGATGCGCCGCTGACCGCGTCAAGTCCGCCCTGTACTCTCCCCACCCGGACCAGGGCAACGGCATTGTGTCCGGTTGGAAGGCCGAGTTGGGTCTTGTACCTGTTGTTCAGGGTATCCATAGGGCCGGTGTATATCTTGGAACCGTACCCCAGGGCCTGTGCCGCGAGGTACATGCTTTGGGTCGCCAGCGCGCAGTCAAGAATTTGGACGCCGTTTGTTTTCCCATCCCCCTGCGCGGAAACCACGATGATGACGGTCCCGTCTACATAGTCCCTGCCAATCAGCTCCCTTACCGTGTTCTGATCCTGAATGACTACCGTGAAATGCCAGGGTTGGCGGTTCCCGGCGCTGGGCGCACGGACCCCGGCCTGGACTATGGTGTCGATGTCGGTCCGGGGAATCGCCCCCGCCGCCCAATTCCGCGGCGAGTAGTTGTTTATGATCACCGCGGCGGGACCCGTATTCTGCTGGGCTAACATAGATTGGGAGCAGCCAAGCGCCAGTACCATAGACAAAACCGGCAATGAAAATGTCTTTTTTCTCATTTTGCATACCTCGATTTAGAGCTTATCTTAATAAGGAAAATTTTTCAAGAAATTCTACCACAAACCTCGTACCTTCGGTACGACACAAACCCCCACGAACAATAGGAAATATCGAGGTGCAAGTTCGTGGTTTTCGTGTTGGTTCGTGGTTCGGGACAAGTACCCCGGCCTATTTTCCCTGCCACACAAAGGCATCCGTGTAAGTGCCTTTATAGCGTTCCAGGATGGCGACGCTTTCCGCAAGGCTCACGGGCCCGATAAGGATACGGTATGCCGGTTTATCCCCGACTACCGTTTGCATAATTGCCACAGGAAGGCTTCTGTCTATTCTTCTGGTGATCTCATACTCAACCGATTCCGGGTTGCTGTACGCCACGAGTTGCACATAGTACTTTCCACTTTCCATGGCGGCAATAATCGGCGCGGAAAAGCCGGACACAGCGGGACTGCCGGGAATTGCCCGTACTGGTTCGATGATAAGTGACGACTCGATAGAGAGCACGGAAACATCACCGGAAGACCCCTGGGGTGGCGGACTGTTACTAGGTACAAACTGGGATGGATCAAGTACAGGCCATCCTCCCTCAGGAGGACGGGAGCTGTCCGGAACCAGGTCTAATCCGTCATATTCCGTCCTTAACCCGGTATCCATGCCAAAACGGGAATTCGCCAACGGATCGGGATCCTTGCTCAGGCGAATCCGGCTTAAGGAGCCTTTCTCAATACCGAGTGCGTCGGCCGCGTCCCTGGAAAGCAGGGCGAGAAAACCGGAAGTATTGAGTCCCGAAATAACGATAAATTTACCGGTCTCATTGTTTTCCAGATTGGTAATGTCCACAACAGTGTTAAGCGGAAGCGAATTTGTCGCAATATAGCGGCCGTTTTTGGGAAGATCCTCGCTAAACTCCGCCGCTCCCTCCCAATATGAAGCGCTGACCAGTATAAAAAGTGAAATCGCCATGAAAACGAAGAGAGTTACCTTTCTCATTGTTACCTTTCCTTTATGTAAGTAATAATGGTTCGGCCCGCGTTTCGGACCACCTGATTTTCTTCACCGGTATTCCTGCCCGCCAGAAAAACCTGCTCATGGATAAGCTCTTCAGGAACCGTTGTGTAAATTTTAATGTTCATTCTGAGCGGAACCGCCCTGGCCCCCTGTACTTCGTACTCAAGAAACCCCAAAACGACATATTCCGCCCCTCCCATAATGGCTTCGTTAAAATCATATTCAACGACCGTTCCGCGTATTTCCGCCGGGACCTGTGTGTCCAGCCGCAAGATGGGATTGTTTGTAACAATATGCCCGGCATCAAAGAATATCGCCATAAGGCCTTCTTCCCAGAGCCTGCTGCTGCTCTGCGGGCCTGAAATCCCGTCATGCAACCCTGTTTCCACCACCAAAAAACTTACCATGGAAGCCGAAGCGGAAAATGTCAAAAGCATAAACAGCAACGCGATGCACAAAAGACGCTTAAAACCCATATCTTCCTCCTCTAATAATATCGGCAGAAAGGTTTACATGATCGATATGGGCAAAATAGAATTTATTGTTTTTTTCTGGTACTATTGAGCATGGACTACTATGCCTTGCAGGTGAAAACCGGATGGGAAGAAAAATTCATCAACTTTTTCAGGCTTCGGAATCCCGAGATTGGTCTGCCCCTGTACTTTCCCCAGCGTTATATGGACATTCGCAGGCGGGGCAAAATGGTACCTTCCCGGCTGGCGATATTTCCCGGTTATATCTTCCTTGGGTTGGACGAGGGCGATGATATTCTTCGCTACAAGCGTGTTTTTCGCACGACAAGGGGATTTTACCGTTTCCTGAGGTCCAATGAGGATATTGTCCCCCTACAAAACCGGGACCTCGAGCTGGTGCTTCACTTCATCAAAAATTTCGGGCCCCTTGCGGGAAAATCAAAGGTCTACTTCGACGAAAATTCACGCATTGTGGTGGTTTCAGGACCCCTGTCGGGTCTTGAGGGAAGGATCGTAAAAGCCGATAAAAGAAAGGGGAGGGCCAAGATAAGACTGGATCTTTACAACGATTCGTTCTGCATTGATCTGGCGTTTGAAGTCTTAATAAAGGCCAGGGATCAAAGTCAGTCTTAGCTTGACTAAAAGACCATGACGACATTCAAATCAGGCAGGCTCTACATTATCGGGGCGGGATTTGCCGGGCAGACCCTGGCAAAGGAAATCAGGACCAAGGGGATTTTCGGGGAAGTGGTCGCCTTTCTCGATGACGACCCTGAAAAAATAGGCCGCCGTATCGAAGATATCCCCGTCCTGGGGCCCATTCGGGACGTGGCGCGGCTTCTCAGGCTCCACCCTGCCGACGAGGCGATAATCGCCATTCCCAGCGCCTCAAGGGAATACCTTGCCGAGCTTTATCGCATCCTCAAGAACGCGGGCTTTGAAAGAATTCGCATCCTGCCGGGCATCTCCCAGATCGTGGACGGGGACGCCCACCTCATACAGACCCGTTCTATTGACCCACAGGACTTCCTGGGGCGTACCCCGGTTACGGTAAACCTTCGCCAGAGCCTCAACTACCTCCGGGGGAAGCGCGTACTCGTCACCGGCGCGGGGGGCTCCATAGGCAGCGAAATCTCAAGGCAGTTGCTTTCGGCAGGGGCGGCGAGGCTCTACCTTTTCGGGCACGGGGAAAATTCGATTTACCAGATCGACAGGGAACTTCGTCTTTTACAGGAGGAGGGCGTCGGCGAAAAGGCGATTCTCGTTCCGATTATCGGGGATCTCAAGGACCGCGATTATATCGACTGGCTTCTCACAAAAATGAAAGCCGACGTGATCTTCCACGCCGCGGCATACAAGCACGTACCGATGATGGAAGAAAACCCCGTCGCCGCCATCGACAACAACCTCTTCGGCACGGACAACCTGATCGCCGCCGCGAAGAAACACGGCGTGAAGCGTTTTGTGCACATAACAACCGACAAGGCAGTTGAGCCGGTTTCGGTATACGGGATCTCAAAGTTCCTCTGCGAGAGGCTTGCCCTGGAAGCGGAATCTGAGAACTCTTCGTTTATGGTAGTCCGTTTCGGCAACGTCCTGGGTTCCAGGGGCTCAATCGTGCCCCTGTTCCAGAAGCAAATCGAAAAAGGCGGGCCGGTAACCATTACCCACCCTGAAATGAAGCGCTGGTTCATGACCATACCGGAGGCGTGCTCCCTCGTGTTGAAGGCCGGGGGTGTAGGCGAAAACGGGGAATTATACCTCCTGGACATGGGGGAACCCGTGAGGATTCGTGACCTAGCGGAACAGATGATCCGCTTCTACGGGCTTGAACCGGAAGAAGACATCGGCATCGAATACGTGGGGCTCCGTCCGGGCGAAAGGCTGGACGAAAAACTCGTGTGGGACTTCGAGACGCCTGAGCCCACGGATTTTGACAGGATACTGAAAGTCAAGCGCGATGAACAATACGAATTGGACATCAACGCGCTTAAAGAGGAACTCCGGCCCATCTGCCGCCTTGATCCTTCTCAAAGCCAAAAGTACCGGGACAGCGACCTCTTGCGGAAGATCCTAAAGAAGCATATCCGTAGTTACGCGAAGGAACAGATCCCTGCCTACGTGAAGGCGTGAGCATGGAAACCATTCCCTTCGCGAGGCCCTACATTGGAAAAGAAGAGGAAGAAGCCGTCCTCGCCGTGCTCCGCTCCGGGTGGCTTACCACCGGGAAGGAAACCCTGGAGTTTGAGACTGAATTTGCGGACTTTCTTGGGGACAGTCATTTTAATGACTGTCCCCATCACCTACCTCACTGCATGGCGGTGAATTCCGCCACCTCGGGCCTTCACCTTGCCCTCGACGCGATTGGCGTTGAAAAAGACGACCTGGTCTTAGTCCCATCGATGACTTTCACAAGCACCGCAGAAGTGGTGAGGTACTTCGGCGCTGAGGCGGTCTTCGTGGATGTCACAAAGGACGGCTTTCATATAGACCCTGCGGCTTTGGAAAGCACCCTGGCAAGGCTCAAGGCGGGGCTTCCCGCCTACCCTCCCCGCCCGGGCGCTGGGGGCGAAGGCTTCGGGCCCCGGGGCAGGGCGAAAGCGGTGATTCCCGTGCATTACGGCGGCCTCCCCTGCGACATGGACGCCATACTACCGGTCGCGCAAAAATACGGTATCAAAGTGATAGAGGACGCCGCCCACTCTTTCCCCTCGTATGTGCCGAACAGGGACGACCCCCGTTCCGGGCGCTGGGCAGGCCTCATGGGCGACGTGGGGGTTTTTTCATTTTACGCCACCAAGACAATCACCACCGGGGAAGGCGGCATGGTGGTTACCCGCGACAAGGTGATTGCCGACCGGGTGAGGATCATGCGTTCCCACGGCATAGACCGCAGCGTCTGGAACCGCTATACGGATACGAAAGCCTCCTGGTACTATGAGGTCGTCGCCCCCGGATTCAAGTACAATATCCCCGACATACTCTCCGCACTGGGAAGGGCACAGCTCCGTAGGGCGATGGACCTTCTCGCAATGCGGCAGGAAATTGCCCGCCGCTACGACGAGGCATTTGCCGACCTTTTCACCCTGCCGCCCACAGGCCCCGGCGATGCTCGTCATCTTTACCCGTTACGGCTCAATGCCAACGAAGTTGGCAAATCCTCCATAAGCCGGAACACCTTCGCCGAAAAGCTCCAGAACGAAGGCATAGGGATTTCGGTGCATTTCATCCCCCTTCACACAATGCCTTACTATAAAAAGCGCTACTCGCTTGAGGACGGCGATTTTCCCGAAACGCTAAAAACATACGAACGGACGATTTCCCTTCCCATCTGGCCCGGTATGACCGATGCCCAGATAAACCGCGTAATAACAGTGGTCAAAACAATCGGTTCAGAATATAATAGGGACTAGTGACTGATACCGGCTTTATTAACGATTTTTCTGTCGATGGCATGATGTATGCCGTGACAATACGCTCCCCCATTGCCCACGGCATCCTCAAGGGGATCGAATGCCCCGCGCTTCCAGAGCCGTACAAACTCATCACCGCGGATCAAATACCGGGTGAAAATAAGCTCGCGAATTCTTCCGTGCCTGTCCTTGTTAAGAATGAGCTTTCCTATATTGGTCAGCCTGTGGCAATTCTCGCCGGGCCGGCGATGACAAAGCTTGAAGAACTATCCTCACAGATAAAACTCACTACGGAGGAGGAGAAAGCGGTCTTTCAGGATAACGCTTATGGTGAGGAACACATCATTGTAAAACGGGACATTACAGTTGGGGATCTGGCGGCGATGCAGACTGAAAACGGGAAATTCGTTTCCGGAGCATATACCACGGGAATACAGGAGCATTGGTATTCTGAGGCCCACGGCAGCCTGGCGATACCAGCCAAAGAAACGACGGAGGCTTTCACGGTTTACACCGCCACCCAATGGCCTTTTCATGTTAAACGATCTGTCGCCCGGGTCTTGGGATTGGCAGACAGCAGGGTGACGGTCATCCCGACTTTTCTGATGCTGCACCTTGACGGGAAAATATGGTATCCCTCCCTGGTGTCCTGCCATGCGGCCCTTGCCGCCATAATCACAGGACGCCCCGTAAAACTGATGCTTTTGAGGGAAGAGGACTTTATGTTCTCGCCCAAAAGAAACGCCTCAATGGTAATGATTCGCAGCGAATTGGGTGAACATGGAGAAATCCGGGGAACGGAAGTTCAGCTTACCCTTGATCTGGGCTCAGGCGGAGTGTTTGAGGATGAAATCATCGACCATTCATGTTTGGGCGCTTTGGGACTCTACAGGCATGAGGCGTTTAAAATCGTGGGCGTCGGGATACGGACAAACATTCCCCCGCAGGGGCCGATGGCGGGTTTCGGCCTCTCACAGGGTTTTTTTGCCGCCGAGCGGCATATTTCCCGTATCGCGGATTACCTCGGTCAGGACCCGGCGGAATGGCGAAAAAATAATCTGCTGAAGAAAAACCAGGGCAAGACCGATGACGGCTTTGCCATCGGAATAAACCTGAGCAAGCCGGCGCCGGCGGCGGAGCTGATCGATACGGCCGCGTCAATGAGCGATTATTCCCGGAAATGGGCAGTCTATGAAAGCCTCCGCCGAAAGAGAAGGGAAGAAAAATGGGCATCCGATCTGAGGCCGCTCCG
>JGI24698J34947_10001090_pt1 | contig 14013 bp, 9 predicted proteins | sample TergutMp193P3_FD_34947 | JGI IMG/M metagenome (IMG submission 34947)
AGAGAGCGACATCGTTCTTGATCCATTTTGCGGAAGCGGAACAACCGGCGTCGCGTGCAAATCTTTGGGTAACAGGTTTTTTGTCGGCATTGAGATAGACAAAGACTACTGCGAGATGGCGGGAAAGAGGCTGGCAGACTAAGGCGCTGTTTGGTCATCCCAAAATTTTAGCAAGACTGCCTGTCAAGTAAAGAGGCACGGAATATAGCCCTTCCACAACACCATAGTTTTTGAGTGATGCGCGAATAGCGCGAGAGGGATGGTATTCGTTCCTGTATACTTTTAAACTTTCAGATTTAACATTTCTGCCGGACTTTACTTCAAGCGGGATAATTTCATCGTTATATTGTATGATAAACTCAACTTCGGCTGTATTTTTATCGGTCGCCCAATAGTAGATCGGCAGCCTGTCGTTAGCTGCAATAAGTTCCTGCAAAACAAATTGTTCGGAAAGTCCTCCTTTATAATGAGAAAAAGTATTGCCGCTGTCATCAAGGTAAACTTTAGGGTCCAGCCCGGCGCGCGCGGATAAAAGCCCTATATCGTTCATATAAAGTTTGAAAATCGCCGGCTGTTTATACCCGATCAGGGGCATATTTGGCAGACTTACCCGGTAAAGTTTATGGATAAGGTTAGTATCTATCAGCCAGTTGAGAGCCATCTCGTAATTTCGTCCGCGCGAGCCTTCTTTCATGTCGGAATACAAAAAGCGCTTGTTTTCCTTTGCAAGCTGCGTGGGAACGGATTCCCAAATGTCCCGCGTCCGCGCTATATATACAGAGGGAATATGTTTCGCAAAGTCGGCATAATAAGAATCGAGAACCGTCATTTGCACATCACGCACCTCGCTAAAATCGCGGCTATCTAAATACTTTTTAACCGCAGCCGGCATCCCGCCTACATAAAAATACTGCTTTAACAACTCAATGATCGAATCATGAAAAACGGCAATGCCAGGAAAATCAAGCGGAGAGAGAACCTGCAAAAAGCGCGAGTCCGCCGCGTCCAAAAATTCGTAAAACGACATAGGATACAGCGTAAGAATATCAACCTTGCCTACAGGAAAACCCGTCCCCTCAAGCGTCATCACTCCAAGCAGACTGCCCGCGGCAATAACCTGATACTCAGGCGCGTCCTCATTAAAATACTTCAGCGATGTAAGCGCGCGCGGACATTCCTGCACTTCGTCAAAAATGATAAGTGTATCCGGCGTAATCTTTACATCCGTCGCAATGGAAAGCTCGCGAATTATGCGCGTAATATTGAAGTCCTTCTCGAAAATATTTTTATGGAGACTATCGGAATCAAAAGTTATGTAAGCGGCAGAATCGTATTTTTTCGCACCAAATTCTTTCATAAGCCAGGTCTTGCCAACCTGCCGCGCCCCATAAACAACCAGGGGTTTGCGGTCTTTGGAATTCTTCCATTTTTCCAGCCTTTCAATGGCAGAACGGTACATTTTTTGCCTCTTTTTATGGTGTTAAATCAAATTATAACATAATTATGAGCTTTGTCAAGAAAAAGGTGTCAAAATAGCACGGAATTCCGCGGAATTTGGTGTATAAATTGCACTTTTTTCCTACTTTGCCAGCAACCCCGCAATCGCAGGGATAGAAACAAAAGTGCCGATGGAACTGCCCAAACTGGAAAGGAAAAACACCAACAGCGCCCGGGTGATTCTGTTGCGGTAGACGCCTTTCAAGTTGGTGGTGTCTCCAGATATGTCTTGCACATCACAGACGCGCGGTTTTCGGAACGTTACTTGAACAAGGCCGGAAAGGATTCCCACCCCGATAAACGGGTTAAGCGACGTTATCGGCGCGCCTAGAAACGAGACAACAATCGCCAGCGGATGGGCAAGGGCAAGGATGGCTCCAAGGGCGGCAAGAGAGCCGTTCCACAAAACCCACCTCAGCATCATTGAAACGCCCATGTCTGTTCCGGCGCGCAGAAAGCCGGCGGCAACAAGGGCAATAACAGCGGCGGGAATAAGAAAACGCACCGCTTTGGAAAGAAAGCCNGACGANGGAATTTTATCCAGTTCGCTTACATCGGTGGTTTCCTCTCCCTGCACAAGTTTTTCTATGTGGGTTTTGATTCCCTGCATGTGCCCGGCCCCTATTACGGCGACAATTTTTTTGTTTGTTTCAGCCGCCGATTCGCCGGCTGGTAATGAGGTCCAGATTTTCGCCGCCAAATAGCGGTCTCTTTCGTCGATTAAGGTGGCTTTTACGCCGGGCAGATAGTCCGCCAATTCGCTCATCATGCCGTCAAGTTCATTATGGTCTTTAAGGCTTTCTATTTCCTGCGAGCTTAATTTTTCGGTTGTAAACGCGCTTGCCAAAAGCGAGGCTAAAAGTTTGGACTTGCTCCACAAACCGCAGCGCGCCCATGCCCGGCGAAGCGTTATTTGCACCTCACGGTCGCAGAGACTGTAGGGAATTCCCATCTCTCCTGCTGCTTCTACCGCTGTTTTCATTTCTTCGCCGGGTTTTACTCCCAGCTCGTTGCCCAGCCGTCGCTGAAAACTGGCAAGGACAAGATTCGCAATCAAAAGGAATCCCTTGCCTTCTTTAAAGACTTTGGATAAATCAAGTTTTTCCCAATTATCGTTCTGCGTTATCGAATTGTAGCGTCCCTGATCCAGTTCTACGCAGACCATATCCGGTTTTTCTTCGTAAATAACATTTTTTACTTCTTCAATGCTTTCACGCGAAACATGGGCGGTTCCTATCAATTTTATTTCTTTGCCGCCGAGAGTGATTGTCATGCTGTTGCCGCTCATTTTTCCGCCCTCAAACCGAGGCCCCTCTCTGCCAGTATCCATTCATTCAAACGCCATTCTATGCTCGCTACGGCGTCAATCTCCTGTACGAGCATATAGTATTTGTTCGCCAATACGGTATTTCCCCTGAGGTCATAATAGGACGCAAGGTAAAAAAGCATCCTGGACTTTGTATATTTATTTGTTTGACTTTCCACTTTTACCGCGGCATCTGAATCGCCTGAAAGATCATGAAAAAGCCTGAGCATGGAATACTCGATAGAATCTCTGGGAGCCGTCCTCAGCACCTGCGCCAAAAATTGTTTGGGATCCGTTAACTTGCCGGCGCGCATCCAGTTTATCGCGGCAAGCAGTGCATAACTGTACTCTTTNGGCGCCTGTTTGTANGCGTCCAGAAAAGCGTCTCTCGCTTCCGNCCACCTTTTATTTTTCATTTTGATCATTCCAAGCCCTTCAAACGCGAAATAATACTCNGGGTTGAGTTTTGACAATTTCGCGTAATCATTTTCCGCNCCCGCGTAATCGCCTGACTCGTCCTTGATTCCCGCGCTGTATACATAGGCGATAAAATTATTCGGNTTTATNNNGATAGCGCGGGTAAATTCTTCAAGGGCATCGGGCTTGCGATTCATATCCATCAGAACAAGCCCGCGATCCATGGCTATCCANTAATTGTCAGGCTCAAGTCTTTTCGCGATGTCCAGATCAGCAAGCGCGTCGTTTAAAAAATTCGCGCCTTTGTAAAGCCTGGCNCTTTCGTGAAACGGCCTTGCCCATTGCGGGTATTCTTTTGCCGCCTGATTTAAAAGCTGTTCCGCTCTTCTTGCCTCTCTGTTGTATCGATGCACNGTCGCGCGGCCGACCAGCGCTTCTCCGTTATTGGGTTCGGCGGCAAGTGCCCTGTCAAAATAACCGGCCGCNACCCTAAGACTGCGGTTTCCAAGATTGATGTTGCCCAAATCGTTCAGCGCCCTTGTATGGTTAGGATCGGCCTTGAGTACCCGTTCAAGCAGGGCGCGCCTGTCCCTGTCCTTGCCCTCAATGGCGGCGGCGTCGGCAAGTACCATAAGAGCGTCGGTATTTTCACCCTCTTTGGCGATAACGGCCTGAGCCATNNTTTTNGCATCGGCGCTCTTTCCCGCCGAATTCAAAATTGAAGCCCGCATAATGAGGATTTCGGTTTTTTCGGCGTCTTCGGGTTTCAGCCTGTCAAAAAGCTGAAGAGCGGAAGAAAAATCCCTGCGGGCAAGAAGACCGGCGACTTCATTTAAAACAGACTCCACGCTTTCTTCCTGGGCAAAAAGCGCGGGAACAAGCCCCAGAACAAGGAAAAGAAAAACAGGCGCGCGCGGCTGAAGGCCGCTTCCATTGGAACCGATAATCATGTTACTATATACTATACAATAATTGATAAACCGGCAAGCGTTATCAAAACTTTGTTCCGAGGCCGTGTTTAAAGGATAGAAAAAACAATGAGAAAACCTTTGGCGTCACGAATATTCGGCCTCGCCTTTCTGTACTGTGCGGTGTTTTTTATTTTGGTTATAATGCAATTTTCCGGCAGCGGAAACTTCACCCTTCCTGCCGGCTTGATGACCGTAAGGGGCCGCTATNTGCAAGCNGCGAATTATATCCCCGAACCCGGCGGACGGCCTCTTGCAGGCGGGATAAAGATTTTTTTTGGCGGGCTTGAATTCAACCTGAAAGAGGACAAAGAAAAGGGGCTGACTTTAACCGATGCCGACGGCGCTGTTACGCCGGTAAATCCCGAATTCATGATCGTTATGGAGGACGCTGTACGTTTCGGCCTGCCCGGAGGAAGCGCGCTTGTTTTTCACTCTTTTGATTCGGCAAGGGGAAGCGAGCTTCAGATCAGCGCCGAGTTTGCGGAAGATATTTCCGAAGCGGCAATATCCATAATACCGCGCCGNTCTTCNATAGTACGCGACAACGGGCAGATTGGCATTTTGTATAACGGCGGCCGTTACCTGTTCGGCGCNTCCGGGCATGAGCTTGAAACGGGAAGGATGGTTCTTTCAAGGGAAAACGCGCATATTTCTTACCGCGCCAGAGGNCAGCAGAAGATATTTGACCCTGCCGATTATATAATACCCCAGGCGCAAAATTACACAAGCGCTCTGGCAAATTGGCAGGAATCAAGNTATGCGTACTGGAGTCAAAACGCGGCCGCTCTGCAATACGAAGACGATGTAACCGCCTATTGCGCCGAGGCGCTCCAGCGCGGAAGTTATGCGGCGGCAGTCGCGTCAATTCCCGGCAGTTTTTTAAGCAGTTCGCGCCACAGCTTCCGGTCTTCGGGTTTTCTGGGCGGCATGACAGGAACCTTCCGGGAGTTTACAACAGAAGAGCGTGAAAGGNTAAACCTTATAACACAATTAACAAGAGAAGGCTCTCTGGANATTTTAAAAGAAAATCATGTACTTGATTTTCTGTTTGTGCGAAGCAATACAACCCTTGCCAATGACGTTATCAATTTGGTAAGCGGCGCGGCCGGCGACCAGATAATTCCCGAATACTGTCCGGGCCTTCTGGAATTTTATTTCGATTTAAAACAATGGCGCCCCGCGGCAAACAACCCCGTTGATTCTCTTTCGGAACAGATACTTTTGCTTGTATCCGAAATTCTCAACCGAGACGCTAATAAAGATTTGGTGTATGCCTCGCATACCGAAGTTATGGATTTGGAATTCAGTTTAAGGCTGGGGAAGGCGCTTGCTTATTGGGCGGAAGACGCGGGAAATACGGAATGGGCGGCGATCGGCCGTTCGCTGGTTTTGTCGGCGCTGACGGCCGGCGGCGCGGGATCGGGGAAACTGTACAGAATCCTCAGCCCCGTAAATTATTACCCAAGAGCGTCGCTGCTTTCAGATAACGGCCTTTGGGCATGGACAGTTTCGCCTTCCGTAAGAGCGACTTATATCGACAGCAACCTGAACATCGCGCTCTCCTTTCCGGCAAACTCGGCTCATTATATAATGTTCCGTAACGTGCGGCCGTTTATCAGAATACAGCTTCATGAGACGGATTGGAGGACGGACAGCCAGTTTGAACGCTACGATTCATCCGGCTGGGTATACTTTCCCCAGGAGCAAATTCTTATAGTCAAACTGAGGCACCGCACGGCAGTGGAAAACATCAGGATCATCTACAGGGTTGAACAGCCGCCGCCGGTAATCCAGGACTCATCAGAAACGGAAGAAGCCGCCGGAGGCAACGTTGCCTCATAATTTTTTGATACGGGTCTTTTTGTTATTTGCATTATTCTGCGTCATAATTGCCTGCAAGGGAAAGGAAAAGCCTCCCGAACAGCCGGAAGAAGTTATAAGCGAATCGCTTGCGGAAAATGAAGAAGATGCGGCCGGCGAAACAGCGGAAGAAAACGCCGCCGCCACAGGCGCAGGCGCGCAGGTTTCATATCAGGCTCAACGGCCGCTGTCCGATATAAGAGCGGGCTTAAGCGGAAAACTTCCGGCTTTCGGCGTAAATGTTTTTGAAATAAATCCTGTTAACTATGAAAATCCCGATCTGGATGTTTTAAAACAAATGGGAGCGGAACAGTATTTAATTTCCTATTTGTCCGGCGAACAATTTTACAAGGCCGGTAATTACGACAAGGCCGTTGCCGAATACACCGCTTCTATCAACAGCAACGGGGCGTTTATCGAAGCGCTGGTTTCCAGGGGAAACGCGTGGCTTAAAAAACGCGACTACGGCCGCGCCATTGACGACTACACGCGGGCAATCAGGCTCAACGGAGACAGGGCGGAATTGTACAATTACCGAGGTTTCGCAAGAGCCGGGCGCGGAGAGACAAATTTGGCAATAGAGGATTATTCGCGCGCAATTGCGCTTAACGGCAGTTACACAGACGCTCTCGTAAACCGTTCCCACGCGTTATACGAAACAGGCGACTACGACGGGGTAATCGAAGACTGCGGGCGCATTCTAAAACTGGAGCCAAGAAACGCCTCAATCTGGAACAGGAGAGGCAGCGCATGGTATCTGAAAAGGGAAGACGACAAGGCNATCGGCGACTTTAGCGAAGCCATNAAAATAAGGGGCGACTATGCCCTCGCTTTTCACAACAGGGGAAACGCGTGGTACAGCAAGGGAGAACTTGATAAAGCGCTTGCCGATTTAAACCGCGCCCTTTCGATCAACCCTTCGTTTGCGGGAGCCTACAACAGCCGCGGAAACATTCTGCGGCTCTTGGGAAACGCCGAGAGCGCCGCCGCCGACTTCGATACGGCAAAGCGGCTTGAAGGCCGCTGAGCAACTGCTATGCCTATTGAATTACCTGATCCAGCCCTTCCCTGAACAGCCCGTCAACTTCGTTCCGCAGTTGAATCCTTATGTGGTTCGGTATCGACGTTAAATTTGAAAAATAGCGCAGTATGCGAATCCCTTCGTTGGAAAGCGGAGGGCCGGAAAAACGGCAAAGCCTGGCAATTGAAGCCGATGCAGCTAACACAAGCTGAGGATCGATGTTTGGGTTGTTGGGAGAAAGCAAAAAGTTATATGACAGGAACGACCTCCCCGTAGGGTCTACCCCGATGATTCCAATCGCGTCGGCACACGCCCTCCGTATGGCAGGCTCCGGGTCTTTATCAAAAATATTCCAAAGAAAAGAAATTGTTTCTCTTGAGCCGACCTGCGCCAAAAGGTAGATGAGCCTGATGCGCTGCGGCGGTTTTACTGCGGGACGCACCGGCGAATATTGGGGATTGCCGATGAAGAAGCCTATCATCTCCATCATGTACGCGACAAAAATAGGTTCGTTTTTTCCAATCTGGCCGCTTCTTATTACCCTTTCCATTTCTTCGTACATGCGATCCTGGTTAACATCGTTGTAACGGCTGCCGTCATCCGCCCACGGAGACGGAGGAGGGCTGCCCATGCCGTAGGTGCCTTCCGGTTCCGGCCCGTAAAATCTGCTTCGCGGTATCGTGCGCGGCTTTACGTCAACTTTGTAAACTCTTAAAACATTGTCCCTTCCGCAGGCGAAGAGAATCCCCTCGTCGCTNAGAGCCGGAACGCCGGAACATTCGGCGCTCAGCCTGTGAACAAAACGGCGGCGGCCTTCTTCGGTAAACGCGCTGATACCGCGTATNGTTATCGCGTAGACACCGCGCTCATCAAACATCATATCNGCCTGTCCCGCCGAAAGATTGCCCGANCCTTTTTCTTCGACAGCCTCGTGGCTGTTTTTTGTCCAGACGGTATTGCCGGCNCTGTCCAGGCAAAGCACCCTTCCGTCCCTCAGCGTTACGACAAANTGGGCGGCCCGGCTTGCAGCCGCGACAGGAGAAGCCGGAAGAGCCCTCAGCCTTGAGCGGGAAAGTTTGCCNCCCTCTTTTGCGCTGTCGTTAAANATAATTTTTTCCATTTCACCGGACTGATAAAATAGCACATAACTCTGCCGGTTTCCTTCGTTCAGGGAAATAATCATCGCCGGAAGCCTTTCCAGTTTGATCCTCTCCAAAAAACTGAATTGATCCACTTTGATAAAGTCCATGTTTTGCAGAACTGTCGCAACGCTTCCCGTCCTGTCAAGAACGGGCGCAAAGGCAACGGGGCTTTCCAAATCCATAGTCCACAGGGAATTTCCCGAAGCGGTGCGGCAGGTCATTGTAGACTCAAGCGTTATAAAAACCCTGCCGTCCCATCCGACAACAGGCGCGTACGAAATCGGCTTGCCGAGGTTTAGCCGCCACAGTTCGCGCCCGACGCGGTTTATCGCCATTAAGACACCGTCCGTATTGCACACATAAGTAGCCGCTTCATAGGAACGCGCGATGTAGGGAACAGCCGTCCCCCTCGCGTCGAAGTTCCACAGAGGAGTCCCGCTCATGTAAAACGATCTGACGCTCCCCCTTTCGCCGGCAAGCACTACAGAGCCGGCCTGCAGATGAGGCGTTCCCCTGATCGTGTCGCCGATTCCCGTTTCCCACATCGGGGCGGCGCTGACCAGCGCCCTAAGGGGATCAACCCTCTGCTGCGCCGGCAGTTGGACTGCTGCGGCAATCAGGAGAAAAACCGTTATCTGAAAATATTTACAATCTTTATAATTCATTTTCTCACCCTTATTCATTACCGTATTTTCGTAAACTGCGTAAATCCTACGGAAGCGGAAGGATAAACCGAGGCCCCGTCGTAATTCCGTCCGCAGGGAAGAGAGCCGCCGACAATCTCAAAATAACTCTTGTCGCCGTTAAACTGCAAATTAAGCCTGTACTGACTGACATTTGTCTGCGCCGGCAGTGTTTCTTCAAGTTTAAAATTAAAACTTGCCGTAGCGTCAACCTGTACCTGCTGTGAGCCGATAGTCACTGTCCGGCGCGTATAATAGCCCGCGTATGAATAAGTGCCGGTTCCGTATCCTTCGTACCTCAGAGAATTGTTCTGCTTGTGTTCCCATGTGTCGTAACGCTCTACCCTCGCGGTTCTGTTGGACCTGAATTCGACAATGCAGATAACAGGACCGTCCGGCATGTTGAGCGTAGACTGCCATGTTCCCAGCAGATAATTCGGAAGCGGGACATTTTCAACCGCGTTTGTACAAAATGTAAAAATTGAAAGGTCCCTTAAAGCGGCCGCCTGTTCCCTGGTGTCGTTGAGCTTTTTATTTGACGCGGTTTCTATTGTTTCCGCCGCCAGAACAAAAGAATTGCCCTGCCTGGAAATCGTGCCCCGGATNATGTACTCGGCTCCGGCTTCCTCCCGCACAATCCTTAAAGAACCCCAACTGCTCAGTTCCGTGATAATCTGCTCCGTAAAATTCGCCGCTTCCTGCGGGGTAACTCCCCTATTTGTAGCCTCAAGCGGCATAACGCCGACAACCGGAATCCTCTGGGCAAAAGTTGCGCTCAAGGCGGCGGTTAAAAGTAAAAATACTAACAAATTTCTTTTCATTCTTCCTTCGATCCCCGGCGGTCAGCCTATAGACAGGCGGTCAGCTTATAGACAGCCCGATTTCTCTCAATTCTTTATCGGTTAATATGCCCTTTCTTTTTTGCTCCCGAACATAGGCGGCGTATATTTTGTCATAAACGGCAATATGACCGAAAACCCAATCTTTAAGGGTACGGACAAAATTGTTAGGCACAAATTTTTTGCCTTCGTTAAAATCTTTCGCCGCTTCCAGAATATCATTAACAAGATTATCGTGCATATTTTTATGGTTGTGATAATCAGGATAATCAATCGCGCTCAGGAGCTTTAACTCCGCGCTGAAATGAAAGCGGACATACTCTACCATGCGGTGCAGGGCGTCCTTGAACACCGTTTGCAGCACTTCCTCTCCGGCAAGGCACGCAAGGTACAGTTGGTTTGTCAATTCGACAAGCTGCCGGTGCTGGTCGTCTATCATCTCGATGCCCGTGGCGTATTTGTCGTCCCAGATGACAATTTCCTTATCTTTTACATTATGGGCGGCCCCGGTTTTACTGGATTCGTTCGACATATAGAGAATTATAGTAATAAAACCGGCAAAAAGCAAACAATAAAAGAAAAAGTAGAAAATTCTACAGAAAAAGCCCTCTGCACTCCAAATAAAACCGTTTTTCGCAGGAATGACCCATAGAAAAGCTCTTCCGGGGGAGGGGGCCAAGCCGACCGACAGTGTCAAAAAGCCCGGATTTCTGAACAGGGGGCAGAAGAATGCCCACCGCCTGCCGCTGTACGCCCGCGCCGCCGTCCGCCAGCCGTAAAACCTCGTCCTCATCGTGGATGTAGTCGATTAAGAGGGGGTCGTCTTTCGCGTATTTGTCCAAAAGCGGCTGTAAACAGGCGGTGGCAATTCCGGCGGCGGAGGTCTCGATTAGCGCATAACGCCCCTGCGAAATAATGCCGAAACAGTTCGCGGCGGCTGGATTGGCGCAAAGGCGGGCAAGTTCATCCGCGCTGTTTACGGAACGGCATGAAAAGTCCGGCAGTTCCGAGAGAAGCGAAACCGTCTTGTCAAAACCCGCGTCAAAGACAACGCGGTGTATCGGCTCAAACTGAATCGCCGGGTCGTAGATGTTTTCGATCTCGACAAGCGCGTAACGGCAGGGGTGAGCAGGAAGCCCGTCCGCCGGATGAGCCGCCTTGTACTCCTCCCAGATACCCTTGGCGGCAGCGAGCGAATGATTTCCGTCTCCCACAGCGAACAGGAAAGGCTGCCCTCCCCCGTAACGGTTTGACGAGCGGCGGCAAAGCTGTTCAAGTTTTTCGGCGGCAAAGGACAGATCGTCTTCCGCTTCCAGAAACCAGCCGCTTATGTCTCCCGAATCCATCATCAACTGGGTATTGTAAACGGGAGCGGCTTTTTTCGCGCGCCCGCCGAGGGCCGGTAAAAGCTCGTCCGCGTCGTCGTCGATGAGCAGAAGAACGTGCGGAAGTTCCAGCGGCGCGCCGCGGCGGATGTCCATCCGGGGAGGCAGACGCTCGGCCACAGTTCCCTCGGTACAGCGGACGAGCGGGCGTGCGTCGGGCTGCCAGTCGTAATGTTCAAGGTCAACCGCCGCAATCAGCCCCCGGCGTTTTTTTTGATAGGGCGTGTCTCTTTCAATATAGATAAAACCCTGCTTCGGCTGTCCAAAAACGCCTTCGCCGAGGTAGCGTTTCATTGTTGAATGAATATCGGCAATCCTCTGCGCCGCGTCGCTGTCCGTTAAAAACACTTCGGGGAAAATCAAATTCAAAGTTGAAGGAGAACCGGCGGCTGCGGCTTTCGCTCTTTCCCAATAGTCCCGATCCTGCGTATACTGATCGCAGGCAATCACCGGCCACTTTTTCATATCAACGCCCTGCGGCAGAAGTATCGACGGAACCTCAAGACCCAGCGAGCCTAGTTTCTGGCTATAATTGTTCATGGGTTTATTTTAGCGGAAAACCCGGCGGCTGTCACCGCCGCCGAGGCAGCCATTCTTTCAGAATTTTTTCAATAATAAATGATAAAATTCCCATCCTTCAATCTTGAAAAAAAAACAAAAATCTGATAAAAATTGAATTCTTATCATGTTACACATTGGCATTGACGTAGGCTCCACAACGGTTAAGGCCGTCGTGATACAGAGCGGCACAAAGGAAATCCTTTTTTCACGGTACGAGCGGCACAACGCCTGTCAAAGCGAGAAGGTACGCGCCTTCCTTCAGGAGATTTTCTCGCTGTACCCCCACGAACAGTACCGGCTCGCCTTTTGCGGGTCGGGGGGCAGGACTATCGCGGAGTTGATACACGCGCACTATATTCAGGAGGTGGTCGCCAACTCCATAGCGGTGCGCTCTTTCTACCCGCAGGCCAGCGTCGCGGTGGAATTGGGCGGTCAGGACGCGAAAATCGTCTTTTTTTACCACGACAAGGCGGCAAACCGCCTGGTTGCGGGGGATATGCGCATGAACGGAAGCTGCGCGGGGGGGACAGGCGCGTTTATAGACGAGGTGGCCTCCCTTTTGCGTACCCCGGTTGAGGAATTCGACGCGCTTGCGGCAAAAGGCACGCAGGTTTACGACATTTCCGGCAGGTGCGGGGTTTTCGCGAAAACCGACATCCAGCCGCTTTTGAATCAGGGTGGCCTTTTGGAGGACATCGCCCTTTCAACCTTTCACGCCATCGCCAAACAGACCATCGGAGGGCTGGCGCAGGGGCTTGAGATAAAGCCGCCCGTTGTTTTTGAGGGCGGGCCTCTGACCTTCAACCCCACGCTGATCAGGGTCTTTGCCGAACGGCTGGGGCTTGAGGATTCGGACATCATCATTCCGCCGAAGGCCGAGTTGTTTATCGCCTACGGAGCGGCCCTTTCCGTCAGCGAAATGTTCCAGGAGTACGACGAAAATTTCAGCCCCGAGGCGGCGCTTACCTCGCTTTCCATGTACCGCGAAATCGTAGCCGGAAACAGCGTTACGCAAAACCTGAATTTCTTTAACAGCGTAACTGAGAGGGCGGAATTCGCGGCGCGGCACAAAATGCTGTCCATTCACAGCGGCGCGGCAAGCATGAAAAAAGGGGAAACCGTGCGCGTGTACCTCGGCATCGACGCGGGTTCTACCACCACCAAATTTGTATTGATAGACGAGAATGAGAATGTTGTTGATGTTTTTTACAGCCCGAACAGGGGCGAGCCTCTTAAAGTGATCAAACAGGCGTTAGTTGACATGAACGAAAAATATCTTGACGCGGGAGTTAAACTTGAGGTTATCGCCGTCGGCACTACCGGTTACGGAGAGCTGTTATTCGACAAGGCANTGGGAGCGGATTTTCACACGGTGGAAACAGTCGCCCATGCGGCGGCTGCGCAGAAGTACATTCCCGGCGTAAGTTTTATACTGGACATCGGCGGNCAGGACATGAAGGCCATCAATATATCAAACGGCATTGTTACAAACATAACTGTTAACGAAGCCTGCTCTTCCGGCTGCGGCTCCTTTTTGGAAACNTTCGCNGAAACTCTGAATATTCCCGTCGATAGTATAGCCGANGCCGCTTTAAACGCGAAAAACCCGGCGCGNNTGGGCAGCCGCTGTACTGTCTTTATGAACAGCACGATCATCACCGAACAGAAAAACGGCAAACAGGCGGACGACATNATGGCGGGCCTTTGCCGNTCTATAGTAGAAAATGTTTTTACAAAAGTTGTGCGCATTTCCAACCCNGCCCAGCTTGGAGACAAAATTGTCGTGCAGGGCGGCACTCTAAAAAACGACGCNGTACTGCGTGCCTTTGAACAGTACCTGGGCAAACCGGTGATCCGCGCTCCCTATCCTGGAGAGATGGGCGCGATAGGAATCGCCCTCCTTACAAAACGCGAGATTAACGAACACGGCTACACTTCGCCTCACGGCCCGCTTGGCCGTTCCCGTTTTATCGGTTTTGACGCGCTTAAATCTTTTGACTACACGCAGGAGGCGAATCTTCTTTGCCCCTTCTGCAGTAACAACTGTAACCGTACGCTCGTGCGTTTTTCCAACGGGCTGACATGGGTTACAGGCAACCGCTGTGAACGCGGCGAACTTGTCGGCGACCCGCAGGACGCGGGCCTGCGCGAACAGGCGGAAAAAATTACGCGTAACATGAACTCGGTTCCCGACATGGTTAAACTCCGCGACGAACTGCTCTTCAAGGATTATCCCGTTACGCAATTACTTCCATCAAAGGACATTACAATCGGCATTCCGCGGGCGCTGGATTTCTGGCGCAATATGCCGTTCTGGAAAGTGTTTTGGAC
>JGI24698J34947_10001091_pt1 | contig 14008 bp, 7 predicted proteins | sample TergutMp193P3_FD_34947 | JGI IMG/M metagenome (IMG submission 34947)
TTTTTCATTTCGGGCAGTAGCGCAGTTGGTAGCGCGCTTGGTTCGGGACCAAGAGGTCCCCGGTTCAAATCCGGGTTGCCCGACTTACGGTTTGTAATCTTTCAATTTTTCTGCCATGTATACAATTGAAGAGGCGATGCCGTGCGCGTCTTTTGCCTCTTCGTTCTGTTCTCTCATCTTTACAGATCCAAGCAGGGTATCAAACAAATCGACGTTTGCCTCGCTCCAGCAGGTGATCATCATTCCGGGCATTGAGCCTGCGTATCCTTTTACTTTGGCGGAGGCCGCGTATTTCAGCGCTTCGTCCAGCAGGAAGCGGGTTTGTTTCAGCTCACGCCAGCCAGCTGGCAGTACGGTGAAGCCCTTTTCGAGTAACGCTTCAATGCCGCCGAAGCCTTTTTCGTTCATCTCATAATGCCAGTCCGCGAGAATTATGTCTTTGGGTATCATGTCGATGGCGCGCCACGTTCCCCAAATATCGCCTTCCCATGCGTGATAACCGAACGCTTCCGCGTGATTTAAGCGGTCGGCCCACATTATCATCTTCCGGCCCTTTTTCTTCACTATATGATCGTGAAGAATATTTACAGTCCGCGCAAAAAGTTCGGCGCGGTCTTTGCCCTTGCACCTCGTGCAGGTTTCTTCGGCGAGTGAAAAAACTTCGTCCATGCCCACATGAAAATACTCCGCGCCAAAATCATCCGCTATTTCATCAATCATGGGGAAAACATATTTGTACACATCGTCATTTGAGGCGCACCAACTGTGACAGTAAAATTCCAAATCCGGCGTGTTTTCAGCGTCTCCGTCTTCCGGTACATGGGGCGTTTCGTCAAATTCGGGGTGAGCTTTTAAGAGCGCGTTCTTTTCAAAACGCCAGCCCTGATGTCCCAGACACATGAATAAAGGCGCGATAGTGATGCCTTCTTCCCTTGCAGCAGCCGCGACTTTCCGCGCTTCGTCTCTGCCAAAGCTGCCGTCTGCCAGTTCAGGAAAGCAGCGGTAATTGTAGCCGGGATTAAACTCAAGGCACAGGAAATTGACACCTAACGGAGCCAACCCTTCCCTTATGTATTGAATGAGTTTGTCGGTGACATTCGCGTCTCTTATTCTTAAGTGAACGGCTTTAATTGTTTGTTCTTTTATGTTTGCCATTTTCAGATTATATACCATAAAGAGGTTTTTTCAATAGCGGAAATATTCACTTGTCGCTTAAAACTACCTATTCCCGGCGATTTGTCAAATAAAAACTACATGCCCCGCCTCGATCTGTCCCTGCCTGATTTCCTGGCTGATGATTTATTTTCCTGTTCAGACTTAACGAGAGCCTGATAGTAGTCATATACCTGCTTGAGAGATGAGGAAACGGCCTGCGTAACATCATCATTGTATTTGGCGAAAATAGCGGAAACAGAGGGGGACGGCGAATTGGCAGGTTTGAACAGTTCGTAAGGCTCAATATTTAGAGCAGCAGCGAATTTAACCATGTTGGCGGGAGAAATCCATCTTTTACCGTTTTCAACATCGCTCAGAAAATTGACGGAAATATCCAATTTTTCGGCAAGTTCGGCCTGCGTCCACTTTCGGTAAACCCTGTAACGCTTGATATTTGTTCGGACTATCGCCCGAAACTCGTCTTCGGTCATTTTTTATCCTTAAATATGGGAATTTTAGTTTATTTTTAACATGACAGGCTTGACAAACAGCATATAGCGTGATATAAATATCTCTAATTGCGTTATTTTGTAAAGGAGACCAAAATACGGTGAGTTTCACCGGCGGTAATATTACCGTGCTGTCAGGATAGACGGTCCGGTAAAAAAAAGGAGTTAACTATGAGTGATGATTGGCATTATTCTCACAAAAGCGCTTCAGGACATGATGTAGATAATTTTGGGCGCGATCAAAATGGTGTATATCGGGGCATGGATCGTTATAACAATAATCAATCCCAGAATGCGAGCAGCAGCGGTTCCAGGACAAGAAGAGGCGGAGCCGCCGCAGGCGGTGGATTAGGGTTAATTTTTTTGTTTATTGTAGTATGGTCATTCGTTACTGATTTCATTGCATCACATTGGAGGCTTATAGTAACTATTCTTATTTGTCTTGTGTTTGGAATAGCTTTTTTAATTGTACGGAAAAAATCAATAAAACCAAAACTAACTGTATTGGGAATATTGGTATGCTTTCTAGTTTTAAGGTTTGTAAGAATTCCCATTCCGTTTTTTAGTAGCTGGTTTTTGGCACTATCAATTATTTCAATAATGGCAGTAATATTTGGCGGAATTGCAGGCGGGATAATAGGTTTTTTTGGAATTACTTTGAATGATTTGACTTTTTTAATACTTAATAGTGGTTTTCATCCATTAAGAATAGCAATTATGATTGCTGCTGGTGTTAGCTTCGGTTTATTTGGTCTACTGACAGGTATAATTTGCCAAAGATTCGTGCTGGGTAAAAAAGAAAACAGTATGTTAATAAATGTTGTTTTTGTTTTTCTTATAACTTTGGTATTGGCAATACTGACTGGACTTATTGAAGATTTCCTTCTTGCTATAATATTTCGGGAAAATTTTTTTGAAATGAACCTTATTAACAATATACTTTTTTTACTTAAGGGAGGAGGATTAGTTACCGGCATTCTTTGTTCATTAGCCGCTTTTATCTACTTAAAATGGCGCGTTAAAAAAGGGACTTCACCTGTTGAGGAGACAAAACAACCCGAACAAAATACGACGCAAGATACCTAAGCGTAAGAGTGACTGTCACTGCATTACAACATCTTCTCCAACTCATCCACCAGACGCGCGAAGGCGTCGCAGGCGGCGTTTACAGGTTCGGGGGAACTCATGTCAACGCCGGCGGCTTTTAACGAATCAATCGGGAAACGGGAGCCGCCTGATTTTAGGAAGGTGAAGTAATCATCACGCTCTCTTGCGCCGCCTGAAAGGACGCGGTCAGCAAGCGCGAGGGCGGCGGATACGCCTGTCGCGTATTTGTACACGTAGAAAGCGTGGTAGAAGTGGGGAATACGCAGTCCCTCAAGGTCGCTTGTTTTTTCAAAAACCATCTGCGTGCCGAAGTATTTTTCCAAAAGTTTGCGGTACTCGCCGCGCAGTAAATCCGCAGTCAGGGGCGTGCCGCCTTCTTCAAATTCGTGGCTTATCTTTTCAAATTCGGCGAACATGGTCTGGCGGTAAAGGGTGGCAAGAAGGTCGTCGGCGCGTTTGTTGACAAGGTAAAGGCGAAGTTCCCTGTTATCTGAATTTTTTTCAAGGTAACGAAAGAGGAGTTCTTCGTTGAATGTGCTGGCTACTTCCGCTTCAAATATCGTGTAACTGTACTGCATGAAGGGGTTATTTTTCGCGGAGTACCATGAGTGCATCGAATGGCCTCCTTCGTGCGCGAGCGTGAAAACATCGCGGATTGAATCTTCCTTGTAGTTCATGAGGATGTAGGGTTCTCCCGTAAAACTGCCGGCGGAAAACGCGCCTGAACGTTTGCCCTTGTTCTCATAACGGTCGGCCCAGCGGTCCAAAAGCCCGTTTCTAAGAACAGAAACATATTCGTCACCTAACGGGGAAAGCGCGTCGCTTACAAGATCAACAGCTTCATTCCAGCTTGTTATTTTTTTCGCGCTTGGAACAAGAGGCGCGTATACGTCGTAGTGGCGCAGTTCCGTCACTTTAAGCGCGCGTTTTCTGAGGCTGTAATATCTGTGCAGCGCGTCGAGTTTGCCGCTGACTGCGGATATTAAATTGTCGTAGACTGCCTCGCTGACATTGTCGGGAAAAAGAGAGGCGAAACGCGCCGACGAATAGCCCCTGACGCGGGCGTTGATCACATCCTGTTTGACAGAGCCAGAGTAAAGACTTGCAAGCGTTGTTTTGTGCGCGTCGAAGCAGCCGTAAAACATTTCGTACGCTTTTCTGCGCAAATCGCGATCGGGGTTTTCCATGAACACGGAAAATGTTGACTGCGAAAGAGGGCGTTTGCCTTCGGGGGTATCAATTACGCCGAAATCAAAATCAACGTTGGTCAGCACGGAAAATGCGTCGCTTACCGCGCCCTCTCCTTCCGCGTGAAGCGCGATAATACGCTCCTCATTGCCGCTTAAAATATACGGCCTGTAGCGCAGAATTTTTTGCAGATAGACGCGGTATCCGTTAATTCTTTCATGCGCCAGAAAAGTTTCCATTTCCTTTTCGGGAATAGAAAGTATTTCAGGATTTTCCCACGCGGAAGCGGCGCTTGCTTTTGCGGCAGCCATCGTTATTTTTCCTGTCATGGTTCGCGCCGCGCTGTCTGCCTCGTCTTCCGTCTGGCGCAGGTCGGCGTAATAGGTAAGCCGCTCACACAGGATTTTAAGATCGCGGGAAAAATCAAGATAGTCCGCGAGGCTTATGGCGGATTTTCCCAGTGTTCCCTGAAAAGAGGGAATCCTTTCGGTCATTTTCTTAAATTCAGCAAGGGACGAATTCCAATCTTCGTCATTGACGAACAGTTTAGAAAGATCCCATTTATCCGAATCGGCAATTTCACTTCGTAAAGGTATGCGCTCGTTATTCGACATTTTTTCTTCATCTTCTGCTTAAAGCCGCGACGGCTGCGCCGAAAAGGCTGGCCTGTTCTACGGAAGAAACAACGTAGGGACGCGGCTTTTCCCTGAAAAGCATCTGGTGCAGATACGATTCGAGTGAGCGGCGCATACCCTTGTATACAAGGTAGGTCGTACCTTCGACAGCGATACGGACAGGCGAATAAGGCTCATAAGACGCGTCTGTCTTCAGGATTGTTGCGGCTAACACAGCGGCGGAAAAAAGCGCGCCGCGTTCCGTGACTATTGAGGTAAGGTACTGTACGGCGGCAAGGGCATCGTTCTCCCCAGGTGCGAAAAGAGAGCCGATGGGCCCCTGCGCCGCAAGAGGGGCGTGGGTAAATTCGTTTAAGAATCTTGTCTCAAGGTGGAGCATTGAAAGAAGTTCCTGTGATTTATTGAATTGCAGAACTTTATCCTTTATCGCCTGTTTTAGAATTTGAAGGGTAAGGGGGCCAAGATACGCGCCTGCCGTTGCTTTTTCAAGAGTATAGCCGCCCGGATTTTTTGTAGTATTATCGTATTCGATATCAAGCTGACCGCGGCAGCGGATGTGAAAGTTGCCGGTTTCGCATACTACGATTTGAGGCGAAGAACGGGAGTTAAATTTTATTTTCGGGATACAGGTTTCGCAGTAGGCGGTGTTGTAACCTGTGCCTAAAATAAAACCTACTACAGGCCCGCCTTCAACACCAAAATCATTGCGCGTCCTTACCGCCTCACCGTCAGGTGAAATTGAAGCAAAGCCTGAGAGCAGGGTGGCCACAGTGTCATTTAACATCACGATGGGGCCCTTGTACTCAAAGCCTTTCGCCGCAAGCGATTCGCGCAGCCCTTTGCCGACTGTCTTTCCGATAACATCAGGCGCGTCAACTTCCTTGCTGAAGGCGAGAAGAATTCCGTCGGCATCTTTCGTAATTTCCATAGGATAGGAAAAAGTAAAGCCTATTCCTTCGACTTTTGTATTTTTAAGCAGGGGAAGCGTAACGTCCGCAATCACGTCAAAGAATTGCTGCGCGCTTACATGCCCGCTTGTTCCCGGCATGGGCGTCTTGCTTGTTCCCTGCGCGACAGCTTCGCCTGATTCGTTAAAATAAACAAGGCTTGCCCTTAAATTTGTTCCTCCCGCGTCCAGAGCCAAAACGGTTTTCCCTGATGGCAGGCGCGTAACGGGAGTAATGTATGAGGGTATCATTGGAAGACGGGAACTGAGTCCCGAAAGGCCGCGTTCCATTTCAATTAACACTTCCTCAACCAGCGCGTGAGGATTAACCGCATCATAATGAAATCCGTAAAATCTCGCAAAATCGGACAACTCTTGTGCGTTGAATTTATACATCAATTATCTCCTTGTTCTGTCATTTTACCATAGATAATGAACGGAGAGCAAGAAAAAGAAAACATCTTTATTGAAAGGCCCTTTGTTCAAGGTTGAAGTTTCTTACTTTTTCTGTCATTTCAACCGCGTGCCCTGTGCGCAGATAGTAAAGCCAGGCGCGACATTCTTTTTTTGCGGGGACAGCGAAAAGCGCGGAAACAGCGTGATAATAACATGTCATTTGCGCTGTATGTTCTCGGGGCGATTCCCTGATGTCGGTCTTAAAATCTACCACATGAATCGAATCTGTGTCCTCAAAAAAAAGATCAACGGTTCCGTTAATGAAAATTTCTTTTCCGGCTTTATTTTTTACAAGGCTTCTGAAGGAAAATTCACTTTCTCTTAAGGCTGCGCTTCCGGCGATTTTTCCCAGAGGAGACAGCACAAAACGGCAGGCAAGTTCTTTTCCGGCCGTGAGGAATGTATCATTTTCCTCCGGGCTTAAAAAACCGGCTATGTTCGCCGGTATTACAGGCTCTTTGCCGTTAAGATTCGCCTCGACGCAGATGTGCGCGATTGTTCCAAAACTGCCGGAATTAAATTTTTCGCCGTTGTCATCCTCGCTTTGCGAAAAACGGATCAGCATGGAATCTACTTTTTCAAAAATGTCATCTGATTTTTCACCGGAAAATTCCCTGTTGATAAAAAAGCTCCTGACTGAAATCTCCGGCTGACTTGAAGGGCGAAGGCCATCCGTAATTTCTCCTTCAGCGCCGTCTTCTTCCCTGTTCCTGAGAGAGACAGGGCTTCTGTGATTGTCAAATAAAATTTCAGTTTTTATAATTTCCGCGTTTTGATAGAAAGGGTCCGCTCTCTTAAAAAACTTGTCTAATCCTTTTTGATCGTTTGACAGGTTTGAATTTTTAACATTTTCCTGCGCGTATACGGGAATTGCTTCAAGGTTAAAAAATGAGTTTTTGCCGGTACTGTCTGTCGGAATATACGAAGATATTGCCGGCAGAAAAAGGCCGAAGAAAGTGTCGTTGTCAAAAATTGAATCGCCGTCAATATCGTTTTCGTTTTTTTCACATTTCCTCTCGATATAACTTTTTATGTTAAGCGAAAAATTGTCCGTTTCGGTATCGGCGATATCGAGAGTTCCGGTTAAGAAAAGTTTTTCTTCGGCTCTTGTCATCGCAACATAAAGAAGACGGCGCAGTTCAGCCGTCCTTTTCCGCCTTTCCTCCGCGCTTACCTGTTCCCAGAAAAAGTTTTTTCTCACGCCTGTTATATTGTAACAGGCGGCTGGCAGGGGAGGACTGAAAACAATTCCCGCCTCGTCTGAATTGTATACATCCTTTCCCTGATTCCTTGAATGTTTTCCGCAGCAACAGATGAAAACAACAGGATACTCAAGTCCCTTGCTTTTATGAATTGTAAGAAGATGAACGGCGCCAGGACGGTCAAGGGGAATTTCGATATCTTTTAACCTTTCGCCCGAATCCCTTAAAGCGCATATATAATCCGTAAAGGCGGCAAGTCCCTGATTTGCGTTATCTGCACTAACCGCAAGATGATAAAGATAGTCGAAGTATTCCCTGTATACGCTTGTGTTAGGGTGCCATTCTGTCTCATAACGGTAGCCTTCATTGTACCACAGTTCGCTTACAAGTGAGCTGACATTTTCTTCCGAAGCTTTTTTGCAGATCGACGAATAGACTTTCTGTCCGCAGAGGTATTTTTCACAATCGGCTTCGTCAAGGAAAGCGAGAGGTTCGTCGTTAAAGGGAACGCTGTTTTCAGCTTCGCGGTAGATTGACAGGCATACGGCGGTCCCGCTAATGGAGAGACCGGCAAAGGGAGAGCGAAGCATTTCCGCGTAAGAGGCGCTGTCAAGCGGATGAGAGGCGAGACGCAGAACAGAAACAATGTCGTTGACAAGCCCGCCGTAAAAAAGATCGTTTATATCTTCGCTTGTGTAAGGTATTCCCAAAAGTCTGAGTTGTTTTTCAAAAAGATGCTGCGGGCTGTGGGAACGAAAAAGAATCGCAATATCCTTAGGCTGATACTTTTGTCCGCCGCCTTCTGTTTTTTCTTTTAGCAGCAGCGCGATCTGTTCGGCGATGAAGCGGGCTTCGTTTTCAACATCCGAAAGACGCGCGTCATCTTCATCGAAAGCATCTTCCTCTTTTTTATTTAGTATGCACACAGACAAAGACCCCAAGCCCTCATTTTTCGCTTCAAGCGGCGTGTAGGCGGCTTCGTAAAGCGGCAGCGGCTGAGAAAGGCCGGGAGCAAAGACCGAAGGTTTTTCATGAAGGCTCATCTTTCCATGCGGGTCGAAATTACTGCCGCCGAAAATAGCGTTAAACGCGCCGATTAAAGCGGGAACGGAACGGTAATTGATCTTCAGCGGAAGATTTTCACTTTTTATCTCATCTTTCAATTTCCGAAAAACGGAAACGTCCGCTCCCCTGAAAAGATAGATGGACTGTTTTTCATCGCCGACAAAAAAAAGTTTTCCCTGACAGAGGTCTTCGGCCTGCGGGACTCCTCTGTTAAAAATATCCGTTTTTTCCGCAAGCAGGAAAAGAAGGTCTTTTTGAAGTTCGTTGTTATCCTGAAACTCGTCTATCATTATCGCCTTAAAAGATTCTTTTTCACTCTGCCTTATATCTTCCTGTTCAAGAAGAATGGTTCTTGAAAGATTTGCAACGTCGCTGAAAGTCAAAATCCCTTCCGCGCGTTTTCTGTCAAGATAACGGTCCTGAAGTTCATTTAGTAACGACATAAAGGAGAGAATAAAACCGGCCTGCATACAATAAACGGCAAGAGACGAGAATTTGCCGTAAAGGGCCCTTATTTCCTTTATATTTTCTTTTACGGGATTTACTTTCGGTTTTCCCCTGATTATTTTTACTTCGTTTAGTTCCGTTATAAAAAAAAGATAGTCAGCTAACACCACTTGTATTTGATGAGATTCGGCTTTTTCAACTACAGATTCATCTTTTATTTCCAATAAAAAATCAAAGTATTTGCGTATTTCGTCTTCTTTTACAGATACAATTTTTTTCTTTTTATACTTATCAATGACAGGGACAAGACATGGGCACATATCGGGGCTGTCAAAAATTTGCTCTTCCATTTCTTTAATTAAGGAGGTAATCTTGTCAACCTGATTTTTCCACTCGGCGCAGACGATATCGAATTGTTTTTTTACGTCTTCAATAAAATCTTTTGGCTTGTCAATGCGGCAGTAATTGCACATAATTTCCGTGAAAATGCTGCGCGCAATATCATTGGGGCGGTTGTCCGCGTACAGCCTTTCAATCGCCGGATGATGGCGGTTCGCTATTAAAAACGGAAGTGACTCTTCCAGGGCAATTTCGCCGCTGCGTTCCGGGTCTATCTCAAAGCCCGGGCTTATCCCGTAACGGGGCGCGCATTGCCTGACAAGAGAAGTGCTGTAGGAGTCAAGGGTTTGAATCCTTGCGTGAACAAAGTCGTCAAGAGCCTTGCGCGCCCTTTCGGCCCTGACGCCGCTTTCATTCGCGGCGATTGCAGATAACATTGAATGAATCCGCCTGAACATTTGCCCTGCGGCCTTTTTTGTAAAAGTAAGGGTGAGTATTTCATCTACTTTGTAACCTTTCTCTGTGAGCAGCCATGCAAAACGATTTGCAAGCACCAGGGTTTTACCTGACCCCGCGCCGGCGGCTACAACCGCGTTCTCCGCGCAAAAAGCGGCTTTTTTTTGTTCTTCGTTCAGCACAGGATCAATTTTTTCGTTTGTCATTCAAATTTCCCCAATGATAAATTTTTTTCAATTTTTATCGCGTAAACCTTCCGGCAGATGCGGTTGTATTGGCATGAGTAACATACTTTTGAATCCTGTTCAAATACGGTAAATCTACCGCTTGATATTTCATCGGCAAATTGAAGCGTTCTATTATCGAATTCTTTCATTATTTGCAAATACATACCGCTGTTATGCAAAATGATATCTTCTTCTTTTTTGGGAAAGGTTTCTTCCGTCTGCGCGTCAGCAACTTTCCCGATAATTACCTGTGGAGCCGTATTCAGGATACTGAAAAACAGGGTCGTTCCTATTTCAATTTTTTCTTTTTCCCCCGCCAGCGTTATGTACATTGGAAGCTGGAAATCGCGAAGTCCCGCCTCTCCTTCTCCCGTACAATCACTGCGGTTTGGAAGAGACCTTAACTTGAAGTCAACGATAATGTATTTTTCTTCCTTATCTTTCAGTATGCAGTCAAGTTTTCCGTTAAGGAAAAAATTGCCGCGCGGCGATTTATACGAAGTTTCGCATCCCAGAACGAAACATCCCGAAAAGAGCGAAAGAAAACGCGCAATGCAGTTTTCCAGATTAAATAAAAAATGCCTTTTTTCGGCGCGTAAAAAACGCGAAGTAAGAGAACTCATCTGCGTTCTTTTTACCTCTTCTTCATTTGCCTGAATTGATGGAAAACCGTCGAAAATTTTATTTACGCAGGTCTGTAAGAGTTTTCTGTAGGAAGACGGAAGCTCAACTCCGCGATCAGAATAAACAGGAGATTCAAGGGCTTCTTTTTTTTCTTTTATTTTTGAAAAAAACATATCAAGCGCGGCATGGTAAATAATGCCTGAAATATTTTCCGCCGTCAGGTTCGCCTCAATTTGCTCATTCTCAATGCCGAGTACGCGCTGGAACAGCCACTTTAGCGAACACTGATAGTAAATGTTAAGTGAAGATGCCGAGACGCTGTATTTATGCGGGTAATCGGGATTATTTGCAAATCTTTTTTGAATATAATCAAGAGTTCTTTTAGAAGCTGTTTTTTCACCGCCGCCTGATTTTTTTCTCCTTGTCTTCCAGTTTTCATATCCGTTTTTCTGGTTTTCATGAAGTACAAAAGGCTTCATGTTTTCAAAATCAGATTCAAGGCGGTAATAATCTTTTGAAAATTTTGCGCCTAACACAGGATCGTCGGCGTAATTTTCTTTCGGTTTTGAAGGAGCTCCGATTTTTGAATGTGCGACAGTAAAGCCGGAAAAGGATTGTTCGCTGCAGAAAAAAGCGGCTGTTTTAAGCGAATTGAATTTGTGCATATTTATAAACGCCGCAGACGCGTCTTCGTCAAAAATACCCAGTTCTTCACGCTTTTTTCGCGGCAGAAAATCCAGCCGTGTGTAAACAACGGACAGGCTGTCCTGTCCCGCGCCAAGTACAATGTGGCAGTCGAAAGGAGAAGCCGCAGCCGTCTTGTATGGAAGGATGTTTACTCCCGAAACCTTAGTCTGCGCAAGATAATTTTTTTCGCTTAAATATTCGCAGAAGAACAAGAAAGGATCGGACGCTTTTTCATCGGGAAAAGAATTCTCAATTTCGATAAGGTAGATTAATTCAGAGATACAGCGTGACAGGATAAGGTCTGTTTCCTGCGTGCATTTTTCCATATCAAAAAAACTCTCGCGAAAACTGAAATACTGTCTGCGTATTTCAGAAAAAGAGGCGGCGTTTCTTAGGGAGAGCAGGCGGCGTTTTAGATCGTAATAAAATTTCCGGACGTGTGAATCAATTCCGCCGACAGGCCTTTCAAACGCGTCTTCCCAGACATTTACGGCCTTTTCTTTTCCATCTCTTTGTTCAACCCAGGAGCTGATACAGTTGTTGTTTATCCCGAAATAGACAAGGCTGTCGATGCTTTCGGTATCCTTCCACGGAAGATTTTTATTAAGCACAAGGCCGGTAAAGGCGGAAAAGGCAAAATCGCGTGATGTGCAATCAGTTACAGAAAGAAAAAAAAGACCGGCGCCGTAATCCGTAAGAGGTTTGCTTGAACGTCTTACAAATGGGATGTTTCTGTTTTTAAGTTCACGAAGGACATAGGGCTCGTAATTTTCGGAATCGGGAAGGCAAAGGGCGATAGCGTCCCAATTTACATTTTCGTTTTCATGAAGAGCGCGGATATATAAAGACGCTTCTGTTATTTCCCTGCGCGCGTTGACGTAGAAAAAGGTATCGCAGGGAGAATTTTCCTCCGTGAACGCGCTGACGGTTTTTACATGGCCGCTTGAAGCAAGTATTTCCCTGTATTCTCCGTAATCGGAGAGCGACTCGGGAAAGAAAATGAAACATTCCATTCCCTCATCGTTGAAAGGCGGCGTTTCCCATGCCGGTTCAAAAAGACCGTGCTTTTCAAGGAATTGCGCGTAACGCAGGGCGAGAACAAACATATCCCTGTCATCGCCTGTAAAATTAAAAGCCGCCTTACCCGCGCCTTTGCTCAGAATACTGTCTATTGGAAGTCCCGTGATCCTGTTAAACCATGAGCCAAGCTGTGGAAGGAGCTCTGTAAGCCAGGGCGAAAACTGCGCGGCCCCATGCGCCCATTTTACGCGAATCAGAGAAGTGAGTATGGGACTTTCGCCGCGCTTGACAGCTTCGGCGTTTTCAGCTAACAGGCGGCTTACAAATATTTTTCGCAGAGCGGAAGGGATGCTTTTTTTATTTTGAACTTTCGATTTAATTGAATTCTGCTTAAACACGTCCCATGCGATAAATTTATTCATCGCAACAGAGCCGCCTTTAAGACGAAGCAGATGATCCGCCCATCTTGAAGCGGCAATATCGGTTGGGAAAATAAAACGTGAATTGTTCTTGTTTATATTTTCCAAAAGGACGGTTTCAACTGAATTCATTATTCCCGTAAACCTTGCTGCTCGGCGTCTTCCAGCGCTTTTCTGAACTGTGTTTCGTACAGTTCACGGTATACTCCGCCAAGTTTCAGAAGATCCGCATGAGTCCCGCGCTCCACGAGTACGCCGGCTTTTACCACTAAAATTTCATCACACGCCATGATAGTGCTCAGCCGGTGGGCGATGACGAGACTGGTCTTGCCTTTCAAGAGCGGCTCAATCGCGTTCTGTATCAGATTCTCTGAAATGGAATCGAGAGAACTGGTTGCCTCGTCCAGCACGACAAGGCCGGGGTCTTTCAGGATAACGCGGGCGATGGACATACGTTGACGCTCGCCGCCGGAAAGTTTAATACCACGGTTGCCAACCTCAGTATCGTAACCCTGTGGGAGGGAGGCGATAAAATCGTGGATATGAGCCTCCTTGCAGGCTTTAATTATATCCGTCTCCGATGACTCCGGCGCGGCGTACAGTAAATTTGCGCGTATGGTGTCATTGAACAAATAGGTATCCTGTGTAACCAGCCCGATATTTGAGCGGAGCCAGTTTAGATCGATGTCGCGTACATCATGCCCGTCAAGGAGAACCTGACCCTCCACCACATCGTACAGCCGCGGGATCAGATTGATGATCGTGGACTTTCCCGCACCTGAAGGGCCGACAATCGCTGCCGAATGTCCTTTCGCTACAGCAAAGGATAAATTGTGAATGATTGGAGAGCCTTCGTTGTAGTGGAAGCTGACGTTCCTGAATTCCAGATTGCCTTCCAGCGCGTCCGGCATTATCGCGTCCGGTTTGTTTTCTATTTCTATCGGAATGTCGTAATATTGAAAGATACGCGTAAAGATCGCCATGGATCGCACAATTTCCACCTGCATATTCAGCAGGCTGTTTACCGGACGGTACAGGCGGTCAAGCAGCGCCACCATCACCGTAACATCTCCGACCGTAAGATCAGTGACACCGTAACGCAGCATCAACAAGCCGCCGGTCAGGTAGATCACCATAGGGCCGGCGTTAGTCAAAATCCCGATAGAGGCTCTGAACCACCGCCCCGCCATGCTTTCCTTGATGTGCAGGTCTGTCATTTCTTCATTTGTGTTTTCGTACTTTTGATACTCAGTATCTTCACGGTTAAACAGTTTCACAAGCATCTGCCCGGACACGCTCATGGTCTCCGACAGTATCTGGTTGATCTCATCGTTTTTCGCCTGCGCCTGATAGGTGATATCCCAGCGCTTTTGCCCCACGCGCCTTGTGGGCATGATAAGGAAGGGGATGATCAAAATTCCGGCGGTCGCGAGAATCCAGTTTTTTTGATACATGGTGATCACCGCGATGGTAAGCAAAGTTATATTGCTGATAAGCCCGGTCAGTGTTCCTGAGATAACTGTCTG
>JGI24698J34947_10001092_pt1 | contig 14002 bp, 10 predicted proteins | sample TergutMp193P3_FD_34947 | JGI IMG/M metagenome (IMG submission 34947)
CAACCACTGGAAGACCCTCGAAGAAATCCCCGCCACAACGGAGCTTTCGGAAAAAATCTCGCGTGATCTAAAAAAGAAGGGATTCACCTTCGTCGGCCCAACTATAATATACGCTTTTATACAGGCAGCAGGACTCGTTAATGATCACCTTGTCAACTGTTATAGGCACCGGGAAGTACAAGCAAACCGCTAGTTCTCCAGTTGATATAAAAACATATTACATGCGCTGGTGATCGCTTCTTCGAAGAGTTCCATGAGTTCGGTTTGGGAGTACACGCCTCCAGAAACCTTCATCGTGGAACTGCTCCACGTGGAATATTTTTTATTATAAAGGGCTTTCCCGCTACTATCCAGGATTAGTATTGTCATTTCCAGCTCGGCGCGGCCATCTCCGTTTTTTCCAATCCCACCGTACATTGCTTTGGTAAAATCGAACTCGACAAACATACTGCGTTGTATGCCCGTCTCACCGGATAAAGAAGCGGGAAAATTCCTGTCCCTGGAATTGATAAAACCGTAATCAGATGGTTTTATATTTTTTTGCCTCAACTGGTCGACTCTTGATTTTGCTTCCTGATAAGCGCGGGAAGACAGCACCGTCCCTCTATCCGCAAGATTAATCAATGGTGAAGCATCGAGCGTTGCCCGGAAGAGCGCTTCCGCAGCATTGATAAGGTCATCAGCATTACTGGCAAGCGTCATGTCTGGATCTTCCCGAAGGGTCCTGTTACCTAAAATGCTGAAAGCGTTCGAGTTTGTGGACTCTTCACCCTTCCAGTTTATATCCCGGTTCGATACCAACGACACAAGGGCAATTGGGTCTCTTTGCTCAATGATTGCCTTCCCTGAAGAAGCGCACCCCGTTGTAAAAAGAATCAGTATCGCGGCAGCGAAAATGAAAATTGTTTTTTTCAAGATTTAGCTCCTCTTAAGAATATTAAAACACTGTTGCCTCGGAGACAATCCTGCCATTCCGTGTATATAACTTGCGCGTGTTTGCCGGATCCGGAATCTGCTCACCCCTGAAAAAAAATGCATATTGAAAATTACCGGGAGGGAGGGAAAGGGATAGAGTATAAAGCCCGCGGCTCGTTTCCCGCAGCTCATACATAAAAGGATCCCAGTTGTTGAAACTTCCGCCCACAGTAATTATTTCCCCCGAAGGGGCGTGGTAACTGAATGTGTAGGTTCCCGGTGTCGCCGCAATCATGGTTGTCATTGGTCTTTCCGGCAGGGGAAAACGGGACTCAACAACACCTGAAGGCCCGGAAACACGAATCGGATTCGTGGGGTCTGCTGTCCAAAGCCCATTGATGATTAGCCGGTAATCCATATTTTTCATACCGGCGGGGATAGTCTCGATATGAAACATTATNCCCGAGTCCTCGTATGGGTCGATCTTGTCACTGATTCTCCCATTAACTATAAGATCCGCCGGGTCTTTTGGGATCATAAGGCGTTGAAACCAGTGAACTTTCGCGTAATCCTCGTGGGCAAAGCTAATCCCTACCCTCTGCAAGGAAGATGAAGCGGTAAAAAGCACGCCATCATCAAATATTTCAGGTTTCCCCGGCTTGGTGATGCCCCTCAGATGGTCAATAAATTGGTAAGATTCTATATCGACGGCCCCGATATTTCCGATAATCAAAATAAGGAGCGCCGTTATAATGAATGCCTTCATTTTGTTCTTTACAATTATCGGCGGATAAACCAATATCTTAATATGCCGTCTTTAAGCGCGCTAGGCAAATTCAAAGTCTCTTTCCAGAACCTGGGAAACGAAGCCATGACGCTCGCGGAATTGAGCCTGCCTATTGATGATCTACCCCTGCCAAATGAAGAACCGGGGATTAGCGCCGATCAGTCCCTTGGCATGGACTCCGAATTAGCACCTGCCACGGATGAAATCCCGATGAAAACAGGTGAGCTGATCTCAGATTTACCTGTTGAACCAACAACCGAACCAGCATCAGACACCGATTTTTTCCCTGATCTGAGCGACCTTCTGGGGACGGACATAGATGATAAAGAAGCGGAAAATACAGAATTAGGCGATTTCAATGATATACTCCCTGATGATATTACCCCTGATAAGACTCCTGATGAGACTCCCGTGGGGGAAGATGGTCTTTCAAAGGATTCACCAATCGGCGATTTACAAGACCAGGATCTTCAAAGCACAGATAGTACCGTCCCAGAAAAGGATGATTTAGACTTTCCATCGGATCTATTGGAAGGCTTTGCCGACGAAATGGAAGCTGGTAAGGTCTCGCCTGGGGAAGAAGAAAGTCCACTGGAAGGTATCACGACTTCTGATGAAGCCGCGGCAACTCCTGGCGAAGTCACAGATGACATGTTTGGTGGGGACCTTTCCGATATGGGTCTCTCCGGTGAAGGCACTGGAGAAACCGCTGATCTGGATCTTGGCGACACCACCGACTTCGATTTGGGTGAATTCCCGGAACCCACGCAGGAAGAAACCCCGGCAGAAGCTGTGGACGAAACACCTTCTGATCTTCAACTGCCTGATGAATTCCCGTCTTTTGAAGATACAGGGACCGATAAAGAAGATCTTTCAGGTTCCAGTTCAGACGACCTGGGCAAGCTGGATGAAAGTCTTGGTGATTTCGAAGACTTGGGTCTTTCCAGTGAAGGCCTTGGAGAAACCTCTGATCTAAATCTTGGTGATGATCTCGATTTGGGCACAATCCCGGAATTTTCGACGGAAGAGGGAGAAACTCCGTCAGTTGAAGACACCCCTGCTTTTTCAGATGACTTGTCTTTGGATTTAGACGAATCTATGGATTCGGAGGAAATAGAATCCTTTTTCGATGAGAATGCCGGAGCCGGCACATCCATCGATTTTCCGACGCCGGACGATATCTCAGATTTAAAAACCGACACAGCCGGTGGCATTATTCCTTCAGTAGACCTGCTCAATGATGAAGACGGTTTTGATTTTAACGCGGAAACTCTTGTTAATGACAACGAAGCCGTCCTGGAAGAAATTCCGGGTGATTCCTTTGACAGTTTTAATCTGGATCCCGGTGTCCTGGTCGGAGATATGGGTTTTGGGGGCGGTTTCGGGGAAAGTTTAGACAACCTGGAAGATATTCCCATCCCGGGGCTTGACGATGAAGAAGAAGCCTTAATCGGCCTTCCAGGCAGTGACAAAGCCAAGGTCCCGGGATTAGATGAAGTCGAAGAAATAAATTTAAGCGCCGAAGAAGTTGAAAAACTTCTAACAACGATTTCATCTTATCCTCTCAATCTCAGGGTTGCCTGCGAGGAACTTATTGTCGAACAACTGGTACCACCGGCGCAGATGTCCCAATTGGTGCGTCTCCTTATAAACGGGGCGCCTGCCGAGGAGACTGCCGCGCTTGCCGGTAAGATACTGGAACGGCGCATATCTATTCCAAAAGGCTATGAAAAGAGCAGCGGCGAAGCACTGGAAGCCGAACAGTCTTCTTTCGCCTACATCTTTGTACACAATTTCCTTCCTGTTTTAGGACGCGTTATGATGATCGCCGGGATACTCTTTTGTTTAGGGTATCTAGCCTGGGAGTATATCTATACCCCCATCAGGGCCGAGAAAATCTATAAGCTTGGGATTGAACGAATTGATGCCGGTGAATACAGCAGGGCAAATGAGCGATTTTTGGAAGCATACGGCTTACACCCCAAAAAATCATGGTTCTATACATACGCAAGGGCTTTCAGGGACGCAAGGCAGTATACCCTGGCGGATGAAAAATACAGGGAACTCCTTTACTTTACAGCCTCCAAAAACAAGCGAAACATACCCGAAAAACAAGCGGTTCTGGAATATGCAAATATGAAAACGAAATATATCGGGGACTATGAATCTGCGGACAGTATAATAAGGCTCAATATCCTGGTTTACTCCCCAAGGGACAGGGATGCCCTTCTTGCTCTGGCGAATAACAGCCTGGAATGGGGTGATTATGAGCCTGAGCGCCTTGAAGACGCACGAGAATCATTCGCCCTACTCATGGAGCGGTATGGCCGTACAGATCCCCTGATGGAGGGGATGCTTAAATACTTTATCCGTACCGACAACCTTGGATACGTGTTGAACGTAAAAAACTACTTTATGGACACAAGAAGAAGAATAACCTCGGCTACCCTGGCGGAAATGGGAGGTTATCTACTGGACAAAATGGTTGAAGAAGTCCGGGGAGTACCGAATGAGTACCTTGACAATATAAAGGACAACGGCACATTGATTGAAATAAGGCAGATTCTTTTAAGGGCCATAAATCAGGATGAGATGCTGCCTGAATCCTACTACCACCTTGCCAGATACTATAACTATCTTGATAATGACAATGACGAGGAACTTACACTTGAAGTAGCGGTTCAAGCGTTTGAATACGCAAGGGAAGAAAACACAAAGCGGATTGGATATCACATCAGGACCCTGCAACGATATGCGGAGATACTCACCGATAGAAGGGAATTTTTCCCGGCTGAGGAAACCCTCATCAAAGGCGTTAACCTGTACCAGAATGCCCTTTCCAGACGCCTTTTAACGCAAGCCCCGGAATTCGGAAGACTCTATACAAGCCTTGGGGATTTGGAATATTTCGTCAAAGACGGGGATATGCAAAGCGCCCTGGATAATTACAATCTCGGCGAACAAAACGGTTGGGCGCCCCCTGAAATTCAATATCGCATGGGCGCAGCCCATTATCAACTCCGCCAGTGGGAACCAGCGCTTGATCGTCTTTATGCTGCGTTCCGTGAAATGCCGCTTAACCGTCGCATTCTGTACGCTCTGGGCAACGTTTCATATATACGCGGTAATTATTTCGCTGCCCAGGGCTATTATGATAGGCTTCTTGAGATCCTTGAAGCCGACAGGGCCCGACTCCCCCCGATCATGGCCACCAACAACGAAAACGAGCTTGATCTTGCCGAACGCCTTATGATAGCCCAAAACAACCTTGGGGTAACCCTGGAAGCACTTTCTGAACGTACCGGAGACAACAGTTACCGTTCCAGGGCGCTTGGCCTCTATTCCGACTCCGAACGGGCCTGGGATATACTAACCAGAAATCCCATCACCATGATCCGTATGCGCCCCTCTCAAGATATTAACGCTCCCGGCGTTAATCCGGCGTATTTAAACGTCCAGAACAGCCTCCGTCCGGTATCTGATTACCAACCCCAGATTTTTCTCAGGATTGATAAAGATATGCTGGAACCTTCCGAATGGGAAGGTTTGACCCCGCCAGGTTACAGTCTTTCTGAAGGAATATACACAGGCCGTTAAAGAGGTAAATCATGAAAGATTATGTTAAAGAAGCCCTTAATCTGGGAGCTGAAAATGTTGTCCGCTTCTCTATAGAAGACATCGTTTTTGATTCCAGGGTTGTATTGAAGTGCATATTCGGATGCGTTGACTACGGAAAACTCCACACTTGCCCTTATCAGAAATCCCCCCTCAGCATGAACGAATACAGGGAAATCTTTAGAAACTACAAATGGGGGATAATCGTTGGCTGTAAAGACAAACAAACTTCGCAGGAAATATCCTATGCGATAGAAAAAATGTGCTTTATTGACGGTTATTATTTCGTCTTTTCCTTAAGCGATTGCGGTATATGCAAAGAGTGCGCCAAAGGGGTTTCAAAGGATTGCCGCAATCCTCAAAAGGCGCGTCCGGCATTTCACAGCATCGGCGTAGATATCTTCCGGACCGTAAGGAATTTCGGACTGCCCATTGAGGTTCTCAAAAATGAAGAAGACGAACAACATTGGTATTCCGCGGTTTTTATTGAATAGAGAGGACGCAACAAATTAAAAATAAGGCAAAAAAATCAAAAATAAAGCCTTAACCTTGCATAAAAAGAAAAGGTGAGCTAATATAATATCTCGTGCTGTTATATAATATCGAGAAGGTGAAATCAGTAACAGCGAAAATATTAGTTACAAGACTGTTAAAAACTTGTGGAAAACTTTGTTATTTTTGTGTGGCCATGTCTTTGTTGGGTGATTAAAAAAAAGTCCAAAAAGACAAGATGGATACAGTCGCTTAATTGCTTATATTATAAGGAGTTATAAAATAATACTATTCATGTTTTTAGGTAGAAAAACGGAATAAAACAAGATTTTTGAGTTTGGATGCATAATGGCTGTATTGGAAACTGTGGATAATATGTTGAAATCTTTTTTGGGACTGGTTTATGGGAGAATGGAACTATAAATCCTTTTGGGATGAATCTCTTTCTCAGCTTAAAAAAGAGCTTGGGGAGGAAGAATTTGGCATTTGGTTCGGCAATTTAGAGTATGTCCGGGCCGAAGAAACTGTAATTTACGCTTTGGCGCCGTCAAATTTCTTTTTAGAATTGTTCCGGCCTAAATATTTACCCCGGCTAGCCGAAAAAATGGGGGATCTGACCGGGGTAAAACTAACAATTTCCATGGAAGCCCCAAAGAAGGGGAAAGAAAACACCTCTTCACAGTCTCCGGTAAAGGAGAAACCCGCTCAAACAGGCAAAAATTCCCGTGTTTCCGAAAATATTGGCTCAGATAAGGCCCCGAGGTCTGCAGTTTCAGGCGCCTTAAGCGAAGAAAAAAAGAAGCCTCATCCGCTTTTACAGGCTGAGTATACCTTTGATACCTACGTGGTAGGGGAAATCAATCGTTACGCCTATAACGCCGCCTACGTGATAGCCCGCAACCCAGGAAACTCCAAAATCTACAATCCCTTGCTTATCTATGGCGGAACAGGACTTGGGAAAACCCATCTCATGCAGGCCATCGGTCACCATATTCATCAAAACAGTGATCTGAAGATCATATATATCACAGGCGAAGGCTTTATGCATGAATTCGTTGAGGTCACGGGTCTAGGCCAAAATAACAAAGATGCCTTTGCCAAAAAGTACCGAGGTGTGGATACCCTCCTAATCGACGATATCCATACCATTGGCGCCCATGCCGCATTGACTCAGAATGAGCTTTTTTACACTTTCGAAGCCCTACACAACAAGAAAAAACAAATGGTCTTTACCTGCGACAGGCCCATTACCGAATTGAAATGGATGACCGACAGACTCAAAAGCCGCTTGACAAGCGCCCAGAGTGTAGAGCTTCAATTGCCAAAATACGAAGAACTAATAGCAATTTTGAAGAAAAAAGTGGAACTGAAAAAAATAGAGTTGAAAAAAAACATCGTTATTTCCGATGAAATCATCGAATTGATAATAAAAAATATTTCTTCAAATGTTCGTGATATGGAAGGCGCCCTGAATAAAATGATGGGCTACGCTGATCTGGTAGACAAGCCAGTTACCATAGAAATTGCCCAGAAGCAACTCAAGGACATTTTTGCCGATCCCAAGCAAGAGAACATGTCAATCGACATCATTCAGCGGGTAGTGGCCGAAGAATATCATCTTACTCCCAACGATTTGAAAAACAAAAAAAGAAGCTCCGGCATTGTGCGTCCCCGTCAGATTTCCATGTACCTCTGTCGGGAGCTAACCAAGTATTCATTGACCGAAATAGGACAGGCCTTTGGAGGCCGGGATCACACAACGGTACTTCATTCCTGTAAATTGATAGAGGAGACCAGCCGTTTCGACACTAATCTTTATTCAGCCCTGGAGAGACTCAAAAGGATGATAAAAATGTATAATATCAAATAGCACTTAATAAAAGGTTATTTACCGGTTACCAATGAGTGGAAAACCTTGTTTACTTTGAAGGAGATGTTGAAACTGTGAATATGCTTGAAAATCTTGCCATTTTTTCCAAAGCTTGTTGTTTACATAATTCTTTACTATATATAGAATTATGTACTTTATCCACAATTTTTTTTTCTTATTACTACTATTATTATTTATATATATAAATTATATTAGTATTCAGTATCCAATATGATGAGGTGGTATGATGAAATTTACCTGTGAACGGAGTGTTTTATTAAAAGAAACGGCAATAGCCAACGAGATAATAGCCTCAAAAAACGCGATTTCTATACTGTCAAATATCTATTTTGAGGCAAAAGACGGAAGCCTTACAATAAAAGCAACGGATATGAAAGTAAATTTTGAGACCAGGGTTCCGGTTGATATTATAGAACCTGGCAGCGTAACCGTTTATCTGGATAAATTATATGGGATACTTAATTCCATTCCGGACGGGGAAGTTGAATTTGAACAGATAGATGGCAAAATCAATATAAAAACATCGGTGAAAAAAGCAAGATTTCAGTTAAAAAGTATTGCTTCCGACAAATTTCCCGAGTTTATTTCAAGCGGTATAGATTTTTTTGAAATACCCATACGGGATTTCAAGGAAATGATTCATGAAACGATTTTCGCTATTTCTGATGATGAAACACGTTACTTCATGAATGGAATTTATTTTGAAAAGTCGACGGATAAATTTATTATGGTAGCCACCGATGGCCGCCGTCTTGCTTATATCGATAAGCCCTCATCGGAAGAAATCAAAGATTTTTCGGGGGTCATAATACCTCCGAAAATACTTAACATCGTATCGAAACGGGCTGGAGATGAAGGAACGGCTAAAATTTCCATTACAGACAAAACCATTTTTATTCAGTTTGGTTCTTATAAACTCTCTTCAGTGCTCATTGAAGGTCAATTTCCCAACTATCGCAAAGTCATACCTGAAAACCAAACAAATTCTTTCACGTTCGACCGTCTGGAAATGTTGGATGCCCTTAGGCGGGTGTCCCTTTTGGTTGAGCAAAGATCCCATCGTATATATCTTGGACTTTCATCTGGTGCCGTTTCCATTTATAGCGAAGAGAATGACATTGGCAACGCCAGGGAAGAAATTCCATGTAAATACGAAGGCGAAGAGCTTTCCATTGCCTTTAACTACCGTTACCTTGAAGAACCGTTGAAAGTAATGGATGTAAATGAAGTTATTATTTTCTTTAACGATCCCAACAAGACTATTACCATTAAGCCGGTTCCAGAAAAAGACTTTTTACACATAGTCGTTCCTATGCAGCAGGAATAGGATCCCCTGGCGTTTTGCCGTGAGTTTCTCATTCCTAAAAACGATAGCTTTTCGTAACCTCGCCGATGAAGAGATTGATGTACGGGGCAAAGATGTCTTTCTTGTGGGGGAAAACGGACATGGAAAGTCCAATTTTCTGGAGGCGCTTTATTTTTGTTCTTACGCATCCTCTTTTCGAAGAGTCAAGGACAAAGATTTAATCCAAACAGGCGAAAAGAATTGTTCCGCTTCCCTTTCATTTGATTCGTCTGTTTACAGGAATATAAATGTATCCCTTAGAGACGGGGAAAAGATCATCAGTCTGGACGGGAAGAAAATCAAAGACCGCAAGGAACTTCTCTCCGTTGCGCCGTCAATCGTTTTTTGCCATGAAGACATGGAATTCGTCTCCGGCACACCGGAAAAGAGACGCTGGTTTTTTGATCAGACCCGAAGCCTTTGGGATCCACTTTACCTTGACGATTTCCGCAAGTACCGTTATGTGCTAAAAACCCGAAACACAATTTTCAGGAGCCACAGGACCGCATCAGGTGAAAACAGGCTTGACGGTGAAACCGCTGCTACTCTGGATGCCCTGGATCCCCAATTGGCCCTCTTTGGCCTGGAGTTATGCGCCAAACGCCGTGAAACCGCAGAAGAATTTACCCTGGTTTTCGAGAACCTTTACAGGGAAATTTCCGGTATTGACGGCATCGGCGTTAAATACCAGCCTTCCTGGAAAGAAGAGAACCTCGATCAAGTTATTGATAGACTCTCCGAAAAACGCGAGATGGACTTTTCAGCCGGGGTTTCCCTTTCCGGGCCACATCGGGATCACTATCTCTTTACAAGGAATGGCGAAGAGTTTTCGGTAAAGGCTTCTACAGGCCAGAGGAGGCTTTTGGCCCTTTTGCTTCGGATTGCACAGGCTGTTTTCTTCTCAAAAAAAACCGGGAAAAAACCCGTTCTGCTTCTGGACGATGTTCTCCTGGAACTTGACGGGGAGAAACGCAAAAAATTCCTTTCGTTCATGCCCGAATACGAACAGGCCTTTTATACGTTCCTTCCCGAGGAACCCTATAATAAATACCGAAAATATGACACTATCGTTTATCATATTGATTCCGGGCGGTTAAAATTGGTTTGAATCAGGAAAGGAACATGAAAAAAGCAGGTGATATTATTTCGGTTCTGTTCAGGGAAAAGTTTGGCCCTGAATTCATGGATACCGCAAGGGCGACAACCGGATTGTTTTCTTCCTGGGCTCAAATAGTAAAAGAAGCCTGGCCACAATCGGATCAGGACAATTCGGACAACCCCGGTTTTGACGATATTCCCGCCGCTGCCGTCCATTCCAGGATTAGGGAACTTGAACGGGGAATACTTTTGATCGAAACGGATCATCCGGGCTGGATTCAAATACTGCAAACAAAACAGGGCGCCCTTCTTTTGGCGGTACAGCGCCACTATCCAGAGCTTAAAATCCGGGGCATAGCTTTCAGATTAAACCGGGAACCTTTTTCTTCCACTGACACGGAGAAACCCCTGGCAGCGAACGAAGATGAATTATCTGAACCTATCGAGGAAAAACAAGAGCCGTTTCCAACAGATACCGGCGGCGTGGAAGCGCCCGAGGACAAAGAATTTTTTACGGCCCTTAAAAACCTGAAAAAAAGCATAAAAGAAAGAAACAGAAAAAATGTCACTTTATAGACACTGCCTTCTCTGCTCCCGGCGCTGCGGCGTTGATCGTGAGGCGGGCATTCGCGGCTATTGCGGGGAAACTGCGGCGCTGCGTCTTGCCTTCGCTGGCATACACCGGGGGGAGGAACCGCCAATTACAGGAAAGGGGGGTTCCGGGACTATCTTTGTCTCGGGCTGCAATCTGGGTTGCGCCTTCTGCCAGAATTATCAAATTTCCCAGGATGGAATTGGCCGCGCTGTTTCCAATGACGAATTCGTGGAAATATGCCTGGCTTTACAGAGCAAAGGCGCGGAGAATATAAACATTGTAACCGGAAGCCATGCGGCCCCGGCTCTTGCCCTGGGTATAAAGCAGGCGCGAAAACAGGGGCTTTCAATCCCGGTGCTTTGGAATTCATCAGGCTATGATGGTATGGATATTTTAGAGATATTAAGCGAATTTGTCGATGTGTACCTGCCTGACCTTAAGACGCTTGATTCAGTTCTTGCGACCAGGTTTTTCAACGCCCCGGATTACCCTGAAACCGCCACCGCTGCGATCTTGAGAATGATGGAATACCAGGAACTGTGTTTGAATCAAACCATGCTTTCAGGGGTTATGATACGCCATCTTGTAATTCCCGGCCATTTGGAAAACACCCGCAGTTTCCTGCGCTGGTTCGCGGAGAACTGTAAGGCCAGGGCGCTGCTTTCCCTCATGACCCAGTATACGCCGGTACAGGCGAGGGACGGGAGGGAAAACGACAAGGCTGAACATGAGGCAACTATTATACCCTCCTGTTATCTGTCAAAAGACGAATATGAAATTGTTCTTTTGATGCTGGATGAATTCGGAATAGATGACGGTTTTTATCAGGAATTAACGATAGGTTCCGAATGGCTTCCGGATTTTACCAGGCCCAATCCCTTTTCTTCGGGGCTCTCCGTACCGGTCTGGCACTATATTTGTTAATTGTACTTTCACTTATCTTTGTGTACACTAGATACGATGGATAGCACATCGCTAACACGATGTGGAAAGAGGAAAAAGACGTGATTAAAAAAACCTTTGTAAAATTCGTTGTGGCCATAGTAATTGGCGCGGGTTTGATGTTTGTGCTGAATCGGTATTTGGCCCTACCTACCGGTGTTCCCGATACCAGTCTCCAGCTCGGTATCCCAATCCTCGCGGTTTTTGCGGCTGTTTTGGGGCCCATTGCGGGATTTTTAATCGGCTTTATCGGCCATACCCTTGTGGATTTAAGCTGGGGCGGCGTATGGTGGAGCTGGGTAATCTCTTCCGCTTTTTTCGGTCTTTTCATCGGCTCTTTCCGGAAATTTTATAAGATAGAGGCCGGCGGGTTTGGTGTTAAGCAGGCGCTGCTGTTTAACGGCATCCAGGCCATAGCCAATGTCGCTGCGTATGTTTTCATTGCCAGGATTTTGGATCTCTTCATGTATCACGAACCCTTTGGCAAATTAACCCTTCAGGGCTTTGTTGCCGCGGGCATTAATATAGTCGCAGTCCTGGTTATGGGAACCATTCTTGCAATTGGTTATTCCAAAACATTAACCAAAACCGGCCGGCAGAAAAGTGAAGATGAAGTAGTCGCGAAAATGAGTTATTCAAATCGCGTTTTCAGTTTTGCGAAAGTTGTCGGGGTCAGGCTGGTGCTGGGAATGTTTTTTGTTTCTGCGCTTATGACATTACTTATCTCCGAGCTGGTAAATCGGCAAACGGATAATTACAGGACAACGATTACCGAAGTAACCGGATACCATTTGACATCGGCAGTAACGGCGCTTTCGGAGTTGGTAAGCGCCGAAGAGCTGGATCTTTTCCATACGGTCGAGGATATGAACAAGCCTGAGTATGAGGAGATCCGGGAACGCCTTATGGAGTTCGGCAAAAATAACAATGTCTTTTACGCATATTATTGGCGGGATAACGGCAGCGGCAAACTTCAGTACATAATTGACAATGATACGGATCCGGTAACCCAGGTTGGACCGGGAGACTTTAATGATATTAGCCATGATGCTGAACGCGAAGCGCTGGCAGGGAATATCAGCGTAGCAGACCTGGGTTCCTATAGTCCTGGATGGGAGGGGCTTCTTTCAGCCCATGCCCCTGTATATGACAGGGAGGGCAATGTATATGCCGTTGCGGGAGTTGACATCAGCGACGAATTTATTTTTTTACAGCGCGAGGACGCGCGCAAAATGGAACTCCTTCAACTCATAGTCGTCCCGATATCGGTGATTTTCGGTGTTCTGAATATGCTCCTATACCGCAGCAAGGCAAAGCAGATCGAAGAAGCCCACGTAAAACTCCAGTACTTCAATAATAACCTGCGCCGGGCATTCTCGACTTATTTATCGGAAGACGTGGTAGAGGAAATCGTTACTGATCCCACCCGCCTCCAGCTTGGCGGGGTAAAACGCCACATGACCGCGATATTTACCGATATACGTAGCTTCACAGGAATAGCGGAACAACTCACGCCGGAACACCTGGTGGATTTGCTTAATTATTACCTCTCTACGATGAGCGATGTGATATTGGAACAAAAAGGGACAATTGACAAGTACGAAGGAGACGCGATTATTGCCTTCTTTGGCGCGCCTCTGGAACTGCCCGACCATGCAGTAAGGGCCTGTGCCGCCGCTATCGTAATGAAAAGGCTTGAGTCCGATGTAAACAAATACGTCATGAAAAACGGGATAAGCCCGTCTCCGCTCCTGACCCGTATAGGGATCAATTCCGGCGAAATGGTTGTGGGAAACATGGGTACCCAAAAGAAGATGAACTACACGATCATCAGCAATGCAGTGAATCTGGCGGCGCGGCTGGAGGGGGTGAATAAACTATACAAAACATGGATTCTCACAACGGAAGATACACTAAAGGAAACGGCGGGCCGTTTCCTTTCCAGGCGGCTTGACCGGATAAGGGTTGTGGGGATAAACGAGCCGGTGCAAATCTATGAAGTAATGGAAACCATGGATTATGCGTCACAGGCATTACATCAAAAGGTTGATCTTTTTCATAAAGCCCTGGGCCTTTTTGAATCCCGCCGCTGGAACGACGCCGGGAAGAATTTTTACCAGATTTATAAACAATTTCCGGATGACGGTCCCTCCGCCTTGTATTATAACCGTTGCCGGCAATACCTAAAGAATGAGCCTTTACCCGATTGGGATGGGGTCTTTAACATGGCTGAGAAATGACATTTGTTATGATATCCATAACAGCTACAATTTTTCTATGATTTCCTTAGATTGTACAGGGAATTTTTGTAGAAGCCATTTA
>JGI24698J34947_10001093_pt1 | contig 14001 bp, 13 predicted proteins | sample TergutMp193P3_FD_34947 | JGI IMG/M metagenome (IMG submission 34947)
AACATTGAGCTTTTACTGGCCAGCGGCAACCACGACTGCCCGACTTGCGGCAAGAGCGGCTCGTGCAAACTGCAAAGCCTGGCCGAAAGGCTGGGTGTGCGCCTTGTGCGCTTTAAGGCGCCCATAGAGCCTAAGCCGCTGGACTACACCAGCCCCAGCCTGATACGCGATCCCAACAAGTGCGTGCTATGCGGCGACTGTGTGCGCTTTTGCTCTGAAATCCAAGGCATCGGCGTATTCGATTTTACATATCGCGGCTCACGCTCCGCAGTTTCACCGGCCTTTAACAAGGGGCTGTTTGAGGTTGACTGCGTGGCCTGCGGCCAGTGCGCCGCCGTTTGCCCCGTTGGCGCCCTGCTGGTCAACAGCGAGGTGGAAAAGGCGCATCAATATATTCAAGACCCGCAAAAAACGGTGGTAGTGCAGGTAGCCCCCGCCGTCAGGGCCGCCATAGGCGGGGCGCTCGGCGTCACCGACGACATGTTTACCATGGGGAGGATAATAGCCGCGCTGCGAAGGCTTGGGTTTGACAAGGTGTTTGATACGTCCTTCGGCGCCGATCTCACTATATGGGAAGAAGCTACTGAATTTGTGAATCGTAAGAAAAAGGGAGAAAAACTGCCCCTATTCACCAGTTGCTGCCCCGCCTGGGTAAAAATGGCGGAGCATAATTTTCCTGAAATTTTAGATAACCTCTCGACCTGCCGCAGCCCCCAGCAGATGTTCGGAAGCATCGCCAAGGAAGTACTGCCGAATGAACTGGGAATAGAGCGTAAAAACCTGGTGGTAGTAAGCATCATGCCCTGCACGGCCAAAAAGTTTGAGGCAGGGCGTGCTGAATTCTACACGGAGGGCCAGAGGGACGTTGATTTAGTACTCACCACGCAGGAACTGGCCCGCATGATTCAGGACGCCGGCATTATATTTTCTGAATTGCCCGTTGAAAGCGTGGATCAGCCCCTTGGCGTCAAAACGGGCGCGGGGGTTATCTTTGCCAATTCGGGCGGCGTGACTGAAGCCGTTATCAGGTTTGCGGCGGGACGCCTGGGGGAAAACGACCCCGTGATTGAAGAAGTCCGCAGTGAAAAAAACCGCAGGGAGTTTGCCCTGCCAACAAAGGACGGCGAAATTCGCATGGCCGTGGTCTATGGTTTGGCAAAGGCCAAGGAACTTGTAAGGGAGATAAAGGAGGGCAAGAGCAACGTGGAGTTCGTAGAAGTGATGGCCTGCCCCGGCGGGTGCATAGGCGGCGCGGGTCAGCCAGACGCCCACTCAGCAGCTACAAGAAGGCAGCGCGCGCAGACTATCCGCGTGGTTGACACCACACACGACGCCCACTGCCCCCAGGAAAACCGCGTAATTAAAGACCTCTACAGGGAGCGTCTTGGGGAACCCAACGGCCATGAGGCCCACAGGCTGCTCCACACCCACTACCACAGCCGCAAGCGCATCAGTGATGAGAACATCTCGTTATCCGAAATCACCGGGCTGGCAAAGATTCCCGTGAGTATTTGTATTGGGACGGCCTGCCACCTGCGCGGCGCTCAGACCTTGCTGCAGCAGGTGCTAGGCTACGTGACGGAATCGGAGCAGGACGAGCAGTTTGACATCAGCGCCACCTTCTGCATGGAAAACTGCGAACACGGGCCGTCAGTGACGGTCAACGGCCATCTCATCAAACGGGCTACGTTTGAATTGGTCAAAGAAAAACTAGCAGCGGCGGCTTCGGGAGCGTTGCCGCTAGCAGAGATAAGCCATGACTGCGCCCGCGCATGAAAATAAACATGAACATACAATAGTCGTCTGCATGGGAAGCGCCTGCTTTTCCCGGGGCAATACGTCAACCATAGCCGCCGTGCAGGAATACGTTAAGTCCAGGGGCCTGGAGGATTCGCTGGAGGTGACGGGCACATTGTGCCAGGGCAAGTGCAGGGAGGGGCCTAATATCTCAGTTGACGGAGAGCGCGTGAGCGGCGTAGCCCCGGCGACTATATCGGTTATTCTGGATGAGCGGTTGATCTGACGAGCTATAGCGCTTCCCCTAAATATTAGCGTTGTTACATGATTCAATTATGTATGGCAGAAAAAGGCAAAGTCAGCATGCAGCGCTACTTTCCTGCCTAACATCGGAGCGCCATCAACAAACCGCCACATTCAATTACACCGCGTCCCTATCCTCCTGCGTTATCCATAAGTTGAATTGGTCTAATCTAAGATTACACTGCAATTTCTGCCTTGGTTTTTTGCTTTGTACAGGGCTATATCAGCGCTGCTGTACAACTCCTGAAAGGTAGCGCCATGCTTGTGCGCCAGGGATACCCCGATGCTTCCCGTTATATAGTCCGTACTGCCGTCTGGAATAATATTTTTCCAGGCTTTCAATATCCTCGCGGCCTTTTTCCCTGCCGTAAGGGTATCGCTTGACCCCCGGCAAAATACAGCGAACTCGTCCCCCCCCAGCCTTCCGATGATGTCAGATTCCCTGAGTATTTTTTGCAAGGCGCTGGCGCAGGCTGTTAACACCTTATCGCCCTCGACGTGGCCGTATGTATCATTTATCAGCTTAAAATGATCCACGTCTATCAGCAGGAAGGCTCCTGTGTTTTCTTCGCCTTTGCCCAGGTGGTTTTCCACCATTTGCTTGAATGTGTTTCTATTCCACAACCCGGTCAGGCCATCGGTTTCAGCCTTTAGCATGATGTCCTGCATATGCAGGCGTATAAGCACTGAGCCAATCAATTCGGTTATGGCGTGAACGGTCTCCAGGTCGCTGAGACCCAGACGGGAAAGATATGGCGGTTGCTCCACCATTCGCCCGGCCAGAAGCAGGGCGGCTGCCTCACCATGGATAAAAATGGGAGACGCCACGAAGAAGGGCATGTTTAAGTTGAGCCGCAAATCAGCGAAGCGTTCCGGAGGGTCGGCGGCCGTCACCAGCGTAGGACCCGAAATCAACATCTCCGGCGGAATATAAACGGCCTTTCCCGATAGGCGCAATTGTTCATCCATCGTGAAGCCTTGCATCACTTCGGGTACAAACATCCCATTTCCGTCTGAAAGCAGCGCAAGGGTTTTCTGCATGTTCAGCGCGGAGTTGACCCGCTGGGCCACCTGGACAAACACGTAATGGTAATTTTCTGTCTGACGCAGAGAAACGGCCAATTCTGAAATGAGGCGAAACCCACGGCGCTTCAGCTCCAGCTCGTACCTCAGCAATATTGACTGGGCGTCCAGGGCCAGTATTTTAGCGGCGTTTTGCTCGCACATTCTTAGCGCGGCTTCCAGGGACGCTCCGTTTTTATTATCGGGCTTTTTAAGCGCGGACGCTGAATCGGCCATGCGTTCCGCTCCGTTGCCGTTCAGGCTGGCGACTCCGTTGCCTTGGGCCTGACCGGCAACTCCATTGCTTGAGCCTCTAGAAAACAGGCACAGTAATCCTGTCCAGTCCAGGCTTCTGGGGCGTCCTGCTATTGGGGCTACTTCTACGCCGGAGTATATGCCAAAGAGAGGCGCCCTGTTTGCAATGACCTGTTGCAAAAGTATCGCGTCTTCCATGTCGGCGCCGCCGTAACCGGCGCAGCGCCCCGCACAGTCGAAGTACATGGCGAACAGCGGTTCGCGACCATTCAGACATTGAAAGAGGGATTCGATTTTTGGCTTCATGTAGTCCAATTCAAGGGAGCGGTACATCAGCTGAAACTCGGTTCCCTCCACCATATCAGGCTCAAACATAATGATGCCGCCGCGTTCAGGAGCTATGCCGAGGCAGAGGCGGTTGGCGTAGTTGTCTTCTTTGTACTGCCCCCAATATTCCCCGCTGTTGATTCCGAATAGCAGGAAGAACGGGTACTGCTCAGGCTTGATGGCCGAACCCAGCAGCTCGTCAAGGAAAGCAAGGGCGGGTTTGTGATTGATTTCCAGTATCATCGGCCCGTCCGCCTTTGTGACGGTGTAGTACCCGGAAGCGGGGCGGCAGCCGTGCATGATTACGGAGTCAATGCGGATATCGTCCCCGAACATGAGGGCCATAGCGCAACGCTCACCCAGACCCTGGCCTATATATTGACTGGTGGCGTTGCACTCAAAGTCGGCCATCATGCCAACTCCGGTCAGGGAGGGCAGATAACCCAGCGCCTTTTCCAGCCCTGCCAATATCCAGGTGGCCATCATCATGCGTACGCCTGAATCGTCGCGGTACACGGCGTCGTACATCAATATCACCGGGGTTTCAGGCGTCACCCCAAGTTTAGCCAAACCCTGTCCCAGCCTGAAACCGGTATCTTCCTCGCTTTCCAGGAGACCATTGTCAGATATAACATTGTAGCGGGCGCCATCCAGCCAGAGACACGCTATCCCTACCTGATCCCCGGCATAGCCGTAATAATCGCTGGTAATAACGCCAATGGCGCCGCCGCCATAGACAGGAACGGCGTTTCCCAATACAGCGGCCACCGCCTCGCGCAGCAGCTTTTGATCATGGCGCGATGTGCAAAACAGCAGGGCTAGGTCGCAAGGCTCTTGCCTGCCGGCCATTTTAATGGCGTTTTCCGCCGCCTGTTTTCCGGCTGCCGCGCTGTCCGGTATGTCGCTGTACCCTACGCCCGCTTTCATGCGTCCTCAGTTTAACGCATTTTTTGTTTTTCTACAGAACCCACTCTGTTTTTAAGCCGCGCAGCATTAAATTATCCACAGCGTCATGGGGGTTTTCTCCGTCCAGCAGGCGTATTACCTCTTGTGTTATCGGCATTTCCACGCCCACTTCCCTTGCCAGCTCCATGGCGGCCCTTGCCGTATAAACCCCTTCGACAACCTGTTCGCCCATGCTTTTCGCGGCGTTCTGGGGGCTTGTTCCCTTGCCCACCATCTCTCCGAATTGGCGATTCCGGCTTTGGGGGCCTGTAGCTGTCAAGAGCAGGTCGCCCATACCCGCCAGGCCCATGACGGTTTCGGGACGTCCGCCCAGGCTGCCGACCAGCCGCGACATTTCGGCCAGGCCCCTGGTCAGCATCGCGGCGCGCGCGTTCATACCCAAATCCAGCGCCCCCATCAATCCGGCGGCAATTGCAAGTATATTTTTCAGCGCTCCGCAAAGCTCCACGCCCACAATGTCTCTGGACAAATAGACCCTTAAGCGGGGAGAGGCCAGCAATGTTTGCAGACGCTGGCACTCATCGTCCGAAATCGCGCACGGCAGGGCCAACACAATGGCTGCGGGCAGTTGACGAAACACCTCGTTGGCAAAGGTAGGGCCTGACAGCGCCCCTGCGGGCGCGCCAAAAATTGGCGATAGCGCCTCGGATAAGCGTCCGTGGGTTGACTGTAAAATCCCCTTGCTGGCGTGAATGAGATAATCGGGACGCTTTGCCGTAGTTTTAAGAATCCCCTCCCAAACCTCCGGGCTGACCTGCGTGGGCAGCACGCTCACCCATAAACCCGCTTCAAAGGCGTCCTGGGGGTTGGTCACTATCCGCAGGGATTCCGGCAATTTGGCTTCGGGCAGACGCGGGTGCAGCCTTGTGCGCCTTAGCTCGGCGCCAGCGTCTTCGGGGAATGCCCAAAGCGTGACGGTGCGCCCAGCGCGCGCCCAGGTTGATGCTAGCGCCGTACCCCACGCGCCGCTGCCAAAAACGGCTATATCGCTCATCGGTCACGCTCCTTGCCCCACAGCGGGTTTTCATCGCCGTTTAACAGCCGCCTGATATTTGCGCGGTGCTTGAGTATCACAAGCAACGCAATGGCTATCCATGGGGCGGCGGTCAACAGAGGCGCGTCCGCGTTATTTTTTAACAGCCCTGTCAGCAAAAATATGGGCAGGGCAAAGGCCCCCAAAATACTGCCCAGGCTGACAAAACGGGTTAACGCCACAGACAGAATAAATACTCCCAATGAAGGCAGGGCCATCCACACCACCCCTAGCCAGGGGCAGAAGGCCAGGGCGGCGCCTAAAGACGTCGCTACGCCCTTGCCGCCCCTGAAGCGCAGCCATGGCGTAAATATATGACCCGCAACGGCGGAAAGCGCCGCGAGTGAAAGGAGCGCGCCGTTAATTTCAAAAAAACGCCAGCCAAAAAAAACAGGAAAAAAGCCCTTGGACGCATCAAGGGCCAGCGTTAAAACTCCAAGCCATCTGCCTCCGGCGCGAGTGACGTTGGTAGCGCCAATGTTGCCGGAGCCTACAGAGCGCACGTCCCCCTTGCCCGCCAGCCTGACTATCAAGAGGCCAAAAGGTACGCTGCCAGCCAGAAAGCTGAACACGGGAAAAAGGAATAGGGTCACGCTACTCACTGTATCAAACCTGTCGCCCCCCCACAATCCAGGGATAATCCCAGATAAAACACTCTCAAATTCCATTTCCGCACTCCTTTGGCTTATGGAGCAGCGTTTCGCCCCATAAGTCAAAGGGCTATCAGCAATTCCTTAATAGCGCTGTCCAATAACTCTGGATGGTGTCTGGCCAGAAGAGCCTCTGTGTCCAGCAGCGGCATTGAGATGATCCTGACGCCCGGGTGAATAGCTTCAAGGGCTTTTTTATCGGCGAATAATTGCGCTCCGCCTTCCGCCAAGTACTTGTCCAGCACGTTTTGCCTTAGCGGCGTCTCGTTGGCAAGCACGGCCGAGAGCTTTATTTGTCCGAATGTTTGGATCGCGTCAATGTGGTCGGCCAAGTTTAAGCCGCTGCACTCACCCGATTCAGCCATGAGGTTTGCCACGTACACCGCCGGCGAGCCGGATTTTATTATTGCCGCGCGGATTTCGGGAAAAAGGAGGTTTGGTATGGTGCTGGTGTATAAACTGCCGGGCGCCAAAATCACCGCGTCGGCGTTTAGAATAGACAGAACGGCCTCCGGAATAGGCTCGGCGTGGATTGGTTCCAGCCACAACTTTTTCAATGGCGGTTTGCAATGGGCAATGCTGGTTTCGCCTTCGTATCTGTTCCCTGCGGCGTCTTCGGCGTGGAGCATCATTTGCGTCAGCGTAGCGGGGTAAAGCCTGCCCGCGGTGACGAGGACGCTTGACAACTGCCTTATGGCCGCAACCCAACTGCCGCATAAATCAGCCATGGCCGATAACATCAGGTTGCCCAGGCTGTGGCCGCCGAGGGCGCCGCCGCTCTTAAACCTGTAATCAAGCAGGTCGCCCAGTATTGACCCCTTCAGGCTCAGGGCCGAAAGGCAGTTTCGTAAATCTCCCGGCGGAATTATGCCCAGCTCTTCCCGCAATCGGCCCGATGAGCCGCCGTTATCAGAAACGGCGACTATCCCCGTTAAACGCCACGGATAATTTTCCCTGACGGCGTTGGGCTTAAGCGCCCTGAGCAGCGCCGCCAAACCCGTTCCGCCGCCTATCGCGACTACCTTTAAAGGTCTTTCTGCATCTAAAGTCAAGCGTCTAGTCTAGCTCGAAGGCGGCAAAGAGGGGAGACCTGCGGCACAGCTTAAATTCAGGCTCCAGGCGATAGACGTGCAACAGCCCGGGGTCTATGTCAATGGCGTTTTTTAAGCTCTCGGCGGCCAACTCTGTATTTTGCGTCTTGGCAAACGTCAGCGATTTCAAATAGTAAGCATTGGCGTTGGATTTTTCTTTTTTGATAATTATGTCCAGCCTTTCTAAAGCCGCCTCCGGCTGCTTGCCGTTTAACAAAAACACGGCTTCCTGAATAGGTTCAGCTTCAACGGGCGCGGTCTTTTTGCGCTGCTCATGGGCTATGTAATTTCTGGCGACCCGCGCCAGGCCAAAATTGCCGGCGTCCGAGGCTTCACTTGCAACGGCTTCAAACAGCGGAATTGCCTCCTTAGCCTTGTTTGCGCCAAGCAGTTCAACAGCCCTGGAAAATTTAGATTCTAACGCCCCTTCGGCGCCTTTTGACTTAGCCGTCTTGGATTTTGCTGACATCAGTCACCTCGCGTTCCAAGTATATATTAAAATCTTTCAAAATTGAAATATTTTGTTTCCAATCAAGAAGCGACTTGCAGTATTATAGCCATTCAACTTTTTAAAAGTTGAACCAGCCGATAGAGTTGAACCGCTATGGTATCGGAGTCACGTGCTCTTAAAAATCGCGGATTCGCGGTTTAAGAACTTTGTTGAAAGGTAAGTCAGCAGCGCGGCCAGGCCTATAGTCATGCAGAAGGCTGTCAGATACTCCAGAGCGCTTGCCTGTTGGGCAAACAGCTTGCGGATGACAAGGCTTACGTTCACGATGGGTATATAGGGTAAAAGCCCCATTTTTTCTATACCCGGCGACATTGAAAAGGCGGCCAGAACAATAACCAAAATAAAAATCGGCATCATAGAGGTCCCCGCCTCCTGCGTGTTTTTGGCCTGAACGCCTAAAAATATAATCAAATTGGAAAACAGCAACGCCAGCGGAATCATCAGCAATAGCGTCAAAAAAATAACGGCAGGATCAGCAACGGCGGCAAGGCCTGTCGTTAATTGAGCCGCTTCCTGGCCCGCCGCTTCCGCCGCGTGCGGGGTTTCCATGGCGCCAAAGAGCGTCCCCATAGAAAAGGACATCGCAAATATATTGATGATTGAATTGACTATCCCCATGAAAAAGACGTAGAGCAGCTTCCCCCAAATAATTACATGACGGGGCAGACCCGTGGCGAGCAGCGTGATGAGAGTCCCCCGCTCCCGCTCTCCGGCTGTGACATATATGCCAACCTGCATGGAGCCTGCAAAAAGCATCAACATCAGCATGTAGGGCAGCATCGTCCCCAATAATTTGGCTAAAAGAAGCTCTTTGCCGCCAACCTGACGCGATTGAACGCTTGTTGGCGCGGCAAGCTGACTTGACGCGCCCAGCTTTTGCAGCCTGTCCTGAACCGTTGCGTTATCCAGTTCCAGCAGAGCGCCCTCCAGCCTCTTCATGGCAACCTGTCCGCTCTTTTCTACTCTGTTGTATAGCACGTCAACGGTTACCGTTTTTTGTTCGGTCATGTCCCGGGCGGCGTTTTCCCCAAGCGTCACGAGCATTTCCAGTTGGTCTTCCTTGATGGCCCGCTTGGCCGCATCGTCGTTTTCAGGGACGGGAACCAGAGTAAAATCGCCGGTCTTGGTTTGAATGAGAGGTTCCAGAACATTTGAGGGGTCTATGAGGGCAATGCGCGTCTGGCTGGAATTAGCCAGCCTGTCTTCTCTGTGCTGCATTTTGCCAATCATGCCAAACAGTAAGGGATAGAGAATGATTGGTATCGCAAAGGTAAAAAACATCGTTTTGCGATCCTTGGCAAATTCCAGGATTTCTTTTTTAAAAACCAGCCAAACGCCTTTCATGCCACACCTCCATCTGCCGCCAGCCTGAAGAAAACTTCGTCTAATGTGCCAACTCTATACTGGGCGAGAATTTCCTTGGGGGGGGCGTCGCCGTGAAGTTTGCCGTCAAAGATAATCCCCACCCTGTCGCAAATTTGCTCAACCATGGGCAGGACGTGGGTGCTTACGATAACGGCGCGCTCTTCTTCCTTCATGATTTTTAACAGATCCAAAACTGTTTTGGCCGTCAGTACGTCCAGGCCGGTTGTAGGCTCGTCAAACAGCACGGCCTTCGGGTCGTGCAGCAGCGCCCTGGCTATTGACACCTTTTGCTTTTGGCCCGACGAAAAGGCTTCCATCTTTACGTCAGCAAAATCAGTGAGGTCAAGCCTTTCGAGCAAGTACATCCCCCGGCGCTCGGCGGTTTTTGATTCAACGCCCTGAAATTCGCCAAAAATCCTCAATAGCTCCCGGGGCGTAAAGCGCCCGTAAACTCCAAGGTCTGTTGATAAAAAGCCAAGGCAGCCCCTCACTTTTTCGGAAGCCGTTGCTGTGTCGTGGCCAAAAACGGTTATTGAGCCGCTCTGGGGTTCCATGAGACCAGCTATCATTCTCAATGTTGTTGACTTGCCCGCGCCGTTTGGGCCGAGCAGCCCGTATATTTCGCCTGGCTTAACGTGAAAACTAATGCCCTTGACGGCGTCTATCGTCTTTTTTTTGCGCGTCTTTTTGTCTTTGACGACAAAGGTCTTGTGAATATCAACAACATTGATCACAGCGCGCTCCGATAGAGATTTAGAGATAGTGTATAGTCAAATAATCTGAAAAACAGACCAGAAGCCATTTAGCAGATTACTTGACTATACGCGATTTTCGCCGTGATTTGCAAGCAAGTTCCGGCTTGGAGCAGTGATTATCCAACGGAATCAATCAGCAACAATTCCGCTGACATCTCCTGACGCCAGGTGTACCAGGCCCGATTTAGCGAGTACAGCCAGGCGTCCGTCCGGCGCCCAACCCTGGCAGACGCCGCAGCCCTCTTCCCAGCTTATAGAATCCCCCGGCCCTGGCCAGCGAAAGGCCGCCTGGCGTTGTCCCTGGTAGGTTTCGATATTTTCCCAGGCGGATAATATACTTTGCGCCAGGTCAGGCAGAGCGGGTATATTTCTGGCCCCCAGAGCGCAGAGCGACGACGGCGGGATTGCCCGCTCCGGCATGTCAGGCGCGCTGAATATATTTAGCCCAAGGCCCAGGATGACGCGGCCCTCTTTTTGTTCGCCAATGATGCCGCCTATTTTTACCAGAGATAGAAATTGACGGCGTTGGGCATTGATGTCTGATGATTCGGGTATATTTTCATCGTTTAGCCTATACGCAACTAAGTCGTTGGGCCACTTGAGGCCAAGGGGTATCCCGCACGGCGCTAAAACATCCGCTGCCGCCGTCATGGCGGCTTGCAGTATGGTTCCGCCCGAAATAGACGGCGGCGGCAAACAGGCGGACAGCCATAGGCCGGCGCCGCGTTCGCTCTCCCAGGCATTGTTCCCCCTGCCCCTGCCCCCTGTCTGGGCGTCGGCCATGACGCCGCAGTATCCAAGTTCGGGGCGCCGCGCCAAAAATGATTGGGTGCTGTCTATGGAGCCAAGGCGAATCAGGGGGAGCATGTTGTTTGATTCCGTTTCTGATTATAGCTTTTTCAGGGCTGAACCAGCTTAAAACGCTTGCTATGCCGCATCTGCCTAGGGTCAAGGGCGCATTTCCGCAGCTTGGGCGTCTGTTTCCAAAATGTGTTCAATCAGAGGTTTTTTGAATACTATTTCTATATGAAAGCTCCAAAGCAGGACATCCAGATAGCCAGGCGCGGACGGCCCCTTGGGAACCCCGCGGCCGTATGGCTCAAGTACCGCCTTGTCCCCCTGCTTGCTTCAATTGTGTGGAAAGTGTTAAAGAGTACGCTTAAACGCGACAGCCAGGGGTTTGAAGCTGTAAAAGCGTTAGTTGACGCGGATAGGCGCATTATTCTTACCTTTTGGCATCGCCGCCTGGTGATGATGCCATTGAGTTATCCATTTCGAAGGAGCGGCGCCGAAGGCCAAAGGCGAGGCGTGGCTATCCTTAGCAGCGACAGCAAGGATGGAGAAATCAGCACCGCTCTATGGCGGCGCCTGGGTATTCACTCAATCAGAGGGACGGCCTCCCACGGGGGCGGCGCTAAAAGCCTGGTCAGGATGATCCAGGCTGTCCGCCAGGGATGGGACCTTGGCATAACGCCTGACGGGCCTCGCGGGCCTCGCTTTGAAGTCAAGCCCGGCGTCATAGCCGTAGCGCAAAAGACAAGGGCGTGGATTGTGCCTGTCACCGTGGCCTACAGCAGCGCCTGGCTTTTGAAATCCTGGGACAAGATGTTAATACCCAGGCCATTTTCCAGCGTAACGGTGATCTATGGCCAGCCCTACCAGACGCCTGAAAAGATAAAAGACGACGCGCCCTACGTTTTAAGCCTCCGGGAAACCATGATGGCCCTGGAAGACGACGCGGACAGGTTTTTTCAATGAGTTTAGCGATAGTGGCTTTGTCGGGCGGCATGGATTCGTGCGTCACGGCTTCAATTGCCCAAAGCGACGGGCATGAGTTAGCCCTTTTGCACGTCAGCTATGGTCAGCTGACAGAGGCGAGGGAACGCCTGGCCTTTGAGCAGATTGCGGACTATTTGGGCGTTCCATCAGACAGACGGCTGGTTGTGCCCATGCAGACCCTGAAGCTAATCGGCGGGTCGTCCCTTACAGACCAAGCTATCCCTTTGGAAAAAGGCGATTTGAAGCGGAGCGGCATACCAGGCAGCTACGTGCCTTTCAGAAACGCCCATATACTTGCCGCTTGCGTGAGCTGGGCCGAGGTAATCAAGGCGCGGCATATTTACATTGGCGTTGTGGAAAGTGATTCAAGCGGGTATCCGGACTGCCGCGAAAGTTTTTTAAAAGCCTTTGAAGCGGCCGCGAATGAGGGAACCAAACCGGAAACCACTATAGCCATTAAAGCGCCGCTGATTGATAAGACGAAGGCCGATATTATCAGAACAGGCATGTCTCTGCGCGCTCCGCTGCGCCTGACCTGGTCGTGCTACAGCGCCGAAACGCTTGCCTGCGGCCTGTGCGATTCATGCCTGCTGCGTTTGCGGGGCTTTGAACAGGCCGGATACGCCGACCCCGTAAAATATCTATCTGGAGACCAACTATGAAATTGCGATTGCGCTTTGTGTTTTTAACGCTTGCCGTCATCCTCAGCGCGTCCTGCGCTAAGATCAGCGATAAGTTCAATAAAACCCGCACCCGTAGCGTTGAGGAAAAGTATCTCTTTCAGCCCCAGAAGCTGACGACGCGCCCGGAAATGTGGAACCGCCGCAATATAGAAATCATGCTGCCCGACGGCAATATCTTGCGCGGCTTTGCCATCACAAGACCCGACCCAATGGCAAACCTGATTTATTTTGGAGGCTCTGGCGAATTGTCCCAGGCGGCCACCATTCGTATCTCAGAGTGGGCCGAGCGCTACAACGTCAACGTGTTTTTTGTGGATTACAGGGGTTACGGCGCAAGTTCGGGCGCTCCAGCCATTAAACACCTTGCCGATGACGCCCTGCGGGTTTTCGACGGCACGCTAAAACTCAGAGGGGAAATACCAAATTTTGTAATTGGCTTTTCCATAGGCTCTATACCGGCTACATATCTGGCCGCCCACCGCCCCATTGCGGGACTGGTTCTGATGGCCCCCATATCAAGCTACGCCGATAAGGACATGTACCCCAAAAAACAAATACGCGACGCTGAACCGTGGTATTTGCGGCCCTTTGCTTCATGGATCAAAGTAGAACCGGGCTTTGACATTCCGGAAGGCTTAGAGCCTATATATCAAATTCAACAAGTTTTTGCGCCGCTATTGCTGATTCACGGCGAGGCAGATATTGCCGTTCCGGCCCTGTGCGGTCAAAAGGTCTATGAAATGGCGCAGGGCAACAAAACGCTGCTCATGATACCGGGCCGCGGGCATGACGATCTGTCCCTGACGGATAGCCCAGGGAGCGATACTTTTACTACCTTCATGGCCGAATGCCTGGGTATTGCCGCCGCTGATAACCAGGAGGTTATCACCGAGGTTATTGGTGAAACGATTATCTTTGAGGTTATTGAAGGACCAGACGACTTTTCCGAGGAATCCCAGGATGACTAACGCTGAGAAAAAAAAGCCCACGCTTAGCCCGCTGCCAAGGCGTTTGGCCGCAAGACCCTCAAAAAAGCTGGAAACATTTGCCAGCCCGCGCCCTGGCAGGGCATTTGAGGTTATCTTTGAAACGACAGAATTTACGTGCCTTTGTCCAATGACGGGTCAGCCCGATTTCGCGAGGTTGAGGATTATTTACCAGCCTGACCGGTTGTGTTTGGAATCAAAATCCTTAAAGCTCTATTTATGGAGCTATCGCGACCAGGGCGCTTTTCATGAAGAAGTCACAAACCAGATTCTGGACGACCTTGTAGCCGCTGTTGAGCCAACGTGGATGAAGGTAGAAGGCGATTTTTTAATCCGAGGCGGGATAAGAACCCTGGTAACCGCCGAGTACGGGGAAAGATAGACCAATTCAACTGAGTTAATTTACTCCTGGTTTGGCATTTTACTTCTCCTTGACAGTGACTCTAAAAGACCCGCTTTCGTCGCTGACAATCAACGGCCAGGCGGCTGTCAGCGGCG
>JGI24698J34947_10001095_pt1 | contig 13978 bp, 14 predicted proteins | sample TergutMp193P3_FD_34947 | JGI IMG/M metagenome (IMG submission 34947)
AAGGGCGGCGGCTTCCCTTGTTTTCGCGGCAAGCAGAAGGCCGGAGGTGTCTTTGTCGAGCCTGTGTACCAAAAGCGGCGGCGGCGTGCGTAGCTCCGCCAGTATCCTGTCAAGGGAGGATTTTACCCCCTTTCCGCCCTGTACCGCAAGCCCCGCAGGTTTGTTTATTATTATAGATATATCGTCTTCGTGGAGAATTTCTATGTTTTTCACTCCGATAATAGTAACATAAAACAATGGAGTAGAGGTGGCATAAAACTTCGTTTTATGTTCGATTAAAATGTGCGGTCATTCGACCGCACGGGTATGAGGTTAGATTATGAAAAAACTTTTCTTTTTCCTTTTATTTGTTCCGGCTTTTCTAGCCGCCGAATCCATGTATTCGCCCACGTATGGATTTTTTATCGATCTTCCCGAAGGTTATGAATATATCGACGGAGACGGCAGAAATAATTTTTCTTTTGCGGGCCCCTCAAGGACGATGTTTGATATTATTGTCTATGACGGACGTTACTCTTCCATAAATGAACTGGTAGCTGATATAAGCGGTAAAATTGGAAACAAGGGCGACGTCGATTTTTACAGCTACCGGGGCAGACAGGCGGCTTTAATCCAGTTGAATTTTGACGCCAGTTTCGACGGCTCGACTCTTGAAAGGCAGGACGGCTGGGGGTTTTGCGTTGAACTTGACGGCGGCTCCGCCAACAGGCGGCCTATGCTCCTTGCCCTCGCTTACGGTCCCGCCAACAGAAGCGAGCTTGAGTTGTTTCATATTTCGGCTCTTGATTCAATCGCACCGTCGTTCGTGGAACGCCGTTACCCTGGCCCGATAACCGAGTACAGCTATCCTCGGGGCGATTTAAATCCCGCCCCTCTGGGAAACAGCGGAATCACCGCAATGGTATATAAAAACGACGCCGAAGCCGCGCAGTTTTTAATAGAACGTGAATACTATATTCTTCAAAATTATATAAATACGCCGTATTTGCAGGACGCGTGGATTCGTTATTACAGGTTCATTTACCGGGATTCTTATGATCGCGTAATACTCGCCGCGGACGCGCTTGTCCGCAGTTGGGGAGGAAGTCCGTCCGGCAGTGATGAGGAAAAAATAGCTTTCGCGCAGAGGGCGCTTGCTTTTGTGCAGGGTTTCCAATACGAGCGCTATTTAAGCAGGAGCGATTTTTTAAACCTCGTTAGCGCCGTTACGGAAGGCCGGGGCGACTGCGACAGCCGGGCTGTGCTTTGGGCGATAATTCTCTCCCGTGTTGATATACGCTGCGCCTTCATGCTTTCCCATCATTACAGTCACGCTATGGGTCTTGCGGACATAGCAGGAACCGGAGCCCGCTTCGAGGCAGGCGGAACAAGGTGGCTTGTTGCGGAAACTACGGCGAATGTTAATATCGGGCTTATAAGCCAGGATGTAAGCGACCCTCAATACTGGTTCGCCGTTATTTTTGAATAAGGGACTTTAATTCTTTTCTACAAGCAGATCGTACACTTCCTGAGGAGTTTGAGCCTGTAAAAGAGAGTCGCGTAATTCCTTGTTTTTCAGGCGGGTGCTGAACCAGGACAGAGTTTGCAGATAATAGGCGTGCTGGTTTTGGGCGGCGGCTATCATAAAAACAAGCCGGACAGGCTCGTCGTCCAATGGGTGAAAATCGACAATGTCTGTGCGGCTGATTCCGACTGAAACCACGAGGTCGGTTACCGACGAAAGGCGGACGTGCGGAATGGCTATTCCGCAGCCGATGGCCGTACTCATCAATTCCTCGCGTTTAAGGATTTCTGTTGACATCTCCTGCCTGTTCTTTACCTGCGGCGCGGCTGCGAGGTTTTCGGCCAGCGTAAGGAGCGCGTCCCGCTTGCTTGAGTGATTGAGAAAAAGTATCCTGTGCAGGGAAAGAATGGATTGGGCGTGTATGGGGTTAGTCTGCGGATTTAAATTATTGGACGAGAGCCTTTCATTTACCCATTTATCAATTTCTGACTTTTTAAAACGCCACGCGGTTCTTATTTTCCCCGCCGGAATTTCGCCTTTTTGAGCGCAGTCGTATATCGTGCGTTCCGATACTCTTAGGTACTTCGCAACTTCTTCAAGGGTAAGGATGTCGTCATCTGCCATGATGTCTATTATCGCACTATACGGCAATAAATGTCAAGATATTCGTCAGAATGACAGCATATTCAGCTTTTTTCCTTTAACTCATGCAGGGAATCCAGGGGGATAAGGGTCCCCAGAGTGGTGTTTATCTGTTTTGGACCGTAACCCGCGAAACGTACCGGCGCGTGCGGCGGCAGAAATTCGCTTAATACCTGACGGCACGCGCCGCAGGGGCCGACGGGTTCAGGCGAATCCGGCGTTGATATAGCCACGGCCTCAAACGTAATTCTGCCCCTGGCTATTGCGGCGGCAATCGCGTTGCGCTCCGCGCAGATAGTCAGTCCGTAGGAACGGTTTTCCACGTTGCACCCGACAACAATGCTGCCGTCCTGGCACAACAGGGCGGCTCCGACCCGGAATTTTGAATAGGGAACGTACGCCATGTCGGCGGCTTTTCTGGCCTCCGTCAATAGTGTATCCAATTGATTTTCAGTTACCATGCTTGTCTCCCGATCATTTTTGTTCTATAATCATACAATAATTCATACTAAGCTGATAGAGGGGGAATAGTGGCGCAGCAAAAGAAAAAAATTCGTGCCGTTATCATTTTTTTGCTTTTTATTGTTTACTTCCTGATTGCCGCAAGACCAATCCCCCTTGAAACAGTTCTCGTTCCCAGATGGATAAGCTCACTTACAGCGAACAGCTCGCTGGCAGCGGGCGGTTCTCTGACGGAAGACGGCTCTTTTGAATCCGGCTTTCCTCTTTCCCTGAGCGGCGCTGTTCAGACATCCGGACAGCTTCTTCCCTTTACGCTTGGAAACCGTTTTGGCTATGTATACCCGTCGGGACAGTTTGCCATTAACAGGGTTAAAACCCGCGATATCTATCTTAGCGAAAAAATGTGGATCGAATATGACGCGCAGCCTGAAAGCCTCGAAATAAAAAATATTACGGAAGATACGGCTATAAGCATCGAAAACACGAGGGGCTATCCGGTACTGCTGGATAACAGGGTCTTTATTATCGGCAGCGAACAGAACGCGTTATCTGAAATCGGCGAAGACGGCAGCGTTTTGTGGACGTATGATTTTGGCGCGCCTCTTACCTGTATCGACGCCGCTGCGGGACTTGTATTGACAGGTTCGCTTGACGGAATAATTGAAATTCTTAATTCCGAGGGGAAGCGCATCTTTTATTTTGAGCCCGGCGGCTCCCGTTACGCGGTAATCGTCGGCTGCGCTCTTTCCGCCGGCGGTACGCGCCTGGGAATTATCTGCGGCGTTGATCAGCAGCGTTTCCTGCTTTTTGAAAGTTACGGCAGCGCGGACGGCGAGTACAAGGTTGTCTATCATGAATTTCTGGGAGACGGGTTCAGGCGTCCTGTGCGTATTTTTTTCACCGACGAGGACAGGCGCGTAATTTATGAACGCGAGGGCGGTATCGGCTGTTACAATATCAGATCGAGGTACGGGATAAATATTCCTCTGGACGGCGAGATAGCCGCCATTGATTATTCGGGAGATCAGGGAATTTTCTTTCTGATCACTTCCCGTTCGGCGCAGCGCAAGGAATTCATCGGCATTAAATTTCCGCAGGAAAGATGGAGTTTTTCAAGATTCAGGGGAGACGCGCGCGACACTGTGTTTTTAAAGGCCGAATTTAAGAGCGATGATGTTTTTCTGGGCAGAACAGGTTCAATGCTTGTTGCCGGAGGGGGAACAACGCTGATTTCTTTTGATCTGGAGGAAAGATGATGAAAGTTCCATTGCGGATAACCGCTGTAATTCTGGCATTGATCATAACGGCGGGTTCTTTATCAGGTACTCTGGACGCGATGGACTGGCCGTCGCAGGACGCTGTCTTAATCCGTAACTTTGGTTCAAACGACAGGGGCAATCCTGTTTTGGGAATGATCTTCGAGGGAGGCACGGAAGTTCTTGCCGCGGAAAAAGGAGAGGTGATTTTTTCCCGAAGCAGGAACGACGCCGCGTCGCGCCTTCCGTCGCCGTTTGGCGCGTGGGCCGCTGTCGATCACGGAGACGGTCTGATCAGCATTTACAGCCGCCTTGCGGAAGTGGAATCCGTCGGGCATACTGTTGTCGATAAACAGCAGACAATCGCCTCCTCGGGCGTATCCGGCTGGTCGGCGCGGAACGGGTTTTATTTTATTGTTTTTGACAGGCGCGAGCGGCGCTGGGTCAATCCCGCGATGATCATTACTCCTGCTCGTGAAAACCCCCGTCCGACGCAGATTATTTCGGTAAGCTTGAGAAACGCACAGGGGCAGGTAGTACAGTCGAACAGCCTGAGCCAGGGACGTTACACGATACTTGTAAACGCCGCGGGTTCTTCGGCGCAGGGAGCGCAGCAGCACGCGCCGCAGAGAATTGTCTGTTCCGTGAACGGCGCGGAAGCGGGTTCAATTAATTTCGAGGCTGTTTCCGCGAGGGACGGCGTCCTTTTGATTTACCGTAACGGCCTGGTTCCGGCAAAGCAGGTTTACTCCGCGCCTCCCTCTTTTGAAGCCGCCGATGTTTTTTTAACCCGCGGTCTTGTAACGCTTGAAGTTATTGTGCAGGACATAACCGGCAATCCCCGCAGTGTAGTAAACCGCCTGACCGTAAATTAAAAGTGAAAACTTTTTCCATGCCGGCGGCCGGCGTTAAAAGCGGCGCTGTTCCCTGCGCCTGCTGCGGCGGTTTTGTTTTTAAACCGGCTCTTGACTGCGAAAATTTCAGCTTTGTCCGCTGCGCGTCATGCGGCCTTGTGCAGAGGAACCCGCAGCCCGTTAAAGATGAGATAATTGCGCGTTACAGCGCGGTTTTTGGAAAAGATTACCTGTCCTACGAACTTGAAAACGAAGCCGCTTTCCTTAAGCTGCAGCAGCTTGCCCTGCGTGACGCAAAATTTGACGAATTGGAGAAAACGCTCTTTCGCGCCAAAGAGCCGCCGTCCGTTATTGATATCGGCTGCGCCACGGGAGCGCTTCTTGCCGGTTTGCGGGATCGCGGCTGGCGCGTAACAGGCGTGGAAATTTCTCCCTGTGCGGAATATGCCAAAAATGAGCGGCAGCTTGACGTGCGAAACATCCCTCTTGAAGAAAACAAATTTCCGCATGGAAGTTTCGACATAGTTCTTGCGTCCCACCTTATTGAGCACCTAAACGATCCCGCCTCTTTTTTAACCGAAGCAAACCGCGTCTTAAAGGAAGGCGGACGGGTTTTTATAACAACCCCCAATATCAGCGGATTTCAGGCCCGTCTTTACGGCCGCCAATGGCGTTCGGCGATATTCGATCACCTCTACCTTTTTTCAGTACGCACCTTGTCAAAAATGTTAAAAAAAGCCGGTTTTAAAATTGAAAAAATCCGCACCTGGGGAGGCCTTGCCGCCGGTCTCGCCCCGCCGTGGCTAAAAAAACCCGCCGACTACCTTGCAAAACGCTTAGGCTGCGGAGACGTAATGATCGTGAGAGCGGGGAAGGTTTAGGGAAATATTTCACAATTATTGAAAAAAGAGTAATATTATATAATTATGGAGGCGAATATATGAAAATATTAGCAAATGAGTTATTTTATAAAAAATTAAAATTAAGAAAAAATTTGCCATTTCCTTCCGTTCTTACGGAATTGGCTTCAATTATTCTAAACAGTACGCAAAAAGACATAATAAAAAAAATATATTTATTCGGTTCTTACGCTTACGGCAATCCCACAAAAAAAAGCGATTTAGATTTATGTGTTGTTATAGATAATAATGCCGACAGAAAAAATGTATTTATGGATATTTCCATGAAACTATTGGAAAATAATATTGTTAATTTTGATTTATTGGTATATAAAAAAGAAATATTTTATAATGTGAAAAATAAAGATTCCGTGGAAAATACAATAATAAAAGAAGGAATAGTTTTATATGAATAAAAAGTATGTTACGGAAAAGCCTTTTGAATTATTGGAACAAGCCCAAGCGGATGTTTCTGTAATTGAAGACTGGCTGAAAAAAGAAAATATAAGTGATAATATTAAATATGGAAGAAGCTGTTATCATGCGACACAAGCCGTAGAAAAAATGCTCAAAGCGTATTTAAAGGAAATGGGAGATATGAAAGTAGTAAAAATACATAACTTGAATATCATATTAAGACAAATTACAAATAAAAATAAAAGTTTTGAAATTTTAACAAGAGATTGCGCGTATTTAAACGAATATACGGCTGAAATGAGATATAGTTCTAAAAATGAAATTACAAAAGATGAAGTAAAAGAAGTAATAAAAAGAGTCAATAACGTATATATGTTTAAAGATATATTTAATTTATATGAAAAATACAGCAATAGTAATTATTTTATTTTAATTATTAATAAATATTTAAATAAACTGTTGAATTCGGAAAATATTTTTGCTGATTAATAGCCGGAATTAAATTTAATTTTCCGCTTAAATCAATCTTTCAAAAAGACCCACGTTGCGCCCGTTCCGCCGTTAGCTGATTTTTCGAAGCCGTTTTCTCCGGCGAAGGGGCATTGTTCGATAAACCTGCGGACTGTCCGCCCGAGGACGGCTTCACCCTGCGAACGGTTTCCTTTGCCGTGGATTATGCGCAGTTTTTCAAAACCGCTGTCTTTTGCGTCTGTAAAAAATTGATCGAGCGCAAGCCAGGCCTTTTCGCTTGTATAGCCGTGAATGTCAATTATACCGTCAGGCTGAAGGCGCATAAGGCGGCGGCGTTTTTCGCCCGCAAAGGACGCGCTTTTCATGTTTGCGTCTTTATCATAAACTTCGTTTTCTTCAAGCCATGTGTTGATTATTTTATTATGGGAAGTATGAGGCTGGTCCCGTTCCCACTTTTCCAGAATATCTCCAAAATTCACTTTTCCCCTCTCAGTAAAACTCTACTTTTTCAGCCGGTATCCATCCTGAAAAACCCGAGGCGTTGTTTGCCCTGACGTAAATCCATGAACCGGAGTCCAGCAGTATTACCACCGGCTGGCCTTCCCTGAAAATAAATACTCCTTCTCCCTCAATGCCGGCTGTGCGGCGGACCGGCGTTTCTTTTGTTACTCCAAAAAGGTTCTCTTTTCCGCGGAATACAAACCTTGAATCCGCGAACCGGTAAAAGAAAAAGGAAAACGCCGCTGAAAAAACGACAGAGCATAACAACACCGCTTTCCATCGCATAGAGTTTTTCTTCTTTATTAAAAACAAACAAATAAACGGCGCGATAATTACAAAAAACAAAATAAATGAAAAAAGGACGAAAATAACTTTTCGCCGCTGCCTGTTCTCGTTTTCCGTGTGGAAAACTCCCAAATTTTCTTCCGCCTGCCGCCGGATTGGCTGCAGCAGGCCGCCTGAAGGGTGATCCCTTTCGTTGCGCCTCAGTTCCGCCAGCGATCTGGCGAAAAAGCCGCTGTCCCACAGTTCCTTCGCCGTGTTATAAATGTCTTTGCAATGCAGGATTTGAGTTTCACGGATACCTGATTTTGCGGAGGCCGTTAGGATAAAGTCCGGAAAAGACGCGGCAATATTTCCGGCATTTTCGCCGCCGTGGATGTAATCTTCGGGCGGAGGCGGCTGTACGGCGGAAGAGCCGGTTATTTGAATGATCAGGGCAGGAATCGCGAATTCAACATTTTCATGGCGGACAGTGCGCTCGTTCAGGCGGAAATTTCCCGGATTCAGGGGAATAAGCGTAAGTTTGACGGCAATGCCGCCGATTCTTTCCTGTTCCGTCAGCGGCAAAAGCGCGAGGATAACTCCCTGCGGAACCGGCGGCATGAAAAACTCAGGCACTGGCCGGGGCGAGTTCCAGCCGTTTGCGCGAAGGACAAGCGTTACGCGATCTCCCGCCGCCGTCTGCCGGGGAGCCTCTTCCCAGACAAGACGCGGGGTAAGAATAAGCGGTTCTTCGTTTTCACCCCGGATATTGAGGACAATAGAGCCGGATTCGGCGATACCGTCCGGACATACGACCGTAAATGATTCCAGCACGACGCGTCCGCTTCTTGAAGGAATCAGCCTGTATTCGACAAGCGTATAAACCTGCGACTCCGTAACCCTCGGGTTTTTTACAATGCGGTCGAGAGTGAGAGAATCGGTAAACGGCGGCGCTATGACGGTAACTTCTTCGGGGACAGGGTAGTCGATAATAAGGCTGATTGTTACCGGCCTGCCTGTTACGGGCGCTTGAGGATCTACCGAAGTGAAAATTTGCGGACGCGGATCTTCTTCAATTTCTTCCTCATCCGTGTCTTCCTGCGCATAGAGACGCAAAAACGGAGTCAGCATAAAAGCGGCCAATGTTACGCAAAATATCAGGTTTGTTTTCATTGTCAATAATCCGGCCCCGTGTATTTTTCTTCGGCAGACCATTCTCTGCTTTTCCATTGCTGTTGTTCCCGCTCCTGTATGTACTCAAAAAGGATTTCCCTTGTTTCCTGCCGCGTTTCCCTGTTATTGCTTTCTTTTTCCATTGAAATGGACATAAGGCTCAATTCAAGATTGCGTTTAGCTTCTATCCTTCCGGGATCGATCCTGAGAGCCTCTTTAAAAGCCGCCGCCGCGGAATGAAAATCTCCCTCTTCAAATAATATAACGCCAGAATTGTAATAATTCCTGTATCGAAGCTCGCGGTGTCCGCCGTCTGTTAATGTTTCCAGCATCTTTTGGGAATTTTCGTAACGTTTAATCGCGGCTTTTCTTTCGTCAAGCGAGTAGAATGTCAGTCCCAGGCCGTATTCCGCATAGGGAGAAGAGTCTTCGTAATCCAGCGCTTTAAGGTAGGCGGCGATGGCTTCGTCGTATCTGCCGTGTGAATTTAAATAGTTGGCTTCTATCATGAGCAGTTTGCCCTTTGAACAGGAAGTGAAAAAAATAAAAATCGCCAGCACGGAGAAAAGCGGCAGGCGGGGCAGAAGGGGGGCCGCCTTGCAGATTCCGTAGGCGATTATCGCGAGTATTATGAAAAAAGATCGCTGTTGTTTTGGTTCGCTCCGGCTGCCGCCTCCCGTTTTCTGCGCAAGGGACAGAAGGTGGGATGAAAGAATCGCGGCCGCGTCATTACGGCTTCCGTCAATGTAGACTCCGCCGGTTCTTTCGGCGGCTGTGCGCATAAAGGCGGCGTCTCTCCGGCTGACAGCGTCGGAAGCCTGCGGGTTTTCAGGATTTTCAGGAACAGGCCGGCCTTCGTCGCTTCCTACGGCGACGGCGCATATAATAACGCCGTCCCTTACGCAGCGGTTTAGCGCGTTCCTAAAAACGCCTGAATGAGACTCGCCGTCCGAAACAAGGACAATTACCTTCTTCGCCGGAGAGGAGTCCTGAAAAGCGTTCGCCGCCGCTTCTATAAGCGATTCCAGATTGGTACTCCTGCCTGTCATGGAAAAGCCGTCGAGCGACTGGAGAAAAGTTAAAGCCGCGTCGCTGTCATAGGTCAGCGGAACCGCCAGATAGCCCCTGCCCCTGCCTATGGCGGCGGCAAAACGCGATCCGGAAACGGCTGCCGCGCTTTCCCCGGCAATCGCGAGGCCGCGTTCAAGCCGCGACTGTACGCCGTCTGTTTGCGCGTCACGGATGTCCATACTGCGCGAAATGTCTATCGCGAAAACCGCGTCCAGGCCCCGGCGGTATTCTTCGGCGGTAAATCCCGTCCCCCATCTCGGGCCGGCAGCGGCAATGATCGCGAAAGCGGCGAATACGCCGAAAAAAATAACGGAGACGCGCAACTTTTTACTCAGCTCTTTTGGAAGCCTGTGTTTGTCGAGAAAAGCGCGTCTTGTCAATCTGACGGTAAAAAGCATCGCGGAGGCGAGAATTAACAGAAAAAGAGATAAAGACCTGCGCTTGTTTTTTATCCCCGGTATTTGAATCGTTATTTCACTGTCGTCAAGCTGCGAGAACGCGGCGGAAAAGGCCTGGGAAGAAGCGGCGGTGATGTATGTTCCTCCGCCTGTTATGCTTAAACGCCGCAGGCTTTCCGCGTCAAAACGGGAATCAAATGTTCCTGTACTGCGAATCCTTGTGTAAGGATCGATATAATCTATCGGCACTTCTCCGGCGGAGCCGACGGCTATGACCCAGAAGGACACGTCCATGTCGCGTAACATTCCGGCGGCTGTTTCGGGATGAACGGAGCCCGCGTTATTTTCCCCGTCCGTAATAAGGACGGCGGCTTTGCGTTTCGCGTTTGATTTTTCAAGATGGAAAGCCGCCGTGGAAAGCCCCATGCCGAGCGCGGNATCATTCCCGAATTCGCCGATACGCAGGCTTTCCAGCCTGAGGTTAAACGTTTCCCTGTCCGGAGTCGGCGGCACTAGAAGGGCCGCGTCGCTTCCCACCGCGACAAGGCCGATACTGTCGGACGGACGGCGCGCGGCAAATTCCTTAATCAGCGAGCAGGCGGCGCTGAAACGGTTTTCTCCGTTCATATCCAGGGCGGCCATGCTGGGGCTTACGTCCAAAATAAAAATAATATCCGCGCCTCGGTTGAGCCAGACAGTTTCCTGGGTTGTTATCACAGGGTCCGCCGCGCTGAAAAAAAGAAGAAAAACTCCCGTAACTTCCAGTATCTTGAGTAATCTGACGAGGCCGCTTATCTGCGGCGTTTTAAACGGAACGCCGCCGGGCGCTCCCAGGGGAATTGTCGCGGTAAACGGATTTTTCAGCCGCGAAAGGGCGAAGGCCGCGAGGGGGATGATTATAAAAGCGGCGGCGGCCAAAAACGGATTGTTAAAGCCCAAACTCATGCCGCTGCCTCCAGTTTAGGGCCGTTTTTAAGAGAGGCGACAATTTGATGCAGATCGTCTAACAGCCGCAGTATGTCCTGATCGCCTGAATCCGCGCCGCAGAAGCGGAGTTCGTCGCAGACGCGGAAGAAATCTCCCAATGACAAAAGGTTGAAATCGGGCGGCAGAAATTGACCTGCGGGCAGGCGTTCAAATTCGGCGGCAGTCATGGCCAGGCAGTTGTTTCCGGTAAAGACGCACAAAAATTCGCGGAATTCAATTGATATACCGTCGAGAATTACGCGTTTATCCGCGCCTTTTAACAGCATCCTGTGCAGGTATTTTTCGGCTTTTTTCATGGAAGAGAAAAGCATTCGGCGTTTCCACTTTTTGTACAATTCGCGCAAAAAAACGCGGCCCTTGAGGAAGAACCAGATTGCCAGAAGGAGAAGGAAAACAAAGATAGACATTGAACCGTAGAGAAGGAAAGCCGTCCCGGGCATCGCCAGGGAAGACGCCGGTCCCGAAAGAACGAGCGCGCCGCTGCCGCCTGTAACGGAGCTTACGGTAACTGAAAAGCCCGAAAAACTTTCGCCTCCTATTTCAAAAGCGGGAATTTGCAGAACGCCCGGGACAAACGCGGTAAATTCGATTAAAAGCCTGCCGCCGGAAAGACGGCGCTCAAGGATTATCCTGTGAAAGTCGATATTTTTGTCCTGCGTAAAACCGGACGTAAGAACAATGTCGCCTGAATCGCCCGTGGAAGGCGGCATAGGTACTATAAGGACTGCCGGGTCTCCGACATATATCCGGCGCGGGATAAGGTAGGCCCCCTCCTGGGCGCGGGATACGGCTCCCGTTAAAATAAAAAGCGCTAAAATAAAATGTTTCTTCATAACCGTTTCCGCCGCCTGTACCGGCTAGTGCCGCTTGTGAAAAATTTTAAAAGCGAAGCCGTCGCGTCATCCCCGGTAGATAGTTCCAGAAAAGACGCCCCGCTTCTTCGGCATTGGGTTTCCCATTGCGCCTGACGTTCCTGCCGCCACTGGAGCCAGCTTTCCTTAAAAGATTCGAGTCCCGCCGGCGCTTCTATCCGCACGCCTGTTTCAGGGTCTTCCAGCGTTATAAGTCCCGGATACGGAAGTTCCGGCGGGTCGCAGATTCGAAGCGCGATAACGTCATGTTTTTTGCAGAGGTTGCCAAGTTCCTGTTCCCAGTTAATGCTGAAAAAATCGGAAACAAGAACCACAAGAGAACGTTTTTTGAGGAGCCTCTGCGCGCCCTTTAAAGCGGACGCTATATCGCTGCCGTGACTGTCCCTGCGCGAAGGAACGTTATCCTGATATTGAAGAGCCGCCGTCACAAGCGACATTATATGCCGCCGTCCCTTGCGCGGCGGAAAAACTTTCTCAATATCCCTGTCAAAGAAAAACGCTCCCGCCTGCTGGCCTGTATGTTCGGCGGAAAAGGCAATCAACGCCGCGCAGATGAGCGCCTGCTCGTAGGGACTAATACCTGAGCCCGCCAAATATCCCCTGTGCATTGACGGCGAAATATCGATTAAAATTAAAATTGTTAATTCACGTTCTTCCCTGAACATCTTTACAAACGGAGTGCCGAAACGCGCGCTGGCGTTCCAGTCGATTGAACGAATATCGTCGCCCGCTTCGTAATGGCGGGCTTCGTCGAACTCCATCCCCTGGCCCTTGAAAATAGAACTGAAATTTCCGGCCAGCATTTCCTCGGCAAGGCCCCTTGAGATTACCGGGAGAGTTGTAATGACGCGCAGAAGTTCGCTTCTTTCCATAATTTATTTCGATTAGGGAACCGGAACGTGGCTGAGGATTCTGCCGATTACGGCGTCCGCGTCCATTCCCTCTGCCTCGGCTTCGTAAGAAAGCGCAATTCTGTGCCGCAGAACGGAATAAGCGCAGGTCTTGATATCTTCGGGGCTGACGTAATTACGCCCCGCGAACATCGCGAAAATTCTGCTGACCCTGTAAAGGGCGATTGAAGCCCTGGGGGAAGCGCCGAATGACACATAACGGTACACGCTGTCCGCCGCCGATTTTACGATCTCTGTTGTTTTTAATCTTGTAGAGGCGGGCCTTGTCGCCGTTACAACCGACACAATGTATTTGGTTACGTCTTCGTCAACATGAATAGAATCGGCAACACTCCGCAAAAACCCGAGACTGTCCAGGTTCAATACGGGCGAAAGCGGCGCTTTACCGTCCTCGGCATTGGAAGAAAGAGGCGGGCTGTTTTTAATAATGTCAAGTTCTTCTACGGGCTGCGGATAAAAAACCAGCAGTTTCATAAGGAAGCGGTCAAGTTCGGCTTCCGGCAGGGAATAAGTTCCCTCATGTTCAATCGGATTTTCGGTAGCAAGGACAAAGAAAGGGTTGGGCAGTATATAGCTTGTTTCCCCGATTGTTACCTGTTTCTCTTCCATCGCCTCAAGCAGGGCCGACTGAACCTTTGCCGGCGCGCGGTTAATTTCGTCGGCGAGAATCACGTTGGCAAAAATCGGCCCGCGGCGGACTGTAAAGCTCCCTTTGGACTGTTCCCAGATCATAGTTCCGGTTAAATCCGCCGGAAGCAAATCGGGCGTAAATTGGATCCTTTTAAATTCGAGCCCGGTAATTTCCGCCAGACTCTTTACAGCCAGAGTTTTCGCAAGCCCGGGAACCCCTTCCAGCAGAATGTGCCCGCCCGCGACAAGCGCCGCCAAAAGCCCGTCAATCATTTCCTTCTGTCCGGTAATCCGGACAGCCATTTCCTTCCTGCAAGCCGCTATAAGCGCGGCGCATCGATCCAGATCTTCTTTTTGTACCATGCTTTATTTTAACAGCCCCGCCTATAATAGTCGAGTTGTATATTTAAGGGTTAAATCAAGGCCAAGCGGGTTTATCGTAAGCATATTGCATGAAAAACGATAGATGAAATGATGTAAAATATGCCGCTCTAGGCGCATCCTTTTTTTTGTGAGTAGAATTTCCAATTTTCATTACTTTATACCTTAGCAGTATGGGTGGTTGATACTGTTTGAATAATATTGATATTTTTTATAATTTCAATATTATTGATATTTTGTATTTACATAATAAAAACAGAAGAAGTGTTTAATTTCACCTATTGA
>JGI24698J34947_10001096_pt1 | contig 13972 bp, 8 predicted proteins | sample TergutMp193P3_FD_34947 | JGI IMG/M metagenome (IMG submission 34947)
CGGCCAGGGCCCTGTAGAAACGGGATGAAAACTCAAGATGGCGGGTGAAGGGGTCACTGGTTTTCGCAGCGATTTCACCTTCCCATCCACTGGTTTCCGGGAAAATGAAGCCCGTGATCTCCTTCACCGCGCTGGCGCTTATCGTTTTATTGGCTGAGTCGAGCTTTTTTAGGATATCTTCCCGCCCCCTGTTCCCAAGATGACCAAGGTTGTTACGGCTCAAGGCCCCGGCAGCCCCGACCGCCGCGTTATCGGCTGTTTTCCTTATCACTTCAAGGCTTTTAAGGAGGTGCTCCCTGGCGTTTTTGTACTTTTCCTCCCTCAGTCTCGCCGCCTCTTCGGAACCAAAATCTTCCCGGATTGAAGCATAAACTTGCGTCAAAAGGCGATCGATTTCCTCCCTGCGTTCGGGAAGGGCAAGAAACCCCTCCCGGCTTAAAACCTCAAGCCCTTTTAGTTCAAGGCCGTCCCCGGAAAGGCTATAGTTTTTGACTTCCGGAAACTGCCTGAAGCGGTTTTCGAACCATGCGGCGTAAAGGGAAAGCCTTTTGTCCGTGAGGATCGTGCCGCCGCCTCTCCGTTTTGCCTTGAAAGGCTGGCCGTCGCGAAGGGCGCGGAAATTCCTGGTTTCCGCAGTTATGAAACGGCAGGATTCGACATGGGATTTCTCTTCAAACAGGGCGCCCCGAAAATGGGTCTTGAGTTCCGGGAAAGCGAGGTCAAGTCCCGCGATCCACACTGTTTCGGCGCCGAGGAGACGGCTGAAATCCCAGGCGCTGGTTGCGACAGAGCCGCCTGAACCAATGTTCCCTTTCGGGTCAACGATCCCTTCAACGAAACGTCCCAGGGGGAAAAAGGAGCCGCATAGAAAGATCCCCCCAAAATGGCGGCGAAAGAGGGAAGGGTAGACGGCGGATTCGGTCACAAGGCGCGTTTCCGTGGCCTGGACCCTGTCCAGATGACGAAAATTCCAGTACTGGGGATCCACGGATACGACGAAGTCGCTCTTTATGCCCCTGCCGGAAAGAAAACGGAGGCTCGTATCCACGGCCACGATTACGCAGCGTTTATGGATTTCACCCAATATGGGGCCCGATTCATCCAGGGTGGGGCCGGCGGCCGCCAGGAACACCGGAATGTCCCTGCCCTTGATGATTCCCTCAAGCCTGGAAATTCCGGGGTTGTCCCTCACCGCCGGAAGGTTTTGGGACAGGTTCCGCAGCCAGCGTTTCCCGAAACGCCGCGTGGTAGCCGAGTTTACGTCTGTCCGGGAATTCCAGGTTTTTACCTTCTCTTCTACGTCGGCGTACCATTCCCCGTCCATGCCTGTCAAGGCGCGGTTTTGTATAACCAGTGGAGGCGCGCCGGGGACGCTTTCAAATAAAGAGAGTGCCGCCGTAACGCCTTCGCTGTCCGCGTCCAGGACAAAAACCAGGTGCGGGCGGGAAAGGAAGGCCCCGAGGTCCCTTGTTTCCAGGGCCTTCTTTAACAGCCCGGCCCTCTTTTCCACAATGATGATTGGCCGGCCAGGAAATTTTGCGCTGAGGGCGCAGGCGGTGTAACCAAGCCCAAAACCAAGGACAAGCGCCGGGACTTCGCTTGCGTTATTACCTTCCGTTACGGTGGCGCTTTCCACAAGCCGCTCCGCCTCATGTTGCGGGTCACGCTTTGAATGAACGTAGCGCCCTTCGACTGCCAGTGTGGGCGCGCCCGTCGCCGCCTCATCGACAAAAACCCCCGTTTCGTCCTTTGCCTTGTCTATTTCCTCCGCGAGAAGCGGGAATATTTTCCTGATAACGGCCATGTTTTGGGAGAGATATTCACTGCTCATTCCAGTTCCAGGACTATCACCGTTTCTGTGTTGAGGGGGGTTCCCGGGGCCGGGTCCTGGCGCGCCACCCATCCCTCACCGTAAATTTGCAGACGGAGATCGTCCCTTAAGGTGAGTGGAAGCAGAAGCCGTTTGGCAATGCCGGTGAAATCCGGCACCGTATCGTTGATAATGATCTCGGGCAGCTCGGGGACGGTAATAGTGCCGGTGTGAACGATTTGCGGGTTTCTGCCCCTTGGTATGCCCAGGTAGTTTATCAATTCCTCGGCCGCTTCCCGGATGGGAGGGGCGGCAATCCTGCCCCCAAGGTAAGAAGCCCCCTGGGGTTTGACGATGACCAGGTACAGGATCAGGGAAGGCGATTCCGCAGGGAGCAAGGCCAGGCAACTTGCGATAAAATCCGTACTCGAATAGGAACCGGTTCTGGGATTGATAAGCTGGGCTGTGCCGGTTTTTACCGCCAGCGAAATGTCCGCGACATTTGCCCGCCAGGCGGTCCCTATATCCGATGTGACATCCATCATATAAGAGCGCATGTCCCTGGCTGTCTCCACGCTAAAGACCCGCTGTTGCTGCCCTGCATTGTAGTCTATGCTGGTTTTGCCGTCGCCGGAAACAATCCGCGAAACGATCTTTGGCGGGACAAGCATTCCGTCATTGGCAATCGCACTGGCGGCTTGCAGCATTTGATAGGCGGAAACCGCGATTTCCTGCCCCATCGCGATTGTAGGCTTGGTTCGCTCGGACCATAGATCCGTAGCGGTAAGGAATCCGGCTGTCTCACCCGGGGTTCCGGCTGCGGTCCGCGTCCCGAACCCCAGGTTCCTGAGCCGGTCGTAAAAAGCCTGCGAACCTAGCCGATCCGAGGCGTAGGCGGCCCCGGCGTTACAAGAATAGATAATGATGTCCCTGGCGCTTACGTTTCCGTGGGCGCTCATGCAATTTATGATTATCCTTTCCCCTCTCCCCGTGATCCGCTCGTAGTAGCCGTTGCAGGTAAAGATGGTATTTCGCGAGATGGCGAGAGAGTCCGCCAGGGCCGAAAGCGAAAAGACTTTGAAAACCGATCCCGGTTCGTAGGCCCAGATTGCCGGTCTGTCCATGCGTTCGGCGTCGGTGTAGTTCTGAAACATATTCGGGTCATAGTTCGGCAGGGAAGCGCTCCCAAGAATATCCCCTGTCCTGGGATCCATGGCCATAAACATCACCGCCTCGGCCCTGTTTTCATCAAGTACCTGTTTGCCTATCCTTTCAAGAATATACTGCACATTCATGTCCAGGGTGAGATAAACCTGATTTTCCCCTCCGCTGTTCCCCGACGCCGCCGTCTGCACCCCTCTTAGCTCGCTGTCAAAAGCATATTCGATCCCCGCAAGGCCAAAGCCGTCGTTCCCCACAAAGCCGATGATTTGGGAAGCCAGGCTGCCTCCGGGGTAGATGCGGCCTGACACCTCCTCTATGCCCACCCCTTTTAGGTTGTACGCCTTAATCACCGCGTTAATCTGTTCAACCACGGTTTCGCTTACCTGCCTTTTAAGGTACAGGAAGTTACCCTGCGTATCGAAAATCCTTCTTAAAACTTCCGCGGGCGTCTGTTCCAGATAGGGAGCCAATATCCGGCTCAATTCTTCCGGATCCCCCATTTCCGATTTGATAAGGGTGACATTCCCGAGCCTGGTATCAATGGCCATGAGTCGGCCGTTACGATCCAGGATCATGCCCCTGCCGGTGTTTGACCCATAACGGTACCCCGTCACGGTTTCCTCTGAAAGCAACATGAGGTAGCCGTAGCGGGCCAGTACGCCAAGGCCAGCAAGGGCAAAAAGGACTACGAAACCTATAAAACGGTATTTACCGGAAAGGCGTTTTTGTATACGTCCGGCTTCAACATTATCATCTGCGCTCATCACTTAATCCCTAAAACCTTACCAATGATGTTTTTGTTGGGAACAGGCCCGTAACTGCGTGAATCAAACGATTGCTGGCTGTTATCCCCAATGGCCAAAAATAACCCCCCGGGCAGAATTTCCCCACAACGCTTAACCGCAATGTCCCCGTGCGGCGTATAGAAAACCACCACATCGCCTTCCTTTGGCGTTTTCCATTGGATGACGTAGTCAAGGGAACCCGGAAGCCGGAACCCGTAATAGGTTTTGCATACCGGCAGTATCGTTCCTGGTTTTATTATCGGATACATTGAATGCCCTTCAGCTATCATGAAGTCAATAACGAAGATTTTTACAAGGATTGCGGTCATAAAAGCCAATAAAATGGCTCTCCCCGCTGTCCCATTGCGCCTGGATGAGAGTTTCCACAAATTAACAAACCCCTTTTCCTGATGGTACTAATTATACCTTTTGTTTATGTCGATAAACCAGTATACCATGGACAGCAGCTTATTAAGTAATCAGAAGGTTGAAAAGCGCAAGTATTTCGGAACCTACGATTCCGCCGGGGTTGCCCGATCCGAAGGATCCGGGAATTCCGCCGCAAAACCGTCCGCAAAATCCAAAAAGAAAATATCCGGCAAGGGTTCGTTGCGAAAGCTCCCGCAAAAAGTAAGGCCGGCAGGGAAAGCATCTCTTCAAGACAGGAATCACAGGTTCATCGACGAAATAGAACAGGAGCCTCTAAAGCTTCATAAAAGGAACCGCAACAGGACGATTAAATACGGCCCTGAAAATATGCAGGGGCAAAGCGGGCCCTCATCGCGTTTTCCCGTTTTCACAATTCCGGCAATCCCTGTTGCGGCCCTTATTCTTCTGGCCCTGGGCGTTTTATTCGCTGTCAATAATGACGGCCTCGACTTTGACTGGCTGGGCCGGAGTGTTATCAACCCTGAAAGCGATCGGAACAGTCAATACAACCTGGCGATCTACGCCGGGGTTATATCGGAAGAAGATCAAGGGGATCAATCGATAACTATACCCCTTGACATGACCGAGGTTTTTTCATGGCAGACTTATAAGGTAAGAAAAGGGGATACGGTTTCACAGATAGCGGTTGATTTTTCAGTTTCCATGGATGCCATCATTGCCTCAAACGGGATAACCAATGTCAGGATTCTCAGGGAGGGGGAGACCTTGCGAATTCCGAATATGGACGGTATCCCCTATACGGTTAAAAGCGGGGACAGCCTTTCGGGGATTTCACATTCCATGGGGGTGCCACTGGAAGCCATTCTGGACGCGAATGATCTGGAGACGGATATAATTAACGCAGGTATGACCCTGTTTATACCCGGGGCCAGAATGAACAGGGAAGAGCTCAGGCTGGCGCTTGGCGATCTTTTCATTTATCCCCTCAAAGGCGCAAGGCTAAGTTCCCCATTTGGATGGAGAAACGACCCGTTCACAGGGGTCAGGACGCACCATGCGGGGGTTGACCTGTCGGCGCCGCAGGGGACCCCGGTTTGGGCGGCCATGGAGGGGAAAGTCTCCGCCGTGGGTTTTGACAGGACTTACGGGAATTTCATTATCTTGACCCATACTGGCAATTATCAAACCTTGTATGCCCACCTAAACACGTATTCGGTTAAGCAAAATGAGCAGGTTGCCCGGGGAAAACAATTGGGAACCGTGGGCAGCACGGGCTACAGTACCGGTCCCCATCTCCATTTCGCGATTTACAAGAACGGCAGGGCGGTAAACCCCCTTGATCTTCTGAACAATTAGAGGTATAATAAAAAAGGAATGCGAAAGCTTGTGTTAATCCTTATCGCTTTTATTGCGGTAATAACTTTTATCAGGGCATATGATATTTCAGCCGTAAATTATTCCAACGCCATTCATGGCGACGCTATTCGTGGTGACGCCATTCGTGGTGACGCCATAAATAGCGGCGGGGTTAATACCGACGGAATTCCCGGAATCATCCAGCAGATCGAAGAATGAGATATGGACGTTGAGAAAAGACCCGAGGTTCTGATATGGGAGCATGATCCCGGGGAATCCTCTTTTGAAACAATGCTCGACTCAACCTGTGAGCGCCTGAGGGAAAAGCACATACGCTATTCTATCCGGCGGATTGAGGAAATGAGTGAAGAATTGGCCGTCCTTGAGAAAGAGCTGGATGATTTTCTGGGCAGCAAAAAATAATCTTTTATAGAACCGCCAACATTAAAAATACCATCAAGAAAAGCTCTTTGGAGGCTGAACAATGCGAAAACTGAAAGCGGCCATTATAGGCGGCGCGAGTACCTATACGCCCGAGCTTATCGAGGGCTTTATTGACAGGCGCGACAGCCTTGGTTTCGAGACAATTTGCCTCATGGACATTAACAGGCCGAAGCTGGAAGTTGTCGGCGGCCTTGCCAGGCGTATGCTCGATTCAAAGGGATTCCGGGGTAGCCTGGTACTGACCGGGGATCCGGACGAGGCTATCGCGGGTTCGGATTATATCTTCGCCCAGATACGGGTGGGCGGTATGGAGGCCCGCATACGTGACGAGAAGATACCGCTAAAGTACGGGCTTTTGGGCCAGGAAACTACCGGTGCGGGCGGCTTTATGAAGGCCCTCCGGACTATACCCGTCATGCTTGACATTGCCGACCGCATTGAAAGACTTGCGCCTGACGCATGGCTGATCAATTTTTCCAATCCTTCGGGTATAATCGCGGAAGCCCTGTTAAACCACACAAAAGTCAGGGTGATCGGCCTGTGCAACTGTTTTATAAACATGAAAGCTGCCATCGCGGAAAACCTTGGTACAACCAATTTCGATTACGATTATGTGGGGCTGAACCATCTGGGCTGGATCACCTCCGTTACAGTTAACGGTAAAGAAACCCTGGATCGCCTGGGAAAGGCAGCGGGTACAGGGATGAAAAACATACCCGACCTGAATTACGACGACGAGCTGCTTGCGGCTGTTCCTGCGATACCGTCCGGCTATTTGAGCTATTATTATCTGCGGGAGAAGCAAATCCAAAAATGCCTTGAAGCCAAAAAAACCCGCGGCGAGATTTGCGTTGAACTTGAAGAATCCCTTATATCGCAGTATAAAAACCCGGATCTCGCGATCAAGCCCAAAGAGCTGGCCCATCGTGGCGGCGCGCTTTACTCGACTGCCGCCGTGTCGGTGGTGGATGCCATCGAAAACTACAAAAACGAATATCACGTTGTGAACGTAAAGAATTCCGGCAGCCTCCCGTTTATGGAAGACGACGATGTGGTGGAGATCAAATGCCTTGTTAACCGCAATGGGGCGGCGCCTGTCGCTGTTTCAAAGCCGCAAAACCTTTACATCAGGGGGATGATGCGGGCGGTCAAGGCTTACGAAAAGCTTACCGTAAGCGCCGCCGTGAACGGAAGCAGGGCGGACGCGCTGGCCGCCCTGATGGTTCATCCCTTGATCGGCGACTACGTCAGGGCGAAAGCGGTTCTTGACGATATGCTCGCTGCCAACGCTGAGTTTTTGCCTGCGGGGATTTTCGCGTGACTGAATACGTAATGGGCGTGGATATCGGCGGCACAAAAAGCCATCTCGCGCTTTTTGACACGGAAGGCAACTTCGTGGATTTCGACCGATGGGGTTGCCTGAACCATGAAGGGCTGCCCGGCTCTTTCACCCAGTTTGAGGATGAGTTTGGGCAATTTGTCAGGCGGGTAATAAACAGAAACAATATAACTATGAAAGGGATAGCCTGTTCCGTACTCGGCGTGAGCGGTGTTGACACCGTGCGCCAACATGGAATAATTTCCGAAATATTGGGGAGACTGGGGTTTAAAAGGTTCACCCTTGTGAACGACGCTTTCCTGGGTATCCCCGCCGGCAGTGAAATGGGAACGGGAATCTGCGCGATAAACGGCACGGGCTGCACTCTGGCGGGAATTAACAGGGAAGGTAAAATGCTGCAAATCGGCGGAGTCGGGGTTATTTCCGCGGACATGGGCGGCGGCGGGTATATGGGCGGCCGCCTGGTTTCCGAGGTGTATCGGGAGCTCTTCCGCAAGGGCGAAGCCACGCTAATGACGCCGCTTTTATTTGAAAAGCTAGGCATCACAAGCAAATACGATTACGTCGAAAAGATCTACGAGAAATCCGAAGACGGAACCTTTGATTTTGACTCTTGCGGCCGCCTGGTGTTTGAGGCCGTTAAACGAAACGATTCCGTGGCGGCTAACATCCTGCGTGAGATAGCCGCCAGCTATGCAGGCGGCATTTCGTGCATGATCGGGGAGCTATGCTTTGCCCCTGACGAGGAACTGTGCGTGGTGCTTGCGGGCTCGGTCTTTGTGAAGGGGGAACATCCATTGCTCATCGACTCGCTTAAGGGGCAGGTCTCGGGCAGCAACCCCCGCCACCGCATCAGGTACAACGTGCTCGATGTTCCCAATGTCGCCGGCGCGGTGATCTGGGCGCTGAATCAGCTTAATACCGGGAATGCTCTTCGTGAAAAGGTCCGCGCTCAACTAAATTTACCTTCAATATTCAATAAAGTTTTTGGTTAGAATTCCCTCCATGGTTAATATAGTAATTAAACCTTAACCTTTTCCCAGACTCTTCCTTAGCTCCACAAGCGTAGCAAGGGCAACACCGAAATCAAGGTCTTCTATCTGTTCAATCAGGTTTTTGCCGCCGGGTATGCGCCGGAGTTCATTTAGCAACTGACGGGCGCCCAGATCGCCCGATTCAAGCATCGGTTCAAGTTTCTCAAGCAGTTCCAGGCTGGCTTCCGCGCTGGCGAATTCGACAGGGCCTGGCTCCTGGTCCCGGGAGAAGTCGGCTGCAAGCGGAGCAAATTCGGCAAGCGCCGCATCAAGGGTTGTTTTCAGCGCGGTCATCTGCTCGGGGGTGACCAGGTTCCTGCCGTCTTTGAGACGATCTTCAATGACCGATGCGGCTTGCTGCAGAAGTGTCTTGTCCAGATGGCCGGCGTTACTCTTCAGGGTGTGGGCCAGCCTGTGCGCCAGCTTTATGTCGCCGGAGTCCAGGGCCTCCGCAATTTCGCTGTACCGGGCTGAGTTGTCCTTAACAAAATTATTTATCAGTTTCAGGTGTAGTTTGTCTTCGGCCTGCGCGTACTGGGTTTCTTCCGTTTTTTGCCAGCTTACGGGCTTGAAGTACTTCATCAAACAGCGCCACAATTCCTGGGATGTGAACGGCTTGCCCACGCAGTCATTCATGCCCTTTAGCTTGTAAATCTCCCTGTCATTGGACATAATGTTAGCCGTCATGGCCACAATCGGGACCCCGGCGTTATACTCCATGATTTTTTCGGCAGCTTCAAGGCCGTCCATTACAGGCATGTGCATGTCCATGAATATCAGGTCAAACTGCTTTTCCCCGCTCAGTATTCGCCCGCGGACCATATCCACGCCAATCTTGCCGTTATCCGCCACTATTGTTTTAAGGCCCACCCTCGCAAGGTGTTCGGTTATAACCTGCTGATTCATCGGGTTGTCCTCGCACAGCAGTATTTCACCTTCGAAAGATGGCTTTTCAAGCTCACGAAGCACGATTTCTTTTTCCAGAAGATCATTGTCGGTTAAATCTATCGCATCAAATGTCAAAGCAAAGCTGAACTTGCTGCCAACCCCGGGAGTACTCTCGACCGCAAGTGTCCCGCCCATCATTTCAACTATGCTTTTTGTTATAGCCAGTCCCAGCCCCGTGCCGCCGTACTTGCGGGTTGTTCCCGATTCCGCCTGCGTAAACGGCTCGAACACTTTCTTTATTTGCTCGGCGGTCATGCCTATACCCGAGTCTATGACTTCAAAAAACATCGTAATTGTATTTTCCGTTTTTTCTTTTAAGACTGTATTGAGTTTGATTGTACCGGCCTTCGTAAACTTTACGGAGTTGGAAAGGAGGTTCACCAGTACCTGTCGCAGCCGCGTTGGATCGCCTAACGGCTTTTTCCCCACCGATGGTTCGGCGTAAAAATGCAGCAGCAGCCCCTTCTCAATCGCCTTCGGCAGTATCAACGTTCTACAGGATGAAAACAGGTCATGCAGATTGAAGGGAATTTTTTCCAGCTCCATTTTGCCCGATTCAATTTTTGAAAGGTCCAGAATATCATTGATGATCTGTAAAAGCCATTCCGAATTCGTTTTGATCTTGTCAAGGTAATCCCGTGTTTTCGCGGGAATCTCGTCGTCCATGGCCAGTTCCGAAAAGCCGACGATGCTGTTCATGGGCGTCCTGATCTCATGGCTCATGTTGGCAAGGAAAGTCGATTTTGATATTGAAGCGCTCTCCGCGGCTGCCCTGAGATGGTCAACCTCTTCGTATGGGCGCTTGAGTATTGCGGAAGCCACCACGGCGACAACCACACTCAGTATCAGTGTCAATACGCCCATCAATAATATACCGCCTGGAATGTTTTTCACCGCGGTCTCGACCAGGGGCGCGACCACGGCTACGAACCAGTCCTCGGTTGGGCTGGATATCGGGCGGAAGGCGCAAAGGCGCAGCACGCCGTTTATGCGGTAGCGGTGCGTACCCCTTTCCCCGGTAATTCCGCGCTTTGTCATGGCGGCTAACTCTTCGTACACCTTGTCCGCTTCACCCATTTGAATGAAGTTATAACGCTCCTGTACCCAAAGCGGGCGGGGGTTGGACACAACGTACCCGTTCTCGTCATTTATAAAAACATGGCCAGTCTGCCAGAATGTAAACTGCAACAGTAGATTATGGAAGTAATGCCCTGGCAAAGCGGCGGCGAGGACAAGATCGCTGTTTATGGGCGTGGACACATAGATTACCAACGCGCCGTCGGGAGCGTGCATTGTGTCCGAGACAGCCTGTCCGCCGTTCATGGCGATTCGCATAAACCGCTCACGGTACAGATCCGGTCGCACGGGCGATACTCCGCTGGAATCCAGCATGGCCGTTTGGCTAAAAACGGCAAGGCCCGAGTACACCGGGTATTCAGCGAGTACGCGTTCCAGAATACCTTCCATCCCGCCGGCCCTGTACAGCAGATCAATATCCCTCGCGGCTTCGGCAGTCCTGGTTTTTAGCAGCTCAATTTGGCTTGTCACGTATTGATCGGCAATGTCAACCGCAACCAGCATGTCGTCTTCCATGGATGTGCTTATACTGCGCGTTAGAAACCACGCTCCTGCCAGTAGTACGGAAACATTGATGATAGTTGCGACGATGATAATCACAATGAAAATTCTAATATTGATTGTCAATTTGTTTTTATTTTTTCCCCCGGCGGCTTTTGCTTTTCCCGATTCTGTATCCATTCTTTGACCCATATTATACCTGCGGTGTTTCCAAACTATTTTTCAGCTTTGCAAGAGTGGCAAGGGCAAGATCGAAATCAAAATCCTCAATTTGCTGTATCAGGTCTTCACTGTCGGGTATCCGTTTGAGCTCGTCAATAAACTGCCGTGCTTCGAGATCCCCCAATTCAAGCATGGGGGCCAGTTTCTCGATCAATCCAAGCGCTGTTTCCACATCAAAAGGTTCGGTACGAACCTCCTTCCTGATCCCGGAAAAATCGATAACCAGCGGCTGGAGTTCCGCAAGCGCCTTGTTCAGCTCTGTTTCCAGCGTAGCCATCTGCTCCGGGGTAACGAGGTTCTGCCCGTTTTTTAGTTGGTTTTCGACTTCCGAGGCGGCTTGTTGCAGATGGGTCTTGTCGAGCTGGCCCGCGTTACTTTTCAGGGTGTGCGCCAGTCTGTGCGCCAGTTTTATTTCCCCCTTTTTGATGGCATCAACGATTTCACCGTACTTGTTCGAGTTGTCTTTCACAAAATTGTTTACCAGCTTTTGCCGAAGTTTGTCTTCGGACTGCGCGTTCTGGGCTTCGTTAACCCTTTGCCAGCTTAAAGGCTTAAGGTACTTAATCAGGCAGCGCCACAATTCCTGTGATGTGAACGGCTTGCCCACGCAGTCATTCATACCCTTTAGCTTGTATAGTTCCATGTCGTCGGACATTACGTTAGCCGTCATGGCTACCATGGGAATCCCTGTGTCAAGCTCAAGGATTTTTTCGGCCGCCTCAAGGCCGTCCATTACAGGCATGTGCATGTCCATGAAGATCAGATCGAACTGCTTCTCGCCTTTTTCCTTCCTGTCCTGGACCATCTCCACGCCTATCTTACCATTGCCTGCCACCACGGTTTTAAGGCCCACTCTCGCAAGGTGTTCGGTTATGACCTGCTGGTTCATGGAGTTGTCCTCGCACAATAGAATCTCGCCCTCGAAAGTCGGTTTTTCAAGTTCGCGAAGGACAATTTCCTTTTTCAGCAGATCTTCTTTGGTAAAGTCAATCGTTTCAAAGGTCAGGTCAAAACTAAACTTGCTGCCGACCCCGGGTGTGCTTTCAACAGAGAGGGTCCCGCCCATCTTTTCCACTATGTTTTTGGTAATTGCCAGCCCCAGCCCTGTTCCCCCGTACTTGCGTGTCGTGCCCGCTTCCGCCTGCGTAAACGGCTCGAATACTTTCCTTATCTGCTCGTCTGTCATGCCGATGCCAGAATCCCTGACCTCAAAAAACATGGTGATTGTTTCATCGGTTTTTTCTTTCAGGACCGCGTTTAGTTTGATGGTACCGGAATTCGTGAACTTGACGGCGTTGGAAAGAAGGTTCACCAGCACCTGACGCAGCCGCGTTGGATCGCCAAGCGGTTTTTTCCCTACCGATGGTTCAGCGTAAAAATGCAGCAACAGTCCCTTCTCAATCGCCTTCGGCAGTATCAACGTTCTACAGCTTGAAAAAAGGTCATGCAGGTCAAAAGGTATTTTTTCCAGCTCCATTTTACCGGATTCGATTTTGGAAAGGTCCAGGATATCATTGATGATCTGCAGCAGCCATTCCGAATTTGTCTTGATTTTTTGCAAATAATCCCTGGTTCTCGGCGGAATCTCGTCGTCCATGGCCAGTTCCGAAAAGCCCACGATGCTGTTCATTGGCGTCCTGATCTCGTGGCTCATGTTGGCGAGAAAAGCGGACTTGGACTTTGAAGCCGCCAGCGCTGCGTCTTCCATTTCCTTGCGCTTTGTTATGTCATGCGCCATACCCAAAACCCCGGCTACCTCGCTGTTGAGTATAAGCGGAGTTTTAACCGTCTCGTAAAGAGGCGCCGTCCCGTCAACACGGGGTATGCGCTCTTCCACAACAAAGGTATGGCCTTCCTCAATAACCTTGCGATTCCAGTAGATGTGCTCATTCGCCGTTTCAGCGGGAATTCCAAGACTGTCCTCGCCTTTATCAATGATACTCTCTTTCTCAAGACCGAAGTGCTTGAGAAAGCTTTTATTGCATTGCGTAAAAACCATGGACGTATTCAGGGTAAATACAGGATCCGGAATCGAATCAAACAGGGTGGTAAGGGTGACGTTTTTCAGTTCAAGCTCCTCGGTCCGCTTCCCGACAAGTATTTCCAGCTCCCTGCCTGTACGGCGGCTCCTGATGATTAGATTGGCGAGAAGGAAGAGAACGCCCAAAAACAAAACCAGCGATCCTATAAACCAGGGGCGCTGCGCCTCAGCCAGCCTGCTGCGGTAATCGTAGGTTTTGCGGTTCCACTGATCCGAAATGCTCCTGGAGTCAATAATGCCGAGCGCTTTGTCAATAATGGAACACAGGACGGTCTCGTTTTTATTCAGCCCGATATTCACGTCAATGGCATAATCAAACACCACATTGGCCTTGTAGTCCGGTAGCTCCAGATAATGGGTCAGGTACAGAAGCCTTTTTTGGTTCGCCATTACCATGTCTACCTCTCCGCGCTGAAGGGCGTCGAAGGCTTCTTCCATGCTTTCGTACTCAATGGTATTCATGTGGTGCGCGAACCATCTGTTGAAAATCGTGGTATAAGCGGTATTTTTCGCCAGGCCGACTTTGACGTATAACACTTCGTTGGGCTTGATATCAGGGTATTCAATTTTGGAGATGAGCGCGTAATAATCTGTTACCTGCACGGTGTCCGGCCATATAAACATGTCCGCCCGCTCGGGTGTCATGGTCAGCTCCGGGACCAGCGCGATTTCCCCGTCAAGCAGCATTTGATATATTACCGGCCACTCGGTGTATTCGTCGTTTACGCGGCGGAAGGCCAATCCGGTTAGGGCCGCCACTTCATCAAGGATGTCCAAAAAGACCCCGCGCCATTCTTTTTCACGCTTGTCGAAAAAACAGCCGGGGTAATTTCCGGGGTCAACACCTATGGGAATAACGGG
>JGI24698J34947_10001097_pt1 | contig 13961 bp, 14 predicted proteins | sample TergutMp193P3_FD_34947 | JGI IMG/M metagenome (IMG submission 34947)
ATATAACAGCAGGTCAAGCGGCCCCTCGAAAAGCTCTAAACGAACCTCGTACTCCCGCTTCAGCGACACGCTACCGCCTCTATCTCGACAAGGACGCCCTTTGGCAGCGCGGCTACCTCCACGACGCTGCGGGCCGGAGTCGCCGCGCCCAAAGCGCTCTGGTATACCTGATTAAACCGCGCGAAATCGCCCATATTCCGCAAAAATACGGTAGTCTTAGCCAAACTGTCAAACGTTAAGCCCGCCGCGGCAAGCACCTCCCGCAGATTGTCCAGCGCCTTGGCCGCCTGCGCCTCAATATCCGCCCCCGCGACCTCGCCCGTAACAGCGTCAAGCGGGATACAGCCGGAGACGAACAAAAGGCTCCCCGCGTCCACAGCCTGACTATACGGGCCTATGGGCTTGGGGGCCTTGTCGGTGAATATGTATGCCGGTTTTTTCATCGATTCTCCAAAGTACGGAAAATACATTATTGCGTATTAAAAATCAAAACTAACGTCAAAATCAATATCTATACATATAATACAGTTTACGCAACTCCGTGTTGCGTAAGATTGTTATTAAATTTATAATGTTTATCTCACGTTCCCCAGCCGCACTTTTACTGCCGCCTTGCCATGTTTTTTTATCTCCATAAAATATACGCCCGCCGCCATATTGCGGACGGAGATGTCGAACGAGCCGCTTTGCGGGACGCTCGTGCGCTTTACCGCGCGGCCCCTTACGTCTATTATCCTCACGTCCGCGCCGGCCATATTGCCCGGCAGCGTTACCCTGATGCTGCTGCCTGCCCGCTTTATCGCGAACTTGGCGGTATTCATATCGGCGCGGTGGGCTACGCTTATCGGGTCGTCCGGCGGGGGGATGTATTCGGGCGGGGGCGAAGGCGGCGTGTAGAGCCTTGACAACGCCTGCTCGGAACCGGATAAATACAGCCGCTCGACGATTATCGCGTCCGAGCTCTGGGCGGCGTTCGTCGGGTACTGCATGTGGAAACGGAGAGCCCTCATCTTGGTCAGCGTTTCGGCAAAATTTCTGTTGCTGCCGCCAATGCGCTGCTTGAAATTCGTTGACGACAGGCGCAGGGCGTGCGTCTTGGACGCCGCGGCCGAAGAGGTGGTCAACGTTATGGAATCCTCAAAAAAAGTATAATCGTTGGGGTCGTCGGTGTCGATAAGCTGCACGGAGACGCCGAGCGTCGAAGTCTTGCTGCGGGCTACGATGATTATCGAGTCTATCCCCGTCAGGTCGATAACCACTCCCGACGGCGTCATGCAGTTCCACTCGAGCGCGGCGAAGGCGTATTGGTAACCGGCGCGTATCTGGTAATCCCATTCAAGCCGCCCGTCCGTGCTGCCGTTTTTGGCTGTCGGCGTCATTACCGCGAAGGAGTTGCCGCCGTTGTTGTTCATGTCGGAAAAAGTCTGCCACGCCCTGCCTATGTACGGAACCATGTCGCCGTCGGCGAAGTCGTCCACGAGCAGGCGGCGGCCCTCGCGAAGGTTGGGGACGTTGCCGGCGTAGGGCCTGCCGAGCCATACCCGCGCAGTATAATTCAGGCCGCCCGCGCTTATGGTCAGCGTGTAGTAGCCCTGCCGCATGTAGCCGCCTGCGTCGTTCAGGCCGTACCATACCACATTAACCGTGTCGGAATTGCCGCTGAACGTCTTCGTCTGCGCCGCCGAGGAGTCGTGCGTAAGCGTTGCCGTCCAGTTGGCGGCACGGGTAAACGACGCGCCCAGCGTAAACGGGTTAACGCTCGCGTCAATATTCCAGTTGGGCAATAGAACCGGCGGTTGTGTCTTCCACGCGAGCGGGCCTGTCGGGACGCCGCCTTTCAGGTCCTCCCACACGTTGGTGAATCTCCCCCCGAGGAGCGACGCGCCGAACCACGCGAGGAACTGGTCGAAGTACATCTCGTTGCGCAGGGTGTCTTCCGCAAACTGTACATTTAAAAGCTTGGCGCTCGGGTCGGAGTCTTTTACGATTATGAGAGAGTCCAGCGTTGCCGCCGGTATGTTTATCTGCCCGAAGAAATCGCGCCCGCTCGCGTAGAATTTTTGGAGAAGCAGGTCGCTGTAGCCTTGGGCCAGAGCGGGGCCTCCCGAGCCCATCGCCGCCGCCGCCCACATCCCAAGCGTGAGATGGCTGTGTTCGCGCCGCGTGCGGGGTATCGTGCCGCCGTTGAGCATCTCGCCGTCGGCCTCCGGCGGCAGGTTCCCGTCCATATCGAAAAAATTCGCCTTATCCGGCGAACCGAGAAACGCAACGGCGTTGTCAAGAAACGCTTTCGCCCTGGGTTCCCCGTACCATAGATAGTCCGTGGCAAGGCGCCAGTATACGCGGATAGCGTCCCTGTACTGGTAAATCCCGCCGCGATAGCCGTTGTAACCCGCGCCGCCCGAAGTAAAATTGCCGTTCCAGCCGCACCAGTCCGGCAAAAGCCCCTTGCCGTAGCCGGGAGAGTTTCCGATTACCTCGTAAGAGCCTTCGACAAGCGCGTTCCACGCGGCGGCGTTACTTGGGTCAAATTCCGCGAAAATTCTGTAGAACGCAGGCGCGAAGTAGCCCGGGTTGAGGTGGTTTACGCCGCCCCATCCGCCGGGAAGCAGGTAGCGGTTAGCGCTCCCGTCCCTTTGCGCCGTCATCGCAAGCAAATTTGGCATCATGCTGGCGGCACGCTGCGCGTAGGTCGCGTTGCGCATACTCTTGTATCCGCTCTGCCAGATTCCGGCTTTGACGAGTTCATCCGCGAAAATCAACAACAGCGCTATGTCCTGGTCGGCGTCGGAAGCGGGGCCGTTCTGATTACCGCCAACGCCGCTGCCGCCGCCCTGAGAATTTCTGTGCCAGTCATAATAGCCGCCGGAATTCCACATATAATTTTCNCCGGCGTTCCATATNTTGTTGAAATACTCNTGGTCGTTGCAATACAGCGCCAAAAACATCCCGTAGCTCACCCCCTCGCTGACGGCGTCGCCGGGGTATTCCGACTTNGGCCGGTGTATGAGCCCCGTGGTATAGGCGTCCACATTGCGCGTCTTTATCCCNTCCCAAGTCTTCTGCAACACGGTATCGTAAGACGCCGAAACCTTAGGCATATCGCTGTAGTAAAGCGGCTTATACTGCGCCGACAAGGAAACCGCGGCAACAAATATCAGCGCGGCTGCTAAATTTAACGTTTTTGGGTATTTGACTGACATGGGTACAATGCTCCGTTTCTGTATTGGACGGTTTTCGGATATTATACGGTATATATAATAATATAAGATAATCCGTAACGAATATCAAAATTTTATATTTATGTAACACTATTATAGTAATTCCACTTAAAAACTATGACGGAGGGCACCCGGCCGCTTCGCGGCCAGCCCTAACCAACGACTTATGCGGTCAGAATATTAAAGTCAAGGTCAAAACCAATGCGGTTTTGTAACGCGGGGATAAAGAAGTCGATTTTGATTTTAAAATACTGACCGCATAAGTCGTTGGTTAGGGCTCGCCCCGCAGGGGCGGGGTGCCCTTCATATTATTATTTTTTGTATTTTTTGACTTTGATTTTGACTTTGACTTTATTTTTCTGTAACACTTTCCCATTCTCAAGGTGTTTAACCGATATGAACGCAACGGCAACATCGGGCATCCGAAGCGCGGATGCGGAAGAACTCTTCAGGAAATACTGGCCGATGGCGCTCAGGCGCTGCCGGTCCATGCTTGGCGACGCCGACAGCGCGGCGGACGCGGCGCAGGAGGTATTTGTGAAAGTGCTTGAGAAGCGGCATACCCTTAGGGCGGTGTACCCGTCGAGCCTTATCTGGACGATGGCGACCAACCACTGCCTGAACGTTTTGCGGAGCCGCGCGTGCCGCGCCGAGGTTCCCGACGGGGACTCTCTTATAGAAAGGATAGCGTGTTCCTCCGACGTCGAGGCGGAGGCCGGACGCCGCGGCCTCCTGAAAAAAATCTTCGGGCAGCACCCCGAAAACAGCCGTACCATCGCGGTACTGCACTTCGTGGACGGGATGACGCTTGAGGAGACGGCGCGGGAGGTGGGGATGTCGGTGAGCGGGGTGCGCAAGAGGCTGAGAGCTCTGCGGGACTCCGCGTTCAAAATAACGGAGGTGGACGTATGAATAAAATTTATGTCCCTGACTGGAAGCTGGAGCGGTACCTGCTCGGCGAACTGCCGGAAGGCGAGCTAAACGCCATCGCCGCGCTTGAGCGGGACGACGAGGGTTTGCGGGGGCGTGCCGCCGCGCTCCGCGCGAGCGACGGCGAGATACTGGCAAAGTACCCGCCGGCCCAAATGGCCGCGAAAATCATGAAGGCTTCCGTCAGCAAATCCGAATTTTCGGGAAAACCCGCGGCCGCCCCGGTTGACGGAGGGCGGGCAAGGGGGAAGCCCGCGTTTTCGTGGAGCGGCAGCGGTTTCCCGCGGTGGGCCGTCCCGACGCTCGCCTGCGCCGCTCTGCTCGTCCTGCTCCCCATGCGGATAATGAATACCGGATACGGCGCGGGCGATGGCGGCCCATACAGTGACGGCGTAAGGCTGAAGGGCATGACACCGAGCCTTGAGGTTTGGCGCAAGGAGGGCGAGTCCGCGGAGAAGCTGACGCCCAAAGCCGTCGCGCGGGCGGGGGACATCGTCCAGCTGCGCTATATCGTGCCGGAATCCTGCTACGGGGCGCTTGTCAGCGTGGACGGGCGCGGCGTCCTGACCGTGCACCTGTCGGGAGACTCCGGCAAGGCCGCCCCGCTGACCCCCGGCAGGCCGGTCGCTTTGGACAATTCGTACCAGTTGGACGACGCCCCGCTGTTTGAAGTTTTTTATCTTATCACCGCGCCAGAAAAATTTGACATTGACAGCGCGGCGCAGTTATTAAAGAAAGCGAGCCACCCGATAGACGGCAAGCGCGGACTGTCGCTGCCCCAAAAACAGCGCGTTACAGCGTTTACGCTGAATAAATAGGATAAAAAGATATATTAATAATAAGTAATATATGAAAAATAAGTAATAAGAAGGGCACCCCGCCCCTACGGGGCGAGCCCTAACCAACGACTTATGCAGTCGGAATGTTAAAGTCAAGGTCAAAACAAATGCGGTTTTGATTTTAAGGTTTTGACCGCATTAAAAGGTTGGGTAGGGCACACCCCGTAGGGGCGGGGTGCCCTCCATATATTATAATTAAGGATATGGACCGAATTATGTTACGTAACGTCTTCAAAAAAATGATTCCCGCTATCCTGCTCGCGGCGTCTTTGGCCGCCGCTTCGCAGGGCGATACGCACGTGCGCCGCTATCTGCTCTCCGCAGGGGCGAATAACGGCGGCAAGGACCGCGTCATGCTGCGCTACGCCGTCAGCGACGCCCGCGCGTTCGCGGCTGTGCTTATGGAGATGGGCGGCGTGGAGAAGAACAACGCGCTTGTCCTCGCGAACCCTAACAGCAGGGAGCTTTTGGGCGGCATCGCGAATTTGGGAAAGCTCATAGCGGGGGAGGGCGAGCCTGACGCGCGTAGCGAGGTTTTCGTCTATTACAGCGGCCACGCCGACGATAACGGGCTGAAACTCGGCAGCGAGACGCTCGCGTGGGCGGAGTTCAGGAACGCCGTCAGCGGCCTCAACGCCGACGTGCGGGTTGCGGTTTTGGACGCGTGCGGCTCCGGGGCGATAACGCGCGTCAAGGGCGGCGTCGCGCGGCCCGCGTTCCTCTCCGACGCGAGCTCGGACATGAAAGGCTACGCGTTCCTCACCTCAAGCAACGAGAACGAGGCGAGCCAGGAGAGCGACCGCATTAAGGGCAGCTACTTCACCCACGCGCTTTTGAGCGGTATGCGCGGCGCGGCGGACATGACCGGCGACGGCAAGGTGACGATTAACGAGGCTTACCAGTACGCGTTCAACGAGACGCTGCAGAACACGCAGAACACCCGCGCCGGCACGCAGCACCCGAGCCGCGACATGAATCTGGCCGGTACCGGCGACATCGTGATGACCGACCTGCGCCAGACGAGCGCGACGCTCTCCTTAGACCCCGGCATCGAGGGCCGCTTCTACATCAGGGACGAGCAGGGGAACCTCTTCGCCGAGCTCCGCAAACCGCGCGGGCGGGCCATAGAACTCGGCATGCCGCCCGGAAAATACTCCGTGCAGATGGAAGCGCCGTCCAAAACGTGGATGGCGAACGAAATCGAAATCGCCGAGGGCAGGAAGACGACGCTCACCATGAACGACATGTCGGCGATGGAAGCGGCGGCGACGCTGTCGCGCGGGGGCGGAGAAGACGAAACGCCGGCCCCCGACAGCTTGGAAAATTCCCTCGCGGCGACGCCGCCCAAAGATTCCCTGCCGCCAACCGCTTCCGCGCCGCAGGCTTTTTTGTCGCTGCCGTCGCCGTCCGCGTTAGGCCCGCTGCCGCCGCTGCCGCCCAACCCGAACCTCGACTCCGCCTGCCGCTCGCCGTTCCGCTTGAACTCAAGCCCCCTCTCCACCTATAACGACGCGCCCGAGAGCGGGGTTCAGCTCTCTTTCCTGATGAACCACGCGCGAGCCGAGTTCTGCGGGACGCAGTCGGCGCTCGTACTCAATATGGCCGACAAGGACATGAACGGGGCGCAGGGGACGCTCATCATCAACGTGCTGAGCGGCAACGGCAGCGTGGTTCAGGCGGGCCTCATTAACGCGGCGTTCGGCAGCATAATGGGGATGCAGGCCGGCATCGTCAACGTCTCGGGCGGGGCCACCGCCTACATTCAGGGCGGTGGGCTCAACGTCGCGAAACGCGTCGAATACGTACAGGCCGGCAGTTCCAACATCGCCGGAAACGTAGGGTACGTTCAAGGCGGCGCGTTCAACATCGCGGAGAAAGTCGGCTACATTCAGTGCGGGAGCTTCAACATCGCCGGCAGCGTCGGGTACTTTCAGGGCGGCGCGTTCAACATCGCAGGAAACGTCGGGTACCTTCAGGGCGGGAGCGTGAACATCGCCGGGGAGGTCGGGCAGATTCAGGCGGGGGCGGTCAACATCGCCGGAAAAGTCGGGCGGCAGATAGGCGCAGTCAATATCGCGGGGTACAGCGAGAGAACGCCTATCGGCGTGGTAAACATTATCGGCAACGGGATATTCGACGCGTCGTTTTACGCCAACACGCGCCTCGACGAACTGAGCTTCACGCTGCGCACCGGCACGCCGTGGCTCTACACGCTGTTCGAGTACGGGCAGCCGCGCTACATGTACGAGATACCCGACGTATGGCCCAAATACATGGGCTGGGGCCTCGGCACGCGCTTCGGCATGAATACAAAATTCTTCCTCAACCTCGACGCCGCGTGGCTCAACATCTATACGGACAGCACGCTGAGCAATATCTTCAACGATAATGACGAACAGGAACGCGAGCGCGAACACTGGTTCAACGACAACTATTACAAAATCCGCCTCGGCGCAAACTACAGCCCGCTGCCGTTTTTAGCGGTCACGGGCGGCATAAGCCTAAACACGGCGATAGAGGGCCGCGACGGCAAAATAAAAATAGCGCCAACCGGAGGCAGCGAGCGGAAATACAGAGGCCACAGTGCGCTTGTTTGGCCCGAACTGTATTTGGGTTTGACTTTGGGGAAAATAAAGGCGAAAATATAAAATCAAATAATAAAAATATGGAGGGCACCCCGCCCCTGCGGGGCGAGCCCTAACCAACGACTTATGCAGTCGGAATGTTAAAGTCAAAATCAAAGTCAAAACAAATGCGGTTTTGATTTTTAAGGTTTTGACCGCATTAAAAGGTTGGGTAGGGCACGCCCCGCAGGGGCGGGGTGCCCTCCATATTATTATTTGTTAAGAGAACAACCCCGCAAATCCGCTCCCGTAAGCTCCACCCCCTCTACCTGCGCGTCGCAGAAATAGGCTAACGTCAGGTTCGCGTTCTCCATCCGCACGCCCCCGAACGTGGCCCGCGCGAAGTTGCTCCCGTGCAGGTCGGCACCCGACAGGTCGCAGCACCGGCAAACCCCGTAGCGCCCGTCCGCGCCGCTGAAATCGGCGTCCGCCATGTCGCAGTTTTTCATCTGCACGCCGTACATCCGCGCGTTCCTGAACGACGCGCCGGGCGCGGTCACGTCCGTGAGGCGGGCCATGCGCAGGTGCGCCCGCGTGAGGTCGGCGCCGCGCAGGTCGCTCGACGATATTTCCGCGCCTTCGAGGTCGGCCGTGACCATCCGCGCCCCGCTCAGGTTCGCGCCGCTTATCTTGACGTGCGCCATTTTGGCCCCGTCGAGTATCACGCCCGACATGTCGGCGCCGCCGAGCATCGCGCCCTCTATGTGCCAGCCGCTCATGTCGCGGCCCGCCAAGCAAACGCCCCGCAAATCTACGGAATCGCCGCCCCGCCCCACGACGTAGCACATCCAGTCCCCCTTGTCGCCGCGCGACAAAGCGTCGTGGAGGCACTCGGCGTCCTCGGCCCGGCCCGAAAACCGCTCCGTCAAAAGCGGGTTATGTACCCTCTCAGGAAACGTACAAACTGATTGCATAACGCAAATATACTACAGGCGCAGGCGAAATATCAACGCGCCGGACTCCTTTTTTATCGCCTGAAACATACTATAGCAATTCCACTTGAAAACTATGATGAAAAGTATAACGGAGGGCACCCGGCCCCTAACGGGGCCAGCCCTAACCAACGACTTATGCGGTCAAAAATGCTATTCGGCGTCCGGCCGCCGTTCTGCCGGACAGACTTTCCAGAAACGTTTCAAACTCTTCTTCCGTCATGCTGTCCATGAACTCGCCTTCCTTGTGGTAGTCGCCGTAGCCCCGCTCGCGGTCTACAACCGTTTTGGCCGCTTCGGCGGGGGTCAGGGAGCTTTCGGGGGCCGCCGACCCTCTCTGCAGAAGATAATCCGGCGACACGTCAATCTCGCCGTCGTTCCACATTACCGTGCCCATGTTGAGGTAAACGCCGTTGAACACGGCTTTGTCCTCAAGCGGCCTAAAGGCCGGATATTTCAGTTCCGGCCTGAAATCGAATATCTTCTCCTCCCCGGCGGCAAAACGAAGCCAAAGCCGGTAGTCGTCCAGCGCCCGCACCGCCACGACTTTCGTAAACGGGGTCTGGCCGCCGCCGCAAACATTTCCGTCACGTCCGTACATATCGCCCCCTTTTGCTCATAATGGTTCTATTTTGTCTATAGGTTCGGTCGCCATAGCGTGAGCCCAAGCCTTATAAAGTTCGTCTTCGTGCATGGCCATCCACGTCCTGAGCAATTTAAGCTGCTTTGGCGGCAGTTTCCCCTCAAGTACGGCGCCGTCAATAGCCACAGATATTTCATATTCCGCGTAAACTACGTGGATATGGGGCTTATAGTGCCTGACGGTATCCTTAAAAAATATCTGTATCACCATTCCGTAAAACCGGCACAATTCCGCCATTGTCTTTAGCCCTTTCCAACCGCTTGCCCGTTATTTAAATACCGCAAGTATAATATATGTAATCGCCGGCGCGAAACCGCAATGTTTTTTGGGGGACGCGCCGCCCCCGCCTTCCGCCTGTCCCGGGCGCTTGGAAAAATCTTTGTAAAGTTTTTTTTCAAAAAACTTGATTTCCGCTTGACGGCAATATTATTTTATCTCCAATAGAAATCTTTTAACATGCAGGCTATCCCGCCTGAAAGGGTGGGATAACTATCCATTCATTTTTACAAAGGAGCGCTTCTATGAAGAAGCTGTTAGCAGTTGCGGTTGCGTTGTGTTGCGGTACCTACTCTTTCGCAGAGTGGGACTATTTCCCCGTAATCGAGGGCGGGAGCGTTGAGGCGAAAATTGCGTCCGACGGAGGTATAAAAATTCGTTACGGCCTGACCGACCGTTTGGAATTGTTCTCCGCGAACGGCGCGGCGAACTGTGCCGAGTACACTATCGGCGCCCGTTACCAGTTCGCGCCTGAAATCTTTTCGGCGTTTGCGGACCTTGGCATACCCGATGAAAGCACCAACGATTGGGGCATAACCCCCGGCGCACAGTTCTCAGCCGGTTCCGAGACGGTCGCCTTCGGCGCGGCGCTCTCGCTGCCCCTTCACTTCAATCACCGCGGAGCTGCCGAGAAACCAACTTCGGGCAACCCCCACGCGGATGGTTTCAGCTTGGATTTGGCCGTCGGCGTTGAGCTCGACATAGCGTTCAGCGAACAGGTTCTGTTCTGGGTCGGCGTTGACTTCTGCTTCGCGGACATGGGGAACGCCGTGAACGGGCCTGACGGAGACCGCGATTTTAAGATTAATGAACCGGGAGCTCTTGTACCCGCTGTCGGTTTGACGTTCTCTAAGGACAACCTATCCGTCGGCACGAGTTTGGGCCTTAATCTGGCCGCCAGAAACGACAAGAGCGACGAATCTGTCAGCCTCGTCGGCGGCGTAGACGTCGGTATCAAGTTCTAAAGCCGGCGCCTGTAAGGCATTTGACGGCAAGACAAAACAGCCGCGCTTCCATCGGGAGCGCGGCGTTTTATTTGTTTATTTATTGACTTCTCGCGCGGAATTTGTTAAATTTGAGTAGGGGTGCGGTTTGGCGGAAAATTTAATTGAGGTAGAGTATCACGACAGGTATCTGAAATGGCTGAACGGCTTAACCGACGGCATGGCGAGGGCGCGGATAAACGCGCGTGTGTACCAGATTGAGAATAATGGGCATTTCGGCGACCAGAAGTTCATCGGCGGCGGCGTGTGGGAACTGCGCATACGCTGCGGCCCGGGATACCGGCTCTATTACACGCGGCAGGACAGCAGAATTATACTGCTCCTGTGCGGCGGGGATAAATCTACACAGGCCGGCGATATTAAACTGGCCAAACAGTTGGCAAAGGAGGCATAGGGTGGGCAAATACAAAAAATTTGACGTCGTCGATTTCCTCAAAAGCGAAGAGGATTTCGAGATGTTCGTTATAGCTCTGCGCGAGGACGGGGCACCGGAGAGCCTGATTGAGAAAGCTTACCGGGACATCGAACGCGCCCGCATAGTCCATAACGTCCCCGCGCCGGAGCCGGCGGCGGCGCTCCAAGCATGATGTACCACCGTATCTAACCGCAAGGACAAAACAGCCGCGCTTCCATGCGGTTTTTTGACTTTAACGTTTTGACCGCATTAAAAGGTTGGGTAGGGCACGCCCCGCAGGGGCGGGGTGCCCTCCATCATAGTTTTCAAGTGGAATTACTATACCATGTCCATTTAATTTTTATCCGCAAAATGAAACCCGGCTTTAACCCATTTATTTTGCGTTTTACGCAAGTGCCTGTGATAAGCCTTAATATCATAGTCGAATTTTTTCATAATTTCTTCTCTAATGCGATAAACCTCTTCTATGGGGCTTTCCGCTTCTTTATACCTCGTCATTTTTACCCTCCTTTTTTCCTATGTCCATAAGCACATCAGGCGTTAATAATTCAGGCAGCCACAAGTTGCGGATTCCGTTGAATAATACTATTTTGGAATAAGTCGGCCTTCCTAAATGCGTCATATTCCAACTGATTAAAAAATCAATTCTTTTCACGACACATACCGCTAAATGAAAACAATCCGTTTTCGCGTCTTGCGAAATATTTAATAACGCGAAATATTCCTCCGCAAGAGATTCTATTTCCCTGTTTGTCGGCAAAATAGAAATGTCTTTAAGTAATTCCAACCTTTTTTTCGCCGCCTCTTTATCTCCTTTTTCACATTCTTCGAGAACATACTGGCTTATATACAAGTTATATTTATGCCGCTCGTTTTCCCAAAATTCTTTCGCTGCGTGTTGGCAATACGCGTCCCGAAAATTTTTACTCGGCCGCGCCGTTATCAAACTCGGAATCGTGGTTTCTATATAAACGCTTTTCTTTTTCATTTAATCGTTTTTTTGAAGATGCCAAAGAACGTTTTCAGCGGCGCGTTTCCAAAAATCCGCAGGGGTTGAAATTTCTCAACCCCTGCGATTCTATCTCCCCATAAACCGCTACCGCGCCATCACGACTTTCGTCCGCAGAACCTCGCCGCCCGCGCGGTTTTTCACTACCACGAAATAGCTGCCCGCGGGGATGCCGCTCAGCGTCAGGCCGTCAACCGCCGCCATACTGCGCACCGACTTGCCGCGGACGTCGTAGAGCGACACCACCGCGCCGGACTCCGCAGGGCCGCGCAGCTGCAAAGCCCCGCCCGTGCGCGATAACGACCACGACGCCCTCTGCTCCCTCACAGCCGTCGGCGATACCGCCGACCCTTGGCACGCGCCGGCCGGATTCATCATGACGTCGTCAAGGTACCATACGCCGCCGGTCATTTGGTTTGTTTGAAACCTGATTTGGGCCGCCGCGTTGTCGGCGCTCATGCAAAATTCCGTATTCACCGAAGTCCACGCAGAAGTAAGCTGTACCGCCTGCCCTTCCCAATAGACCGTTTGGCCGTTGCTGCTGGTGATACGCGGCGTAACCGCCACGGTACCCGTGGTCGCTTTAGCCCTGAACGACAGCGAGTATTTCGTATTTTGGCTCAAATTCAGGTCGGTTTGCCGGACGTACGCCGTCCCGCCGGTTATGGTGGCCTTAAGCGTCCCGTCCTCTTGGGCGATGGTTGTGCTGCTGCTCGACCACCCGTTTGTATTATTCGTAAACGTACCGTTGCTAATCATGCTCCCCTGGCCGAATATCGCCTGAACGCTCTTGTTTGAGTAGAGCGGGGAGGGAAACGTCGCGGGGTTCTTTGTTCCGAGGTTCGACCCGTCCGCGCCGCCCCAACCCTCAAACGCCCATCCCGACTGGGGGACGGCGATAAGGGTAACCATCGTACCGTGTTTATATGTAGGGCCTCCCGACGGGCTCATCGCAACCGTCCCCCCCTGGCCGGATGTCGTGGCGGTGACAGTCCAGGTCTTGGTCGCGTAGTTAATTAACTTTTGCCTGATAAACGTGCCGGACGGAGTGATATCGTTGGCGGACCAGTTTCCGTTTGTACCTGCGGAACTCCTGACCGCCGAGGCGGCCTCGTTTTTGTTGCATATTGACCAGTTGGCCCAGCCGATACTGCTCTTGTCCAAAAACTCGAACCACACGTTGGCTTCCACCGTATCTATTTTGTTTCTGGTGCTGTCCTTACCGCCTCCATCAGCCTCGGAGAGGCCGAACTCGGTTACGAAGAGCGCCAAACCCGCGTTGAGGGCTACGTTACAGTATCCGCGAAGGTCGCCCTGATGCTGCGTACCCGGTTCGGCCGTGTAGTAGTGTACCGAGTACGCCAAATTCGTACCGCTTACGGGATTGGCCGCCGCCTCGTCCACGCGCTTGGAGTAGTCTCTCGACCCTATTATAATGATATTATTGGCGTTGTTTTGCCTGATAGTATCCACTACGGACGTCGCGTAGCTTCTGATTGTCGCCCAGCTCTGCTCAATCGGTTCGTTAAATATTTCAAACAGAACGTTGGGGGTGTCCTTGTATTGCGCCGCCCGCTTGCCAAAAAAGGTTTTAGCCTGCTGTAGCTGCTGCTCGGCCGTGTGGGAGTGCCAGTCGATTATAACGTAAATACCCTGTGCGATAGCGGCGTCAACCACGGTCTTCCAGTTATCGTTGTCGCCGGAGTTGCCGGGGTTAATCGCCACCCGCACGACGTCCACCTTCCAGTCGCTCGCCAACCAGTTGGTTACGCCGGCAGTGTAGTATACGGAACCCTCGGACCACTGGTTCCAGAAGAAACTCATCCCCCTGAGCGCCACCGGCTGGCCGGCATTGTTGACTATCCGGTTCCCCGAGACGCTCAGCTTCCCGTGCTTGGCCACGGGGCTGCCCGCCGGCGGTTGCGCGAAAAGGCTCCCGCACAGCGCGGAAACCGCAAGCGCCGCGGCACAAAATATACTCGTTCTCCTTGTCATCGCCATTCTCCTTTCAACAATGTATAACAACTGTTATTTCGTAAAATTCAATATCCCTTATCGACAGAAGCGG
>JGI24698J34947_10001100_pt1 | contig 13934 bp, 16 predicted proteins | sample TergutMp193P3_FD_34947 | JGI IMG/M metagenome (IMG submission 34947)
TTTCACCCCTACCAATCGCTCTATCCTGGAAAGCAGGCTAAAAGAACAACTTCGTGAAAAGGGGCTTACTTCGGTAAAGGACTACTACGGCAAAATTACAAGGGATCAGAGTGAACTAAAAGGTTTTCTTGATTCTGTAACCACCAATCTTACCCGCTTCTTCCGTAACCAGGCCCAGTTTGATGCGGTAGAACACTTTGTAGTCCCGGAATTAATGAACATAAAAAAGGCAAGTGGGAGCAACACCATCAAAATCTGGAGCGCGGGCTGTTCCACCGGCGAAGAGCCCTACACCATTGCCATGCTGATGAACGATATTTTGCCTATGGGCTGGAAATACGATATTATGGCCAGCGATATAAGCCTGAAATGTCTCATGACGGCCAAAGAAGGGTTTTATAAGGACAGCCAGATAGTCGGTATTCCGGATAAGGACCTGGCAAAACACTTCGATAAAGTTGAGGGCGGCTACAAAATCCACGCGGATTTGCAATCGAAAATTCGTTTTGACTACCATAACCTCAAGAACGACTCGGGAGCGCGGGGCCTTGACCTTGTGTTCTGCCGGAACGTAATAATCTACTTTGACGAGCCCGCCCAGAACGCGGTGATCAACAGGTTCTATGACGCGATGGCTTCAAAATCGTTTTTGATTATCGGTCACTCCGAATCCCTTTTTGGGATGAAAACCAATTTTGAGTTTGTAAAAACCGAATGGGCAACGCTGTATCGTAAAGTTATATAAACAAGGGGAGATGAATCATGTCTGATGAAATAGGGGTATTGATAGTTGATGATTCCGCGATGATGCGGAACCTTATTGGCCGTATGATTGATGACACTCCCGGCCTTACGGTTGCCGAGAAAGCCATGAACGGGATCTTTGCCCTTCAAAAGATTCCCAGGGTTAATCCGGACGTCATAATCCTTGACCTGGAAATGCCCGAAATGAACGGCATTCAGTTCCTGGAAGAGAGAAAAAAGCAGGGCATTAAAATCCCGGTGGTGATCCTCTCCTCGCTGGCCGCAAAGGGCGCCCAGATTACCATGGAAGCCCTGGCACTGGGGGCAAGCGACTTCATCCAGAAGCCTTCCGGTTCCGTTTCCACCGACATCCACAGCGTCCGGGACACGCTGGTACCCATGCTATTCGGCTACGGGGGATCATACCGCCGTTCACAGGGCAAAAAGGTTCTTACGCCGGATCAGTACCCTAAAAAAGACACGGCGGAGGCGATTACCCACCCGGACCTGAAAGCGCATTTCCAACCCACTCCGGTGACGCCCGCCGCCCCGCCCACTCCCCTCCGCAAACCGGCAAAGACCGAGCTCATCGCCATCGGTATTTCCACCGGCGGCCCCGATGCTTTGCGGGTGGTTTTTTCGCAGCTCGACAGGGATCTGACCGTGCCCATCGTTGTGGTTCAGCACATGCCCGCGGGCTTCACAAACGAGTTTGCCAAGAGCCTTGACCGGATTTGCCCCCTTGACGTCAAGGAAGCGGAGGAGGGGGACCCCATTCAGAACGGCCGCATCCTCATAGCTCAGGGAAACAAACATATTAGAGTTGAACGCAGGGGGAACAGCGGCTATGTAACCCTTGGAGATGACCCCCTGGTTTCAGGGCACAGGCCTTCCGCGGACGTACTGTTCAACTCGGTTGCCCTGGCCTACCAGAACCGCGCCCTGGGCGTAATTATGACCGGCATGGGCCGGGACGGCGCGACGCAGCTTGGAAACATCTACAAGGAAGGCGGTCTGACCCTTGGCCAGGACGAAAAGAGCGCCGTAGTCTATGGTATGCCCAAAGTCGCCTACGAACTCGGCCACGTGATGGAACAGGTATCCCTGGACAAAATGGCGAAGAGGATCTGCGAACTGGCCAAAGCCAGTCGTTAAGAGACACAGGGAATTTTAAAAGATTTTTAACCACGAACGACACGAACTCGTTCCTTCGGAACGCTCACGAACAAAAAGATAGTTAAGTTTGTGAGGTTCATGGTTTTTTTTGGATTCGTGTGGTTCGTGTTAAGAATTCTTGTTTTCTTTTCTTCCTCCGTGAAACTCCGTGAAGCTGTCCCGCCAGGGACAGCCCCTCCGTGTAACTCCGTGGTTTATTCTTCCTATTCCCTCCGTGTCTTCCGTGTTTTTTTCTTGGGTTCGTGTGGTTCGTGGTAAAATTTCTACTTAAATGTGACAGTGCTTAATCACCCAGCGGTTGTCGACTTTCTCGAAGGCGCAGATTGGCAGTTGGGTTATGCGGCCGTCGTCGTTGGCGAGTTTAACTTTGCCCATCACCACATTCACCTCGATAACTTTCCAGGCGCTCCCTTCCCAGTTGAGCCTCGTTCCCTCGGAAGGGATTAGGCGGCGCTGTTCCCCGTAAAACAGATATTCGTAGGCGAGGCAACAGAGGAGCCTGCCGCAGGGGCCGGATATTTTCATCGAATTCAGGGAGAGGTTCTGATCTTTGGCCATCTTTATCGAGACCGGTTTGAGCTTGTCCGAAACCGCGTGGCAGCAATAGGCGCGTCCGCAGACCCCAAGCCCGCCCAGCACCCGCGATTCGTCCCTCACGCCGATTTGGCGCAGTTCTATACGAGTTCTAAAGATGCTTACAAGGTCCTTCACCAACTCGCGGAAATCCACGCGGCTTTCGGCGGTAAAGAAGAAGAGGATTTTCGGTTCTTCCAGCAAGTAGTGAACCGAAACCAGCTTCATATCCAGCTTATGCACCTGTATTTTTTTCTTGCAGATATCAAAAGCTTCCCTTTCCTGCTCCTCGTGAAAGGACGCCCTGCCAAGATCCTCGGCGTTTGCGACCCTTTCAATCCTTGTGGCAACCTGAGGCATCTGCCCCGTCTTGTTTTGGGCAGTGTCTATGATTTCCGCGAGATCCCGGCCATAACGGGTAGGAACCAGCACCCTGGTTCCCGGTTCCAGCGTCTCCCCGGCCCACGCGGCGTAAAATGTCTCCTTGGAATAAACCAGGCGCAGCCTGTAAATCGGCGTGTCCTGGGTGATGGCCAGATCCTCTTCGGTAATAACCAACCCTTCGCCCAGCAGCTGCTCCTCATTAGGACGGTCTTCCAGCTTATCAATATCATCTTCCGCGTCCTCAAACGACGATTCCCGGAATCCGTCGGCAAGCGAGTTGCCGTCGGCAAGCGAGTTGCCGTCGGCAAGCGAGTTGCCGTCGCCAGACAAGCTGCCGTCGGCAAGCGAGGCTGCGTCATCAACTTCGTCCGATTTGGAGATATTTTGCTCGGTTAAAAATTCTTCGTACTCGTCACTCATTTCTTTCTTTTATGACCCCTGTAATGGTCAGATCTACCAAAAGACCCTTGATCTCGTCAAGCCTGGAAACCATCTCAAGCTGGCCGGTCTGACCGGACAAAATCGCCGCTGCCAGTTCTTCCAGTTTACTATCAATTACCCGAATTTGCGAGTGAATTTTTTGTTTTCCGGAGCGCCGTGTCTGGGTTTTTTCCATCTCGAAGGCGTTTTCAACCACATAATTGACAAAATTCCGCACCGCCTTCTTATACGCTAAAATTTCCTTTTGAAAAGGCCTGTCCCTCAATTCGTTTCCGGCGCTATGGACCGCGTCCATAAGGGCCGTGAAGGCCTCATCCGAAGGGGCAAATTCCTTTAACGGCCCGAGTTCCCCCTGGGGGGCGAAGCTCTCCAGAATATCGGAAAAAAAAGTCCTGGGGCCGCCCTTTTCCCCGGTTTTTTTTGCTTCCTGTTTTGAGTTTCGCTTGAGGGTTGGACTTAAAAGAGAAGCCGTCGTGAAGTCTATTTTATCCATTTTTCACATAGCCTGAAGCGGAAGGGGTAATCCCCTGGTTCATACCTTGGGTCAAACCCAGTGATTCCCTGAGCCCGGCTTCATCCTCGAATTCCGCAAGCGCCAGGTTCCAGCCCTCTTCGGTTTTACAGACCCTCACCCGCCCGTGGATCAGGCAGCCTTCGTCGGCCTGGATGCGCCTCGTGATAATGTCCCCCATTACAAGGCCGGTGGTCAGGATGACAAGGCGCTCGCTGGCAAGCACGTTGCCGAAAACCACCCCGCCAACGGTAATGTATGTTCCGCTTACGTTGCTCTTCATCCTGGCCCGCTCGCCAATGATCACCCGGCCCCTGGCTTTCAGGTCCCCCTGAACATTGCCGTCCACGCGGGTAAAACCGCCGGATTCTATGTCGCCGGATACGCTTGTGCCAGGACCGATAATTGTGTTGAGCGAGAAATCAGATCTTACAGGGGCCATGTGAAGATCCTGCCTAGCGCGTTCTCGCCAGACTGGAACGGATAGTGATGTACTTGTAGGGGTCAACCACATCAGATCCTATATGCACCTCATAATGAAGGTGGGGGCCTGTCGATAATCCCGTATTACCGATCAAGCCGATGGTATCACCCTGCTGCACACGCTGTCCGGCGACTACCAGTATGCGCTGCATGTGGGCGTAACGCGTATAGAACCCGTGTTTATGCCTGATGATGACATTGTAACCGAACCCGCCCGCGTCGTAGTCCAGAGTCGCCACCTGCCCGTCCGCAGTGGCGACTATCGGGTCGCCCTGGCGGTAGGTGGAAATATCTATCCCCTTGTGAATGTAGTATTGGCCTGTAAACGGATTTTCGTTCTGCCCGAAGAACATGGAAATATGGCCTATGGCGCCTTTTATTGGCCAAATACTGGGAATCTCCGTCAAAAGGGCGCTTTGGGAGTTGAGGAGGGTGCCGATTTCCAGTATGGGACCGGTAGCGGAAGAGAGGAAGGAAGCGACGCGCCTCAAATCCTCCACTTCCTGGAGGGTGCCCGCGGGTCTCTCCCTGACGTCGAAGAAAGAGGACAGATCCCCGGAAGAGGGCGACGACGTTCTATTGAGGCCCGTCGCGTCCGCCCCAAGAGCGGAAAGCGTCGCCGAAAGGGCGGGTTCAAAGTTCCTGACTTCACTGAAAAGATGGCTAACCTCGTCCCGAATTTGATCCAAGCTTGCCTGGGTATCCTTCAGACGACTGTCCCTGTAGGCTATGGTGCCCAAGGCAGACCTATGGGACGACCCATACCACAAAACTGTCCCTAAAATAGCGGCCAAAACCAGAAAAACGCACAAAATCGACAAAACCGACACACGAAGGTTGTAGACCTTCTTCTCGGAATGGGGTACCAGAACAACGGTATACCGTCTGGTAACCACATCGGCAACAGCCCCAAAAAAAGCGCCTATGGATTTGACAAAGGCAAAGAAGCCGTTCCTGGTCTTTAAAACCACATTGTTCTCAAAGCGTTTATATTCATGGACAGAGGCCACAATAACTCCTTAATCTACTTCACTTGACGTACCTATTACGGCACAAGAGGGAGTAAAAAGTGGCAAATATCCCCTCTCATAGATAGTATATCCCCAAAATTAAGAAATGTCAACTTCTCTTTCAAAATAAAAAACAAAAGTTGCATTTTAGCCATTTTCTCCAAAAAAGGAACTAAGGGAATAGGGGAATAAGGTGTTAAGGGAATAAGGGTGCTCGTAGTCAGAAAGGGGCGCTTGTTCATCACGCGCCGCTTACTAACAATGCGCACCTGTTCTCCTACTCCCCTATTCCCCTTCAAAAAAACAACGATGAAGGCGCATAGTTACTTAGCTATTCGGCTTCTTTCCCGCCATATGTGAGATTTTTCAGTTCCCCTACTTCCCTTATCTTACCTTTTACCCCCCTTGTCTAGTTGTCGATTACGCGTTAGAATAAAATGGAGAATGTATGTGCATCTATAATGATCTATATGGACAGTCAATAATCCGCTCTGAAGACTTAATCTTTAATGTCGCTAGTCCGGTGTTGGTACAAGAGAGTATCTCGCAGCAGTATCTCTATTTAAGAGAGCCACTTGTTAAACTGCTTCTTTCGGTTCAGAAAGATATAGAACCCCAGTTTCAGACGATAGAAAATGATAAGGTTCTCAGTAGTTTTTACTTATACCACAAGGAAAGGTTGGAAAAACTAAGAGAAATTGAACGAAAATACAAAGACCCAACAGAGGATAAGAAAGGGGAGATACTGCAGGAAGAAAAAAAACTCCTCAGAGAGGTTATAGTCCGTTCCCGCCTTAGGGCCAATAAAATTTTCGAGAAAATAGAGCAAACAGAGTTTATGGAGATTTATTTCAAATCTATATATGGCAGCCTAAAAAATTGGCAAAAGCTGCAAAAAAAGGACGAAATACGCGCCATTTTTGACCCATATGCCGAGGACTTCCAGAAAATTGAATGGTATGAAAAAAAGCTGGAGGAATGTAAGTATTATCAGGGGTTTCATTTTCATTCCATAGGAAAATGGAAATTCTCGATTGTTGATAGAAACAATCATAAAATTTATTACCGTGAATCTCCGATACTTTGTTTACGCCTAGAAGAAGAAAACAGCTATTATCCGTATAAATATATGGTTGTTTGTATTGACCTAAAGATGGAAAGCGGTGCTTTATCCGAAAATGAAGATGATGCGTATGAAAATCTTAAGACCTCTTTTGATTTTTATTTCCAAAATATGCTCAAAACAAAAAGTGATCTAAAGAAAATTGACAAGATTGCTGAAAAGAAAAACATTTGGAAGGAAACTTTTAATGAATTGTCCGATATCGGCATGAAGCGGAAAATACGAAAAAAAAATTACACATACAAATGGATGCTTAATACTGGAGTTTCCAATGCCTGAACAGGAAAAAGTAGCCAAAGAAGTTGTACCCATTGACGAACTTAAACGTCAAGTTGATAAAAGGATTGCCCGGGATCCTACGTCTATAGACGTAACCGGTATCGGAGTACATTCATCGTGGAGCAAATTTCCGTGTATCCACAGAGAAGAAAATTATATACTCAACAAATATTGTGATGGAATTATTGGGATAAAAATGATAGGCAGCATTGATAATTTCCAGTTGGAATTATTGGCAATTTGCAATTCACAAAAAACGTATATAGTACAAAATTGTCGTTATCGAGATCTAATTGAATACGGAAAGTTCACAAAGTGCAATACAGAATTGATACACATTTCTCCCAAGTGGCGTTGTACATTGTAATGTCGATGCCGGGCATGAGAGCGGCGTATTCCGCGCCGTCCTAATGCCAAGCGTTCCCTCTTCTTCCCTCCGTGTTTCTCCGTGATCTTCCTCCGTGAAACTCCGTGGTTTTTCTTCTTCTTCTCTTACTGTACCGCCTTGTACCCGGCGCGGATGGCTTCGGCGTTTTCCGGGACGAACTTGTGCTTGTCCGGCGGGAAGAACTTCTTGAGGATATCGTCGACGCCGGTGAGGCTCAGCGCGCCGGTGGCTTTTGCCACGGCGCCGAGGGCGACCATGTTGGCGTAACGGATGTGGCCTATCTTTTCGGCGAGGGCCGAGGCTTCTACGCGGATCACTTTGATATCTTTCCGTCTGGGTTTTTCCTTGACAAGGGTGGAGTTGATGATCATGAGCCCCCCTGATTTGACGATTCCCTCGCAAAGGGGAAGGGACTCCACGTTCATAACCAGTACGGAATCGGGAATGGTGACAAGGGGGCTGGCGATTTCCTCATCCGAGACGATGACCCCGGCTCTGGCTATGCCGCCGCGCTTCTCCGCACCGTAAAACGGGAAGAAAGTGACGTTTTTCCCTTCGTGCATCGCCAGATACACCCAAATTTGCCCAAGGGAAATGATGCCCTGGCCGCCGAAACCGGCGAAAAAGCTCTTTTCGGTCATCACGCCGCCCCCTTTACCGGTTTACCGTCCAATTTCGCGGCGGCGGGTCTGGCCTGGAACTCGGCGGCGGGTTTTTTGACCTCGCCAAGGGGGAAAACGGGGATCATGTTCTTGTCGAGCCAGTCCACGGCTTCTTCGGGGCTAAGGCTCCACCCGGTGGGACACTGCGAGAGGATCTCCACCATGGTAAAGCCCACGCCGCTCATCTGCAGCTCAAAGGCTTTCTTGATATAACCCCTGGTTTTGCGGACATTGGAGGCGTTGTTCACCGCGCCCCTCGCAAGATACGCCGTCCCGTCCAGGGTTGAAAGCAGCTCGGCTACCCTGATGGGGTAGCCCATGCCCGCTTTTTCGGGATCCCGGCCCATTGGAGAGGTGGTGGCCTTCTGGCCGATCAGGGTTGTGGGGGCCATCTGCCCGCCCGTCATGCCGTAAATGGCGTTGTTCACGAAGATTGTCGTGAATTTTTCGCCGCGGTTGGCCGCGTGGATCATCTCCGCGGTTCCGATTGCCGCCATGTCTCCGTCACCCTGATAGCAGATGACCAGATGATCCGGTAATATCCGCTTCACGCCGGTAGCCGCGGCGGGGGTGCGGCCGTGGGCGGGCTGCACCGAATCAAAATCAAAATAGAGGTCCGCCCAAATCGAGCAGCCGACCGGGTTGGTGATAATCGCTTTCTCCCGTAAACCCAACTCGTCGATGATCTCCGTGATGATCCGGTGAATTACGCCGTGTCCGCAACCTCCGCAATACTTGGTTTGCGTCTCGCAAAGGCTTTTGGGATGGCCGTACAGTATTTTGTCGCTCATAATCCGCTCCTATGTATCATCTGCCACTGAAACGAAAACAAATAATTATTTTCGTCAAGTGGTCAGGCCCAGGATCTTCTTCACTTCCCCAAAGATCTCTTCCTCGGTGGGAATATTTCCCCCTACATGACCCAGGAAATGAACCGGAGCCCTGTCGTAAACCGAAAGACGCACATCTTCCACCATCTGTCCCATGCTCATTTCCACCGTGAGTATGGGTTTTCCCCTTTCGCCTACTTTTTGAAGGGCTTCATAGGGGAACGGCCAGAGGGTTATTGGCCTGAAGAGACCCACTTTGAGGCCTGCCTTGTCCGCGAGCTTTTTTGCGCCGAAGCAGGCGCGGGCGCAGGTCCCGTAACCTGTCAGTACGCAGTCCGCGCCGGCGGTATCTATTTCCTCAAAACGGGTTTCATCTTTTTTTACGATTTCATAACGGGCATACCTCTCCCTGACCTTCGCTTCGAGTTCATTGGGGACAAGGTTGATAGACGTGATGTGGCGCGCCGGCCGGCCCGCCATGTGCCCGACGGCCCAGGGCCGCTCCGGAAGGTCGGCGAGGTTTTTTTCAGGCGGCAGGACTATCCCTTCCATCATCTGGCCGATCATCCCGTCCGCGAGTACAACGACAGGCGTGCGGTACTTGTCCGCGAGGTCAAAGGCAAGGTAGGCAAAGTCTGCGCACTCCTGGACGCTTTTGGGGGCAAGCACGATGGTGTAGTAGTCGCCGTGGCCGCCGCCCCTGGTGGCCTGGAAATAGTCCCCCTGAGCCGGCGCGATGGAGCCAAGGCCGGGGCCGCCGCGGGAAACATTCGCGATGACGCAGGGTATGTCCGCGCCGGCGGCGTAGGAGATGCCTTCCTGCTTCAGGCTCACGCCCGGGCTGGAAGAGGATGTCATTGCCCTGGCACCGGCGCTGGATGCCCCGAAAACCATGTTGATGGCCGCGACCTCGCTTTCGGCCTGGATGAAGATCCGGCCCCTGTCGAGCATATTTTTAGCCATATAGGCGATTAATTCATTTTGAGGGGTAATGGGATAGCCGAAATAGGCCGTACAGCCGGCACGGATTGCCCCTTCAGCAATGGCGTCATTTCCTTTCATCAGTACTCTTTCAGTGTTCAAAATACCTCCCAAGCCTGATCACTTAATTTTTCCGTAACCGGAAAAAATTAAATGGTCAGGCGAGTTCATAAATCTCGATGCAAACGTCGGGACAAACCTCATAGCAGTTGCCGCAGGCTATACATTTTCCCGAACCTACGGGTTTCACGGGGTATGTCCCTGTAGAATTGCTTTCAGTATCCTTCTCTAAATCCTTCACCGGACAGGCGCGGATACACAAATAGCACCCCTTGCACGCCTCCCGGTCGATAACAGTCCTGCCTTTTCTGGCCATGGCTACCTCTTAATATGGTGACAGTCACCAATTTTGCTTTTTTATTATACAGACGCACGCGGAAATTGTAAACTGGTTTTTAAGGGGAGTAGGGGAATAAGGGAATAAGGGAATAAGGGTGCTTGTAGCCAGAAAGGGGCGCTTGTTACCATCACGCTATGCTTACTACCAAGAACCCCTACTCCCCTACTCCTTTAACCTCTTACTCCCCTCAAAAACGCCAGAATGTCCGCGCCGGAGGGTGGGCAGCCGGGGCAGAAGGCGCTGAAAGCGGAGCAGCACTGCCCCAGCCCAAGGCTGCCTTTTTTGCCCCGGAAGCCCTGGCCCACACAGACCTTCTCCCTGAGCCGCCCCTGGCCGCCGCTTCCCAAACGGGAAAGGGCGAACACCAGGGCGGCGTAACAGGCGCTGCACGCCTTGTCCGCGGTTATAGCTGACGCCAAAGCGCGCATCTTGCCTGAGGGCGCGGGGGCGGCGTCTCCCTGCGCGGACGGACAGGTGTTCAATTCGCGGACTTTGGCGGTGCGAAGGTCCGCGCTCCCGACGCCCAACTTCTCCGCGAGGCCGATGTAGGGGATGTCCGCGGCGGCGTAGCCCATCTGCGCCGCGGCCCAGGCGTCGCAAAGCACCGGGTCCCTCGCGGCGAACAAACGGCCGCTATACACAGGGTTGCCGCCTTCCTCAAAATCGAGGTCGCCGCAGATCCCGTCGACCAGAATGAAATCGTTGCGAACCACGGTATTGAGGAAGGCGATTGGCTTGGTCAGGCCAAGGCTGTGAAAACGGCGCTTCTCCCTGTCGGGGATGACGCCCTTGTTGTTCTTGAGGGCGCAGGTGACCAGGGTCTGGCAATGGCCCTTCATCACGGGCAGGTTGATCATGAAATCAACGGCAAGGGCGCTTTCGCAGATCTCGATGGTAAGTCCCCGGCAGTCACAGGAGCGGGTCTTGTCCTTTTTAGTGTCGATGAGGGCGGCCCCCGACTCCAGGGCAAGAGCGGTGTAACCGCAGGCCGCAAAAGCCTGGGAAGTGGAAGCGCCCACCCACGCGCCCTCAAAGATCGCGAGGTTGTTAAAGCCGTTCTCCTTGAGATAGGCGATGAGCCCTGCGGCGATCTCGGGATGGGTGGTTGCGCCTTCTGACGCGGGTCGTGCCACCACGAGGTTCGGCTTGAGGCCAACCCGCTTGCCGCGATCGCCAATCAGCCCCGCGAGATCCGCCTCCCTCGCGAGGCTCTTCGCCATGGCGCTTATGTCGCCGCCGTAAATGACCAGGATTTCGTTTTTTTGCATGGGGGTTAACACATGGTGGTTGTTTATAGCTGCCCGGAGGCAATGCCTTTTTCGATATATTCACGAACCCTTGTCTGCCAGCCTCGGCCGGTGGAACGCAAATAAACCAGGTCTTTTTGTTCAAAAGCAATATTTACTACTTCCTTGGGCTGCTCTTTTTTGGGCCTGCCCCGGTTCGGAAACTCCGCTTTTGCCCACCATTCCTCCGGAGTAAAGGGGATTTCATCCTCGTCAACCGGATGTGCCTTGGCTTTTTTGAGCATAGCTTTGATTTTAGCGGGAGTAAGCTCCTTATCAATCTCTTTTGCGGTCATTCTAACTATTCTGCCCATAATGTTTCCTCCTTTCTTTTTCGTGAGTATGGCGCAGTGAAATAACCCGGCAGACATTACCGCGCATAGTATAGCAGAGGCAAAGAATCTCCCCTTGAACCATGCCGTAAGCGATATACCGGGTCTCCTTATAATTCCGCCTGTCATCAATACGGCGAACCAAATTAGGATCAGCCAGAATGTGACGAGCCAGCCTGAAATCCAGATCACGCTCTTCAAGCGTTTTTTGGCGTTTAACTTCATCCTATTCAAGCTCTATGTCATCACCCACTCAATTATTATACCCATAAAAAATCGAAAGTCAAGGTTACGGTCAGCGCCTTTTCTTAAGAAGCAAAAGCACGAACTTGCGGTTTTGCTTGTCTGAAATAAAAAAAAACATTATATTTGTAATTTATGGGACAGTACGACAGTTGGGATTACCTAACCAATTTTCTCAAAAAGAACCCGGATACGTTCGAGGAGGAACTGGCCAAGCCGCCGTACAACGTGAAGGTGAAGCGGCATACCGAGCGTCCCAACCTCGTCATGTTCAAGTACAGCCAGTTTGACTCCGACTTTACGAATCCCGTGGTCCGCTGCTGCAGGGGCTCGGTGTACGACATCCGCGAAGACGGAACCGCCCGGCCGTACCTCATGCCGTTTTTTAAATTTTCCAACTACGGGGAAAACGGGGCTGACCCCATCGACTGGAAGGGCGAGCTGTTTGTACGGGACAAACTTGACGGCTCGCTGTTGAAGCTGCTTAAAGAGCCTGGCGGCAATGACCTTTGGACCACCAACGGCAGTTTTGATATAGGTGTCGAAGTGCCGGAACTGATCCCCGCGGCCAACGATGAAAACCTCCCGCCGCCGTATACTTTCGCTTCACTGCGCGATTACGCGCTGGCCGGGCACGAGGAAGAAATAAAGCGCCTGCCGGAGGGCTGGACCTTCATGTTTGAGCTGACATCCCCGTATAATAGAATTATCGTGCCCTACAGGGAGACAAAGCTCTATTTTTTGGGCTGCCGCGACCCGCAGGGCCTTGAGCATACGCCTGAATGGGCCGCGGAGACTTTCGGGATGAGTCTTCCGACCCCGCAGATATACCCGCTGAAAAGCATAGACGAGGTGATCGCCTATTGTAAGACCGTCGATTCAGATGATCGCGAGGGGGTTGTTGTCCAGGACGGGAATTTTAATAGAAATAAGATAAAGACCGAGCATTACCTCAGCCTTTTCTACCTGAAAGGCGACGATCATTTTTCCGACGAGCGGATCTTTGCCGCGATCAAACAGGGGAGCATTGACGACGCGGTGGCCGCGTGGCCGGAACTTCGTCCCAGGACAGATGAAATTACCGCCGAATGGGCGGGCTTCCGGGGCGCTGTTACGGGCCTCTGCGAAAAAGCCGCCGCGTATTACCGGGACTGCCGCGAAGGCTGCGCCGACGACCCGAAAGAGGCGAAGAAGCGCTACGCGGCTTTCGTCCTGTCGAAATATAAGCCTTTCTCTTCTTTCCTCTTTGAGACGATCAAGGAAAACGCAGACCTCGAGTGGTATTACAATAAAATCGAATACAGGGAACTGAAGAGTTACTGGATTCCGGCCATAAAAGGCATCGAATAGTTTTGCGGGAGGAAACGTGCCGCTAAAAAAGTATGTTTACATCTACACCGACGGCGGCCCCGAAAAGTGGGCCTTTGTCGTGGTAAGGGACGGCTTGATTATCCATGAGGAATCAGGGACCTTCGGCCTTTCCGCCTCAACAAGCAACGACGACACGGAGTCCGAAGGGATCTTCCGCGCGATGCAATACGCCAAAGGGCACCCTGACAACTACATCCTGACCACCGACTCGCAGGCAATAATCGCCAAAGTAAATGGCAGCGTCGCCAATGCCACAAGGAACCCGAACATCAGGGGAATTCAAACGCTGCTCAAGGAGTTCAAGGATTCGCCGCTGCCTGTCAGTTTTTCGATCAAGTGGGAAAAGCGCCTTTCGAATGAGTTTATGAAACGGGCGGACAGCTTATGCGGAAGGGAATAGGGGAGTAAGGGAGTGAGGGAGTGAGGGAGTAGGGGAATGAGATGCGTCTAATTGAAAAGTGGCGCGGGAATCCAACTCGTCTAATTCAAATCTAGCGCACCCTTATTCCCTTATTCCCCTGCTCCCTTATTCCCTTCTCTTTATATTGAAATCTTACAAAATATCTATATATAATATACAAAAGCATTTTAAGGCAGGTGTTCCATGAAGCTAAGCGTCCGTATACCTCTATTGATCGGGGCGGTGGTACTGATAACTTCCGCCAGTATCGGTGTTGTGACGTTGCAGATAAGTTCCAGCACTCTGGAGAAAAATAT
>JGI24698J34947_10001101_pt1 | contig 13934 bp, 12 predicted proteins | sample TergutMp193P3_FD_34947 | JGI IMG/M metagenome (IMG submission 34947)
TAACAAATTGCGTATGCAAGAGGAGTAAGACATGAATTTAGGATTATTAGGAGCCGGTTTGGTAATGGGTATCTCGGCTGTCGGATCGGGTATCGGTATTGGCTATGCGGGTCAGGCAACAATCGGCGCGTGGAAAAAATGTTATATCGCCAATAAAGCCGCCCCAATGATGCTGTTGGCTTTCGCCGGCGCGCCGTTGACCCAGACCTTTTACGGTTTTATTCTGATGGGTCAGATGAAAACAGCCGCCTTCGCCAACGAAGCCAGCGGCTGGCTTTATCTGGGTTACGGCATTGCTTCGGGATTGGCCATTGCGTTTTCAGCAATCGTCCAGGGAAAAGTGGGAGCCGCCGCCGCAGACGCCCAGGCTGAAACAGGCAAGGGTTTTGCCCAGTACATCGCCGTTGTCGGTATTGCCGAGACCATCGCGCTTTTCGCTATGGTACTCACCATGATAAGCCTGTAAGCGACATTTCAATGTCGCTTAACGCAGCGGTTTACGACATTCCGCCTGCGGCGGAACGTCGTAAACCGCCATAGAATCTCAAAAAAGGGCCTCCTTTGGAGGCTTTTTTACTTTACAATTGTCTTTAATCATGTATAAATTAATTATGTGGCTGTTTTCTTTTTTTATATTCTTAAATGGTTGTAACAAATCTGCATGACCGAGGAGAGAATCGAACTCCCGACCAGTTGCTTAGAAGGCAACTGCTCTATCCACTGAGCTACTCGGCCTAGCGCCAATATTATATATTTTTTGCCGGATTGTGGCAAGATTACATCCTTAGCTTGTCCATGATAAGGTCTTTAAATTTGACTGCCGATTTATTTGCGGGCTCCAGAGCGAGGGAATTTTCACAATCAGATAACGCCTGCGGATAGTCGCCGATGTGGTAGTAAGCCTGTCCGCGCCTGAACAGACAAAATGGCTGATACGGGTTTATGGAAAGGGACAGGGTGTAGTCGCCTATCGCGGGTGAGTATTGTTTCAGAACGGAATGTACTACGCCCCGGTAATAGGCGGCTTTATAGGCTTTGTTGTCCAGTTCGATGGCATTGTTAAAATCGTCAATGGCTTCGCTGTACCGGGAACAGGCGAAATTTGCCATACCCCGGTGTTTGTAAATTATCGAACAAATGTTGTCATCGGGTTTTAATTCAAGAATCTTGCTGTACTGGCTTATCGCCTCATTAAAGCGATTTTGATTGTGATCGGAAAGAGCGCTGACCAAAAGATCATCAATGGAGACATTATCCTTGGAAAAAAGATCGATGCCGGTTTTAAAAATGGAGGGTTCAGTTTTTTTGCTTTGTTCTTCGGTAAAAAGAAGCTCGTCCGTCGCTTCTTCGATTTTTTGATAAAAACTTTCCCGTCTTTTTTCCAGTTCCGCCGAGAACCTTTTCTGGTAAATTCTTATCTCCTGGAATATTATATCCGCAAGGGATAGACTTGCGTTTACAGCCGCAAGTTTACGCTTCATCGGCTCGTCAAACGGGCTGAATTCGGCTTTGTATACAAGTTCATGTTCAACTTCCGCCCAGGCATCCTGTAAGATTGTGCGTATTTGTATTTCAATTATATCCGTTCCCGGATTTCCGTATTTATCAATACTTTCTTGCGGTATTACAATTAACAGGTGGGTAGATTCATAGCCGAATTCCTTGAAGGTATAGTGCCCCTTTATTTCAGTTTCTACAACATTAAAATTTTCTTTTATAAGATTTTCAGCGGCTCTCAGATCTTCAATAAATGGGCAAATGACACGAATACCCATAAGGTCTGTAATCTGTGGATCTGTATCGCCGTTTCTTAAAAAACGTATGTATTTTCCAAAAAAGCTGGAGAAGTTTTTATTTCTGCCGCTGACAGTCGGGCTTGAGTTAAGCGAGACAAGTATTTCCTCTATACGCTCTTTAATGTCATTGACAATAAGATGACGGATTTCAGCGTATTTTTCATATTCCTCCCGCATCTTGTTTTGATCCGGATGGGAATAATCCCTTATTATTGCATCACTTTCCATATCGCTCCATACCAAAAAAAAGGCTGTCTGAAAAACCACCGTTCTTCAGACAGCTCCTATTCAGGAAGACGCCGCCTTGCGGCTCTTCTTTCTACTCCTTACTGTTGCTGCTGACGTTCAGGGCTGTTAAACGGAGGCTCGGAAGCTTGTTTTTGCGTTTCCAGATAACGAAGTACCTGTTCCTGACCAAAACGTTCCATTTCCCATGTTTTGCGGGCAGTTTCACGCGTAAGGATAATTTGCCACAGGGCTTCGTTGTCAATATCGGGATCACCTTCAAGAACGGCCTTATCATAGATGATTCTGACGTCTTTGAAATAGGTGACAAAATCTCCGCCCAGTCTTGACGCGTCACGCTGGATTAAGAATCCGCCGAACTTTATAAAAGGAGTTGAAAAGGGATAAAGCGGATAAAGCCTGATTTCACGGTTTCTTACTTCCTGAATATAGGCGGGGTTTGTCCAGACAAGTTCTCCCCATCCATCAAAGTTCAGGTAACCCATGAAATAATTCCTGCTGTTTCCATCGCTGTCGATAAGAATTGTGGAAAGTCCATGGGGGAAGTTCAAACCGTAAACGTTTACCGCTATTGATTTAAGTACGCCGACGTTCTTTACCACGCCATAGGCAGGCTCGCCTTGCGCCTGGGCTTCAAAACGGCTTGTTCCGGTGATACCATTGTTTCCCTGCACAGGGGTGATACTTCCATCAGTACCAACATCCGCCTGCGGTTCAAACGCGGGGATTTCAAAAGGCGGTCTGATTATTGCCCATGAATTTTGGGATTCAAGCGGGAAATGTATCCTGACGCCCAATACTGTATCATACAGCTTGGATGGGGCTTCCCTGGTATAGCTATTCGAGGTATTTTGTACCGTTCTGGCTGAAGAAGCCAGCAGTACTTCCCAGTTTTGAATAGCGAGGGAGGTTCTCATCACCGACCTTTGCTGGGTGGTAAAGCTACCGCCGGCTACATGGGAAAAATCCATCATGGTTTGACGATTTTGATTTGGTTCACCTTCCGCATAATAACCGCTTCCCTCAACAGTAATATCCGCCTTAAGAAGAGAAAAGTCAATAAGAACAGCTTCCTCTGCAAACAGCGGACCCGCCAACATTGCGATAACGACAAAAATGAGCATCTGTTTCATGCACAGCTCCTTTAAAACACTTCTTTCAGAATTTTGTTCAATTTCAATTCTATTGAATTTATAATGTTTTGTCAACGGCAAAACATTAAATTTCCACTTTTTGAAAGATTTTCCGGAATAATTTACCGGAAATTCTCCATCTCCTGCCGGAATTCCTCAGCGTACGCTATGTTACCTTCTATAAAAAAGCGTACCTCTTTTACAAAGGAAAAATTCCTTAAAATGCCGGCATAAAGGGTACGGAAGTTATCCAGCGTCCTTCCTCCTTCTAAGGGCGGCAACGCCGCTTCCCCGGAAAAATCGACATATACAATGCCGTAGCGGTACAACAGGGATTTTAACCTTGTTTCCCGCGGGAAAAGAGGCAGTAAATCCGGAGCGACAGGCCCCAGGAGCGTCTCTTCCGTATACCGGATAATATCTATCTCCCGCGATGATGACCGTTTTAGCATCCTGTCTTCTACAACGATACCGCCATCACTTATAGTATAGAATACAAAAGTTCTTCGCGCAAGACCCAAAATAAAGAATTCCAATAATGCCGCGATTGCCAAAAGAACGATCAACAAGAGCCGGCGGTTGAATTTTGACTCCAAAAATCTGACGATAGTTTTTATTAAAGAGTTTAAAAAAGCGTTCATTACCGTTCAAAAATACCAATGAAATTTGTTATTCCATTGTACAATGCACGGGTATACCTTTGCAAGCCCTCGTCGCTTGTCATTAAAAGAGCGTCCTGCCTGTTGGAGACAAAACCGAGTTCCACGAGGACCGCCGGCATCCGGCTGTTTCTTACCACGAACCAGTCGTTTGCCTTCCTGCCCCTGGAGGGCAGGGAATTGCCAAATATTTGTCCAATACCGGCAAGTATGGAGTCGGCCAGAAGTATGCTTTCTGTGGTGTATTCCTCTTCGAGCATTGCGTTAAGTATCGCGGTTATATCCGGGGAAAAATTGTGTTGTGAAGAGTCAATAAGGGATCTTCGGTATCCTGATGTTATATGCCAGGCTTCGTAGCCTCGCGCGTTGGAATTGACGCTGGCATTGGCATGAATAGATATAAAGATGACAGCTTCGTTATCCCTGACGGTTACCGCGTTTGCCATGTCGGCGCGCTGATCAAGGGTGAGGTAAACATCGGTATCCCTTGTCATCAAAATACGTTTATCGGGATAAGTCTGGATAAGCTGGTTTCTTAACGCCAATCCCACCTTCAGAACAATGTCTTTTTCATAAATATCGGTATTTTTCCCGTTTACAGTCATGCTTCCTACCGCGCCTGAATCACGCCCCCCGTGCCCGGGATCGATGACAATGGCGGCGATTCGGAATCTGGAAGCGTCGTTTTCGTACAGCCGGGTAAATGTGTTTTTCAGGGTAGAGACAAACGCCTCAGGAAAGACGAGGCTGCCGTTATCATTATATGGAAGAGGTACGTTAAAAAGCTCCCGATTGTCAAACACAAGGTAGCCGGTTTCCCCTTCCCTGGCGGCTGTGGAAAAAACGCCGTAGTGCTCTCCGATATTGAAAGCGCCGTCCCGTAATAACGGGTCCCAGCGGAATTGCGCCTGCTCGCTTCTTGAAATGGAAGAAAGCGCGTTCAGGGTTTCGTCAATGGAGAGGGAAAACAGGGATTGGGAGGCAAATAACAGGAAACAGGAAGGAAGCAGGAATTTCAGAATGGATTTTTTTTTCATATTTCCCCCCAGACTGTTTAGACCAGTTTATAGCCAATTCTCTATGTAGTAGACCGCTCCCTGATAGGAGCCCCGGATTAGGGCTGCCCAGAAGGAACGTCCCAATCTATACTTATTGTCGGCATTTTCAGGGGCTTGCGGAAGAGGAAAACCGGTAAGCCGGCGGACAGCCTGTAAGGTTTCATCGACGGTTCTTCCCATATAATCTTTCAAGCCTGAAGATGTAAGGGCGGGAAATGGGATTATTGTGAATTCCGCACCGTTTGTGTTTTTTTGTGGAACAGGATCGGGGATTTGTGAAAGGGCGGCTTTCAGTTCATCTGTCAACTGAAACGCGTCGGGCGGGAAGGTGGAACCGGTTGAAAGAAAGGAAGCCGTCTGCCCGTCAGCGGGATCAAGTTTGATGAGGACTGAACGGGCGGCGGTTTCCGCCGCGTCAATTGCGCTGTCCCTGTCTGTTGCTGTGGCGATTATGTTGCCGCATTTTGTGACGTTGTTTTCCGGGAAGGAAACCTTGCTGCCCTCGCCGATTCGCAGGAAAAGGTCTTTTACGTTGGTTTGATTTTGCGCCTGATCAAGACCGATTATTTCCTTTACGGTTCCGGGGATGGAGATAAATGCTCGTTCCGCGCAGGTCCATTTTTTTGTGGGAACAAGGCCCTCCGGTTTGCGCCCCATCGCGGCGAGGACGGCGGCTTTTATCGGCTGTGCCCCTGATGAATATGGATACGTCCAGCCTGACATATAACCTCCCGAAAGACGGGCGGCAATTTCGCCAATCATGGGGCCCTTAGCGGTCAGCTTAATATCGCCCTTTGCCGCTCCTATATACCCGTCGCCTGTAAGTCCCAGGGAGCGGACCCCCGCGCAAAAAGTTTCGAGCATTGCCGATTGTTTTTCCTCTTCAATCACGGTCGGCATTGTGTGCCCCATCTCGATAAAGTACGGCGGGAAAAAAATGTGCCTGTCCGCAAGACCGCAAATTGTAATTTCATTGTTGTACACAATAGCGTCCACGGAAAATTCAGGGCCGTCCATAAATGCTTCGACTATCGCCCGCCCGGAGCGGGAAAAACCTATCGCCGTCTTTGCGGCTTCATGAAATTCCCCGATACTGTCAACGCGGCGGCAGCCCCGGCTTCCCATATTGTCTACAGGTTTTATTACGATGGGGAAGGGCAGGGGAAGATTGTCAAAACTATCCGCCGCCGTGATCGTAAAAAAATCGGGAGAGGGCAGCCCGCTTTTTTTGAAACATTCGCGCATCCTTGACTTGTCTGAAGCGTTGAGGGCCGATTCGTAAGGGATACCAGGCAGTCCCAGTTTTTCGGCGACCCACGCGACGCTTGCGGAAAAGTCCGTTCCCGCGGTCATTATTCCCAACCGCTTACTTGAACTTTGCAAGGAACGGGCGAATTTTTCAATTCCCTCCTTGTCCTTAAGATCGATCTGTTCAAATTGATCGGCAAGTGAAATGCACGGAGCCTGAGAACTGCCGTCCAGCGCGATAGTGTAAAGCCCGAGTTCTTTCGCTATTCTGATCGCCGGTCCCTGCATGATCCCGGCTCCAAGGATGATTAGACATTCCTTCATTGTTGTTCTCCAATATTTTACCGTAGACGGTAGAATTTATTTTTAACTGATTTGAGCGTAAACCTCAAAAGTGTCTCCCAAATTGAAAATCCTGCTGATTGCCATAAGCGTCCAATACATTGGACTTTTTTTGCTTTTCGCAAGTTTTCCCAACAACGGAAACCGTTCCGGGTGGTGGCCGACTGACACTGTCTTTTTTACTTTAAAACCCGTAAGGGCTAGAGCTTTTTTACACATCAACGGAGACCAGACAGTCCAATGATCGGAGGGGCTGGCGGACAGGAACCTGCGAAGGGAAGATCGTCCGCTTATTCCTGAAAATGAAGGCGTTGAAAAGGCGAGAATCCCGCCGGGTTTTAGAATGTTCCTGATTGCAGATAACACAGAGGCGCAGTCCATAAAATGCTCAATGACAAACCAGAGGGTTACAACGTCGTAGAGTGGGGAGTTGTGAGCGGGAAGTGGGGAGTGGGGAAAAAAACCGTGGACTGCGGGGAGTCCGAGTTCTTGTTGCACATAACGAATGGCATCTTCGGCAGGGTCGATGCCGGAGGGGGAGAAACCCTCTTCATCGGCGGCGGCAAGGAAGGGCCCGTAGGCGCAGCCTATGTCTAATAACGTTAAACTTGTATCCCGCCTTGGACAGAAGGACTTTATGATTTTAAGGCGGCGTTTTCCCGCTTCTTTTATATTGGTGAAGTCATCAAGATAGGTTTTTCCGTATTGCCGTTTGTAGGATTCAAAAAAGTACTCTCTCTCATATTCAATGGGCGGCGGGCAGGTTCTGTCCATGTAGATTACGCCGCATTTTGGACAGCGGCGGTAGGTTCTTTCACTAAACCTGCTGATACTTCGCGCTGGAGCGTCCGCTACGCAAACAGGACACTTTCGGTTTACCTGCGGCGAAAACCCTCCGCACAAGGCGGCAAGGTTTGAGACTTCCTTGTCCAGCCCGTACTTGACAGCTAATTTTTCACAGTGTTCTTTTAATTTTTCTATTGTTCGTGTTAGTTCGTGTCCGTACCGCAGGTACGAGTTCGTGGTAAAATTCTTGAATGAAATATTATGAAACCCCGCGGCTTTCGCGAGTTTCGCGTGATAGGCGGTGGGAGAGGCAAGCAGAACTGGAGTTCCGGCGTAAAGCGCTTCGTATGCTGTGATACCGTAGTGTGTGATGACGATGTCATATTCGGCGAGATGTTCGGCAAGAGAGGGGATGGATTCAAGGACGCGGACATTTGGCGGCAACGTTTCATTTTCTTTTTTGGCAAGAGCGCCTCTTAAAAGTGTGATATCTATGTCGTCGCTGTTCTTTGCGCAAAGGGCGCGCGCGGCGGTAATCCCAAGACGTTTAGAATCCTCCTGACCGAAACTGATGAGTACTCTCAACTTGCCGTTAGCTGATTTTTTTTGGGGAAGCGGTTTTGGAGGGAATTTTAGCAGGGACGGATCAACTATGTTAGCGGGAGGGCGCCCCAGTTTTTCGGGGACGAGGATGTCTATTAGAAAATCGAAACTGTCGCGGGAGGGGCCGCCTTCGTCAATGCCGATTACGGGCGCGATTTTTTTCCAGCGGGAAAGTTCGTCGTCCGATGTTTGAAAACGGTCCAAAATGACAAATTCAATTTTCTCATTGCCGTTTTCCAATTCTTCATCTGTTATGCGCCATGCAGGATTGAAATTCATTGATTGAAAGAAACCGCTCATGTCACCAGCTTGTTCAGGTAAAAAAAGACGCGCCCCCGCGCCCATACCGTGCAGATTTTCCGTAAGTGTCATACATCTGCAAAGGTGTCCGCCGCCGCGACCGCTCTCGAACGCGGGGACGATCAGTATCTGTCCCCGGCTCATCCTTGGAAAATCTCCGTATAACGCTTTATGATAACGTTTCCGTTGTAACGTTCCGGCTCATTTTTCAGAACGGCGTACAGTTCCACGGCGCGGTCAAAATCTTCGCGGGTGTCTACGGTAAGCCTGATAGAGCCGTCTTTTTTATCCTGCCAGTATAGGGGAGCAAGCGGGCGGTGAAGGCGGAACTGTTCAGGATGATTGTACAGGTAGGGGCAGACGTGCTCGCGCTCAAAGGCGGCATCGGCTTTTTCACCGACACGAAGGAGCGAGGGCGCGGCGACCGACTCAACTCCCGCGCCGAGGGGCAGTCCGCTGTAACCGGAATAATCGGCGTTTAACGCCGCCGCCTGAGCGTTGATTTCCGCAGCCGCGTCGGTAAAAACAAAGGGATTATCGGCTGTCGCCCTTATTACGCGGTCTATTGAAAAGCGTCTGATTGCCTGGCAGTAACGCTCAAGAACGTCCTCTTTGGGACCAACATGTATTTGAAAGCCCGCTTCTTCCGCAAGCGGCTCGAATGCGGTCTGTGAATCTTCGGGGCAGGCTAGTATCCTTAAATCCGCCGGGACACTGTTTAACGCTTCCATTACGCGAAAGACAAGCGGTTTTTCATCAAGTAAAAGAAGGGACTTTCCCGGCAGCCTTGTCGAATCAAGACGCGCCTGAAGTACGATAGCTGTAACGATTTTTTTTTGAATCAACTTAAATCCTGAGTTTTTTCAATATTTTCGTCGCTGTTTATATTCGTGTTTACATTGTCCCAAAGACTGGTTATGGCGTGAACGTCGCATTTCCAATTTTTTTTATTTTCCATTACCCATTTTCTGCTTTCGAAAAATTCTTCCCACGCGGTAAAAATGTCTTCTCCCGATTTAATTAAAAAAGACGGAAGGCGGTAAAGCGGCAAGTGGGCATAGCCGCCGCTGAATACAGGGGCAAGGTTTCTAAGGTAGAACCGCCTGTAGCTTTCTTCCACAGTCTTGTCCTGGGCGATTGGCTCTCCTTCGCACAGAAGTTTTAATTGAATGGAGAGGGCTATTTCTTCTCCCCAAAGATGGGCGCGAAAACCAAAATCCATTAATTGCCAATGCGTATTTTTTAATGCCGCGTCAAATCCGCCTGCGAGAATAAAACGGTCGCGATCGTAGATTCCAATTCCGTCAAAAGGATAAAGGCTGATTTGCCCCTCCATCTGCGGCTGCATCAATGTCGTTCGCACTATTTTACGGTATGTTATTGGAGTGACAAGAGTAGGCAAAGTTTCGTAGCGTGAATTCGCAATAATGGGAACTGTGCATAACCTTTTAATATGGATTTTTTTTTCGCCGTTTTTATCTGGTTGTTCCTGAATTGCGTTTAAACGTTCAGCCATTCTTCTTGCGGTTCCACCGGCGATAATCTTCAGATCGTTTCGCAGTACAAAGAAGAGCGGGCTTTTGGTTTCACGCGCCGCGATGTTTATCTGCTCTCCAAGGTTAATTTCATTTTCCGGCAGCACAAAACGTACAAATGGAAAACGTCCCGCAAGTTCTTCAATATCATAGTGAGGCGACGAAGATTCAACAGAGATTACGTGATCAAAGCCGGCTTTTTCAAGCTCCTGAAAAAGCGATCTGCGCGGATAATGCCCCTGACGGTTAAGGACGACAGCGGAAATTCCTGAAGAGATGCCGTATTCCGTCCCGCCTACCGCGGTATACGGCGTAATTGTATTATTAAAAATTGAATGTGTAGTATTCATCGCAATTCTCGCAAAGCCCCGAATATTTTTTTTCGCATTGTTCCCTGTAATACTTCTCTGTGTTTTGCCAAACGCTTTCAAGAGAATCCGAAAATACATTTCCAATTAAAATCCCGTTTTTAGAGTTAGGCTCCTTTAACAACGCTAGGTCCTCCCTGCACAGGGGTACTGTCCCGTCAATCAGTACAGGCATGTCCCGCATTATGTGCCAGCAGGGCTGCCTGATAACGGGCGATATGTCCGAAGCCTGTTTCTTTTCAAGGCTTCCGCAAAAGCAATCGTATTTTTGAATGATAATGTTGGCATCGTTAAATTTTAAGTCCTTCCAGTAACGGTAAAATTTTTCAGTATCGTCTTCCTCTCCCTTCACACGCACAGCTTGCACATAACAATCTTTATGGAAAAGTGAAAAGAGCCTGTTGGCGCAAATGTAAGCCTCGGCAAAACCGGCTCCCCGTATTTGCGCGTACCGTTTGGGATCCGCCGTATCAAGGGACACGATCCATGAAAGAGGGGAGAGCGCGTTTTTTCCTGTCCTTGCGTTACGCGCTATTTCAGCGCATTTTTCCAGTTCTTCTGCCTTCCAGCCAAGACCTGAAGTTTCGATTATCAGGGCAAGTTCCGGGTGGGAAAGAACGGCTTCGATTAACCTGATCTTTTCAGGGTGCAGGCTCAGTTCCCCCCAGAGGGAGAGGTCTATAACAGCGTCCCCTGAAAAGGCGGTTATCTTTTCCAGAAGCTGTTCAAATCTTCCGGTATCCATAAAGTCCCCGCGTCCCGCCGCGTCCGTAAGAGTGGGGTAGGGGCACAACGCACATGATTGCGGGCAGCCGCCCGACACCTGGACAGGGTAGAAACTCGGCAGAGTTCTCAAAATTTCAGGCTGTTCTGCGATTATCCGCTCGACATCCACTGTTGCAGGAATCTTCCCTCCGGCGGCGGCGGTGAAGTTTTTTAACAACAGAAGGTTCCGTTTGGAATCCGCGCAAAGGCTGATTCTGTGACAGCGTAAATCAACCGACGAAATTTCGGCTTCAATGTCAAAGGCGTTTATGTCCTTTTGGATTACCGAAAACAGTATGTCCCTTTCGACAGGCCCATCCTCTCCCGCGATTTTCGCCAGGATTCCAGGCGTTCCCGGCGAAAGCGTTTCCGGCGCAAGCCCGTACGGCCAGCCGTCTGCGTAGGAATATTCGGCGGCGTAACGCAGATGCCTTTCTGCAATAGCGCCCGCCAAAACCGGGTCGAGAAAGGGGCAGTCCGCGAAGGCGAAATACAGGCAATCGAACCCCGGTTGAAGCTCCGCCATTCTTTCAAGCAGAGTCCGTCTGGTCCATGAATCCCGTTGTTCTATTTGGACGCCGTCTAAAAATGAGAAATCCCCCTGACAGGCAAGCAGGGCGATTTTACCAACTCCTGGAAACTTCCGCGCCTGTTCCAGAGTCAGGGTAACGCTGTTTTTTCCGTCAAATACCGGCTGGAAGGCTTCGCCTGACAAATGCCCGCCGTATAATACCAAAAGCGCATTCATACTTTTCTAGTATCGGCGGATTTTTCACGAGGGGTTAGGAATGAGAAAACAGAAAAATACGGCGGTGCAAGCGCGAACCTTTGGTTCGACGCACAGCCCAACCAGAGAATGATAATAGCTGCATTTTTTTCACTTTTTTCCCGCTTCACTAAAGCAAATCACCATCCCCGCGCCGTATAAGGTGTATGGAAATAAACAACAGTTTTGAGTCTTCTCAAAGATTCAACCCGCTCAATGATTACCTTTTTTACAAAGTTATGGGTGAAAAAGGCGATGAAAAGCAACTGCTCGGCTTCCTGAACGCAGTACTGGAACATTCAGGAAAGGAACCTGTCGAATCCGTCGAAATACTCGAAAATAAGTCGCTTGTCGCGGATACTGTCAACGGCAAGTCTTGTGTCCTCGATGTCATGGCTGTCCTCGCGGACGGAACTATGGTGAACATCGAAGTACAGCTTCGCAACGAACACAACATCGACAGGCGCAGTATGTTCTACTGGAGCAGGACGTACTCCAAAGGCATTAAAAAGGGTCAGGATTACAAGGAACTGCCAAATGTGATAGCCATCAATATTGTCGATTTCAACTTTCCGCCCGGTGGAGACACCCATACCTGTTTCCACATGCGTGAAGACTCAGATACTTCGCTGATGCTGTCAAACGCACTGGAAATACACTTTGTCAATATGGTAAAATGGAGGAGGCAGGGTAACAAGGATATAGCGAAAAATCCCCTGCACCGGTGGCTAGTCTGGCTGGACGTAAACAGCCCGCCGGAACTAGTAAGGGAGGTAGTAAAAATGGACAGCGCGATAATGGCGGCGGAAGAGAAGAAGTACTATTTGACACAGGAATGGCAGGACTGGAATCTCGAACTGCACCGGGAGCTGGCAATGATGGACTACACCAGCGGGATGAATCACGCGCGTGAGGAAGGTGAAGAAAAAGGGCGTCGGGAAAGTAAAGAAGAGATCGCCCTTAGATTGCTGGCGGAAGGCGCGTCAGTTGAGTTTGTACAGAAAATAACCGGGCTGGATATTGCAGTCATACAGGGGCTCTCCGGTTAGCTGACACCGCCGCTACATATTGCGTCACCAAAAATTAATGACGCTATATGTAGTAGGGGTGGATGCAGGTTTTTGGGCTTTGAATCCGCAAACCCAGTGCCTCTGTGCCGCTGTGAGAGGCTCATTTATTTTCTAATTGCCCGTTGCTGTTTCCCAACAGCTTTATCTTCGCCCCAATATAGTCGAGCCTGTTCTGGTTCAAAACTGCGCGGCGGTACGGACGACCGGGGATTTCCTTTAATTCGTAGCCGCCGCGTTTTACGAAGCGTTTGGCTTTGTCTTCCGCGAACCAGTAAACAAGGGCGATGTCTTTGTTGGTTATTTCTATGGCGTTCAGCCCCTTCTTGTCCAGAGCGCTTCCTGAATTAAAAAGACAGGGAACCGGAAGTTCGTCTCCGTAAAGACTTTGCCGCAGTACGTCGCGCCTTTCCTTTCGTTTCAGTTTGTGAAGATCGTTGCGCAGGGCTGTAACCTCGTTTTCAATACGCAGGCGCGCCTCTCCCTGCGAGGCGGGGTACTCAAGGCACAGTCGCTCAATTTCAAACTTGATGTAGTCAAAGCGTCCCAACGATTCAAAAAGAGGGCGGTGGGTATGCCCGATTATTGAAAGGCAGTGGTTTTTCAGGGAAAAAGCGTAGGCTTTCTTTTCAATGTGAAACTTCCTGTAGGGGCTGCGGGAATCGGTTATGTTTCTGATACCGAAGGGTTTAAGGAAGTATCGAATTCCAACGCCGATTATTTTATTGTAAGATGAATAGATTTTTGACAGTTGGTGTCCGTGGTACACAAAGGCGGGAACAACGCCGGTTTCTATTTTAATTACATTGTACAGGGGATAGGGATAGGAACTGTAACGTTTTAGAAGGAGCTGTTCATCGTGGTTGCCGATGATTTTATACAGACGCCTGTCGTTGGCAAAAAGATTGAAAACCCTGTAAAGGCCAGCCCATTTTTCACGGATAAAATCAAGCGAATAACGTTGAAGCTCTTCAACGTCCCCGTTTAAGACAAGAATCCAGCCGTCTTTGAAGTAATATTCTTCAAGAATGCAGGTCAGCATTTCCCCGTTATGGTTAAGATCGTCCCTTGAGCCTGTACCCATGTGGAGATCGCTGATAATAAGGACTTTACCGCCGCCTGAGATGTCCAGAACCGCGTTGTCAGAAAACTCTCCGCCTTCCATGCGGCTTAAAAAAATAGCATCCGGCATTGGGCCATCAAGGACTTGAACCTCGGACCAAGAGATTATGAGTCTCCTGCTCTAACCAACTGAGCTAATG
>JGI24698J34947_10001102_pt1 | contig 13921 bp, 10 predicted proteins | sample TergutMp193P3_FD_34947 | JGI IMG/M metagenome (IMG submission 34947)
ACGGCGAACAGGCGCAGTACAGGCAGGAAATTATGCACAAAGATATACGCGAAACTTGACTGCTCGGCTTCAAACGCCGCGCCTGTCATTTTTTCAAAACTTTTTGGTATGACGACAGCTTTGCCTGTAATTTCTTCAACGAGGGCGGCGGCCTCTTTTACAGGAGCGCCGTTAACAAGGAGGTGGATTAACTTTGCCAGCTGCTGCGGCAGTATTACCTGTTCGGCGATAATTTCCTCGCAGGCAATTCTTAAGTTCAGCGGATAAAAAGAGAGAGTCTTTAATAAACTGTCAACGTCTCTCTGAGTAAGGGAAATCTCATCTATGTTTTCTTCAGCTTCCGGTAATTCTTCGGTTTTTGCTTTCTTTTTTTTGAATAATCCTTTCTTGGACGCAGGCTTGGCTATTGTATCAGATTTTTGTTTGTCAAAAATATCCTCAATTCCCGGAAGATCAAATTCATCGCCGCCAAAATCTCCCGCGCTGTAACCGCCGCTGTCAAAATCAGTCTCGCTGTGCGTTTCCAAATCGCCGCCTAACGCGATTGATTCCGACGTGAAGTCAGCGCCAAGATCGTCAAGGTTGAAAGTGCCCGCGTCTTCAACAGCAGCCGGCGGAGTTTCGTCTTTCAAAGGGGCGGCGGGCGTTAAATCAGCGCCGCTGCCTAAATCAAGGGGCGCGCTGTCAAAACCGGAAAAATCAGCGCCGGAAACAGCATCTCCGCCGGACGGAAGTTCAGACATAAGGCTGTCCAATGAAAAATCACTTTCGGCCTCTTTGCCGCCTGCCGGAGCCTCTCCTCCCAAATCCAGAGATTCGCCGCCCAAATCCAGAGACTCGCCGCCCATATCAAGAGAATCGCCGCCTATGTCAATGCCGCCGCTGTTCGGATCGGCATTGCTTACCGCTTTTTTTGTCTCCGGCGGCGGCAAATCCTGCGAAACTGCCTCATGCGGCATTTCACCGCCCATGTCAATGCCTTCGTCCGGCTCATTATCAATTCCGCTGTCAGCCGCCGCCTTGTTATCTGGCAATTCATCAAAACCCGGCATAGCGGGGCTTTCGCCTCCCATATCTATACCGGCATCTTCAGACTGAGCGTCTTCGCCTCCAATGCTGTTCAAAAAGTCCGCCATTCCCGAATCTTCTGACGAAGTTCCTTCCGCCGGAGTATCAAAATCCGGCACAGCTGACTCCATTTCGCCGGGCAGTCCCGACAAAAGTTCAGCCGGCACTGCAAAAGCATCTTCGCCCGCATCCGGCGCTTTTCCGCTTTCAGGCGACCCTAATGAGTCTGAGAGAATACTGTCAATGTCCGGCGGGCCTTCACCGCCGGGAAGCGAATTTAGCAGAGCGCTGAAATCGAAATCCGACGCGTCGGAAGACGAATCAGAGCTTCCGTAGGCGGAAGCGGAATCGGCGGACGGATCAAAAGGAGGCGCTTCAGTATCAGGGAGGGCAAAATCTTCAAAGGGCAAATTTTTGGCTTCAACATCATCTTTCTCGTTAGCGATGTTATTAAAAGAGGACTTAAACTCGCCTAGCGCGCTTAATGACGGCATATTAAGATAATTATATATCGACCGATAATTGTAAAGAATGTATGAAAACGATTGGAATATTCTGTCTTATAGTTATATCCGCCTCTTTTTTATGGGCGGATGACGCGGATGATTGGGAATCCTATGAGATTGTCAACAGGTTATTAAGCATCCACAGGCCGAGCGCGCCGGTAATTGTTGACAATCATGTAATTTTTACCGCCGATTCCGGCCTGCGGAGGATAGGGGTCTCCTTCGCGCACGAAAATTTCTCCAATGTGTACTGGTTCAGGCAGATGGTAATCCCCCAAGATCGGCTGAACAGCCAGTTTGACCCTCTTGTTACGCCCGATTCTTACATAGATTCGGGGCTTCAATTCTATGTGTACCGGATTCCTATGAATTTGAAAGAAATTGAATACAGGCTTGTCGTCAACGGCCTGTGGACAATTGACCCTCTCAATCCCCAAAGCCGCAGAGATCCGGTTTCCGGCCTGACCATGTCGGTACTGGCACTGCCGTACAGACCCGTGCCGCCTAACCCCCTCAACGGCCTGCCGGAAGGACTGAATTTCACGTTCAGGGGACCGCCGGGGGAAATTGTCACGGTTGCGGGAAACTTTAACGGGTGGGATCCTTTTATGTACGAACTGAGGGAGTACCCCGAAGGCGTTTACAGCATCACTATCCCGCTTCCGCCCGGCACATACCAGTACGTTTTTTACCACCGGGGACAGCGTTATGTAGACCCGTACAACTCAAGGCGAATCTACGCGCGGGACGGCAGCGCCGCTTCGGAAATTGTCATCCCTTAAAAATGGCAGGTCTTTATGTCCGTACTTAAAGAAGGTTATCCCTTTATTTTTCCCGCTTTTACGGCAGCAATCGCGCTCTTAATCACCGCCGCTTTCACGAAATTTCTGCCCGTGTTCATAACCTGCGCCGCCCTGGGCTCCGCGCTGGCAATCTTCGCGCTCTTCTGCGTCTTTTTTTTCAGAGACCCAAAAATTACGGTTACGCGGGGAAAGGGATTGATTCTCTCTCCATGTAACGGAACCGTGATGGAAGTGGCGGAGGAAGGAGACGAAAAAATCGTCCGCGTGTTTCTGTCTATTTTCAGCGTTCATTTACAGCGTTCGCCTGTAAGCGGAACCGTGGTTGAAACGGCTCATAAAGACGGAAAATTTTACGCGGCGTGGAACACAAGGGCGCAGGCGGAAAACGAACAGAATGTTATCACGATACAGGGCGGGGACGGCGCGTATAAGGTGCGGCAGATTGCGGGTTTTGTGGCGCGAAGATGCGTGTCATGGGTCAAACCCGGAGATGTCCTGGAAGCGGGGGATAAGCTCGGAATGATCAAATTCAGTTCCCAGGTGGATCTGCACCTGCCCAAAACATCGGCTGTCAGCGTAAAGCCCGGAGAAAAAACAAAAGCGGGCGTCACAATTATGGCGCAATATCAAGGTTAGTATTAAATGAAAAAAATAATATTCAGAAGAACAAGAGAGAGAAGGATACCGGTAAAAAGAATCAAAGTTAGAAAAGAAATAAAAGGAGAGGGCCTGAAAAAAGGCATCTATGTCATACCTTCGCTTTTTACCTGCGGCAATATGAGTTTTGGCATCCTTTCGATCTTTTCGTCGATTAACGGTAATTTTATAATGGCGGCATGGTTTTTAATCGGCGCTCTTGCCTGCGATATAGTTGACGGCAGAATAGCGAGACTGACAAAAACCACCAGCGAATTCGGAATGCAGTTGGATTCGTTAAGCGACCTTGTTTCGTTCGGAACAGCGCCCGCCATTATGATGTATATGCTGGTGCTTAACAATATGGGAAAAATCGGCGCTTCAATCGCCGTGCTTTTCGTGCTTTGCAGCGCCCTGCGTCTTGCGCGTTACAACACGCTGTCTAAAAGCGGCGAAATACACAAACACTTTGTCGGCCTGCCTACTCCGGCATCGGCGGGCGTTATCATCTCTTTTGTGCTTAGTTACGAACTTTTGGGGCCCGCCGAATACTCGCTTAACTTTAAAACAATTCCGGTTTTGATGGAAATAATCCCCGCGTTCTTCAATGCCATGCCAATAGTTATCGTGATTCTTTCTTTTCTAATGGTTTCCAATATTCCCTATTGGTCTTTTAAAAATATAAAATTAACAAGGGTCAGGACAATCGAACTGTTAGCTGTTGTAATTGTGCTGATCATACTTATTGTGGTTTATCCGCAAAACATAATTTTCATCATTTTTTCCGTTTATGCCGTCTCAGGCATACTGTTTTACCTGACGGGAATAATTTTAAAAAGAAGAAGACGCTCCATGCCGGAGACTGCGGAAGAAAACGAAATATAATCCCGAATTAGGCCGGTTTTGTCTCCTGTAATGACGCCCACCAGTGGTCGTCTTCAAAATATATCCTGTATCCGGCGGATTCATATTTGGCACATACATCAAATAAAGCGCTGTACCAGTCTCCGGCATTGTTCCCATGCTGACTGCCGCGCTCCTGAAAAAGTTCGTAGGCGCGCAGGCGAATCTCTTCATCCAATTTCACAGTTGTCGTGGTTATTATTACAGGGGCGGCTGGCGGCGCGGCTTTCGCGGGTTCGGCTTTCACTGGTTCGGGTTTTTTTGGTTCGGCCTTCGCTACAGGTTCAAGTTTTATCGGCGCGGGTTTTATTGGCTCCGCCTTCACTACAGGTTCGCGTTTTATTGGCGCGGGTTTTGCGGGCTTCGCGGGCTTTGCGGACGGACTTTTTTTGCGTTTTGACAAAAGGTAAATAAGGGCGGCAATCAGGAGCAAGAGAAGCAGAAGAAGCAGCCAGGGGAATTTAAAGCCGGATTTTTCTTTCGCGGCTTCCCTGCTGCGCTCTTTCTCGTCATAACTCAAAATAATTATCTCAGGCCCGCTGTCCTTTATCGTTTCCGGCGTTACAGTATTGCCGTCCAGAACTACTCTGACGCGCCTGTTGGGAATCCTGTCCTCTTCATTTGTGTTGCCGCCCCATAAATCTACAGCGCCATAACCTACCGGATCTGAAAACAAATTTCCCGGAACCCCGCGCCTTTGCAGTTCGCTGATTACAAAAAGTGCCCTTTCCCTTGATAAATTTAACGGATCAATGTCATTTACAGCGAATGCGGAATACCCGTAAACATATATTTGCCCGGGAGCAAGACCCCTGCCCAATAAATATTTCGCAAGATCATCAAGCTGGATCGCGGCTTGCGCTTCATTTACAAACTGGCTGCCGCTGTTGGGCAAAAACAAAAGATAATCAATTTCTTCCTGATTTTCCGGTTCGCAAAAAACAAAAAAGACAACAAAAACAAGTAAAAATGATACTACATATAGCTTTTTCATAATTACCTCTCTTTAATTATTTATTGATTATAACTTTAATGTCAACTTGCCAATTGCGAAACATAAAAATTTATTGTAATATCGCGGCTAAAGGCGGAAAAAAATGATATGTGATCCGGCAAATCCGAAAGCGTCCGGCATTGTTGACGTGTGGCAGGAAACTTTTCCCGTCCGCTTCGGCGCGATAGACAGATCGGACAGAATGACACTCAGCGCCATGTTCCAGTTCTTTCAGGAAGCGGCGATTAGCCACGCGGAAAACCTGAACGTGGGGCGCGAGGACATGGCAAGAACAGGCCAGGTATGGATTTTATCGCGCATATCGGCGCTGGCGGACAGGCGGCCAAAATACCGCGAAACTGTCACTGTCCGAAGCTGGCCGCGGGGAGGGGAAAAACTTTTCGCCATGCGCGACTTCGACATCAGGGACAAAGATGACATCCCAGCCGTTTCCGCCCGCAGCGCATGGATAATCGTGGATATTGAAAAACGGCGTCCCCTGCGTCCGCAGTTTGTGATGGACAACCTTCCCAAAAATGAGGGGCTGCAGGCCCTTCCCCCCGAAGCGGGCGGGGCCGCCGCTCTTGCGGAACGGAGCAATCTGCAAAAAGCCTCGGAAAGGCAGGCGCTCTACACCGATGTTGACTACAACGGGCACGTTAACAATGTCCGCTATGTTCAGTGGATAGAGGATACTCTCGACCCTCAGCTTCTGGAAAAAGCCGAAAAAATGCGCCTTGACATTAACTACATGAACGAAATCCTCGGCGGCGAGATAATTGAGCTTATGTCCGCCCCAATTGACGGCGAAAATTGCCCGGCTTTCGCCTTTGAGGGCAGAAAAAAAGAAAACTCCCAAACGGCATTCCGGGCGGAATTGCGGCTTTGGTCTTAAGACTGAACTATTTCCAAAACAGGTTCATGCCGATGACAAGATACGCCCTTGCGCCAATCATAAAAAATTCCTTTGCCCAGCCGGAATAGTCTTCGGAGTCATTGGGCCTGTCCCTGGAAATATAGCCGAGAAAATCAATCGTAAATATACCGCCCGCGCTAAGAAAAACAGTATCGGTTAAATTAAATTTTATTCCCATGTCGCCGCCTATGCCAAAACTCCATAGTTCATCCATGAATAAGGCTTCCCCTTTGCCCGCAACAGGTTTGGTGTAAGAAATAAAAGTCCCTAAAAAACTCACGCCGATGGCAAATTGATAATTTAATCTTTCATCCAAAGCGAGTCTAAATCCCGGACCAATAATCAATCCGGTCTGCATACTAAGGATATAATCGCCGGAATTGATTCTTGCCCCTACGCCGTTGGTAATTACATAGTTAATTACGGGAAATGACAGCAGGCCGTGTGCAAAAATTCCGAAATTGCTTCCGTGATTAAACCGATAACCGCCAAAATTTATTCCTGCCGTAGCCGTAACGGATTCTACTTCTTTATTATTCCCGTCAATATACTCCGCAATGTAATTCCCGTATTCAAAACCAAGCGAAAACCAGGATTCTGAAAGGTAGGGTTGGGAGAACAGGAGCATGGAAGAATTTACACCGACGGCTAAAATAAAAAACAACAATGCCTTTTTCATCATCATACCTCCGAAAAAAAAAGACACGGGATTATAACTCCTATAATTTTAACCCAAAATCAGGAAAAAGTCAATAAGAATCGGAAAAACCCGATATTATTCCGGTATGATTCGCTAATTTGGCTGAAATATGCTAAAATTCCCATAGATGTACACTAGGGAGATTTTGGCTCCGCGAATATCGCCAATTGAGGACGGAAATCCTCTTGTTGGGACATGGAACAGAGCTTTTGAAAAGGTAGATTTACTGGAAATACGCAAACCTTACAGGTATTCCCTGCCGCGCTGGGTAAGAAACTGCCGTATCAAGGAGTGGGAATATTTCAGCGCCCAGGATGATTATTATCTGCTGGAGGCGCTTTTTTGCAATGTAAAATTGTACCGGATAGCACAGGTTTTGCTTTATGACAAAAAAAACGAGGAAAAGTTCTTTTTCAGAAAAATTATGCCGGGAACGGGCTGGCATCTTCCTTACAGCCTCGCGAACGCTTCAGTAGACAGCCATTCTTCCCATTTTTACTTCCGTATTCACAGCTGGCTTGACGCCGATACGGTAAAGCTGGACATCAACATAGAAGCCGCCCGCCGCCGCCCCTCTCTGACAGCCCATCTGGCTTACAATTTAAGCAGTCAGGAGGTTACCCCCATAGCGGTTTCATTGGGCGTAGCCGAGAGGCGCATTATTTACGCGTACAAAACGCTCGCCCCTGTGCGCGGGGATATGGTATTTTCGGGGCGGCATATAATCCTAAAGCAGGAAACCTGCTCGGGATTTTTCTGCGACTATAAGGGATTTTACCCTTACCAGATGAATAAAACTGTATGCAGCGGAATGGGTTTTGATGAGGAAAAAGGACGTTTTGGCTTTCATATTGCCGAGAATCAAACAAGCGAGACAATAAAGAACAATGAAAACGCCCTTTGGGTAAACGGAAAGATGACTCCCCTGCCGCCTGTGCTTATAACAATGCCGGACGGCGGCGAAACGGACTGGGTAATTCAGGATGTCGAAGGCATGGTGGATTTGACCTTTACCCCGAAAGAGCAGAATAAAAGCGGAATGAATCTGATTTTTACAAGGGCGGAATTCAACGCTCCCATAGGCCATTACAACGGAATGCTGGTCAATTCAGAGGGGGAGAAAATACAGATAAAGAATCTGTTTGGAATTGGAGAAAAACTTATTTTACGGGTGTAAGTATGGCAAAAAAAGAAAATGCGATTTACGCGCCTGGTGAGCTTAGCCGTGTCCGGGAAAAACTGGGCGTTACAGACGCCGGAGAAGCCAAACGGATAGCCGAGCTTCTTGGCGGAGAAGTAGGCACAGAACGAAACCCGGAACCGGAGCAGCCGAAAGGCGGCAAAAGACCGATAAGCGGCAAGGGAAGCGGCAGAAAAATTGATATCGCTTCCGCTGATCAGGAGACAGTCAGATACTCAAGAGCGAGAGCGAGCGGGCCTTTTCCCGGAGACGATCCATCAATTACGGTAAAACTCGGTTATGGAGAGCGGATAAAAATTGATCAGTTGGCCGGACAGGTCATTTTTGAAATCAAAAACCCGCTGCAGGTATTAATATCGATCTTTTCTTTTTTCAAGGAACCCGTAGACTATGTAAACCCGCGTTTTGTAACCGTACGCATGAACGAATACTACAGTAAAATTGAAAAACTGGTAACATCGGCAAGGAATCTGTTCCCAAAAAACAACTCAAAACGCAATAACCAGCTAAAAAGAACATCGATCTTTATTTATAAAATACTGGATGTTCTCCGAAGCTGGGACATTGAAAAACTCGCAAGCAATATCGCGGAACTGCAGTCCCATCCCCGTTCGATAAAGACAACGGATTTTACAGAAGTTCTGCGCGGTATATACAAGCCCCTTTTTGTTCTTGAAGATCTAAGCATAGAAAGCATCAAATCCGCGTTTAAACTGGTATATAAAATTCTGTATATAGAAAGTCCGATGGACGCAAAAGAAAAGTATCAGGATATTATACGCATTATTGTCTCGTCGTTATCTGACATCAGGCGCAATGTTCATTACGGACTGTATCCCCTGGTGATGAAATTGATATCCGACCGTTATATAGTTTACGAACGCCTTTTTATTGAAAGGCGCAGGCGCTTTATGGCTTTTATGAATTTATCGGAAGCGGAAAAGTTAAACGCGGCGGATTTCAGGCCGCAGCAAATAGAGAGCATCGACGTAGAAACCCTTCAGAAAGAATTAAGCGAAGAGTCGTCCGGCGCAGAGGGAGCCGAATTATCCGGCGAGGAAGGCGAAAAGCTGGAAAAAAAAGAAGATGAAGATCCAAATGATCCCAAAGTTATCGAACGCAAGGCAAAAGAGGACATCGAAAAGGCCGAATTAAAAGCCGTAGAAAAAGGACGCACGGCTCTGGAAGCGCTCTTTCCAAAAGCCGGCTGGGAAAAACTTGAAGAGTATCCCGATCTGTATCCGTATTTTGCCAATCTCTACAGCTTGAGGCACGGTTATGAATTAATTTCGCCTAACGATCCACTTCAACAGGTAGCCGTTTTTCTCAATATACTTGACGATTTATTAATCGGAATGCGCAATATAAATTTCGGCGCCGTTATAGGGCCGGACGGTAAACCTGTAAGCGTAAGCACCGAACTGGGCGGCATAATCAACAATTGGCGCCAGTACATAGAAGACAGCTTTTCCAGAGATTATCTTCCGCGCTTAACTGAATATTGCCGTATGCTGGAAAATTCAAAAGACGCAAGAATAACTCCCTATGCCAAAAAACAAATGAACGAACTCCACTGGATCAAGCGGCTTTATTTCCTTCCGTATTACAAGTTTGAATCGCTTGGACCTCCGCCTTTTCCAAAACAGGACATTGTTTCCATTTACGCCGAAATAAGAAAACTGCGAAAATTTCTTACCGTGGTAGCTATGGGAATAGAAAGCGGTATGCGCTCAGGCGGAACGGCGGCTAAAGCCCCGTGCGCCGGAATCAACAATCCCTGGGAACCGTATAATTTCCAGGTGCCAAATCCAACATCAAGACGCATAGATATGAAACTGCCTCCTGACAGAAGGATCAACGCCACGCTGGTTTTCTTTTCGTTATCGGTGGTTACAATACTGGACTATATTGTAAATAACGAAAATAGCTGGGCGTACAGCAACAGGCCGGGACCGCTTTTCCGAAGCATTAGAAACGAAGGAATATCCCCTCTGTTCGGCATAGACGAAAGACTCGACGCCGACAAAATATTCAAGGACTCTCTTAAAAAGAAGTAGTGATTATTGGATTATGGCAATTGCCCACGGTCTTGCGTATGTTCCGGTTCTGGGCAGCGCCGTCTGTCTTCCGTTTAGCCAATATACCGCGTCGTCTCCGTCATATCCCGCAATATAGACATTAGAACCTGAAACGGCGATTGCCAAAGCGCCCGCCTGATCTGTTCCGGTCTTGGACAGAACTGTACGTTTTCCGTTCAGCCAATATACCGCGTCATCGCCGTCTGATCCTGCAATGTATATATTTGTGCCTGAAACGTCCATTGCTTCCGCGTAAGATTCATAATCGCTTTCTGAAGGCAGGTAATGCAGTGTTCCATTATGCCAGTATACTGCCGAGTAAATATCGTCTCCTTCATAATATTCATCATATTCTATGTCGATTCCCGCGGCAATTATATCAGCGCCGGAAAGTTTGATTGAATATGCCTCTCCTTCGTCAAAAGTATCCGGTAATACTATCCGGTTTCCGTTTAGCCAGTATACCGCGTCAACGCCGTCATATCCGGCAATATAAACATTTGAACCTGAAACAGTGACCGCGTACGCGCTTGCCGATCCGCCTGTTCTGGAAAGCGCCGTCCGCCTTCCGTTTAGCCAATATACCGCGTCATAGCCGTCTTTTCCGACAATGTAGACATTTGAACCTGAAACGGCGATTGCGTTTGCATACGCCATGCTTCCTGTTTTGGGAAGCGCCGTCCGCCTTCCGTTTAACCAATATACCGCGTCGTCGTCATCTGATCCGGCAATGTAGACATTTGAGCCTGAAACGGCAATTGCGTACGCATACGCCGAACTTCCTGTTTTGGGCAGCGTAGTTCGCCTTCCGTTTTGCCAATATACCGCGTCGTAGTTATCTGATCCGGTTATGTGATCTACTCCGGCAATGTAAACTGTCTGCGCGAAAGAAAAGCCGCAGACAAGCGCGGTCAAAAATACAACAAATAAAATTTTCTTCATCATAATATCCTTCCGTGATTTTTTGTTTTAATTCTTTATTTTTTAAAAAATTTTGTCAATAGGCTGATTTTCACACGGGCAGAGTCTGCACTTCCGTCTTAAGCGCTTTCGCCGCCTCTTCCGCTTTTTTTACTCCGGCAATGACAACAGGGCCGCGGGGTTTTCTTGAACCAAGAGAGGCAAAGGCGGCAGATATGTCCCGGGTTGAGACAGAAACAAGCCTTTCAAGTTTTCTCTGCCTGTAGCTGTCTTCCACTCCGTACAGGAAACGGTAAAAATCGACAAGGCCGTTTTCGGCGCTTGTGCGGGGATGCGTCTCTTTCGCGTAACAACCGATTATTGATTTAACCAGATAGTCCTCGTCGCAGCCGCCGCGAGAGCCTTTTTTCAGTATCGCGGAAATGACATCTAACGAACGCAGTGGATTGGGATCGCGGTATGTGGCGAAGGACACGCTGTTTTCAAGGCTGTCGCTGTTGACGAACGCGCCGTAAGCGCCGCCCTTCATGCGGATATCTTCCCACAGTGCCCCTGTTGAAAGCTGGTGCGCCAAAACCGTTTCCGCAAGCTGTTCTTTTGTGTCAAAGGGAGCGGAGTTCATGGAAAGAGCCGCAAAACCTACCTGTAGGGAAGGAGAGGCAAAAACTTCGGCAGTTTGTAAATTTGAGTTTTCGGCGCGGCGGGGAGGCGGAACAGGCGGGCCGAAACGGCTGAACCTCCGCGCTGTCTGCAAACAGGCGTTATCAAGAGAGCCGCCTGTAAGATTGACGATCAGTCCCGAGCTGATGATTTTTTCGCGCAGAGATTCCAGTTTTGCCGCAATCGGCGCGGTTTCCATTTCGGCAAGGCGGTGGACAAAAAAGAGCTGTGAAAGCCCGCTCCAGTATTCCTCGACATTTTTTGAATAGGAATTGCGCCTGCCCGCCCTGTTAGACGCAAAAATATGCCCCATAGGCGCGAGGCTGGAATCAATTTCGCTTTTCATTTCAAGAACAAGATCGTTTATCCGCCTGAGATCGGAAAAATCAGCTTCGCATATCAGGCGCAGAATTAAATCGAGGGAGGAGGCGAGTTTTTCATCAAGGCACTTTAGGCGGAATATGATCCAGTCGCGGCCTGCCAAATCAAAATTACCGGACGCTGTTTGAAGAATTTTTCCCGTGCCGTGAGCGGCGGACCCTGTGTGCAGGATTGCGATAAATCCTCCGGCGGTACGCGCCAGCAAACTTGACACTTCGGCGTAATCCATTCCCGGAAGACCCGAGGAAACAATTACCCTTGTAAAAAACGGCAGCCAGAAAAAATCATCGGCGGACAGTACATCTGCGGACAGTATGTCTGCGGACAGTATGTCCGCAGGGAAGGCAAGATCGGTATATGTTATGCCGTTTGTGTAAAGCTCATGACAGAGAGCGGGCACTCCGTTTAAATCCTCATGGCGGCGGTGAATACTGTCTTTGTCAACGGAGAGGTCTTTGCGGGAAAGATGGGGAATTGACGCAAGCGCCTGCGGACTGTCGGCTTCGCTTTGAATTTTTTCAAGCATTTTTGATTTTTCCAAAACGCTCCGCCGCTCCGCTTTGCTCATATTTTTTTCCATGTCCGCAAGATCGCGGGCGAGGCGTTCTTCCTGTTCGGCAAGAAAATCTTCCTTTGCCTCCAGTATGACAAGCGCGCGGTGCGGATTATCAAGAAAATATTTTTGAATGAGCGATTCAAAGTATCTTTTGTCCGCCGCGAGGTTTTCCTTTATTTTTTTTATCGAAGGTTCGATAAGAAGGCCTTCCCATGGTTTGCATCCGTGAAGCCACGACCGTAATGAACGGCGCATCCATATAAGGGAAAAAGGTCCGCCGGAACGCCGGATTTCCCGCTGAGAGAATTCCATTGCTAAAATCGCCGCCTCAATTTCTTCAGGCGGAATGCCTTCGCTGACAAGCCTGCGCAATTCGCCCATTATCAGCTCTTCAATTTTTACGCTCATTTGTTCCGCGTCGCCGTCCACGCCTTTTAGCCCGGCGACAAACAGAGTTTCCCTGATTTCCGCTTCAAGGCCGGAGACAGGCGTAATATCCTCTCCAAGACCGGACTCAACGAGGAGCCTCGCAAGCGGAGAGCCGTCGTGTCCTAAAAGAATTTCTGTTAATGCCGCCAGCGCGATATTTTCATCAATGTCGTTAACGTCGCTGCAGAGCCACGAAAGAAAAACTGTCGCCTTGCTCTCGCTCCCCGCCGGGCAGGGGATACGGTATTTTTTCGGCTCCTTCCAGCGTTCGGTTTTATTTACAGGCCCGCACGCTTTTCCGCCGGAAATCCCGCTAAAAAACTGTTCGTCTAAAAAAGAAAGCTGCTTTTCCGTGGGAATGTTTCCCGCCAGAAAGATCCGGCAATTTGCGGGAGAATAGCGGCTGCGGTGAAATTCTTTCAGTTCTTCCCACGACAATTGCGGTATATCATTCGGATCGCCGCCTGATTCAAAATCGTACGGAGTGCCGGGCATTACCGCCTTGACAGACCAAAGGCCGGCGTAAGTATCCAGTGACGAATACGCGCCCTTCATTTCATTGTAAACCACTCCGGTAATGGAGAGTTTCCCTTCTTTGGTATACTCCAGCCTGTGCCCTTCCTGCATAAATGTCCACTCAGGAAGAAGCGGCCTGAAAACCGCGTTTCCGTACACCGACATCAGGTTGAAATAGTCGCGCTCGTTAGTTGAACTTGCGGGATATATCGTCTTGTCGGGAAAGGTTACCGCGTTCAGAAAAGTTTGAAGACTGCCCTGCGCAAGAACGATGAACGCGTCTTTTAGCGGATAACGCTCGGAGCCGCAAAGGACTGAGTGTTCAAGAATATGCGGCGCGCCTGTGTTGTCCTGCGGAAAAGTGGCAAAGGAAAAGGAAAAAAGATTCTCGCTGTCATCGTTAAGCGCGTGAAAAACTTCCGCGCCGCTTTTTTCATGTTTTGCCCAAATACCCTCGGCTTTAAGCTCTTCCAGATCAACTACGTCCAGAATGACAAACCCGCTGTCAAGTTTCTGTCCTTTTTTCAGAACAGTTTTTTCAATATTTGATTCTTCGCCCGCCGTTCCGTTATGCGCAACACCGCTCATATAAAAACATCCTTGTCGCTGTAAAGAATAATATCTCCGTTTTCACGGGCAAGCCTGAACCACGC
>JGI24698J34947_10001103_pt1 | contig 13917 bp, 17 predicted proteins | sample TergutMp193P3_FD_34947 | JGI IMG/M metagenome (IMG submission 34947)
GGATATTCGCCGGTAAAGCAGCCCAGGCAATAACCGCCTGGCTCCTCTTCCGTTATCACCAGGGATTTTAAAAGGCCTTCTACGGAGATAAAGGCGAGGCTATCCGTACCCAGATATTTACAGAGTTTTTCCGGATCAGCGCCGTTGCTGATAAGGTCCTTGCGGTGAGGTGTGTCAATGCCGAAGAAACATGGATATCGGACAGGCGGGGAACATATCCGCATATGAACTTCCCTTGAGCCGGCTGCGCGCAGGATGGTGGCGAGCCGTTTGCTCGTGGTTCCCCGTACTATGGAATCGTCGATAATGACAACGCTTTTGCCCCGCACTTCGCTNGCGATTACATTGTGTTTTACAAGGACATACTCTTCGCGNTGCCTCTGGCTTGGGGCGATGAAAGTCCGCCCCACATACTTGCTTTTAACGATGCCCAGCCCGAAGGCAGTATTTGTGGCCCGGCCGTAGCCGATGGCGGCGGGTATGCCTGAATCGGGCACGCCGATAACCAGGTCGGCGCCCTCCACCCTGGACTCCTCCCCCAGAATCATCCCGGCGCGGATGCGGGCGTCGTAAACACTCACTTTGTCAATCACGCTGTCGGGTCTCGCAAAGTAGATGTACTCAAAAGAGCACACCGCCCGGCGGATTTTCTCGCGTAACGTATGGGTTATAACTCGTCCTTTCATGATGATGACTATTTCACCGGGTTCTATGTCCCTGACGAACTTTCCGCCCACGGCATCGATGGCGCATGATTCGCTGGCGAGTATCCAGCCGCCTTTAAGCCGCCCAAGGCAAAGCGGGCGAATGCCATTGGGGTCTCTCGCGCCCACGAGGCCTTCATCGGTGAGCACCACAAGGGCGTACGATCCGCTGAGTAACTGAATGGTGTCAATTATCGCCCTGTCAAGGCCCTTTTTTTTGTAATTCCTGACGATCAACTGGGTGATAACCTCGCTGTCGCTTGAAGACGCGAAACCCACTCCCCCTTCTTGAAGCATATCGCGAATCGCTTCAGTGTTGGAGAGGGTACCGTTATGGGCTACGGCGATGTAGTGGGTTTCGTCGGTTAGGTCAGATTTGCATTGGCTGGAAAAAGGCTGGGCGTTCTGTAGGACGCTGGCGCCTGAAGTGGAATACCGCACATGCCCTACCGCGGCGGGCCCCCTGAGCTGTTCCATGATTTCCGGCTTGAACACCTCGCTGACGAGTCCCATATTCTTGTAGTTTTCTATTACCTTGTTTTTTACGGCGGCTATGCCTGCGCTTTCCTGCCCCCGGTGCTGGAGGGAAAGAAGCCCGTAATAAACGAAGGGTGCCGCGTCCCTTTCGCCGTCGTCAAGGTAAACCCCGAAGACGCCGCACTCTTCACGAAGCTTGTCTGAGCTAAAGCTCAGACAAGCTTCGTGTTGAAGTTTATCTACGCTGTCGCTCAGATAAACTTCACAACTATTTTCTTCATTCAGCGCGGCTATTGCTTTCACAGTTCCACTCCCCGGTTTTCTTTTTCAAAGTCAGCTTTCATTTTGGAACGTACCAGGACGAGTTTTTCTTTTAATGCGGGATATTTTATGGCGAGAATTTGGCAGGCGAGGTGCGCCGCGTTCGCCCCGTTGTCAATGCCCACGGTTGCCACGGGAATGGGCCTGGGCATCTGCACGATTGAGAGAAGCGCGTCCAGCCCCCCGAGGCCGCCAGAGCTGACGGGGAGGCCGATGACCGGAATGAGGGTCTGGCTGGCGATTACCCCCGGCAGATGCGCTGCAAGCCCTGCCCCGGCGATGATGACCTCAACCCCGTCCGCCTCAAGCCGCCGCAGGGTCTCCGTGAGCAATTCCGGCACGCGGTGCGCCGAAAGCACATGGCTGCTGAACTCCACCCCCATCTCACGCAAAACATCCGCGGCCTTCTTCATGACGGGCTTGTCCGACTGGGAACCAAAAATTATGGCGACCTTCATAAAGGGATAATATCATACACACGCGAGCCGTGTAAGCCCCGCCAAAAAATGCGCCCGAACCGGTGAGGGCGTTTATGAGTTAATGTAACATGGCGAGGGGCCAGATAGATCTATCACATTTGAATAAATAATTTAGGCCCCCCGCGGTCAGCTAAATAACATGCTTCCCGCGTGGCTAACTCGCCCTAGCCGCGACAAAGATATGTCAGACGACAAAGCAGGCAAAGGGTAAGTCAGTGCTTACTCGGCTCGCGTGTGTATGCTATTATCGAAGAGGGGGAAGAGGGCTCTTCTCTCTCGCGTCGGCTGCTTTAACGACGGTCATTGTCAGGTTCCCCTATCCGGATAAGCGTGGCGTTATCTTCTGGTATATGTACCATAAAACCATACAGCCGGACTTATAGTGCCGGTAGTTGATCCGCCTCCATCAAGCCTTAAGGTATTACCATTTAATGTATACGTTGTACGATAAGTAGCGTCATTCGAAGCTGTGAACCTGATATTGAAATCATCAAAAGTAAAAGTCCCCGTTATCGTCCTATTAGGATGCGAAAAAGTAAAATTATTTCCAGAAAAAGTATACCTGAGCACTGTAGTGTCGGTGTACCATCTCCCTTCGAATTTTGTTGTATTGCCCATGTCGCAGCTCACAAATGCCAACCCAAATACCAGCAATAAAACCAGCATTGCCAAAATAAATCCAGACTTTTTCACAAAAACTCCTCCTTGTGGCTATAACCATTGGCTTTAGTATATATCCACTAAATACAAATAGTCAATTATCACTATAGGGTACACACAGGAAAATTCGCCGAAGTATAGTGTGAGAAACAATAGAAAAACTGTGCCTGTACCTCCAATGCCAACCAGGGGATATTTACGAGGTGATGTTGGAAAAGTAGGGGTTTTGGAGATATATAACATGAAAAAGTTCTTTACCTTAATATCATCGACCCGAAAAAACTAGTCCCTGTACTATAATTTTTAAGAAGCGCGTGTTTCGGAAACCACATAAAACCGTAGGATAATTCGCGGCGTTCCCCCACGCCAGATGCAGCGTGGGGGAGGTCAGAGTAAGCGAAACTTAACTTACATTCCAAACTTTTAGTTTCTCATATCGGCATTCAAGAAAATGAGAATCATTGGTAACTACTTCCGCATCATATACGATTGCTGTCGCTCCGATAATAGCATCAGGCAGCTTGAGTTTTGTTGATCGACTTAGAGCTATAGTTTCGTCTTCTATTTGTTGACTAAGCGGAATAGTTGGAATGAGCTGTAGAAATTCATTGATTGCGTTTTCTTCATCAGATGTAATATCAGGATATTTCAGCAGTTCCAGTTTTACAATGGAACTGGTAAAGCATTCATGCTGTAATAACAATGAAGGCAAATCAAAAATGTCGCTGGTTTTTCTCAAAAAACCGAGTATAACATTTGTATCAAGAAGGAGCTTCAATCTAATCGTCCCATTCTTCCCGGACTTTGCGCTGATATACGACGGCATCCATACCGCCGAAGGCGTTTTCCCCCAGGCAACCTTGCAATGCGTAAAGTTTGGCTTTTAGTTCTTCCGGATGGGCGCGGTTTGCAGCCCATATTGCCTCCGCGGATTCAAGGTCCTTATTTACAGTAGCCGGAGTAAAAGTTATTATGACCTTCCCAACAGGCACTTCCGGGGGCACATCAACAAGAAGGTGACGATTGGAAGGTATTTCAACTGTCTGTTCTATTCTCATACGGTGAGTATATTATAAGCCAAAGTAAATAACAAGTTTATATACTCACAAGAGGGAGTCACCCACCGCGTTCCCCCCGCGCCGGACGCAGCGTGGGGGAAAATGGCATCACCTTTTTACTGGCGGGTGAAAACGTTGCCCATCAATGTTATGGTATTGCCGGAAATAGTGCCGGTAACAGGCGCGAATTGTTCATCAATCTCAGCATCAGTCAAGCCCATTCCTTTTAAAATTGGAGTACATTGACTTTTGTTTTTCCATCCCACGGTAGTGTTAAACTGAGACGCCATTTCTTGATTAAAATAGAAATCGGTGGGCGTTAACGTAATAGTACCCTCACTGGCTGTATATGTACCCCTCTGTCCGTCATTACCGCTCTCTTTCGCAGTCCAATTACCGTTGTTGAGAACCAATGATACGTTACCCGCTGAATATGTGCCGTTGAGGGGGTCGTCTTCAACTTCGCTCTTGCAGCCCACAAACGCCAATCCCAATACCAGCACCACAGCTAGCATTGCCAAAACAAAACTAAACCTTTTCATTGAAACTCCCTGGAAGATTGAATATCCGCCCTCAAGGGCAGTATAAAAAAGCAGGTATTCCCCCCATGCGGAGGAATAAGGTAGACATGTCAGAATTATTGGCTCCACCGCTTGAAAAAGAGAAAACCGATTCTATTACCAGGCAGCAAGTGGATTTATTGCGTCGTTTAATGAAAGAAGATGTAGACAAGCGCCTTGATCAATTTCTTGGCATTGACCAAAGCTAAAATATCAAGAAAAAAGATGACATTCATCATAAAAACTCAGGCAAAAACACGTTTCCGCGCAGTTATAGGATATGAAAAAGCTAAAAAAACGGACATCTTTTAAAGAAGATGCAGGTAAAATACTGCTTGACTTGGGTAAACTGATCTTTGGCAGTGTTTTTATAGGTGGTATCTTGCGTGGTAATATACCGCATGATATATTGATTATTGGCGGGATTGTGGCAGCTATGGTATTAATAATTGCCGGTTTTTTTCTCGGAATAAAAGAGAAAAAGAACGGGGATAGCGACACACTGCCGAAACAGGAGTAAGACATGAACATTGATCTTTTTCCATTGGTCGCAATATTCATATTTGGCATGGTGCTTACGGCTGTGGCCCTTATAAGGGACTGGTGGGAACGCCACTAAACTCGCGCAGTTTGCGACGCCGCTCCCCTTTTTCCCTACTCCCTTACTCCCCTATTCCCTTATTACTCCCTTGCCCTCCTGTAACAATTACGGTATTCTTTTTGTTATTCGTATTTAGAAGGATAAACCTCAGAGAGGAGGCAACGTGATAGAAGTCAACAACCTGGTAAGGCGCTACGGGAAACACATAGCGGTAGATCACGCGAGTTTCAAGATTGAAAAAGGCGAAATTGTAGGGTTCCTGGGTCCTAACGGCGCGGGAAAATCGACGACCATGAATATCCTCACCGGGTATCTTTCGGCAACCGAGGGGACGGTCAGGATTGACGGGGAGGATATCTTGGAAAATCCCACGGGAATCAAGAGGAAAATCGGCTATTTACCCGAGAATCCCCCCCTCTATCAGGATATGACGGTTACGGAGTTTCTTTCTTTCGCGGCGGAGATAAAGGGCATTCCGGCGCCGCAGCGAAAGGACAAGATGAACTCGATCATGGAGACCGTGGGAGTCGAGGATGTCCGTAAAAGGCTGATTAAGAACCTTTCAAAGGGGTACAAGCAGCGGGTGGGGCTTGCCAACGCGATGATTGCCGACCCGCAGGCGCTGATTCTCGACGAGCCCACGGCGGGCCTTGACCCCAAGCAGATACTTGAGATCCGCGACCTCATCATCGAGATGGGGAAGGATCGCACGATTATCCTCAGCTCCCACATCCTGCCCGAGGTGAGCGCAGTCTGCAAGAGGGTGCTTATCATCAACGAGGGCAAGATTGTGGCAGATGACTCCCCGGAAAACCTCGGCAAGCGCATCCTCGGGGGGACGCATATCCACCTGCGGCTGGGCGCAACGAAGCAAGCCGTCAGTGACGCGCTGGGGAGGATTCCTTCCGTGAAGAGGCTGGACTTCAAGGAGTCCCAGGAGAGCGGCTCGGTTGATGCCGTCGCGGAAGCGGCGAAGGACACGGACATACGCCAGGACATCTTCCAGGCGCTTGCCGCCGCGAATATCCCGATCCTCATGATGCGCTCCGTTGATTTAAGCCTTGAGGACATCTTCCTCAACCTTACCACCACAGAAGAGGAGGGAAAATAATGTTCGCAATTTTCAAACGGGAACTGAAGGCGTATTTTCTCACTCCCATCGGCTATCTTTATGTGGGGCTCTTCTTGCTCCTGGCGGGGGTTTTTTACTTTTTCGATAATCTGTTGAGCGGGCGTTCGCAGTTCTCCGGTTTTCTGGGCAGCATATTGATGATCTACATTTTTGCCATACCGCTCTTGACCATGCGCCTCTTCGCCGAGGAGAAGCGGCAGAAAACCGATCAGCTCCTCCTCACGAGCCCCGTGTCCATTACCAGCATAGTGTGCGGGAAGTACCTCGCGGCCCTCGCTGTTTACTGCGGGACGCTGCTTTTTACGGTGGCTTATGCGGTGGTTATCGCTATATACGGGGATCTTGAAGCGCTGGAGACCTTTGGCAGCTATATTGGCTTTATCTTCCTCGGCGCTTCTTATATTGCCGTGGGGCTCTTTCTTTCGGCGGTCACGGAGAACCAGCTCACTGCCGCATTGGTAAGCTTTTTCACCCTCTTTTTTATCTGGCTGATCGATCCAATCAACCAGATGCTTCCCTCTGACACGAGGACAGGCATCATCTCCGCGATTGTCCTGCTCGCCGCAGTGCTCCTCTTCATTTTCCTCAACACGAGGAACTGGATCATCGTCCTGGGTGCGGCGATCCTTGGCGGGCTTGCAATCGGCGGTTTTTACCTTTTCAGGCGGGATATCTATTTTAGCTTCATCAGCAAATTCCTTGGGTGGTTTTCCCTTAACCGCCGCTACAACTCCTTTACGATGGGGCTTTTGAAGTTTGACTCCCTTTTGTATTACGCTTCTTTCTCGGGGCTCTTCCTTTTCTTTACGATAAGGCTGATCGAAAAACGGCGGTGGAATTAGGAGGACATGATGAAAGCAATTGACAGTATACGCGAGTCCTTTAAAACCCGGCAGGTAAAATACGGCGGTTACGCGGCGTTGATAACGCTGGGGGTGATTGTCGGCCTTATCTTTTTGAACCTGATGGCGGAGCAGCTTTCCCCGCAGGTGGACTTGACTTATGCCGGGCTCTTCTCGCTTTCGGGGGAGACGATTCAGGTGCTGGAAAACGTCAATACCCCGGTTAAATTCTACGGGCTTTGGCGGCCTGGGGAAGAGGACACCAATGTGACAGACGTGCTAAACCTCTACCTTAACAGGAACCGCAATATAACGATGGAGCTGGTAGACCCCGACAGGAATCCGGGTTTTGTAATGAGGTACGACAGGGAAAGACGCGGTATTGTCCGCGGAAGCCTCATCGTTGAAGGGGAGAAGGGCTACAGGGTCATTTCCCCAACGGATATGTACGATTTTTCCCAGAACCAGCAAGGCGGCTCTTATGTTACCGGGCTCTCGGTTGAACGCAGGGTCACGAGCGCGCTGCTTTTTGCCGGTACGGGCGAAACCCCGGTGGTATACGAGCTCGCGGGGCATTCGGAAATTCCCCTTGCGGCCCTGGGCTTGCAGGATATTATAGAACGTGAGAACTATTCCCTTGGTTCGGTGAACCTCCTTCTGTCCGATATTCCGCCGGACGCCTCGGTGATTATTTTTCACAGCCCCACAAGGGATATAACCCCGGAAGAAGCGGAAAAACTCCTTGCTTACCTTGATAAGGGCGGACGCCTTATGGTTATGACGGACTACAGTATCCGTGAGCTGGCCAACCTGAATTTGGTTTTGGCAAGTTATGGCATTGAGTTTAACTACGGAATCGTTATTGAGACCGATCCCTATTACGTTGCCATTGACCAAAGGACGGAATGGCCCGATTTGTCGGATCACGAAATCACAAGGCCGCTGATGGACAAGAGCCGAACCCCGGTGGTCCTGCTTGAGGTGATGTCGCTCTCGGAACTGGAAACAAAGCGGCGCTCGATTGAAATCACGCCGTTGATGACGACATCCAGCAGCGCTTTCCTTCGTACCGATCTGTATGAAAGCTCCCCGACCAGGGTTGACTCGGATATCCCCGGCCCGCATATGATTGGGGCGGCTATCACGGATCCTTCCTGGATACAGGGCGATGAGCCGCAGGCGCGTATAGTCCTTATCGGCGGCGGAACCCTTCTTTCCCTCGCCGTCCAGGGCTTCGACGCTAACCTGGACCTCTTTATGAACAGCCTGACCTGGCTTCAGGATCGTCCCGAGAACATCACGGTGCGGTCAAAGAGCCTCTACCTTCTGCCCCTCAGGATGAACCTCGCGCAGGTTATCATATACGGGGTGCTGTTCATTTTTGTGTTCCCCATGGCTTTCTTTATTGCCGGTTTTGTGACCTGGTTGAGACGACGGCATCTGTAGGGGTGTAGAGGGGTTTGGGATATGTCGAAGAAAAACACAACATTATTTGCGGTCCTGGGCGCGGTGCTGCTGCTTGGGGGAGGGTACTACTGGAGCCTGAACCGGACAAAGGCCAATGTGCCTGTGTATCAGCCGTATACGCCTCCCGTGACGCTTGGCAACCTTCTTGCCTCGGATATTGTTAAAATTGAAGTCCCCGGAATTACGCTTGAAAAAAATGACGAGTTCTGGGAAGTCGCCTACTTTGAAGAGGGAATCCCGCCCGCCGGAATCGCGCTGGATCAGCAAAGGGTTATTTCCATGACCTATTCCCTCGCGAATGTCTGGACCGAGCAGGTCGTGGAGGAGGAGCCTGAGGATATTTCGGTTTACGGGCTGGATGAACCTTCCTCGCGGCTTGTCGTTACCGATTTATCGGGACAGAAGGTAGAATATATTCTGGGGAACCTGACCCCTTCCAGGCTGAGTTACTATGTCATGCAGGAGGGCGATCCGGCGGTATACACTGTCGCCTCATACGTGGGTGGCTATTTGCAACTGGACCTGGACTATTTACGGCAGAGGTACATTATCCCGTATATTGTGCCTGAGGAGCTAGAAGTCTTTGCAATTGAATCCCCCGCACACCGGATCGAAGTCCGCATACGACCTGAAACGTTGCCGATTCATTTGGCTTCGCTGTATTCTTCATACATTCTTACCGCCCCCTATCAACTCGCCCGCGGCATAAACAGTGACGGCCTGTCTACCCTGCTGACGGCCCTGACCTATCTTTCGGTTGTGGACTTTATTGACGACAACCCTTCGTCCCTGCAACCCTACGGGCTTGATAACCCCGTCAGGGTCTACTTTCAGGGTGAAACCGAGTCCCTGGATCTGCTGATCGGGGGCGGAATCAACGGGATGCGTTACGCGAAATTCCCCCACGCTCCCGGGGTGTTTACGGTCTACGGCGCAGAGGACCTCGTTAATGCCGTCCCCTTCTCCCTGTACGACAAGTTCGCCCTGCTCGTCAATATCCAGTCGGTAGATCGCATAACGATAAGCGGCGGGGAAAGGAATTTTAATGTTGAGATAAATGACAGGGAGGAGGTGCCGGTTTTTTCCCTGAACGGGAGACGGGTTGAGGAGAGTTCTTTCAGAAAATATTACCAGGCGGTTATCGGGCTCCTTACGGACGCCGAATACCGTCCCGATCCGAATTTCCCGTTGGACCTTAACAGCGATGAGAACATAACCATCGAGTACCAACTGTTTACCCCGCCGGGGGAACGGGTTTCCATCACCCTTATCCCGTATAACCGGGATTTCTACGTCCTTCGCCAGGAGGGGGCAATGGAGTTCCTGATTTCGCGCAACCAGGTTCGCCGCATTTACGAGACCGCAGACTCACTTGTCTATCTGGAGTAAATAGGCAATACTGGAAACATGGATTCGGGACAGATTGTTTATATTCTGGGCCGGCTTGTTTTGGGCGCTGCGGCGTCGTTTTTGGCTATTATGCTCTGGTCAAGAATCAGGGATGCGGCCTGGATACTTGTAATAATTGGCACAATCGTCGCCTATGTGGATACGGTTTATTCCATATTGGCCCTTTTGGGTATTGCCAGCGAACGTCTCATGTTAGGTTCAACGCCTTTGTTGTCAATTATTTTCCCCTGCCTCTCAACGTTGTTCTTTATCGCGGCATTTGCGGTGATGGTTGCCCGCAAGTATCGCCGCCACTAGAGGAGTACACATGAAGGCCCTGATTTTGGGTTTTGCGGTTCTCGCCGTAGCGGTTCTCGCCGTCTTGCCCTTCGGCCTGGGCTGGTGGCAGGATGTCCTCGCCTTTCTCCGGGGCAGCCTGCCCGTAATCGCGGTTTTTATCGGTCTGATACTCATCTTTGTGGGGATAGCGGATATTAAGGACAGGGCGGAGGAGAAGAGGGAAGAGGNGAAGGGGGAGTAGGGATACATTTGCAAATTTTCTCGCGGAGGCGCAAAGAACGCGGAGGGCGCAGAGGAAGAAGAGAGTTACCCACGATAGTGAACGATTATTTTATCAATTGAGAAAGGTTCCTTTTTTTATAGATGATACGATGTATTTCTATTATCTCTCCAAGAACAACGTAAAAAACCAGATAATTCTTTACTGTTAAGACTCGGTACTCCGTCGCTATTGGTCTAATAGGACGATACAATCGATGGGCAAGAGGAAAATCTCTTAAGTTATGAATGGCTTTTTCAAGTTCATCCAGCAGATTTGAGGCGGCTTTGGGTGCTTCCAAAGTTAATGTTATATATTCCACTATGGTATTGAGTTCTTGCTGAAAAGAGGGGAGATACTTTATCTCAGACATTTTCTAAAGACTCTTTATACTTGGCAACCTTTTCGCGAAGGGGAGCAAAAACCTCATCATGTGAGAGGCGCTTTGGATTTGAACGGGCTTCGGCTTGGGCTTCCAGGAGTTTCTGGTAAATTTCGTTTTCAAAATTCATTTCTTCCCAGGCTTCCATGCTCATGACTACTATGTCGCCATAACCGTCATTAGTTAAAAAAATAGGTTCGTCAGTTTCATGTACGGCTTTGGTAATCTCGGATAAACTCGTTTCCAGGTCTGATATGGGGCGTATAATGGGCATTTTGTTACCTCCTTTTCATTTTAAGACTTTCCTCTTTGGTTGTGAATCAAGATTGTATCATAAATTGGGGCGATAATGTATATCCCTGCCAAAACGGGGTGGTTAGTGGCAAAATTTCCTCCATGTTTTTCTTCTCTATCTCCGCGCATTATTCCTTATAAACGGCTCTTCAATTTCTTCTGAGATTAGCAGAGAATATTTCCTGGGTTTTCTATAAGCGTTTCCCCAGGCTTCTTTTTTCCTGTATTCCCGTAATTTTTCAATGTCAAATTCAGCCATATATATACCTTCCGCTTCGCCTGCCTCGATGATGAGCATATCCCTGGATTCAATATTATTAGGGCTGATTTCCTCGTACGCAATGCCGTCATAAGCCAATGAATGACCGTTGCAGTCTTGTTTTCCGTACGGGTAATTCGCCATCGCAATGCCAATCATATTTTCAAAGACCCTTGTTCGGAGTTGGGCTTTCCGGTTTATCTCAATGGGGCAGGCATTGGGAACCAAAACAATTTCAGCGCCTTTTAACATAAGTATACGTGCACTTTCAGGAAATTCCCTGTCATAGCAGATCATTGCGCCTAATTTTATCGCCCCGTTTTTTGTGTTTAATTCCGTGACATAAAAATCATCGCCGGGAGTTAGATACTTTTCAACGTCAAAATCACAGGTATGTACCTTTGCGTAAGTCAGCACGCAATTCCCCATGTAATCAATTATTGATACCGTATTCCTCGGTAAACCGTCCCATTTTTCCAGATAGGTAATCCCAATTGCCATTTCCAGTCTTTTGGCGAGGTTTTCAAATTCTTTGAAGAAGGCACTGTTTGAATCTATCGCGTCTTTCGAAAATTCTTTTACATCCATTTCGCCTTGTGGAAAATTATATCCGATGTTCCACATTTCAGGGAAAAGGGCGAGGTCAGCGTCCATTTCTTTGGCCTGTTTGCAGTACTTTAAACCCTTGTCCAGGTTTTCACTGGGTTCGTGTGAGGGAATCAACTGGAGCAGGGCTACTTTGAATTTGTTCAAATGTCCTCCTTATTCACTACTCCCTCTCCTTGGGCAAAAGCAGCCTTCCCATAAAAGCGCAAATACTCTGCTGGGTCATAATGCCCAACAAGGTAGGCAGGGCAACGGCTTCGGGGAAAAAGCTTACCGCAATTGTAGTGACGGCGCTGATGTTTCGCAAGCCGCCTGAAAAAAACATGGTGATGCCTTTTTCCGGTTTGCTTCTGACGACAATGGATGAAAGTTTTGAAAGTAAAAAGCTGCCGATTGTAAGCAGAATACACACTCCAAAAAGCATCCAGATTTTTAAATCGTCGAAGTGAATCCTTGACGCGACCGGCGAGGTGTTTGCGGCAATGACCAGTACAATTATCGGTTTTGAAAGGGGATCGAGAAAGGGACAAACCAGGGAGGGAATTTTGCCCCGGCTGGTCTCGTTAAGCGTAACGCCGACAATCGTAGGGATTACCACCATGAGGATCAGGGAGACGGCGATGCCGCTCATGTCCATCGTTACCTTCGTACCCAGCAAAACCGAGACGGTTCCCGGTATCACCAGCGGCGAAAGCAGGGTATCAAGCAGGATCAGGGTCAGGCAGAGGGCCTTGTCGCCGCCGAATATACCGGTCCAGAGGAAGCCCGTGACAGCCGTGGGGCCCGAATAAATGAGGACATAGCCGGCGATTGTGTCCGGGTCGCCGCCGAAAAAAAGCGAGGCGGAAAGCAGGGCGATGAGGGGCATCGCGACATGGGCGGAGACAAAAAAACCCAGTATTGGGAGGGGGGAACGGATGGTTCCGCCAAATTCGACCACCCGCAGTCTCAACGCGCCGGCAAGGGTGAAAAAGCCAAAGAGCCAGGGAACGAAGGGGCGAAGGTGTATGAAAACGCCCGGCAGAAAAAAGCCCAGCAGTATGCCGAAGGGCGTCAATACAGGCATCAACTGGTTCAGTGTTTTGTTGAGATCTGATAGCCTACTTACATTCAGGGGCATATTGATGTCAGATTAAAGATCATCCGCCATTCTTGCAATAGGTATTGTGATATTTTTCATTATACATCTGTTATTTATAGATGACATTTTTTATTGTTAATGATAGAATCATTTTAGTTAGGGTTGTGTGCGTATTCTCGCAAAAAAGGAGAGAACCCAATGGCACGAAAGATCAAACTTTTCTTGCGGTTTATACCGGCGATACTTGCATTTACGCTGATATTTTGCCAAGCTCTGCCCAGGGGTACTATGGCAGGCTCGTTCACTATCGAAACCGAATTTTACGATATCTATGGCAAATCTACAGGCGGCGGTCCCAATCCGGTCCTTGGCGGAGGTTTCGCGATTGGTGCGAGCTATATGCCCGGCCCCGACGGCAGCGTGGCTTTCACCGTAGACCCGGTCTCCGGCTATGATCTGGAAGCCGTGACCCTTGACGACGGCGAAATCCTTAAATATTTAAACGTTGTGAGCGATGGCGTAAACTTTACCATTGAGGATAACAAAAAAAGCTATCGCGTCGTTCTGCATTACGCACAGAAATATACCGACGGCGACAATGTTCCCGGGTTAAAGGATGTATTTAAACCCTGGTTCAATATCGGTACTGTAGAGTCTACCAATTATATGTCCAATGCGGCGTATAGTAGCTACATTCTTAAACACTACAATATATTTACGCCCGAAAATGATATGAAGCCTCAGTATTTGCTGCCGTCTTCGGCACCTGCGGCAGGCGCCCTTGTAAACGGCTTTCCGGAACTCACTTTCACTGGTACAGACGCGTATATGACCTATGCCAAAAACAACAATTTAAGAGTACGCGGGCATACGCTTATATGGCACAGCCAGGGACAGCCGGCATGGTTTTTCAGGGAGAATTACGCCAGCAGCGGCAATATGTTGAGCGCCAGCGTTCCCGCACAAAAAGAGGAAATGCTGAAACGGCTGGAATGGTACATAGACCGTGTTATCACCTACTATGAAGAGAAGTATCCGGGCGTAAT
>JGI24698J34947_10001104_pt1 | contig 13903 bp, 8 predicted proteins | sample TergutMp193P3_FD_34947 | JGI IMG/M metagenome (IMG submission 34947)
CCACCTTCTCTGGTTCCACTCAAAGCCAATCAAGATGCTTCACACCGGTCAAGCCAAAAGCGCGTCCGACCGGGCGTGTCTTTCCCGGTACCCAGGCGATATCTTACGCTGTCGCCTGGGGGATCGGGTTTTAAAACTGCCACCCAATTTGCTACTTTACTGTGTTCTTGATATACTATTAAATGCGGGAGGCTTTAATGATTGCAGTCAAAGGCAGATATGACGGGATGACGGTTACTTTAGACAAACCACCGGCAATCCGTGAATGTGATGTTATCGTAACTTTTCTGGATACCGCGGATCCCCAACCGAGCCCGAAGGGCGTCGCATCAACGATGCGCGGTTCCCCTCTTGATCCTCAACCGAGCCCGAAGGGCGAAGGTTCCCCTCTTGATCCTCAACCGAGCCCGAAGGGCGAAGGTTCCCCTCTTGATCCTCAACCGAGCCCGAAGGGCGAAGGTTCCCCTCTTGATGACGGTTCCCTGGAGCATCTTTTCAGGGATTATAAGGATGATGGTATCCGTGAACCTATCGTTGATTTTGGTAAAGCCGTTGGGAACGAGCAGTGGTAAACGGCGTTCCTCAACAAGGCGACATCATCAAACTCGACCTCAACCCGCGTATGGGATATGAACACCAAAGGAACAGTTTTACTGGATCATCTGGTTACCCTTGACTATAATGCTCGATCTTTTAGATTCGTTGAAAAAGTTCCCTCTGATTTTCTGCTTCAATTATTGGATATTACCCGCCGAATATTCACTTAGGAAAAAGGTGACAGTCACCTTTTCAGAGCAGACAAGCGCAGAAGGCTAAAAAGGTGACTGTCACCTTTTTGGCCCTCTTTCCCATGCAAAAAACCCTGATTTGTCTTTTTGCTCGCTTTGTTGTCCGACATATCTTTGTTGCGGCGAGAGCGGGGAGCCCTGAGGGCGGCATATGGGCGTTGTGTAAAAAGAAGTTTCACTTTTAGAGGAGTTCAACGCCCATCGAGCTGCCCTCAGGGCTAGCCCGCTTCGCCGCGCCGGCTCGATATGTATTGCAATATTTTCGAACAAAACGGCAAATCAGAGTTTTGCAAAGCTTCTATTGACCTAATGTAATTCATTGTGTTATTATACGATGTTAGGTTTAAAAAACTTTATTTGAGATTCTTTCTTTATCGAATGAATCCCGAGGAGCTGTTTATGCGTAAAAGTCGTCTTTTTGCGTTAGCTTTCGGTGTTTTACTTGCGGTTGCGCTTGTTGCCCAACCTGCAAATGCACAGACTAATCAAAACCAAAACAATGAAGATGATGGCGGAGTACATGGTTTCTTTATTGGCGGCGGTATGTCCATGGGTCTCTTTAACTCCGGTAAGCTGTCGCTTTATTCCGACTTCGACTTGTATAGGTTGAATCCCGCAAAGATAGGCGCTTACTATGAGATACCGCTTGGAATTGGAAACTTTTTCGCGGGGCTTGAAGCCGGATTCGCTTCCGGGTCAAGCTTTGGGGGTGTAGGCGGTATAAGCTTCCTTCCCATAAACGCGAACGCGACTTTTGCCTTCAATATTGCCAATATCCTGTTCGTCGGTCCGGGCGTGAAAGCGGGACTGCTGGGAATACTTGGTCATGACAATTATAGTATTATGCCGTTGCTGGGGGCCGGGCTTGATCTGGAAATCCGTTATAGGTATTTCCCGTTAAGCGTTTATGGCCAGGGCGGGGTTAACTTGTACCCGACAGCCAACGGTTTAAATATGCTGCCTACAGTGGAATTTGGAATACGCTTCCCGCGTGGGGCGTTTAGAAGCGGCGACGCAAGGGACGAACCGGCGGCGCAAACCGGCGTCCAGAGCGGGACCCAGGCTGATACGCTTGCACAGCCGGCTGTTACCACACCGCCTGTTACCCCGCCGCCTGCTCCAGCGCCAGTTGTTCCAACCGTCACAAGTTTGACCGTGAATCCCGCCAGCGCTACGGTTAATCAGGGCGCCACACAGCAGTTTACCGCCACAGTCAACGGGACCAACAACCCGCCGCAAACCGTCACATGGTCGCTAATAGGCGCGGCGGCAGGGACATCGATAGACCAAAACGGCCTCTTGACCGTCGGCCCGAATCAACCGGCCGGAACCCTTTCCGTCGTGGCGACATCAACCGCCGATCCCTCCAGAAGCGCCACGGCTTCTGTAACGGTACCCGCGCCCGCGTCACAGCTTGTACCGCCGGGCGCGACTACGCCGCCTGCCGCCGCAACCGTGACAGGGATAGTCGTCAATCCCGTTACCTCTATTGTGCCGCAAGGCTTTACTCAGCACTTTACCGCCATAGTCGAGGGAACCAACAATCCGCCGCAAACCGTCACATGGGCGGTTACAGGCGCGGCGGCAGGGACATCGATAGACCAAAACGGCCTCTTGACCGTCGGGCCGAATCAACCGGCTGCGACCCTTACCGTAAGGGCGACGTCAACCGCCAATCCTTCCATAAGCGGCACATCGACGGTAACGGTGCCCGCGCCCGCGCCGGCGGCGGCCCCGACCGTTACAAGCGTGACCGTACTCCCGAGTATTATTACAGTGCCACAGGGCTCCACACAGCAGTTTACCGCAACAGTCGCCGGGACCAACAACCCGCCGCAAACCGTCACATGGGCGGTTACGGGCGGGGCGGCAGGAACATCGATAAGCCCGGCCGGCCTATTGACTATCGGGCCGAATCAACCGGCCGGTACCCTTACCGTAACGGCGACGTCAACCGCCGATCCTTCCAGGAGCGGGACATCTACCGTCACGGTACCGGCTCCGGCTGCTGCGGCGACCCCGACCGTTACAAACGTTGCTGTAACCCCCGGTATTGTTACGATTCCGCAAGGTACAACACAGCAGTTTAACGCGCAGGTCACCGGGACCAACAACCCGCCGCAAACCGTCACATGGACGGTTACGGGCGGAGCCGCCGGGACATCGATAAGTCCGGCCGGTCTCTTGACCGTCGGGCCGAATCAACCGGCTGCGACTCTTACCGTGAGGGCGACATCAACCGCCGATACTTCCAGGAGCGGTACGGCTACGGTAACGGTGCCCGCGCCGCCGGCGGCAGCGGCTCCTCCGGCTGTCACAGCGCCTCCGACGCCGCAAGTCATACCGCCCGCGGGCGCCGGGGTTACCGGGTCAGGGCGCCGCGATGTTACCGATGTCAGCAAGCAGAGCCTGTTCGCGGAAATCCATTTTGAGCCTGATACGGCAGTCCTTATTGAGAGCACCCGCCCGCAGCTTGACGCGGCCGGACGGTATTTGCAGGCGAATCCCGGTCTGTGGATTCTCGTGCGGACTTATACCGCTCCCTTTGGCACCGCCGAAGGAAGGTTTATGGTTGCCCTGGACAGGGCAAGGTTCTGCAGGGACTACCTGATCCAGAATTATGGAATCTCGCCTTCACGGATCCTTGTCGAAACCCTCGCGTCGGAAAGACTGCCTGAAAACGTTGTAATTGAGGAGTGGATAACCTATCGAACCGCAGAATTGATAATGATTGCGGAATAAGTGATTTACTGCCCCGCCAGGGAAAGGCGGGGTAGTAATTTTTTGAATTGAAGCAGGGAGCTGTTCATGTGTAAAAATCGTCTTTTTATAGTTGCGTTAGTCGTTTTTTTGGCGGCGTCGGGTTTTGCTCAGACTAATGAAAACGAGTCCGAATATCCAAAAGCGGGCTTCTTTTTCGGGGCCGGTATATCAAGCGGTATTTTTACCTCCGATAAGCTGGCTGTTTATTCTGACCTGGATTTATTGCGGTTGAACCCCGCAAAGATAGGCGCTTACTATGAGATACCGCTTGGAATTGGAAACTTTTTCGCGGGGCTTGAAGCCGGATTCGCTTCCGGGTCAAGCTTTGGAGGGGTAGGGGGGGTGAGCTTTATTCCCCTTAACGCGAACGCGACCTTTGCTTTTGGCATTGCGGATATCCTATACATCGGCCCAAGTCTGAAAGCCGGAATCCTGGGAATCATGGGAAACGACAATCATAGTTTGACGCCGCTGCTGGGGGCCGCTCTTGATTTGGAGCTCCGTTACAAGTACTTCCCGCTAAGCATTTATGCCCAGGGCGGCGTTAACGCCTACCCGACAACCAACGGTTTCAATATGCTCCCGACAGTAGAGGCGGGTGTAAGAATCCCGCGCGGATCGTTTGGAAGATCGTCGTCGGCGAGTACACAGTCGTCGGGAACGACACCGGCGGCCGGCCTTACTCAAGGCGCCGGAACGCAGCCGGCCACACCGCCGCCGGTAGTCACTCCGCCTCCCGCTCCGGTCAGGCAGCCATTCCAGTTCTCGCCCACGGCCTATAGCAGACTTTTCAGGCTGGAAGACGGCAGGCAGGGGCTTTTCACCAACGTGTATTTCGAGCCGGACACAGGAGTCCTGATTGAGAGGTATCGCCCCGCCATGGAGGAAGCCGGACAGCTTTTGGCGGCAAATCCGCAGTTGCAGCTCATCGTGCGAACTTACACGGCCCTCTTTGGCACCGCCGGAGGCAGGCAAATGGTCGCCATGGAACGGGGAGAGTTCTGCAGGGATTACTTCTTCCAGAATTACGGTATCTCGCCTTCAAGAGTCACCATTGAACCCTACGCCTCTGAAAAGGACCCTGAAGACGCAAAAGCCGGCGACTGGGCGACCTTTAGGTGCGCGGAGTTAATAGTAGTGGAGTAGTCCGCAAGAATTTATTGGTGCAGGAATCCACCCCGCCAATGGGTCCGTCCGAACTGGTGAGGACGTTTTTGGATTGATGTAACTTGGCGTGGGGCCAGATTGATCTATCGTATTTGAGAAAATAATTCTGGCCCCGTGGGACAGCTCAATAGATGCCCGTTCCTGCACCGATAAGCTCTGGCGATCAAAAAGGGGGAAGAAAAGCATTCATCATTCTCCGTAGATTCATTTTCATTGTTGTTTACACTTTTCTCTGCGCTGTGGCAGTATTTTTCCTTATCCGCGGCATGGGTGCGATAGCAGGTTTGGCCTTTGGCGACGGCGTCATTGTATCGGCCCTCTCTCAACTTGGGAGTGCCCGCGTCAGCGTACCTGTCTGGATACCGCTCTGCGGGGCTGTCGCCGTCTGCGCCCTCAGGGCGTTACTCGCAAGACATCCGTCCGCGATGGTAACGGTTCTTTCCGTTGTAATTTTGCTGCTCGCTTTTGCCGCCGCCTTTTTACTGACAAAAGTGAACGGCGTCTTCGTCCATGTCGCGATTGGCATAATCAAAATGCTGCTGGGAAGCGGGATGTTTTAGGAATGAAAATATTGATAAAAACCATCACGGCGATTCTCGCCGCTTCGTTTATGCTCGCCTCGTGTTCCGGTAAGAGCGAAGACAGCGGTACCGTCGCCGGCGCCGGGACTGTGTGGACGGCAGGCTACGGGCAGGCGGAATTGATCCCTCCCGGCATGGACAGCAACACCTACTGGATTGCGGGCTATGCCGTCGACAAGGCGATAACCGGTGTGCTTGACTACCAGATGGCGAAGGCGCTGTGGCTGGACGACAACTCGGGCCGCGGCGGGATCGTTATCGCCGTTATAGACTGCATCGGCCTTCCCCGCGCCGATGTTGAAAAAATCCGCGGTCTGTTAACGGCTTTCCGGGAGGAAAGCGGCTGCCGTTCCATAAACATCATCTCTACACACTGCCACGCCGGGGTGGATACTCTGGGTCTGTGGGGCCCAATCGGCGTCAGCGGCCGCTCGCCTGAGTTTACCCAGGTGATATACGACGGCGTGGTCAGCGCGGTTCGCGAGGCTTATGATTCGCGGCAGGACGGCCGCCTGTTCTACGGCACGGCCGTTACCGAAGGCATACAGAGGGATTCCCGCCCGCCTGAGGTTTTTGACCCGGCGCTTCACTCGCTGCGTTTTGTGGCGTCTAACGGCAGCGGCATACGCGTGATCAACTACGCGGCCCACCCCGAAGCCCTGGGTTCGAGGAACACGCTTATCAGCGCCGATTTCCCGGCGTATCTGGCCGCGCATGTCAAGCGGAATACCGGCGACGACGCAATCTACATCCCCGGCGCGATTGGCGGGCTTATAGCAACCAGACGACAGACAAGCGACGACGGTGAAGAACTGCCCGAGCTGGAAAGCACGATCCTGACCGGACAACGCCTCGCGGACATCGCACTTGGAATAACAAACGAAAGGGAACTCGCGCCCGGCATAGCTATATACAGCAAAGAGGTCGTGCTGCCCGTCGACAACAAAGTCTACGTCATCTCGGCATTTTTGGGCGCGGTGGCGCCGATAACCCTGCCCCGGGGCGGGCGGCACCGCCTCTCCATGGTTACCGAGGCGGGCTTGCTGGAGCTGGGCGGCCTTTCGATTTTCATGGTACCGGGTGAATTATTTCCGGAGCTGGCCTACGGCGGCGCGTCAGGCGGCGCTGGTGTTAACCCGCCCGCTCTCGCCGGTATAGCGGGAGAGGGCTTTCTCATCTTCGGCCTCTGCAATGACGAGATAGGCTACATTGTGCCGCCCGGCGACTTCTTCCTGCACGAAACCAACCCCTACCTGCAGCGCGGCGTCGATGCGACAGGCAGAAGCCACTACGAGGAAACCAATTCGGTGGGGCCGCTCACTGCACCTCTCTTAATTGGGGCGCTGGAGGAAGTGTGGCAAAAAAGGTGACAGTCACCTTTTCAGTTAAAAAACAATACCGCTCACTTATCAAATAACGTGTCCGCGATGTTGCGGCCCATCTGGTCTGCGAAAGCGCGTGCGAGGGTTTCGCAGGAGCTGAGGCTCAGCGCGAGTGCGGCTAACAGGGCAAAAATGATGGTTCGCAGAGTGGCGGTCATCTTTTCACCTATCAACCTGCATTCCTGAAATCACTAAACTGTATAGTGGTCGTTTCATCTGTTATTGCCATGCTATCGATAACGCCGCTAAAATAAGTCGTTTCATTCGCGGAATCCGTGACCCATAACAAAATCTTATAAATGTCGCTTTCGGTAAAAGACGTAAAACCGTCACTGGGATCAATCAAGCTTATAGTAGTAGTACCGTTGCTTATTACCACGGGGAAGCGGCCTCCGGCAATTGGATAGTCGGTATCAATAAGAGCGATAACCGTAAACCTGCCATTGTGTGCCGCCGGTATGCCGGTAACGATTATTTTCTTTTGAGGGTCGGGCCCTTGCTTACAGGCGGAAAGAACAACTACGCAAAAAATCGCCGCAATAAAGAGCCCTTTGCAAACCGGGTTTTTCATTTTGGTCTCCTTGTGATTATGTTATACATTAATATAATCAATGTGACACATTTTTTCAATTCCAAAAGGTGACTGTCACCTTTTGGACCGCTTTTTTTGATGAAAATACTCTCTCCTCCATACCAGAAAACTCTAATTTGCCGGGTGGTTGACACATAAATAACCTGATTAATGCACATGAACGGGCGCGGGTGATGCCTTAGCGAGAGCCTCTGGAATTCTCCGGCTCCCGAAGACGAGCGGAATATGTAAAAACCCTAACGGGGAAAAATGGCCTGACTGCTTAAACGCCAGGCTCTCAAGGTTAATCTGTTCTTGATGATTTAAGTAGTCAGGCGGCTTCGGGGCCGGGTTCTACTTGTCAATCCAAAGAGTTTGTAAAAACTCTTTGGATTGACGTAGCTCTCGCTAAGGCATCGCCCGCGCCTGTTTTGTATATTTTGGAATTATTATTAGTGTATTTATCATCCCGACAAATCAGAATTTTTTACCTAATTATCAGCCTTTCCTGCGAGTAGTCAAAACTTGTTCTTATTTCCTTTATGGGCACCCATTGGATCATAAAGGAAATGTCATTGCTGAATCTGTAACTTGTGGAGCCCGGCGGCAGATAGGGCGACATCCTCATTGCCAGTGTGGCGTTCCAGTCTCCAAGGTAATGGACGAGGGACAGATTCAGCGACTTCATTTTGAACCCGGATCTCCTGCGCAAATCCTCATTGTCGAAGCGGAATGAATTGAGGAGGTCAATGAAGAAATTCATCTCCTGTCCGGGGTATAGCTGAGTCGGAAGATTAAAGAAGGGCAGACCCTGAATGTACTTGAATATTACGGCGTTTTCAGAGCTTGTTGAAATATTCAAATCCAAAAAGTTCTTAATCGTGGTTCTAACTCCCAGGCTGAGGGCAAATCTTGAATTTGTATACCGCTGGAGATCAAAACTCAGGCTAGAATTCAGTGAAACCGAAAAAGAAAGCCGGTTTCCCCAAAGGCTGTTCTGGGTAAAAGTTCTGTTATACGCAAATCTGAGATCATTCGGAATGAAAGCTTTGTCGGGCATTTGGATCCAGCCGTTTGGCCGGCCGCCGTCCAAACTGCCGTTGAAATTATATTTATAAGGCTGGGCGAAAAGAGCTGAAAAGGACGTGGTAAAGTACGGGATTGAAAAGCTTGAAGTGGCGGTGGTAAATTGTTCCTGCTCCGGGTCGTAAACCATGTACTGCTGGAAGCTGATAGTGGGATTGAACCTCAAGGTTTCCGTAAAATAGACCGGGTCTATCTTTCGTAATTCTTCATCCATGGGAAACTGAACCGATCCCCTCACACTGGTCTCGCTGATCGCTGCCCTGAAAGTGGCATTAGCCGAAACCGACGAGTCCCTCGGCGGAAGCATCGCCGAAAGGGAAAAGCTCTGGTTATAATTCATTATGCTCGCCGTAATACTGGTTGATAACTGGTGGGTTGTAATATCGGTCTTGTCCCATTTTCCGGTGGTCCAGTCCCATGACGGGTTAGGGCCGGCAGTATTAACCGTTGTCTTGCCAAAAAGTCCGGCTACGCTGTGCTGAAAACTGGTACTCCCCCAAACCGAACTTTGGGTAAACGGCCTCACCGTATTTGACAAGTTCCAGGATGAAGTAACATATGTTTCGTTATACGCCCTGTTCCTGGCCGCGGTGATCGCGCTCGCGGAAGCAAATTCCTCGGCGGCCGTGTTAAGGTAAAGATAGTCCTGCCAGGAGCCGGTTCCCGAAAGCCGCATGGTCCCTGTATAAACGCTTCCGCCATAACTGGCGTTGAGCCCTATATTTGCGTCGCTCCGCAGCCTGGAAAGAAACGAGGATATTTCTCCCCAGTTGATGTCTTTCTGCTCGGGCCAGTTGGTCTGGTTCGAACGGAATTGCATTTCCGACGCGGCGGTTGGCGTCAGGCGGTAATCAACGGAGAAAGTAAGTCCCTGCCTTGTGGCAAGCGAAAACCTCTGGCCCAGGGCTGGAGGGGTAAAGGTATATGTATCCGGTAAAACCGCAAATGTCTCTGTGTCAGCAGTTACTTCATCTTCCCATGGAGAAATGGGAAGGTCAGGAAGCAAGGCGTCTCCTGGCGGCGGTTCGTCACTGGGCGGCGGCGTTGTACTGGCGGCCGGCAACCTGAACGGATTGCCCGCCAGGGAAGCGCTGATCGAAAAAACGGTAAAGCGGTTTGGGAAGAAAAAAGAGCGTCCCGGATTTGCCGGTGTACTTGGTCCGCTGTAACTCCTTGAGGCGCGTTCGCTGAAGAGCAGGGTACTGCTGATGCTTGATATCGAGAAAGAGCTAATATACGGGGTTAAAGAGGTTATCCGGGGATTGTAAGAACCGGTTAGCCTCCACTCATAGGAAGTCAACTGTGATGTATCAACCGCCGCCGCCGCGGTAGCTCCTTCACGAAGCATGCCGAGCCAGTCAAGAATCTCTGATCGCCGCATAAAATCCCGTTCAACGAATGGGTCTGAATAAAAAGGAATCTCCCACGAGAAGGCTCCCTGATCTATTCTAAAGGAACCGCTTGCTCTGAGCCGGTACCTCAAGGGCACATCCATTGAAAAGAACTGTGAGGAATTCCACGCGCTTTCCCTGTTCTGATTCCGGAAAGGTGTATAATTGCCTCCGACATAAAAAATGTCCCTTGTTAAGCCAAGTCCCGCCGAAATAGTTGTGCTTCCGAACAGACCTTTCGCCGGCAGGGAGACTTCCGTTCCAAGGTAAGCGCCCAAATTCACATAAGCGTCGAAAAGTACCGAAAGGCTGATATCGCCGGGAGCCGGTGCTCTTACTCCGCTGCTGGATCTCAAAAAGACACCTTCCCTTACTTTATCCGCGTTGTCCGAGCCGCCCCCGAAAATCCTTGTCAGGGAATTTTCCGCCATCCCCGTGGATTTGGGCCTGCCCAGGATATATGTGGTCGTTTGCAGAAATGTTCCTTCGCGGGAACGGTAGCCAAGAACAGGGTGGAAGACAATCTCGTCCGCCGGATAAAAGAAAAAGGGAAGATACAACACCGGAATATTTCCCACTTTGAGAATCGCATTGAGAATTGCCCAGTCATTGCCGGGCAGGAGCCAGAGTTTTGAGGCGAGGAGCGACCAATGGGCTTCGTCATTTGCCGGGTTGGTTATCACGGCTCCGGTAAGAACCGTGGCCGCCTCTTCGTTACGCGAAATAATCGTTCCGGCGAACCTGTACGCGGTGGTATTGCCCGACACGGATTTTATCGAAGAGCCGTCCATGAAAATACTTGACCAGTTATCCAGGTTTACCGTGATTGACTCTCCCTTGAAGGTCTCTATGGTAGTTCCTTCCTCTTTGACGTATTCAACACTCCCCGTGGCGCTCATCACGTTCCGTGTGCGGTTATACAATATCTCCCATGCTTTGATCCGGTGTACGGCGTCTCCGTCCTTGAGGCTTATTATCACGTCCCCTATAAACCTGACGTATTCCTCGTCAACCACTTCCAGAGTGAAGTACTCGGTAGTCTTCGCCGACTCAATGGTGATAATCCGCGGTTCCGCCGCGGAGGATGCCCGCGGGGCGGGAAGCCCGTAATATGTACGGAGCCTTGCGGCGAGGTCATCCCTGGAACCGCCGTCGGAAATGCCCAACTCCCTGCACCAGGCGGCCAGTTCCATAAGAGAAGACGTTCTAATATCCATTGAGATGTAGGATTCTTCCGGTTCTTCTTCGATTTCTTCCTCGGCTTCTTCATCAGCTTCTTCAGCGGAAACTTCCTCAGATTCGGCGTCCTGGGGAATGGCAGGGCCATTCCCGCCCGTTTGCTGGGCCGGCAGTTTCAGAACCGGGAAAAAAATAAAAAAGGCCGACAGGATAATGATGAATCGTTTCATTTGGCCCTGGCGGAAATACCGGCATTATGCCTTTTTAGCGATCCCGAGGCGCTTTGTGATATACTTTGCGGCTTGCTTTGCGATTTGCCCTGCATACCGGCTTTTGGAGCGTTTTTTCTTTTGCCCCGTTCAGCCAAAAGCTCCTTTAGATAATTACCCGTGTAGGAAGGCGCGTATTCTGCTACTTCTTCCGGGCTTCCGGTAATTATCACTTCACCGCCGCGTTCGCCTCCTTCGGGTCCCAAATCAATTATGTGATCCGCCTGGAGCAGCACGTCCAGGTTATGCTCAATCATGACGACCGTGTTTCCCTGATCCACGAGGCGCTGGATTACCTCCATGAGCTGTTTTACATCCGCGAAGTGGAGGCCGGTGGTCGGTTCGTCGAGGATGTAGAGGGTCTTGCCGGTGGATCTCCTGGAAAGCTCAAGCGCGAGCTTCACCCGCTGGGCCTCTCCGCCTGAAAGCGTGAGGGCCGACTGTCCGAGTTTCACATAACCCAGGCCCACCGAGAGGAGGGTGTCCATTTTCCTCGCGATCTGCGGAATGGGAGCGAAAAACGAAGCCGCCTCCTCGATGGTCATGTCCAGCACGTCGGCGATATTTTTTCCCTTGTAGCGTATGTCAAGGGTTTCCCTGTTGAAGCGCTTGCCCTGGCAGACATCGCAGGTTATATACACATCCGGCAGGAAGTTCATCTCGATTTTTATTGTGCCGTCTCCTTCGCAGTTCTCGCACCGGCCGCCCCTGACGTTAAACGAAAAACGCCCCGGCTTGTAGCCGCGCATCTTCGAGTCGGGAAGGTTCGCGAAAAGATCCCTGATGGCGGTGAATCCCCCGACATAAGTTATGGGATTCGAGCGGGGTGTGCGGCCAATCGGGCTCTGATCGATGTCGATCACCTTGTCGATGTTTTCCGCCCCCTCAAGTTCCCTGTACTCTCCCTCGCCGTGGTTTGAGCCGATTATCCTGTTGTAAAGCGCCGGAAAAAGCACATCCGAAAGCAAGGTGGACTTGCCCGAGCCCGACACCCCCGTGATGCAGGTAAAAACGCCCAGCGGTATTTCCACGTCGATGTCCTTTAAGTTATGTTCCGACACCCCCAATAGATGTATGCTGCTGCCGTTCCCGCTCCTGCGCTTCCCCGGGATCTCCATGAAAAGGGTTCCCGCCAGGTACTGACCGGTGAGGCTTTCCTTCACCTTCATCACGTCGGTTGGGGAGCCTTGGGCTACGACTGTTCCGCCGTGGACGCCAGCGCCCGGCCCCAGATCGATGATGTGGTCGGCCGTGCGCAAGGTCTGCTCGTCATGCTCCACGACGATGAGGGTGTTCCCAATATCGCGCAGGTGGAGCAGGGTGTCAATCAGGCGCTGGTTGTCCCGCTGGTGAAGCCCGATGGAAGGCTCGTCGAGGATGTAAAGAACCCCCACGAGGCTGGAGCCAATCTGCGTGGCAAGCCGTATACGCTGGGCTTCACCGCCGGAAAGGGTTGAGGCCTTCCGCTCCAGCGTGAGGTAATCCAGGCCCACGTTCTGCATGAAACCCAGCCGCGCGTTTATCTCTTTGAGTATCTGGCGGGCTATGGTTCTCTCCGTTTCGTTAAGCCTGACGGTCTCAAAGAATTTGAGGGAATCAGTAACTGAAAGTGACGTGAGTTCCCAGATGTTCCTGCCGCCCACGGTTACCGCGAGGACTTCGGGCTTGAGGCGCTTGCCGCCGCATTCCTCGCAGTGCTTCTGGCTCATAAACTTTTCGAGCCAGTCCTTGATCCCGGGCGAAGATGTTTCCATGTAGCGCCTTTTGAGGTCTTCAAGCATCCCGGGGAATTTCGTGCTGTAATCAAAGTGGTTAGAGCCGTCGCGATTGATATAGTGAACTTCGATCTTCTCGTTGCTGCCGTATATCATCGCGTCCATTGCTTTTTTAGGGATGTTTTTCAGCGGCGTATCAAGGCTGAACCGAAAGTGCTTCGCGAGGCTTTCAAAACGGCTGCGGTACCACGCGCTATCCGGGTTATAGGGCAGCACCCCTCCCTCGTTAAACGAAAGGGACGGGTTGGGGATTATAAGAGCAGGATCGAATTCCATCTTGATGCCGAGGCCGGTGCAGGCAGGGCACGCGCCAAAGGGATTGTTAAACGAAAAGAGCCGCGGCTGAAGTTCCGGTATGGAAACGCCGCAGTCCGGACAGGCGTTCTTCTGACTGAAAAAATGCTCCGTCGCACCGCTTTCGGTCTGGCAGAGCACGAGCATGAGCCCGTTAGCCGCTTCCAGCGCCGCTTCGGCGGACTCGGCAAGACGCTGCCTGATGGCCGGTGTGATGACAAGACGGTCCACGATGATTTCAATCGTATGCTTCTTCTGCTTGTCAAGGCTTATCTTCTCATCAAGGTTTACAGGCACCCCGTCGATCCTCGCGCGGGCAAATCCCGCCTTCTTCGCGTCCTCGATTATCTTCTGGTGCTCGCCCTTTTTGCCGCGGATCACGGGCGCGAGGAGCTGAATCTTGCTCCCCTCGGTCATCTGCATGATCGTGTCGATGATCTGGTCGATGGGCTGCTCGCGAATCTCCTTGCCGCAGACGGGGCAATGCGGCACGCCGATTCGGGCGAAGAGCAGGCGGTAGTAATCGTAGATTTCCGTTACGGTGCCGACGATGGAACGGGGGTTGCGGTGGGTGGTCTTCTGCTCGATGGAAATCGCGGGGGACAGACCCTCGATGTAGTCCAGGTCGGGCTTGTCCATGCGCCCCAGAAACTGCCT
>JGI24698J34947_10001105_pt1 | contig 13901 bp, 12 predicted proteins | sample TergutMp193P3_FD_34947 | JGI IMG/M metagenome (IMG submission 34947)
TATAGACGATAATGGAAAAAGCTTGAGGAAAATACCCGTATTATTTGAAAACGATTTTTGCATGGTTCTCGACAAGCCTTCCGGGCTTCCCGTGCAGGGCGGGAAAGGGGTCAAAACGTCCCTGGACTCAATTCTTTCTAAGGAATTCGATCCAAGGCCCCTTTTGGTTCACCGCCTCGACAGGGATACTTCGGGCCTTATTCTTGTCGCGAAAACCAAAGAAGCCGCCGCCGCGCTCTCGGCCCTCTTGGGAAGCGGCGGTCAACTTATGAAGCAATACCTGGGTGTGTGCGCCGGTGGGTTTAGAGAAGCGGACGGGGTAATCAGGCTCGATCTTGACGTGCGTGGAAAGGAGAAGGAAGCCGAAACTTTCTACCGGCTTGTAAAAACCGCCGCCTGTGAGCTTCCGGACAGCGCCTTTTCCTGCTCCCTCCTCGAACTGGAACTCGGGACCGGTCGCATGCACCAGTTGCGCCGCCACCTCGCCCTCATCGGCCATCCCCTCCTCGGCGACGATAAATACGGGGACTTTCCCCTCAACAAACGCCTGAAAACGGCCTTCGCCCTGAAGAACCTGCTCCTCCACGCCTCACGCCTCGCAATCCCGCCTACACCGCCCCTGTTTCCGGAGGGCTTGAATGTTTCATCGCCATTGCCGGGTTATTTCACTGACTTCCTTGACAGGATAAAAAAGAAAAGAGAATAATAATTTTTACCACGAACTCGTTCCTTCGGAACGCACACGAACAAAAGCAGAAAGCCACGGAGGATTTACTATACCCCTCCTCATGATATTGACTGAATACTTTACTACGTTAAAGAATTCCCCTATAATATCAACACAAATGTCCCAATCGTAATGAGAACACCGCCGATTATAGTCTTCGCGGTTACAGTTTCCTTCAATATTACAAAAGCCATTACCATGCCAATTACCAGGCTAAATTTATCTACCGGCATGACTTTCGATGCTTCACCAACCTGCAAGGCCCTGTAATAGCAGAGCCAGGATAGCCCTGTCGCTATCCCGGAAAGAGCCAAAAAGATAATGTTCTTTTGTCCAATGCTTAAAACTTCATTGTGTTTGCCGGTAGCGAAAACAATTCCCCATGACATAATCAAAACCACAACCGTCCTGATTGCCGTTGCCAAATTTGAATTGACGTTTTGAATGCCGATTTTCGCCAGAATTGAGGTCAGCGCTGCGAAGAAAGCAGATAATAACGCGAATACAATCCACATAGAAGCCATTATACCCCTGTTTTTTTCCTACGTAAATAACAAATTAATCAACCATGAACCATCACGAACAAAAGAGAAGTTTGAGGTGTTTGTGGCGTTCGTGGTAAATTCCCCCCTTTTCCCTACTCCCTTACTCCCCTGATCCCCTATTCTCCCTTGACACTCCCCCCCTGTTTCGCGTGATACTCTCTGTATGGAAGAACTCCAGTTGACCAAAGCCTATCTTGAAAGCCTTGCCAACGCCGACCTCCTAAAGCTGGCGGACGATTGGGGCCTTGATGTCACGCAAAATCAGGACAGGGATTTTCTGATAGAGGAACTGCTTGATGTCTCGTCTCTTGAGGGGGATGAGTCCAATGGCGCCCCCGAGGAAGAGACGACGGACCTGGTTTTTGTGGAGTCCGCGCCACTGCCAAGGTACTACAACGTTACTTTTATTGAGGTGATGATTCGCGACCCTTTCTGGGCGTTTGTCTTTTGGGAGATCAAGGCTTCCGAGAAAGAGCAACTGGAGAAGGCCCAGGATTTCAACGGCTACTACCTGCGGGTTAAGCTTTTAAAGACGGAAGCAGGTATTTCCGACAGGCAGGGTCTGGAGGAGATGCTGACGGTTCAGGTGAGTCCAGTGGATACCGCATGGTACATCGGGTTTGCCCCGAACAGCGAAAATGAGGTTTTGGGGCCGGATGAGAATCAGTTAAAAACCGGGCAGAATCAATATATAGTGGAACTGTGCGCCTCCGTCGGGGAGAATGAAACGGTTCTCGCGGTTTCCGCTCCGATAAGGATGCCCGGGCTTCCCGAATTGCCCAAAAAGGCCGGGGAGCAGGACAGGGAGTTAGGCGAAAACCGGCTTGTCAGTTTATCGGGTTATGGGGATTTTCATGTTTTACGCAGGAATGAAAGGCCTCTCAGGGCAAAGAGGGACATCCGATCTGAATAATGAATAACAAAATTACACTGTCCTTTGTTTTGTCAGGACACGCGCCATTTATACGTCATCCCGAACAGCCTAACCCATCCCAGGAACTCTGGTTTTTTGAGTCTTTGACCGAGACTTATATTCCGTTGCTTGAGGTTTTCGACCGGCTGGAGAAGGATCTTGTCCCGTTCAGAATGGCCATTGCCCTTTCGCCTGTCCTCTGTCATATGCTGGGCGACGAGTTTCTCATTCATCGCTATCTTGAATATACCGGAAAACAGATCATCTTTGGCGAGGCGGAGCTTGAACGAACCAGGCACGAACCTGAACTTAACTCCATCGTCAGGGGCTTTTACGACAGCATAGTGGAGAAGAAGGCGTTTTTCACGGAGCGTTTTGAAAACAACCTCCTTAAGGGCTTTGATTATTATCAGAAGAAGGGCCGAATTGAAATTCTTGCCACGGCGGCGACCCACGCTTTTTTGCCGTTCTATTCATCTTGCCCCGAGGCGATACAGGCGCAGCTTGAGGCTGCAATTTCCGTTTACAGGGCCAATTTCGGGAGGACACCGCAGGGCTTCTGGCTTCCGGAACTGGGATGGAAAGAGGAGCTGGATTCCTGGCTTCGTGCGTATAACTTTGCCTACACAATCGTGGAGCCCCACGCCATGGTTTACGCCAGGCCCTGGGCAAGGAAAGGGAACTTCTATCCGGCGAAGACCCCTCAGGGGATTGCTGTTCTTGGCCGGGATTTTTACGCCGGCGAGGAAATGACCGGCATAGTGAAGGACCCGCTTTTCCGTTACAACCGCCGGGATCAGGGATACGAACTCCCCCCCCAGATGTTGGGGCCGTTCCTTGGTTCCCAGGGTTTCAGGACGAGCACGGGGTATAAGTATTGGGCGGCCGGGGAGAACGATCCCGGTACGCGGCTCTACAATTCCGCGAAAGCCTGCGAGAGGGCAAAAATCCTGGCCGGGGATTTTTTTAACGCGAGGCTCTCAAAGCTGAAATCCGCCGCTGAACTGCTGGATGAGCCGGCTTTGAGCCTCTGTGCTTTTGAGGCGGATACCTTCGGTCGTTTTTGGCATGAGGGACCTGAGTTCATTGAAGCCCTGTTTCGCAAGGCGGCGAAAACCGAAGAAGCCCAGTTTTTGACTCCCACAGAATACATTTGCAAGCTGGATTCATCTTCTTTTCAGACTTTGACGCCTGAGTTTTCTTCATGGGGAATAAATGGTTATGCCGAAACCTGGCTTGACGCCTCGAATGACTGGATATACCGTCACGCCATGAAGGCGCTTGAGAGGATGACTGAACTGGTTGAGCGTTTCCCGAGCAGTACCGGTCTCAAGGAAAGGGCGTTGAATCAGGCCGCGAGGGAGGTGCTCCTGGTGCTTGCCTCGGACTGGTCGAAAATGCTCTACAAACAGGAGAACGCCGATTACGCCCGCGTCCGTGTCGAAAGCTCGTTAAGGAATTTCACGACCATCTATGAAGCCCTTGGGAGTAACTATATCAGTACCGAATGGCTTACCCAGCTCGAGAAGCGGAACAATATTTTCCCAAATATCAATTACAGAATATTCAGGCGGAGACAAGCGGTAACCTAATTCATTTTTCCAGCAGGTAAAGGTATTCTTTCACATGGATTTCGCGGTTTCGTAAATTCCTCGAGCCCCTGAACGTATTGTACTTTGTTTCCAATATTTCCACCTTGCCGGCTTTGCCAAGGGTCTTTTTCATTTCCTCAATGCCGATGAAACCTTCCGAATTGAACGAGATCATCACGTATTTCGCTTTTATGCCGGCGACGAGTTTCGTTAGCGCTTCGAGGGCTTTGTGCTGTTTGTTGTACAGGGATCTGTTCCAGTCATTTGGGATTCCTGAGACTTTGCTTGGCCCGGCCGGTTTTTTGTAGTCAACAATCAAATTGAGCATGAAATAATTTGAACCATAGGGATGCTGGTTATACGGAGGATCCAGATACGCCAAATCGACCTCGCTTAGGTCTTTAATTATCTCGTTTGTGTCTCCCTTGCATATAACGGTCTCGCAGTTGAAATTGCTGAACACCGGAAACGGCAGTTCTATTTCCCCCGTAATTCGGAGCAGGGCATCCATGTTCCTGCCACCGAATTGTCCGATGCCGGTTTCCCTGTTCTTGTAGAAGCCCTTGAAGACGCCTGAAGTGTTGGCGTGTATTGACGCCTGTGACAACAGGGGAGCCAAAAAATATTTCTGCTCTTCTTCCGGGATTTTTTCAATCAGTTGTCTTGCGGTATCGATATACATCGCGTTTCTTGATGTATAAAAGACGCGCTCGTCTTCCCGGATGTTTCTGTCGTCTAATGGGGCGTATGATTCGGATATGATTCCCCTCGTCAACTGCCCTTTCAGTCCTTCTGTTATTTCGCGGTAAAATTTCCTGAGGCGTTCAATATTGATTTCATCTTCATTCGACAAATAGCAGCCGTTCGTTATCGTGGAATATTTTTCCAGGTCATTGACGATAAGCGGCTCCGAAAACCGCTTGAAATAGCGCGCGACGATCCCCGATCCGCTGAAAGCGTCGAATATTCTCAATTTATCCTTCCCGAGCTTTTTTTGTACTTTTCCGATCCCCTCCCCGATAAAGTCCAACAGCGCTCTTTTACTGCCGATATAGGTGATTAGCTGCTGGGTTAGGTATTCTTTTTTCTCCGTGGTTAACATAAATCACGCCCCGAAGCGTTCCTTCAAGCGGGCGAAAAAGCTGTCCGCCTCTTCCGGCTCTTCCTTCTCTTCGCCTTCCCGGTTTTCAATGAGGTGAGGAGGAATCTCCGCGAGAAAGGGAGAGGGGGAGCGCTCGCTCGATTCCGATTGACGGCGGCTGCGGCTTTTACAGCTTGTTATGTAGAGTTTGTCTCCTGCCCTGGTGATGGCGACGTAAAACAGGCGGCGTTCCTCCTCAACGCCTTCGCCGCCGCCGTCCCCGTCGTCGTCAACGGCGATGCTGCGTTCATGCGGGATGATGCCTTCCTCGGCGCCGGCTATGAACACCACCGGGAACTCAAGGCCCTTGGCCGCGTGGATTGTCATTAGGTTTACCTTGCCCGCGTTCCTGTTCGACCCGGCTTCGTCATCGCCATCGGTTCTGGTGAGGAGGCTGATGCGGTTGAGGTAGGCGTACAGCCCGGGATCAAGGTTGTCCGGATCCTTCTCCCAGTCTTCGATCATTCCGATTAGGTATTCTATATTGGAGAATTTCCACCGGGCCTTTTTTTCGTCTTTGGAATATTCGCCTACCAGGTAGCTCCAGTAGTCGATTTTGTCGACGAAGCTTCGTACCTTATTGGAGAGAGCACCTGTGCCGAAGAATTCGTCTCTTGAGGATTCGATTAATTCCAGAAACTCCTCTATGCCGCCGGAGGAGTTTTTCTCTTCTTTTTGTGCAGGGGGCAACTGGAAAAGGCTTTCCTGCCCCGCGCCTCCCGCCGCACGGGCGTGTTTCGCGTCATGCCTGGCGCGATTGATTCGCGTAAAAGAATCATAAAGGCCGGAATGGTTTTTCTTCGCGAGTTCAGAGGCGGCCAGGATACTCGCCTTGCCGATACCCCGGCGCGGGGTATTAATGATACGGAGCAGGTTCACATCGTCGTTGTGGTTGGCGATGACGCGAAGGTACGAGAGGATGTCCCTGATTTCCTTGCGCTCGAAAAAACTCTGTCCCCCGGAAACCCTGTACGGAATGTTTTCAGCCAGGAAAGCTTCCTCGATTGAGTCAAACTGATTGTTGGTCCTCACGAGGACGCCGAAGTCACCGTAGCTGCGCTGTTCGGCGAAGCGCAGTTTTTTTATCGTCCTGGCGATGAACGCCGCTTCCTCGCTTTCGTTTTGTGGGAAGGAAAGCTCAATAGGTTTTCCTTCCCCTTTTTCCGTCCAGAGCCTTTTTCCCTTCCTGCTTGTGTTATGCGAAATGAGGCCGTTGGCGGCTTCCAGAATGGTCGTTGTGGAACGGTAGTTCTCCTCCAGTTTGATCTCAAGCGCGTTCGGGAAGTCCTTTTCAAAGAGGAGGAGGTTCTCGTAGTTTGCTCCCCGCCACGAATATATGGACTGGTCGTCGTCACCTACCGCGCATACGTTGTTTTTGCCGCCTTTGGGATCCGCGAGCAGCCTTAAGAGCCTGTACTGTATAAGGCTTGTGTCCTGGAATTCGTCCACGAGCATATAACGAAAGCGGCGGCGGTACTTTTCGAGGGTCTCCGGGTATTCCTCAAACAGCGTGATGGGCACGGCAAGGAGATCGTCAAAATCAAGGGCATTGTAGATCTTGAGGCTTCTCTGGTATTCGTTATACGCTTTCTCCCAGATGTCATCCGCAACGGTGGCTGTCGCGTAACGGCTCTTGTCGTCGACCCTTCCCCATTGGAGGCTGCCGATCTTCACGCCGGAAAAAAGCGCTTCCATTTTTTTGAGGTCGATTTTATCCCCGTAGAGCTTGCAATCCCTCAGGCTTTCCTTGATGAGCTCAATTTTATCCGTGGTATCATAAATCGAAAAATTTTTCCTGTAGCCCAAAACCTCGATTTCCTCGCGGAGTATTTTGACCCCGAAGGCGTGAAAGGTGCTGACAGTGAGATTTGTGAGCTTCCTCCCGGTCAGTTCCTTTACACGGCTTTCCATTTCCTTCGCTGCCTTGTTGGTAAAGGTGAGGGCGAGAATCGCCGACTGCGGGATTCCCTTTTCAAGCATCCTCGCGATTCTGTAGGTGATGACCCTGGTCTTGCCGGAACCCGCCCCCGCAATGATGAGGACCGCCCCCTCAAGGGAAGTGACAGCCCTGAGCTGCGCCTCGTTGAGTTCCTGTTCGTAAGGGATCATTTAATGTCCTTTTTTGAAAGGACATTTTGTTCCAGCCCCGAAAGAATCCGTCCTATCACCCTTCCGGCCTTGCCCCGGTGGCTCAGGCGGTTTTTCTCCTCATCGGAAAGTTCCGCCACGGTGCGGCTCAGTTCGGGTATATACAGAACGGGATCGTAGCCGAAGCCGCCCGTTCCCCTGGCGCCTTCCGCGTTCAAAACCAGTTCTCCTTCAAGGGTTTCCTGCGCGGCGAAGAAACGATCTGCCCCGCAGTACAAGACCATGGCGCATACGAAGCGGCTGCTCCGCTGGGGATTGTCCCCAAGTTCCGCTAGGAGGAGTGCGTTTCTTTCAGCGTCCGAAAGCTTTTTCCCGCCGTAACGGGCGGAATAAATCCCCGGCCTTCCATCCAGGGCGTCAACGCAGATGCCCGAATCGTCGGCGATTACAGGCTGCTCCTTGCCAAGCAGCCGGTAGAGTTCCGCCGCTTTGATTAGCGCGTTCTCAAGAAATGTGTTCCCGGTTTCCTCCGGGTCAAATCTAAGGCCCACATCCGATGGGATTTTGAGATCTACGGCGGCGGTTTCCGGCATAGCGTCAGACAGGATCTTCGCCAGTTCCTTTTTCTTGTGGATGTTTCCGGTGGCAAGCCAGACGGTCATGTTCTCTCCCATAGGCGTCTACATAAGAGAGTCAAGATGCTGTATACTTCTTCAAAGTCTTCGCCACCGCGCCGGGCCCCGCGAGCAATTCCTCAAAATAACCTTCTACACGTTCCCCAAGGACCGTGTCGTAGAGGTTTACGCCGAACAGGGACGGATTGGAGAGGATGGGCGCGAGTTTTTCGTGGAAGGGCCCTGATTGACCAAGGCTTATTCCCGAAAGCGCAGTCGCGAGGCTTTCGTATTGGGGATCGGGGCTCACCTCGAAGGGTTTGCCTTCATCGTCGATTCCCAAAAGGTAACGGAGCCACCCGGCGAAAACCAGGGGGATGAGTTGGAGGTCGTCCACCTTGAGGGTTTTGTTTACGTCGCCAACTCCGTTGGCATACGCTTTTATTGTTTCGCCGAAACGGACGGGGATTTTTTGCGAAGTGTCAGTCGCTATCCGCTGCGGAGCGTCAGGCATGAAGGGGTTGGGGAGGCGGACCTTAATCACATTGTCGATGAATTCCCTGGGCGAGAGTATGCCGGGATCGACGACAACGGGAAGCCCTTCTTTATAGCCGATGATTTCGATTAACTTGAGCAAGCTTGGGTTCTTCATTTCCTCGTTTATCAGCTTGTAGCCCAAAAGGCAGCCGAAGATCGCGAGCGCCGTGTGCAGTGGGTTAAGGCAGGTGCAGACTTTCATCTTTTCGACTTTGTCCACGGTTTCCCTGTCCGTGAAAATGACGCCCGCTTTTTCTAGCGGCGGCCGCCCGTTGGGGAAGGCGTTTTCGATCACGAGGTACTGGGTTTCCTCGGCGTTCACGAAAGGCGCTATGTACGTGCCCTTCGCAGTCATGCGGCCCTCCGCGCCCTCGAAGCCGGCGGCGGCGAGCAATGCCTTGACGCTGTCGTCAGGGCGCGGCGTTATTTTGTCGATCATACTCCAGGGGAAGCCTACTTTAGCCGGATCCTCCAGGTACGAAACAAAGCCTCCGTCGGCGTGGCCATTCTCGCGCCACTTGTGGGCGAAGGTCAGCACCGCGTCACGCAGCCGGTCACCGTTATGCGAACAATTGTCCATGCTCACGAGGGCAATCGGCAGTGCGCCTGCGAGGTAGCGCCTGTACATCAGTGCCGCCACCTTGCCCATGTAGCTCATCGGGGCCGCCGGGCCGTTTTTGAAATCTTCCTCCACGCCGGGAACGCCCCCGCCGCCGGGACCGGTGAGGTTGTAGCCCTTTTCCGTAATGGTAAAACTCGCCATTTGCAGGGAAGGGCTCCTGAAAACTTCTTCCAAACGGGAAAAGTCCTTGTCTTTGCAATCCGCTTTCAGGGCTTCCGCGACACCGGCGATCACCTTCTTTTCGGTACTGCCGTCGGCCTTCAGCGTCACAAGCAGCGTCAGGTTGTCGTGCGGCACAAAAAGCGAGTCGATGATCTCGTAGTCATAGCCCTCCGCCACCACGATGCCGGTCTTCACGGCGCTTTCTTCCAGAAGGGCCTGCTGCAACGCCGCCGGAAAGGCCCTGAAGATGTTCCCCGCGCCAAAGTGCGCCCATTCAGGGTTTTTGCGCGTGGCGGCAATCATCGCCGCCCTGTCAAATGCCGGCAGCGTTATCCCGGCTTTTTCCCATTGGCTTTTGTCGGCCAGGTTTTTATCGTTTAGACGCATATAATACCTCCGGGGACGATCATTTTGTTGATATCCCCAATGATTTATTGTATCATACAATAGGAGAATAAGGGAGTAGGGGAAGTATGAATGAAAAATACGCCGGTTATTGCGGACTCTGTTGCGAAAATTGCGCCGTTAGGGTGAAAATCAATCCTGCCTCAAAGATCTTGTACAATGAAATGAAAAAAGCGGGATTTGCCGAAATTATTCAATTTATTCCAAATGGTGATATTTTTTGGTCATTTCTAAAAGATATGGCGGAAAACGGAACCTGTACTTCATGCCGTGAAGGAAGCGGTAATCCGGGCTGCAAGGTAAGGATATGCGCTAAAGAAAAGGGTATTGAAATGTGCGCGTTTTGCGAAGCTTACCCCTGCGATCTTTTTGTCGGTTTTTTCAAGGGATATCCCATGTTGCGGCCGGATAATGCCTTGCTCCGTGAAAAAGGTATGGAGGAATGGCTAAAACTTCAGGACGAGCGGCACGCGCACGGATTTACCTATACTGACGAAAGCCCGGACGAAAAAACAATATAATAGAGTTACGGGGTGCAACATGAACTTGCTGGTAATACGGCATGGACAATCTGAAGCTGATATTATTAAAGTCATTGAAGGGCGCGCTGATTTCCCGCTTACCGAACTTGGGCATAAGCAGGCTGAAGCGATGGCAAAATGGGTAAGCGAACATTATTCCATCAATAAAATTTTTTCGAGTCCTTTAAAAAGGGCAAAGCAAACAGCGGAATATCTTTCAAATACTGTAAAAATCGGCATAAATTTTGATGATGATCTTATGGAATGGAATAATGGACTTATCGCGGGGTTGACACAGGAAGAAGCTGATGAAAAATATCCTGAACCAAAAATAAAATATCCGCATACAGGAATGTATGAACAGGAAAGCCAAATATATTTTCGGGCAAGGGCTGAAACGGCATTATCGAGGATAATTAATGAAAATAATGATGATGAAACGATGGCAATAATTTCACATGGCGGAATGATAAATATGCTATTTAGGTGCTTTATGGAATCTCCCCCTGGTTCAGCAATATCAATAGCAAACGGTGATACAGGTATACATCACTGGAAGATAGAAAACAATAAAAGGACGATTATTTTCTGCAATAGTCAGGAGCATATAAAAAATTTGGTCTAAAATATCAGGCTATAAAACGGCATCTCTTCGTGAGCGTCCAACGGCCTTTTCTTCCTCCGTGGTTATTCTTCTCTTTACTCTTTTCTTTATATCCTTTATTCTATTGTAATGGAGAAATATTATGGAAAAGGTTAAGCTTGGTATCATCGGGCTGGGCAACATGGGAAGCGCCCATGTCAAGTCTATTCTGGAAGGCAAAGTTCCTGATATTGAAATATCGGCGGTGGCGGACCGCATGGAAGGGCGGCGGGCATGGGCTGCTGGTTGTCTCCCTCAGGGGGTGCCGGTTTTTACCGACGGGATGGAACTTATCAAAAGCGGGCGTTGCGGTGCGGTGCTCGTGGCGACGCCCCATTATGACCATCCTCCCCTGTCTATCGAGGCGTTCAAAGCCGGCCTTCATGTAATGTGCGAGAAACCCGCGGGTGTGTACACCAAACAGGTGCGGGAGATGAACGAGGCCGCTGCGAAGGCTGCCGGAGCGGGCCTCGTGTTCGGCCTGATGTTCAACCAGCGCACGAACTGCTATTTCAGGAAAATGCGCGAGCTTGTCCAGGGTGGGACCCTGGGGGCGATCAAAAGGGTGAGCTGGATCATCACCAACTGGTATCGCACCCAGTCCTATTACGATTCCGGGGACTGGAGGGCTACCTGGGACGGCGAGGGCGGCGGGGTGCTCCTCAACCAGTGCCCGCATAACCTTGACCTGCTCCAGTGGATTTGCGGTATGCCCGGCGCGGTCAGGGCTTTCTGCCACAACGGCAAGTGGCATAACATCGAGGTCGAGGATGATGTTACCGCATACCTCGAATACCCCTCGGGCGCGACAGGCACATTTATCACTTCCACCGCCGACGCCCCGGGAACCAACCGGTTTGAGGTAACGCTGGAATGGGGCAAACTCGTGAACGAGGATACCGTCGGCCTCACCCTCCATAAGCTTGACATGAACGAGCGTGAGTTCTGCAAGAGCGCCAAGGGCGGTTTTGACCGGCCGGGGGTAAAAGTCGAGAAGGTAGAAACCGACGGTTCCAATGAACAGCATATCGGGGTTCTGAAAGCCTTCGCGGGGAAGATACTCAGGGGCGAGCCCCTTGTCGCCGAGGGGCAAGAGGGCATCAACGGCCTCACCCTTTCCAACGCAATGCACCTTTCGAGCTGGCTTGATACGACCGTTAAACTTCCACTGGACGAGGAACTGTTCCTCGCGGAGCTGACAAAGCGAAGGGCGCTTTCTCCGAAGAAACAGGGTTCCGGCGCTGTCTTTGAGACCGGCGCCAGTTATAACGCCTAACAAGTAACTATGGCATCGTCTTTCTTTTCAGATATAATAAGCAAGCGCTTCAACCCCGACGCGGTGTTGGATCTTACGCATGGCAGCAAAGTCCTCATCATCAGCGATCTTCACATGGGCTTTGGGAAGCGGGATGATTTTCAGGCCAACGGGGGATTTGTCGGCCGGTTTCTGGAGGAGTACTATTACAGAAACGGATGGTACCTGGCATTGAACGGGGATATAGAGGAACTGGCGAAATTCGCCCTTCCTGACATCCGCGCCAAATGGGCGGAGATGTACCGGATCTTCGATCTTTTCGCCGCCGAAGGAAGGCTTTACAAGATCCTGGGCAACCACGATGAAAACCTCATCTTTGAGAGGGATTACCCGTATTCAATGTACAATGCCGTGCGTATTGAGAACGGTCTCATACCGATCTACGTTTACCACGGCCATCAGTCTTCCCGCCTGTACACGAATTTCAATAATGTCATCAGTCTCGGCCTGAGATACCTTTTGAAACCTCTGGGGATTCGGAACGTCTCAGCCGCAAGGAATCCCCACCGCCAATTCAATGTGGAAAAGGCGGCTTATAAATTTTCCCTCGGCAACAACTGCATTTCGGTCATAGGCCATACCCACCGCTCCCTTTTTGAATCCCTTGGCCGTTTCGACTATATCAAATTTGAGATAGAGCGGCATTGTCGGGAATATCCTTCCTCAAGCGGGGAGGAGCGCGAAAAGATCGCGAGTGAAGTCGCGGCCCTCAGGGTAGAGCTGAGCAAACTCGGGCGCTCGGAGCGCCGTGAGGGGAGCAGGCTGGGTCTTTACGGGGACGAGCTTCCGGTTCCCTGCCTTTTTAATTCCGGCAGCGCCATTGGCAAAAAAGGCGCCAACGCCATCGAACTGGACAAGGATAATATCGCGCTTGTTTACTGGTTTGCCGAGGGGAAGGGGATGAAATTCGTCAGCCGCGGCTGGTACAATGTTGAGAAAATCGCGGGCTCTTGTCGAACCGTACTTAATCAGGAACGTCTTGATTATGTGAAAGCGAAAATCGAGCTTTTCAACAAGAAGGAGCCTTGATTGGATATTGTCAGCGCGATTGTATTGGGCGTGGTACAGGGCCTTACCGAGTTCCTGCCTGTGAGCAGTTCCGGCCACCTAGTCCTTTTGCAGAAAGTTTTCGGCATATCGGAGCCGGCGCTGTTATTCGACACGATGCTGCACATGGGAACCCTGCTCGCGGTCTTTATTGTCTTGCGGCGCGACATCCTCGCGATTCTGCGTCACATTATTCAGCCGCTTACCGGCTTTTTGATTCTCGCGACAATCCCGGCGGTCATCGCCGCCCTTGTCTTTGAAGACCACATCGAGGCCGCGTTCGAGTCCGGGCGTTTTCTGGGTTTTTCCTTTTTATTGACGTCCGCGCTTTTGGTGATCGCGGAACTGTTATCGCGCCGGACAAAAGAGAATTTTACCACGAACGAACACGAACTCGTTCCTTCGGAACGCACACGAACGAAAGAAAACATGAACGCTCTTGACGCGGTTATCATCGGCGTTTTACAAAGCGTTGCCATCATTCCAGGCGTCTCCCGCTCGGGCGCGACAATCTCAGGGGCGCTTTCACGCGGGCTTGACCGGGACTTCGCCGCCCGTTTCTCGTTTTTGCTCTCCATCCCGGCGATACTCGGCGCGCTCGTCTTCCAGTTGAAGGATCTGGTGGAGATCAACGCCGCCATTTCCACTAACGTTGTCGCAGCCGATGGCGAAGCTGTCAGCATAGGCTTTGCAATAGCGGGCGCCGATGCCACTGCCATCATCGCGGGAACTGTAGCCGCCGCGATTGTCGGCTTTTTCGCAGTACAGCTCATGCTGAAGATTGTCCGTGAAAGGTCGCTCTTCGGCTTCGCGATATACACCGCAGTTCTTGGGGTGCTGGTGATTGTCGATCAATTTGTAACGCATCTCGTTTTTTAGTATGTACCTTGTCCCTGTCTATATTTCAATGTTTTTTGTTTATGCCGTTATTGCTCCGTACCTGCCGATCCTGATACGCAGCCTGGGCTACCGGGCGGCGGTAGTGGGAATACTCCTTGCCATTGTAGAAGGAGTGGGTGTCCTGGGGCC
>JGI24698J34947_10001107_pt1 | contig 13893 bp, 14 predicted proteins | sample TergutMp193P3_FD_34947 | JGI IMG/M metagenome (IMG submission 34947)
CGGGTACGAGGTTGGCCATGTACGGATTACCCCCTACCCTCGGCGCGGGCGCTGGCGTGTACTGCGGCGCGTCGCGCGCGCCGGTGTATCCGGCCGCCCGCGCCATTATCCCGCCGCCTGTCGCGAACCCCGGTATCGCGCCTTGCTGAGCCATGTCGGAGAGGCCGGCGCCCTGCGTAACGTCCGCGCTGAGGTACGCGCGCCCTTCCGGCGTGGCTATCCGTGTCTCCCCCTCGTGGAACACGTGGGGCGAGGGGTACATGTCTATGCCCGCCGGCGCGCTGCGGTCTAACCGCCCGTCTTCGCCGAGGCCGGTATACGACACGCCGAACCGCTCCGACACGGGGCGCTGGGCGTAGCGCGGCATACCGCGCTGCTGCAGTTTCTGCCGCATGGCCTCTTGCTTCTTTTCGGCTACCCAGCTGTAGTCGTTTTTCATATCATCCCCCCGTATTTATTGGGCGTTTACCGTTTTCTTTTTATTTGTTCCGACAACGCTTCAATGAGTAGCCTGTCCACTACGCCAAGCGTATACGTTAATCCGTCTTCAAGGACTCGCGACAGCGTCTCCTTGAACCGTCCGTAAAATCTTTTCCGCAATATCTGCGCTTTCGTCAGCGCGATATCGCGGTTAAATTCTTTTGCCAACCTCTCGACTTCGTTCATCCTTTTCCTCCAAGATATGCCGGCGGCGGCTCGAAAGGCCACATCAGCCCTTCGACGCCGTCGAGGCTTTCGTCTTTTTCGTTCACTTGCTCACCACGGCGTACTTTTTCCACGCCTTGTGCGCGAGCCCGACAACGGTAAACACCGCCGCCAATATTTCCAACGACGCCTCCGCCCACGACGGCGGCTCGAAGTTGTCAAGCCCCTGCCCGAAGATGGCGCGGTACACCGCGTCCGCCATCCACAGGATTAACGCGATAATGCTTTTCTTACCGTTCAACCAATTCATACTGCCCCCCTTGTTTAAGTGTTTGACTACAAAAATTTCCCGATAAGCGTAACGGCCAGCGCGAGTATCGTGCTTACGACAATCGCCCCGCCCGTCCACTTGCCCATTTGTCCCGCGAAGCTCTCCCGCAGCTTGTACAGCTCTGCGGTAAGCGCGTCGAGTTTGGTATTGACGTCTTTCATCTCAGACGCCAAATCCTTCACCCAGTCCAACGTCCGCTCGTGGTTTATCGCCACAATATCAAGACGCCTCTCCACGGCGGAGACGCGCGGCTCCAAATCGCCCGGCCGCCGCTGCGGACTGCCGTAGTCCTCGCCGTAGGTTTCGGGGACGAACTTGTTCATCACGCCCCCGCCTTGTCCGCGGGCGCGGCCGGCGCGCCGTCTTCTATGGTGGACATGGGCGAGGCGGCCTCGTCCTGCGGCAGCGTTTGCCCCGCGCCCGAGGACTTCGGCTTATCCTGCCCGGACTTCTCCTGCTCAATAAACATTTCAATAACCTGAATACCGCCGGATATCATATCCCGCCGGACAATCAAGTTGTTGAGGTCGTTCCGCGCCTTGTCGATATTGGCGGACGTTTCATCGCGCAAGTTGCCGAGCCTCTCGCGCTCTTTCTCTAACTCTTTTAACGTCATATTGTACTTCTCCTTTTGTTTATGGTTGCGATATTATTAATACGTCTGATTCCAGTTTGCCTGTACCCAATTATTGCCGGCCTGACGCTCTAAAAACGCGCCGTTCCTCGCAAGCCTAATACGTACGCTTCCATCAAACCGGTAAATGATTGTCTCGTCGCCGCTGGAATTCTCCTGAACACACAACTCGTATCCGCTCGTCAAATCACCAAGCTGTAACACGAATCCGTTGTAATAGCTAAGTTGGAAACCATACGCCGGTGAATTAGCGGCAGTATTTTGGCGATAGCAATTGAATCCTCTCGGACTGACACTAAAGATAAGGTCATGATGTTGTTGAAGTAGGTTGGCGGCCGCGCTATCGTAAAGGCGGTTATTAGCCTCAAAATAAAGCGAAGATGTTACATTAAAGTCGCTACTATAACGATATGAACTACCATTAGGATAAGTAGTGCCATCAGGATGAGTAGAATAAGCGTCGCCGCGGAACCGCGTTTCGAGTTTGAGCCCTTTGGTAGATATTTCCATGTTGGAGTAGAGGCCGGTGTAGGCGTTGCGCTCAGTACGAATAACAGACGTACCGTTTCCGAATACGGCCTTGAACGTCTCTAAATTAGTACTCCCAAGAATCTCGGCGGTTTGGCTGCTTTTAATGGCTACCCCGTTCTGGGATGAGTTTTCGCCGTAGTAGTTGTATACAACCGGATGGTTAAAGCTTGTTGCCATATTCAGGTAGCCCCCCGTATCGGAAACAGTGCCAACTACATCTCCCCCTAGGGATATAGTACGGTCAAGCGCGTTTTGCTTAGCGTTCCAATTATTCTTGTCGGTTGTTGTCACGTGGATATCGCTGTTGTTTGTGTGCGCGTTAAGTACGTTTCCAGTTACTATCGTCTGCCAATCGCGCCATGCTCCCGACGACCTACGCCGGATATATATATTGGTATTCCCCTCGCTGTGATAGCTCGCAACCTGTATTGCCTCGCTGGATGACCTCGCGCTGGAGACGAACAGATTCCACATAGTGCTGTTACCTGCCGGAGCATTAGCACCACCAGACATTGCATAGTTGCCCGACACTAACATATCGTTAAAGTCCGTGCCGGCGCCGGTTTTGTCGACCTTGCCCGACAGGTCGGCGATTCGCGCCTGTTTCTCGGCTTCCAACGCTGTATTAAAATCGTTCCGCAGCGCTTCCAACGCCGTAGTAAAATCGTTACCCAGATTATTAATCCTATATTCCAGTTCATTAATTTCGTCCAACCGTGCCATACGGTGGTAGCCGTCGCCGGCATCGCGAAACATCACGCGCGGCTTATCACCGGGGTCGTTGGGCAGTTCCAGCGCAATCTGACACGGATTTAAATTTTCTGACAGCGTATCGCGGTCGTTGTTTATCTCGGTGCGGTTCTCTAAAATCGCGCCTTGTTTTTCGTACTTGCTCGGTACGTAACTCATTTTACTGCCCTCCTGCTTGATTTTCTAACGTATTAATTGCTCTTTGCGCGTCATTCATGCGCCGGTAAAGTTCCTTAATGGCCTCTATCGTCCGCGCGCGGAACAGCCGCTCGTCGCTGGTCTCGTCCGGCAGCATGGGTATGCCGCTTCTTTGCCCGCTGTTCATGGAAGCCATCCTTCCCCGCCGCGGACTACCGCGTCGTAGTACGTTTTAATTGATTCCGGCGATACCGCCGACAGCATCAGCCAAATATCGAAGTATTCCGTATTGCGCCCTTGGCCTATGGTAATTTCGCGCCCCGCGTAAATGCTGCCGCCTATGTTGTTTGTCGTGTTTTGGTACGACGGTTCTACGTCGAACGTGGCCATGTCGACATGTTCGTCGAAGTTCCCCGCCACGCTCTGCATTTGCTCCGCACGCATAAATTCAGCTTCCGCGGCGGTCTCGCCGTTAACGTACAGCGTCAGCAGTTCCGCCTGCCCGCGCACCTGCCGGCGCAGCGCGACGTGCTGCCATACGCCGGTTATAAGCGTGTGCCTCAGTATTTCCGTGCCCGTGAACGTGCAGCGTATTATGATGTTGCCGGCGTAGTGCTCGTCTTCCATGAGCGACAGTATAAGCTCGGTCACGGCGTAGTATTCCGCGCCGGTAATATCCCGAAACGCGATTATATCCCCCGCGCCCGACGGCCTTATCCACAGCGACGCCGTGAAATCTATAATATCCTCGTCCGCTACCTTGCGATATCCGGTAGATACCCAGAACGCCTCGCATGGCTTTCCCGTCGGCGCTTTAACTCTGCCAATCTCTCCGGGAACCGGCTCATCGTACCCGTAGGCGGGCAGCACGTCTATTTCCGTGCCGTCGACGCGGTTATAGGTAGGGCAGGGGAGATTGCGGCTTAGGTGTATAATTGCCGTACGCCACTCGCGTTGGTGCTTGACTTCGAGCGGCTCGTTGTCGGCGGGCAGCGCTTCGCGGTCGGACGTTTGGACTTTGACAACAACCTGCGATACTTTGAACGCCGAAGTCGTGGTCTCTATAACTTCCTGTATGCGCCGCGCCTCGACCTTCTTCAGGTACGCGTAATCCCCGTTGCGGTTAAGGTCTTGCAGCGCGGACGCCTCGTCGATTACCTCGCCGTCTTCGTATATTTTCAGGCTGACCTTGTGTTCCGGCTTAAATCCGTCTTTGGTAAACCCCTCCGCGCCGCGGTATTCGGACTTCCAGCACCGCATGGCGATATGCGTCTCTAAATGTTTCTGCCATTTATACCCGTCGGCAATAATCGGCAGCGCGGCGCGCGTCGGGATTTCGTACCCCTCAAATGGCGGCGGATATAATTCGTCGGGGATTGCCCGGTCGGTTTTTTGCTCAGCGTTGCCGATGACATAGAAAAACCCCGTCCGCGCGTCTTCGACGAGTATAATGCCTTTGCCGCTTTGGCCAACTCCGTAAGAGACGGCCGCCGCCTGCGCGTCCGGCCACAGCCAGTGTTCCCCGCCGTACTCGGTGATTCCGCCGCCCTGCTCCGGTTTTATTGCTACACGAAAGCAATAATCGGATATTGTCATAAGCTCTTTATCGTAATAAGGGTAAGGCGGTTCCCTATCAACAGCCGCCCACACGATATACCCGATTTCCTCACCATATACTGCGACGGCGTTATTTATCGCGCGTAGTTTGTTTTTATTGCGGGACAACCCAAGCGCGGTATCGACGATAAGGCTATCCCCATAGCGGCGCCCGTTGAAAATCCGCACCGCGGGGGTTTCGGCCTCGTGGGTTAAAAGCACTATCTCCCCGCCGGATATGTGCTGTATGCTGCGCGGGTTAGTACAGCCAATCATTGCGTCCGCAATGGTTATGGTAGGTATCGCGCTGCCGACATAAAAGCCATCGACGGAAATGGGGACGCCCTCAATTCCGGCCGGAAAGTTCCACGTGCTTCTAACCCCAAATATCGCGACGACGTCGGGGAATAATTCAATGTGCTTAATCTGGTCTTTTACTTGTTCGTTAAGTTGGTCGCCGTTGTGGCTGCCGTGCGTGTATCCCCCCATCTCATCGTCGTTGGTGTAGTACAGTTTACTCTCCCCCTCAACCGCGCAAAGCACCCACCCCGGTACGGACGCCGCTATGTTGCAGTTTGGCAGCGACGCGCGATATAATGTACGCGGATAAAAAGTTTCCTTGCGCGCGTTCAGCGCGGTATCGTCCACCGCGTCCGCGAAGTCGAAGTCAGCCGCGCCCTTCTGGAACATGCCCGCGATTGCGTATGTTTTACCGTTATGCTCTTCGTTTATTGGGCGGCTTGTGTATATAAAGGTTGTCCCCCCGCCCGTAGAGACATTGCTAATAGTATAAGCCTCCCCATCAGACAAAAACAGCGGCTTGCCGACCATTTGGCTCAACTCCGCCTTCTCGTCATCCGTTAAATTCACGTTGTTTGTTTGTAACTCGTTGTTAAGGCCATGGTTGGACATTTCGCATACTATACCCGCGGCGGCGCTGGCTACCGCCCCCGTGGCGGACTGCCATGTTGTGGCGACGCCGGCCGTCAAGATGGCGATTTTGCCGTAACCGTAATAGGGGAGGTCGATTATTTTTGTTATCCTGAAGGTCACGTCGTAATCAGCCCTTTGCGTGTCAGTGAGCGCTAAATAATTATTAGGGCGTATTTTTATGGTACGGTACTGGTCGTGCGGCCGCAGGCGCTCTACGCGGTATTGGGGGTCATCGGTCAGCTCCAACATATAAGCCCCCCCGTTCGCCGTTATCGTCCCATATGTCGCGAGCAGCAGGGGGATATCCGCGACAAGAGCAAAGGCGTTTGGGCTGTTCATCAGCGTCCTGGCGGGGTCGCCGACGTCAAGTTTTTCAAGGTCGCCCGTCCTGTACACGGACAAATGGGTTATCGCCCCAATATCGTCAGCCCAGTCCGCGGCGGACACGCTCAGGCGGTTGGGTGAGCCGCTGCCGACCGGTCCGGGGTTCTCGTCCGCGGGGAAAGGCGCCGCGGATATGCTTGTTGAGCCTTCGGGGGCTTTAACGACTAAGCCGTATCCATCGGGGTACTGCCTAAAGTTGTGGTCGGACGCCGGCGTTTCAAAATCAACAACACCGCCCTCAAGCCGCGACGTACCTCTTATGCGCGCGCCCGTAATTACATAGCGGTATACGTGCCCAACCCATACCGATTCCGGATAAAAAGGAGACCCTATCTCGTTCGGGTTCCACTGTACCCGCGATTTCATTCGGGCGGGGGCGTCGAGGTTAATACGAAATACCACGCCGTCGGGCACCGATTGGGCGCCGGCGGCGGAATAGATAAGTTTTACATCGCCGTCAGCCTCAATCACCCATTTATATATGCCGCTTAAGGCGTATATAATACCGCCGTTGCGCGTCGCGATAAAGCTTATTTGCGCGCCGTTGGACGCTATATATACGTCGCAGGATAAAGCCAATCGCCAGACAGAATCCGCCGAGGAATTCTGCCAAAGAAAAGACCTCGGCGCAAAACAAACACGGCCGCCCTCGACCCTGACCCATGTGCCGATGATTGTGTGCCACGTCATCAGCTGGGCTTTACCGCGCATAACCAGCGTCGTGTAGTCGTCGCTATTCTGCATTGCCCGTGGAATTTTATCCACGCTGATATATGGCCTATCTACAATCACGGCACGCTCGTTGTCCAGCGAGGCGCCGTATGGTGTGGCCATATCCACGTAGCGCCACTCGTCCCGGCGGGCAAACCATGGGTCATTGATTTGGAAGTCCCGAACTTCAAGCATGTTACCAGTGTCGTCGGCCACGATACGCCCATAGAACACATCGGTCATCGCCGGTGCGCGAACCCAGCCAAGCAGCCTCGACCCGCTCCGCCCCTCAAAATACTGCGGATAACAATTAATATTAAACGCCTCCGCAAGCGCGCCCTTCCCGTAGAGCAGTTCGGCGGGCGCGTCTTCAATGGCTCCGCGCCCGAACGTGTTGAACTCGCGGTCGGTAAGGTGTTTGCGTTCTTTGGGGTCGGTGGTTTTGCGCACGGTTAAAAGCCCCTGTTTACGGGTTCGGTGTACGCGGATTGCTGCCCTTTGTGCATCTGCGCCCAAAACTTGGGTTTCATCTCCGTGAGTATGTACGACCGCGCCTCAATGGTCGTACCGTTCTGCACGCCTTCTATTAAATGCGCCGCCGCGGGAAGCAGATATAAAGCGTCGTTCGGCGGCGGGACGATGTGCTGTATTTTTGTCGAGGTCAGGTTTTGCGGACGCCTGTACGCCCGCAGAATAAACGTCCTGTATCCGGGGTCGGCGGCAAACGTAACGGTCGCCGGTTGTTCGTGCGACAGCCAGTCGCGCGTCCGCAGGAGGCGCACCGACCAAAACGACACGTTGTTGATGTCGACGGTTTTCCCCGACAGCCCGCCCGTCCCGTTGTACGTCATGACGTCGCTGCACCGCCATATATTGTCCGGCAGGTCGTAGACGAGTTTACCCTGTACGGTAGTAAGCGTAGGCAGTTCCCCTGTTTCCTCGTCGTAGGCGAGGTTTTGGGGGGACTCTTGCGCCATCAGGATAGACTGCGCCTGGTCTAAATAGCGCAATACGCCGTGAGGGCCGTCGGTTGACCAGCCCTTAAAGCGTTCTATCAGTTCGTCTACAAGCTCTACCGTGAGCATAATATCCTCGGTTTATTTGTTTGTTTCGTTACAATCCACGCGCCTATTGGCGCGACGTTAATCTTCCATCTTGATAAACGTGCTCTTCGGCGTAGCCTTACCCTTGCTTTTCGCCGCCGGAGCTTTCTTTACCGGCTCAGGCGGCTTAACGCCCTCCCCACGAAGCTCGTCAAGGGTTATGTCGTCCACCGCCGACAAATCGCCCGTATTCTCCGCCGCCGCATTAATAGTAACAAGCCCAACGGGCGGATTAACAATCTGCGCAGGCGAGGGAGAGGTAAAGGTTACCGGCGGCGCCCCATCCGAAACCGGCGGCAGTCCCGCGGCCGCCCGCGCCCTGTTCAACGCGGCGGTCAGTTCCTCAATCGTCTGCGGCTGTGCTGTCGCCCCGCCGGACGCGGCGGCATTATTATTGGGCGCGGGTACGCCGTTCCTTATGTTCGCCTCAATCTGCTTGTCCGTTATCTCCACGACCCTTGCGTTAAGCACCCCGCGCAAAAACCGCCGGTTGTGCTCCGTGTCCGGTATCGTGGCGTAAAAGCCCACCTTGTGCGGAACGCGCGAGAACTTAATCTGTCCGCCCTTGACAAATACCTTGTATTTTTCCGCGCCCGTCTTTGGTTCGGCGTAGGTCGACGTGTACATTATCTCCGCACCCTGAACCCCGTCGAACACCTTGTTCAACAGCTTTAACTCGATAAACGCCATGCCGCACTCCTGTACCGCCTGCTCGCGGGCAAGCGCGAGGACATCTGTTCCGCCACGCATATTACAGCTCCCTTCTGATTGTTGATACGTCTTATAATCCCCCCTGCCCACCGCGGACAGGGGGGAGATGAAACCAATTCACAATAACCAATTCACAATAATAAAACCGCCTGTTACGGCGACACTTCGCCCGGCATCGCGCAGAGAACCACCGCGCTCGTAAACTGTTCGGGCGTGTCGGTCGGCTGCTTGTTGTCGATGTTCTCCCAGTACAGCGGCAGCTGAATACCGCGCACGCAGGCCGTGCCTACGCCTTTTATCTTCTCGTAGTCGTCGTCCTGCTTTATCGACTTCAGCGGTTCGGGTTCCCATTTGACGACCGCGCCCTTGCCGTGCAGTATCGCCACGTCGAAGGCGTCGCCGGTGGACATGTCGCGGTTGCGCTCGTCGTTGTTGCCGTGCTTCATATAGCCGGCGCTGAGCCCCGTCGAGCCGACGCGCGTAACCGTGGGTATGCGGTGGTCGACGACAAACACCAAGTCCTTGAACATGCCGAGGACGCCCGGCCAGCTCATAACCGTGTCGGGCAGCGCCGCCTTTTGAATAAACAGCGACCCGAGGTTTTTCGCGCTCCACGCGGGGTCGCCGAGATACATCGCCTGCAGTTCCGAAATGGTCAGGACGTAGCCCTTGCCGCTCGGGGTGCCGGGGAGGTCAAGCGGTTCTATGCGCTTGTTGAGCGCGTAGTTCGACAGGTTGCCCAACACGTCGGTGTTCAGGAACGTTCCCGCTCCGCTCGCCACGGTGTTCAGCGCGTTCACTATGTTTTGGCTGTACGCCGCGCTGTTCTGGCTATATGCGGGCTGGTTGCCGTGCGCCCCAATCCCCGCCACAAATACGTTGGGGTTCCAGTTCGGGGCGCAGGGGCCGCCGCCCGGCTGCGACGGGTCGAGCGGGTCAGCCGCCGCGGCGGTCTCGCCGTGCAGGAGCGTATCCCCGAACGTCTCAAGGAGCGCCTGGTGTATCTCCAAGTCCTCCTGTTCCCTGTTCCAGTCGGCCAACTGGTCGATGAATTTCTCGAACAGGCTGAGATACTCCGCGTGGAGCTTCTCCGTCCCGTACCCGGGGACAGACACCACCTTGCGGCAATTATTGTGATAGATTTCCGCGACTTTGGTCGACGGCTGCTCTTCCTCGCCTATCGCCTGCCGTCCGCCCATCACGCCCGCGCCGCTCAGCCGTTCCAAGAGCGTGATGCGCCCCCGGTACGCGCTGCGGAGCGCGGTCTCGTTTACCTTCATATATATGCCGTTCGGCATATTTTGCTTCTTCGCGTTATACAATCCCTTCAGGGCTGTATAAATCGACTGCGGAACCGACTTAATCTGGAGTTCCGCTTCCAGACCGACTTTCCGCGACTGCGGGGGCAGCGCGGTGGGGCCTAACATCCCAATGGGCGAAGCCATATTTACGTCTCCTTATTTACGGTGATAATTCTATCGGGGCCAGACCTAAAACTCGTCTTGCCTCGTTTACTTTGTTTAACAGCTCGGTATTGCCCCGCTGACGCTGTACCTCAATGTCCGCCGGGTCAATACTCGTCAAAAACTGTACAGCCCACTCCTGCGTCGCGTTCCCGCTCGTCCTGATGGTGGACGGGTCGTTAAGCTCCGCGACAGTCGGGTCGCGCTTGGTCATCGCCGTGGCGAGATTCTGCGCGCCGCTCTGATAGGCTTGGTCTATTCTCTGCTTATAATATCCGTCGTTCAACCGCCTCATCTTTATGGCGGTCTTAAGGTCGGGCAGTACCGCGGGTACGTTTTGCCCTGTGGCCGCGTCGTAGCGCGTTTCCTGCTGAAGCTGGCCGGCGGCGTTGCGCCGCCACCCATCGCGGTAATCCATCATCTCTAACAGCTTAAGCCACGTAGACACGTCTTGCGTAGGCTCTGTCGGTATCCCCGCGAGCTGGCATTTTTTCAGAATGTCGGCGTTGCGAAGCTCCAGCTGTTCCATCGCGAAATTGACTTCATCCCACGAGGTCGGGCGCTTCCCGTAGTACGCGGACGCGACGTCTACCCGCCAATTATCGAAGTCCTTGTTGACTTCAACGGACGGTTTAGACAGCTTAAACTCCGCGAGTTCCGCGTCGCCGCCTAAGGAATCAAGCTCGGCGTAGGCAGCTATGCGGGCTTGTGTCTCCCGCGCTTCCCTTTCGCGTTGTTGGCGTTCCGCTTCTTCAGACGCGCGTTGGCTTTCTATCGTAGCCGTTTGTGCGGCTTGCGCGGTAATCAGATTTGCCATTGCTTGCGCCTGCATACCGAGCAGCTTCGTATGGCGTTCCTGATACTCCACAATGCCTTCAGGGTCGTAGGGGTCGGGTTTGGACTGTAGCAATTCCGCAATCTCGGCTTGTATGCCGCTTAGCGTACTCTGCGCGTCGGCCACGCCGCCCGGCTGTACTCCGACAGGCTGCTGGCTTTGCTGTGCCGGCGCGCCGGGCGTTTGTGTCGCCGTCCGCGTCCGAGCAAGCTCGGCTTCCAGTTCCGCAATGCGCTTTTGGGCGTTGTCGTTCCCGCCGCGCAGCTGCTCACGGATAAGCGCTTCCTGCTCTTTTAACGTTTTGATGTACGATTCCTTCTCTTTCAGCCCCTTAACCACGTCAGCCGAATTATTGTAGGTAAATCCGGCTGCCCGCAATTCTTCGGGCGTCAGAATAATCGGCGCAATCGGCTGAACGGCCTGCGGCTCTGCCTGCGGAACAACGCCCTCGACGGCAGCTTGTGGCTGCGCTTCCGGCGGTTCGGCGGCAGGCTGTCCGCCCTCTCCGTCTTCCGATTTCGGCACGATGGCCGAGTTGCGTATGCGCTCAAGCTGCTCAAGGCTATCTTGTGAATCGCCCAAAGCCGCCATCGCCGCCACGCGAGCGTCCTCGCTCTCGAACGTCAATACCTCTTGCCCTGCTCCCGCTACTGTTTCTACCGCGTCACTCATTGTACTGCCCTCCTATATGCCTTCCGCGGGTTGTGTGCGCCGTTGTCGGCGCGCCGCTTCCGGCTATTTAAATTGTGTACTGTTTATACCGGCGCCGCGCTCATCTGCTGCGCCATATCGGTAATCTGCCCGCCCATCGGGCGGTTCGCCCCTGCCGCCGCGATACTGGCCGCCGCCCCTTCCGGAGACATCCCGCCCCTGTCAGGCGGCGGCGCTGAATATGAGGCGGGCGGCAGCTGCACGGGATAAGCGCCCTCCGCGCCACCCTGCGGCATACCGCCCCCGCCCATACCCATCTGCTGTATTTGCTGCTGTTGCGACTGCATGGCCTGCTGTTGCGCCAACTGCTCAAACTGCGCCTGTATCTGCGCGCTCTGATACGTGTCGCTCTGTATGCCCGTTTGGAGCGCGGTTAAATCTTTCAGCCCCATAACGCGCGCCTTTACAAGCATCATCTCGTTGAGCGTTTCAAGGTCTTCCTTGTCCTCGTCCGACAGCTGCAGCGTCTCAAAGAATTTCTTCAGGATAAACATAAAGTGACCCGGCGCGGCGTCCGCGGGTATTGACCGCAGAACCTCGCCCCAAAGCCCGCGGTAGCGCAGTTGGAACGTCTGCGACTTGGTGTTCTCCGTCACCACTACGCGGCAGCGCGGCACTTCCGACACGGCGTTGCAAATCATCCCGCACTCGTTCGGCTCGTTAAGCGTTATGCTGCGCCCGTCGCGGAAGTGAACCTCGCGCATAATGTCGCGGTTCGCGACCTGCCACTGATAGAAGTACGCCTCGCCGACGTTGTTCATAAACTGGCGGACGCGCGGAAAGGAGCGGTAGAGGAATGATACTATTTCTAAAACATAAATGGTTCGACCTTATCGCGAGCGGCGAGAAGAAAGAGGAATACCGCGAGTATAAGCCGTATTGGGACAAGCGGATATGGCAAATAGCCACGCTGCCTCCCGAAGACCGTATCATTGAATTTCGGCGAGGGTATACAAAAACAGCCGTTCGGGTGCGGTATTTGGGTTCTGTTCGTAAGCGCATAGATGGTGATGACATTCTTTATCGGATGGACGCGAACGTAGCCAATCCGGAGTACATAGCAACGCTACACCCCGATGTCGTAAAACGCTGTAACATGATGGCCATTGAATGTCGCGCGGAGTGGGGCTACGAACCGGGCAAAAATTTAGTCATACTTCGTTTGGGGGAGATTGTAAAATGATTCTCAACGCCGACGCCCTTACCGCCCTCCGAACCCTGCCGGACGCTTCCGCGCAGACATGCGTCACATCGCCGCCGTACTACGCCTTGCGCGATTACGCCAATGACGGACAAATTGGCCTTGAAGATTCGCCGGATGACTATGTCGCGCGTCTTGTAGAAATATTCCGCGAGGTGCGTCGTGTCCTGAAAAATGACGGTACGCTGTGGGTAGTTATCGGTGACAGCTACGCAAACGATGATAAATGGGGCGGCGCAACAGGCGGCAAACACCGGAGTAGTCTACACGGTAAAACCGGTGTCGGGCGCACAAAGAGGCATACGGGATTACCTCCCAAAAATCTAATCGGTATCCCGTGGATGCTCGCCTTTGCCTTGCGTGCGGATGGTTGGTATTTGCGTCAGGATATTATTTGGGCTAAGCCCAACCCGATGCCGGAAAGCGTCCGCGACCGCTGTACAAAGGCGCACGAGTATATCTTCTTGCTGTCTAAGTCGCGTCGTTACTACTATAACCATGAGGCGGTAAAAGAGCAAGCGGTAAGTTCATCACTTAAAAAGTATATAGATGGGCGTCGTGATAAACGACCCGGTCGCATGAGGCGCGATTCGGGATTTAGCGGCAGGTACGCCCAAATGATAAGACGCGGCGGGGTTCCCCGCACGCGTAATCGTCGCAGCGTGTGGACGGTTGCAACCCGCCCATATGTGGGGACGCACTTCGCCACCTTTCCGCCGGAGTTAATCCGCCCCTGTATCCTCGCGGGTAGCCGTCCGGGCGACGTGGTTCTCGACCCGTTCTTTGGCGCTGGAACGACCGGCGTAGTAGCCGTAGAGGAGGGTCGGCAGTACATTGGGATTGATATTAATGCCGAATACTGCGAACTCGCGCGTAAGCGGATAGCCAACGCCGCGCAACAATTAAACGTATTTGACGCGGGAGAAATACAACAATGATAGACAAAGATTTTAAGGGTACGAAAGTAATTCACGGGGATATTTTGCAGGTATTGCCCCAACTGCCGGACGGCGTCTTTGGCGGCGTAATAACCGACCCGCCGTATTGTTCGGGCGGGCTGTTCTCAAACAATCGTAGAGACAACAGCGCCAACAAATACCTGAGTGGGTCGGGAGATTTTGAGAACTTTGACGACTGCAAAGACCAACGCAGTTTTACGAGTTGGTCGCTGTTGTGGATGACGGAGTTGTTCCGCGTATGCAAGTCGGGCGCCCCG
>JGI24698J34947_10001108_pt1 | contig 13893 bp, 10 predicted proteins | sample TergutMp193P3_FD_34947 | JGI IMG/M metagenome (IMG submission 34947)
GCCGTTGAAAGGCCGTAGCGTTTGCCGGTTTTTTCACCGAGCGCGTCCATCGCGTTTCGTAAATCCTGCAGCAGGGCAATGTAATTCTGTTTGTCCTGCGGGCCGTTGAAAGGCCGTAGCGTTTGCCGGTTTTTTCACCGAGCGCGTCCATCGCGTTTCGTAAATCCTGCAGCAGGGCAATGTAATTCTGTTTGTCCTGCGGACGTGATTTTATTTCCTGCCCCCATTCCGGCCCCACCGGGTATTCCCAGTCAACATCGATGCCGTCCAGGTTGTGCGTTTCCAGCCAGTTGCAGACATTGGCGATAAAGGCCGCGCGAAGCGCGGGATCAAATGACATATCGGAAAAGCCGTCCGCGCCATAACCGCCTACGGAAATATTCACCTTGAGGTGGGGATACTTCTCTTTCAGCGCGGCGATCTCATTCCAGATATTTTCAAACATAGGACCGTCCGCAAGCGGCCTCAGTTCGGGGATGTAGGGGGTTGAGACATCGGTTTTATCAAGAAGGGCAAAGGCTACTATTATGTCCGTCAGATATTCGCCCTTGATCATGTCGGCCTTCCAGTAGGGGCTTCCCTCTTCCCGCGCCGTTGGGGGGATGGGCCATGTTCTGATATAACTGGAAACCCGCGGCGTTATTTTTGTTCTGCCCCCGCCCATGCTTGCGCAGGAAAAAATGAACAAAGAAGAAAGAAGAAGTAAAAAAGCAAGAGAGAGAAGAGATTTCTTTACCATAAAAAACTCCTTGAAAAATATTTTTGGATAAGAATATATAGAGGTATGTTGTGCGGGGGGGAGGGGCGCCGTTTAGCCAAGGGTAACCTCCACAGTACAGCTTTCGCCGTTCTGTATAATAGGAATTGTAGCACGTTTTTCGCCATTTATCAATATTTCCGTGACGCCCTTGCTGACATGCCGGGGGTTTCGCACGGTTATATCGTACTTCCCGCCCCGGAAACGGCGAGTTGCGCTGAATCCGTCCCATTCGGGGGGAATACAGGGGTCTACTATGAGGGAGTTGAAGTCCGGCCTGATGCCCAAAATGTAATGNTTTGCGGCAAAATAACTCCACCCGCCCGATCCGGTCATAAAGGGNTGATGCGCCTCGCCGAACGCCGGATGATCTTTTCCGGTGATGAACTGGCAGGTACTGTACGGCTCGGCCTTGCGAATTTCGCATTGATCGTTCCATGCGGCGGGGCAGAGGCGGTTGTACAGACCCATTGCCCTCCCTCCCCTGCCTAACATACACTCGGCGATCCAGGCCCATGGATTGGGGTGGCTGAAAATCGCCCCATTCTCTTTCAGCCCCGGATAGACGCGGGTTACAAAACCCACATCGTCATCAATAACCGTATAGGCCGGGGCGTTGAGCATAAGGCCGTAGGGGGTGCCCAGGTATTGTTCAACCGAATCCATTGCCTGCCTGCCCCGTTCCGCGTCATCGCCNCCGGCGATAACCGCCCAGACGTTGCTTTCCAGATGAACCTTGCCTTCCGCGTCCGCGTCNGTGCCGATGGGCCTGCCGGTTTTGGTAAAGCCCCGCAGATACCACTTGCCGTCCCACAGTGTTTGGCGGCATACGTTTGCGGTTTTTTCATATGTCCGCCTGAAACGGGCGGCGTCTTCTGTTCTGCCCAAAAATTCGGCAAGCAGGATAAAGTTATCCAGCGCCCAAAGGTGGAGATAGCTTACCATCGCGCTTTCGCCGCCGCCGAGGTTGAGGCAGTCGTTCCAGTCGGCTTTCAAGCCCTGACAAATACCGTGGCTGCCCACCATTCTTTCGGAAAAGGCAAGAATTTTTTTACAATGCTCGTACACTGAATCGGGCGGGGCTTCCGGGTCGGCATAGGGCAGAACCATATCGGCAAAGGCGGCGTCGCCGGTTTCGCGGATGTATTCGGTTACCGAAGAAACCAGCCACAGGGCGTCGTCGCTGCACGCCTGATCAACGCCGTGAATGATCGATTTTCTTTCCGGGGTGGGAACCACCGTGGGGCTTTTGAAACTGCTTGCCGCTTTTTCGTCAAACCATTCCGGCTCAAAAAGGTGCAGGCCGTAACCTTCGCTGACCAATGCCCGCAACAGTTCCAAAAGCCGCCCGCGGCATTTTTGCGGATTACTGTGAATAACGCACATCGCATCCTGCGCCGTATCGCGGTAGCCCAGGCCGGTACGCCCCCCCACCTCAATAAAGCTGGCGAAACGGGAAAACATCACGTTGATCTCGCACTGGTATAAGTTCCAGATATTGACCATCGTATCCATATTGCCGTTAGGCGTTTTTATGTGCAGGTGGGATTGTTTCTCCCGCCAGTATTCACCGAGGGCGTTGAGGGCGGCGTCCCGCGCCTGCGGGGAGGCGAACTGCGCGCGTATACGCAGGCCCGTTGCGCGGTTTCCCTCGCCGAGCATAAAGCACAGCCGCGTATTTTGCCCCGTTTCCAGGGAAAGTTTTTTATGCAGGGCGGCGCACTGGTTCCCCCCCTGCCAGGCCGTCCTCCCGGACAGCTCCCCTTTTTCAACCGCTTCGGGATTATTTTCGCTGCGCCAAACGCCGGTAAAACGCTCCCGTTCAATTTCAAAGGCGCCGGCGTTCGGCTCAAAATCGGCGGTAAAAAACTGGAAGCCGTTTTCTTCGTAATGAAGCTCCTGTTCAATAACGCCGTCTTTATACGATGCGCCGGCGCAGTATAAGGTACATTGAAAATTTTTATTGTCGCCGTCAATCCGGTGCCAGCTCAGTTCGGCGTATGAAAATACGCTTATTTTACGGGGCTTGCCGCTTCGGTTTTCAATTTTAATATCCCACAGTTCGACATCCGCGCCACGGGGAATAAACAGGGTCTGTTCCGCGTAAATGCCGCCGTATTCGCAGCAATACACCGTATAGGAAAGGCCGTGCCGGGTTTTGTAACAACTGACCGGCTTGGCGACCGGCTGCCAGCTTATGCTCCAGTAATCGCCGGTTTCATCGTCGCGGAGGTACACATAATGGCCGGGCCGGTCTGTGGGAACGGCATCCCCCCTGAACCGGGTAATCCGGTGATACTCCGCGCTTTTATAAAACAGGTAACCGCCGGCGGTCTGGTTAAAAACACCGGCAAGGTTTTCAGTGCCGATATAGTTGGTCCAGCTCATGGGCGTATCAACCCGCTCAATGATGTATTCGCATTTGTCGTTGTCAAAATAGCCGTACCGCATTATCCGCCCCTCTAACCCTTTACCGCGCCGACGGCAACGCCTTTGGTAATCCGCTTTCTGAATACCAAATAGAATATAACCATCGGCGTCATACCGATAACCAGCGCCGCAAACTGCTTGCCGTAATCCGACGCAAGCGCGCCCGAGAACATACTGATCCCTACCGGCAGGGATTTTATATCAGTCCGTGAAACCAGAATATTCACCAGCATGAACTCATTCCATGTCCCGGTGATCATGAGTATTGCCACCGAAGCGGCTACCGGAGAAGCGATGGGCATGATAATGCTTCTAAAGATACGCAAATACTTTGCGCCGTCCATCCGGGCCGATTCTATTAACGCGTCCGGTATGCTTTTGATATATTCGGTACTGAGGTATATCCCCATCGGCAGCCCTATACCGATGTAGGGGATAAGCACCCCCAAACGTGTATCGTACAGGCCCACGGTTTTGATCATCAGAAAGAGGGGAACCAGAATTGATTGCAGGGTGAGCAATATGCCGATGATAAAACTGCCGTGCAGAAGCGGCGTCAGCTTTGAGGGCAGTTTTGCAAAGGCAAAACCCGCCATAAAACTCAAGGCCAGTACCGAGAGAACCGTAACGGAAGTATATATAACGCTGTTAATAATCAAAATGCCAAATCTGCCGGTGGTCCAGGTGATGGGGTAATTTTTGAAAAACCATATTTTGGGGAATGCCAGCTTGCTGGCGGTCATATATTCCTGAGTTGTTTTGAAGGATTGCACAATCAGCCAGAAGATGGGATACACGGCAAGAACCGTAAACACCAGCATTATGGCATACATAACAAAGAGGGTAATTATATTTGGTCTCCGTATATCCGCCATAATTTAGTAGCCTTTTGAGAAACGTTTTTCAACGCCTCTGGTAAGCCCTATCAGAATAAAGCTGATAATGACCATGACCGTTGAAATGGCGTTAGCCACCGGATAGTTCGGCGCGCCCCGGAAGGCTTTTTCGTACATATACAGGGCAAGCACACTGGTACGGTGGGCCGGCCCCCCTTGCGTCATCACGAAAACCAGATCAAAAGATTTCAGCGATCCTGAAATAGCCAAAATCGCGGTGGTAACAATTACGCCTGACAGCGCGGGAAGAATAATGTAGCGCAGGGTTTGGGCCTCGCTTGCGCCGTCTATCTTTGAGGCTTCTATAACCGATATATCGATCTTTTGCAGATTCGCCAGAAAGATGATCACATAGGTTCCGGTATACATCCAGAGCATGACGAACAGCACCGGCAGCATGGGGTTTTTGTTCACCGTAAATACCGCGTCGGGGTTAAAGAAACGCTGTATTTCCAGCATCACGCTGTTGGAAGTGAGGAANAAATTGTTAAACAGGATACCGATAATAACGGATGAAATAACNTTGGGCAGGTATATCATCGTTTGGAAAAAACCCGTCCCCTTGATAAGCCCCCGCGAAAGAATATAGGCAAGGATAAAGCCCAGGGGAATCTGCCCGAAAAGGGATATAAACACTATCCAGAGGTTGTTTTTGAACGACATAAAAAAATAGGGGTCGGAAAAAATCGTCGCATAACTTTTAAAGCCCGCAAAACCCATGCGCGGGTTGCCGAAAACCCTGCCGCCCGAGTAGTTGGTCAAACTGAGAACCACGGAAAAGACCGTGGGAAAGGCCATGACAAAAAGGTAGATAAGCAGGGCGGGTATCACCAGAATAAAGTACGAAATTCGCTTTTCGGCAATCGCGCTTGTCACTTTTTACTGATTCCTCTTCCATGTGTCAAACACCCGCTGTATTTCCGCCGCAACCTGTTCCGGCTTTTTGGTTCCCATACCAATTTCCGCAAGCCCGTCGTTCAGCGGGTTAGATACATCGCTGTGAAAAACCCCGTCAATGACGCAGGTGCTGGTAGTGTACTCATTTCCCAGATTGCCGATGGCGACCTGCATGGGTTCAAGTTTCATGGCGCTGTAGTCAAGGCCCACCCATACCGGAGTGGCAATGCCGCCATTTTCTACCCGGTTCGCTTCGGTTACTTCTCCGGTCAGCCACTTGATAAGTCTCCACGCGGCTTCTTCTTTTGGCGAACCGGCGGGAATTGCCGCATTCATGGCCCAGCCGGTACCGAGTACGCCGGAAGTAGAACGGTTGAGTTTGGCCCCTTCAATTTCGGGAAATACGGTAATAAGGATATTTTTCTGCCGTTCCGGGCTGATCAGGGCCTGGCCGGTGGATTGATCGGTAAGAAAAGCGCCCACTCGCCAGTCGCCGTCGATCATGTACGCGCCTTTGTTGGTCGCAAACATTCCGGGGCTGTCGCCGTAGGAAGTGCCCAGAGAAGCGCCGGAAAGAACGCCGTCGGCGTATAATTGCCGGATAAAATCCAGAGCCTGTACAAAATCGGGATCGGTGAATTTCGCCTCCCCTGAAAGGATTTTACGTTCCCAGCCCAGCCCGCCGAAACGGCCCGCGAGCAGGGAGAATAAGCAGGACTGCATAACCCATGCATCCTTGTTGGGCATAATTACCGTTTCATAGCCTTTGGCCCTTAAAACCGGAACTTGCGCCTTTAACTCGGCATAGGTTGTCGCCGGGCTGAGGCCGCAGGCGTCCAGCACTTCTGTATTAACATAGAAAGCGTGAGTGGAAGTAAGGGCGATGGGGAGCATGGCAAGGTAGCCGCCGCCCTGATTGGCAGGGTCCAATGCCGCCGGCAGATAGGAATTTTCAAGTTCGTCCTGTTGAATGAGCGGCGTAAGGTCTTTAAGCAGCCTGTTTTGGTGCAGGGAAGTTGACCTTCCCGAAGGCCAAACGTACATTACATCGGGGAGTCTTCCCGACGCGACATAGGCTTCGACTTTGTTATGGTACGGTTCGTTGTACAGGTCTTCCCGGTTAATGGCAATGTCCTGATTTTGGCTCAGGAAGCCGTTCCAGACAAACGTTACTTCATTGACCGCGTTGGGACTGGTTAAATCCATATAGTTCAGCACATTCAGCGTTACTTTTCCCGGCGTTTCCCCCGCGCCGCGTTTACGGCATGAGACCGTCAGCGAAAGAAAGATACATGCAACAATGAGAAAAACCGCAACTTTCCGTTTTGGCGACATAATTTTTCCTCCATAAGCATTCTACCAGTATTCTACCTCCGTATGGAAGGTATGTCAAATCATTTCTTACCAATATCAAAAAAACTGGAAAAATAACAGTATTTTAAACACATTTATAGTAAAAATCACCGCTTATTTGATGGGAGAACTAAATTTTTGTTTGATCTACTAAAATTTTTTCTTATTTTTGACAAAAATATAGTGACAGCCGCTTTTTTATATATTATAGTTTAAGTGTGAATAAAGCTCAAAATCCGGTCTGTTTGTGCAATGGAACCGTTCTTACCGGTTTTTCCACTATGGAACACTGCGCGGTACTGGTCGAAGACGGCCACATTTCCGATGTTTTTTCTCAAAAACGGCTTGAACAGCGGCATTTTGAACCAGATGTCCGCATCGTGGATGTGGGCGGCGCCTATATTGCCCCCGGTTTTATTGATACCCATATCCACGGCATTGGCGGCTATGGTACCGAGGACGCGGGCGGCATGGAGGCGGCGCTTGCCATGTCCCGGCTGCTTGTGGAACGGGGGGTAACGGCTTTTAACCCCACTCTGTACCCTTGTGAGCCGGAGCGGATGCTGCAGGCTGTGGTGGAAATTACATCCGCCATAGGCCGGGAAGAAGGCGCCCGAATCATGGGGCTGCATTTGGAGGGGCCTTTTATTTCACCGGCCCGGCTGGGCGTGCAAAAGCCGGAAACCGTGCGGCCTGTTGACCTTCACTTTATGGAACAGCTCTGGGAAGCCGCGGGGGGACACATCGTCAACATGACCGTAGCCCCGGAATTGAAACATATGCGGGAACTGGCGCTGTTCTGTATTAAAAAAGGGATAGTGCTGCAAGCGGGACATACCGACGCGGAATATGAAAATATGGTGGAAGGGATGCAGGTGGGGATTCTGCACGCCACCCATTTTTTTAACGCGATGAGGAGGATGGATCACCGGAACCCCAACGCGGTGGGGGCGATTCTTATCCACCCTGAAATGTCCTGCGAAATTATCGCCGACGGTTTCCATGTGCATCCCGATCTGTTCAAGCTGATTTTGCGTAACAAACCCATTGACAAAATTGTGCTGATTACCGACGGGCTTAAACCGACAGAACANAAAGAGGGCCCTTTCTTTGCGAATAACGAGGAGGTGTACTTTCGCGGCGGTGTTTTCTGCCGGAAGTCCGATGACGTAATCGCCGGGTCGGGGCTCACGATGATTCGGGGAATTAAAAACCTTGTCGCCGGGGGGTTCAGTCTGGAAGACGCGGTAAAAACCGCTTCTTTGAATCCTGCACAGATTATGCGGTACAGTAACCAAGGGGCGCTTATCCCCGGTCGTTTTGCCGACATAACGGTATTTGACGCAAACTTTGAAATCCGTCTGGTAATGGTAGGCGGAAGAATCGTAAAAGATATGTCGCAAACAGGCGGCCTGTCGTGATCGATCTGGTGATACAAAACGTCGAGATTGCCGATGGTTCTGGTCAGCCGGCATTTGTGGGGGATATTGCCGTTCATGATGGCCGTATTCAGGAAATTCACCGCCATGCAAAAAGCCGTTGCGCGGCAAATTTGACCGTTGACGCCACGGGGCTTACGGCGGTTCCCGGCTTTATTGACATTCACCGTCATGGCGACCTCACCCCCTTTGGCTGCGGGGAGGAGGCGGAGGAATTGCGGCAGGGGATAAGTTTTTATATGAACGGAAGCTGCGGTTTTTCCCCGGTTCCCTCGCGGGCGGAATTTTTTAACGTTTTACAAAACTATGCCCGGCCCATCATGGGCGAGATACCCGCGCGGCTGTGCGGAATGGGGTTTGCCGATCTGCGCCGGGAACTGGAGCAGGAGAGCCTGTACAGCAGCATGGGGTATCTTTCCGGCGGCGGGGCTTTGCGTATCGCGGTTAAAGGTTTTGACCCTTCGCCCATGAGCGCGTCTGAAATGGACGCCGTGCTGGGGCTGTTAGGTGATGAACTGGACGCGGGAACNTTCGGCCTGTCACTGGGGCTTATGTACGCGCCNGAGTATTTTTATNCCTTTGAAGAACTGGTAACCATCTGCCGCGTTCCGGCTCAACGGAACCGCCCGGTTACCGTTCACCTGTGGCAGGAGGGTAACGGCCTTCCCGATTCAATAGAAAAAATTATCAGCATGGCCCGGCATAGCGGGGCGGCTTTTCATATCAGCCACCTTAAAATAACGGGAAAGCAAAACCATGGAAGCATATCAAAAATACTTGACCGTATTACCGCTGCCCGGCAGGAGNTGGATATTACCTTTGATGTGTATCCGTACGAGGCCGGTTCAACCGCGCTCTATGCCCTGCTTCCCCCGGCTTATTTAAACCGGGGATTGGCCGGGCTGCTTGAGTCGCTACGGGAACCGGACAAACGCCGGGCTATAACCGCCGAACTGCGCAATGAAAATGCCGATTGGGACAACATGGTTTGCGGTACAGGCTGGCAGGGTGTGGTAATTGCCGGGGGGCGGGACATTTCTCTGGCGGGTCACAGCGTGGAGGAAATTGCCGCCCGGCGGGGCTGCGGCAGCGAAGAGTGCGTTTTTGATCTGCTTCTGGAAAATGAAGGAAATATCCCGATAATAATTTTTTCAATGAGCGCGGATGACGTAGATCAGATTCTCAAATCGCCCAACGTGATGGTCATTTCGGATTCGATCTACGGCGCCGGCGGGCTTCCCCACCCCCGGCGTTTCGGCGCACAGGCGCGATTTTTAAGCCGGTATGCGGATGTGCTGGGTTTTGAGCAGGCGCTTCGCTCAATCACTTCCCTGCCTGCCGGGCGTTTCGCCCTTAAAGACAGGGGCCTTTTGCAGCCGGGCGCAATTGCGGACATAGCGCTGCTGGATCGCGGCCGGTTCAGGGATACAGCTGTTTGGGAAAATCCGGTACAATATCCGCAGGGAATTGCCGAAGTGTTCATCGCCGGACAACTGGCTTTTGCGGAACGGGAAGGCCCGTTGGGAAGATTTGGCCATCTGGCTGTTTGTTAAGAGGGTTTATGAAAAGTATTGCTGAAGAACTTCCAAATCTAAAACGTCTGATGCAGATGCTGGCTGCCCAATTCGGCCCTAATTCGGAAATTATACTGCACGATCTTTCCAAGGATTACAGTCGCACCATTGTTGCCATTGAGAACAACTGGATCACCGGGCGCAATGTAGGCGACGGCGGTACCAATCTGGGGCTTGAGGTGCTGAGGAACCCGCCAAACTCAGGCGGCGATCTCTGCAATTACTTCAATAAGACCGTCGATGGTAAAATGCTCCGTTCATCTACCTTTTATTTTCGCAATGACGAAGGCGCGGTAGTCGGCTCTCTCTGTATCAACACCGATATTACCCCGATGGTTCAATTACAAGACCTTATTCAAAATATGACCATGATGACGCCTAACCAGGAAGTTATGGAAGTATTTGCCAACCGTGTTGAGGATCTCTTCGAGTATTTCATCAAGCAAAGCATCAGGCGGATTGGCAAGAATGCTCCAGAGTTTACAATGGAAGATAAAATTGAAATAGTCCGTTTTCTGGACAGCAAGGGGTTTTTTTTAATCACCCATGCCAGTGATGAAGCGTGCAAATTTCTGTCTATCTCCAAATTCACCCTGTATAAATACCTCAGCATAGCCCGGGGTAAAAATACCGATGACGAGACAGATTTACCGGAGGAGGACGAAGAAAAATCATGAAAATCGAAGAAAGGCTGAAAGAACTGAAGATCGAATTGCCGTCGGCGCCGCTGCCGGTAGCCGCGTATGTTCCCTGCAAGAGAAGCGGGAATTTTGTTTTTGTTTCCGGTCAGGGGCCGGCGCTCAACGGCGGGAATACTCCCTTGGGAAAAGTGGGAGTTGAACTTACCGTTGATGAGGGATACCAGGCCGCCCGTTCCTGCGGGCTTAACCTGCTTGCCCAGCTTAAAAAATTCCTGGGCGATTTGGATAGTGTTAAAGGTATTGTCCATATTAAGGGTTTTGTCGCGTCGGGGAATGATTTTTATTCCCAGCCCCAGGTNATCAACGGCGTTTCCGATCTGATGGTTGAAGTTTTTGGCGAAGCGGGGAAGCACACCCGCTGCGCTTTGGGAGCCAATGTACTGCCGGGTAATATTCCGGTAGAAGTAGAATTAATCGCCGAGGTGTAGATTATGGATTACCGCCCGACTCCTTCCGTCCGTGTTGACATGGATATTGCGGAGCGCAACATCAGGAATGCCCTTACCGTACTTTCATCGGTGAATATCAGCCACCGGCCCCACATCAAGGTGCATAAAAGCGTCGCGCTGGCAAAGCTGCAGCAAAAGCTGGGCTGCCGGGGCGTCACCTGCGCCAAACTCGGCGAGGCGGAGGTAATGGCTGACGGCGGCATTAACGACATACTGCTGGCGTATCCGGTGATCGGGGCGGACAAGCTGGAACGTTATCGCGCCCTGTTTACGCGCGAAGGAATGTGTATCCGAACCGTGATCAACAGTATCCCCGGCGCGCAGGGCCTTTCGGGCCTGGGGGTTTCTCTGGGCCGCCGCCTGCCCGTGCTCATTGAACTGGACGGCGGCATCAGGCGGGGGGGGCTGCCCAACGGCGAAACGCTTGCGACATTCGGCAAAGCGGTGAAGGATATGCCGGGCCTGCGGATCGAAGGCGTGGAATATTACGGCGGCGACATCTATGCCTGCAAAAGCAAAGAAGATGTCCGCCTGCGCGCCCGGCGCGAACGGGATGAGATTCTTGAAGCCGCTGAAACGCTCCGTTCCCTCGGTATAGACATCAGTATTCTCAGCGGCGGTTCTTCTTTTTCAATGTTTTTCCCGGAAGAAATTGCCGGGCTTACCGAAGTGCGGGCGGGGAACTATATCTTTAATGACTGCGCCCGTTTTGGCATGGGACTCATTGCCGTTGAGGATTGCGCCCTGCGGGTTTACAGTACCGTGGTCGCCCGCCCGGACAGCGAAACCGCCATCATTGACGCCGGTTCCAAAACGCTCACCACCGATACGGTGCGCAGCCGGGAAGGTTACGGTTATGTCGCGGAAGCGCCCGACGCGGTTATTTACAAACTGAACGAGGAACACGGTTTTGTGAAACGGGAAGGCGGCCTCGGGTGGGAGATTGGTCAAACCGTGGCAGTGATCCCCAANCATGCCTGTACCGTCCCCAACCTGTGCGATGAAATATACGCCATGCGGGGTGATGTTTTTGAAGGNCCGATCCGGATCGAAGCCAGAGGTAAGAACCGGTGAGTGAATACGCGATTATCCCACGCCCGGTATCCGTTGAATACCTGCCCGGAAATTTTCAATGTTCCGGTATTCCGCGCATTGCGGACGGCGTGGATGCCGCCGTTTTTACCGATCAGATCCGCGCAACATTTGGCGATGGGGCGTTTGCCCATGATACGGGAGTAATCCGCCTGTTGAAAAAAGAAGGCCCGGCGGCGGAAGAATCCTACCGCATGGAAATTCGCCCCGATGAAATTTGCGTGAGCGCCGCGACAGAAACAGGTATATATCGGGGCCTTCAGACGCTGCGCCAGCTTTTTCTTTCGGGATACGACAATGGCTGTAGCGAGGGCCGGGGAACCCTTTCCATTCCCTGCGGTATTATTGAAGATCAGCCCCGCTTCTCATGGCGGGGGTTTATGCTGGATTGTTCGCGTAATTTTTATTCCGTCGGCTTTATCAAACATCTGCTGGACGCGCTTTCTCTCCAGCACATCAATATTTTCCATTGGCACTTAACCGATGATCAGGGCTGGCGGCTTCCCGTCCGGCAATATCCGCTGCTTACGGCAATTGGTTCCAAGCGGCAGGATCACCGTTTCCGGGGCAAATACATCGGCGGGTTTTACACCGAAGCGGAGATTCGTGATATTGTTTCCTTTGCCGCCGCCCGGCATATTGAGGTGGCACCGGAGGTTGATCTTCCCGGCCACACCAGCTCGGTTTTGGCGGCCTATCCGGGCCTGGGCTGTACGGGCGGCCCCTATCGGGTGGAAGACCGTTTCAGCATTTTTGAAGATGTACTGTGCGCGGGCAACGACGGGATATTTCCCCTGGTGGAAGCGGTTTTTGATACGTTAGCTGAACTTTTTCCTTCCCGTTATGTGCATATCGGCGGGGACGAGGTNCGCTTTAACCGCTGGGCGGAATGCCCCAAGTGCCAAAAGCGCATGGATGAACTTGGTCTTGAAAAACCGGCGCAGCTGCAAAGCTGGCTTACCGCGCGCTTTGCCCAAATGCTCAAGCAGCGGGGAAAAACCGCCATCGGCTGGGACGAAGTGCTTGAGCATACCGAACAATTTCCGTTGCCCGAAGACCTCATTGTCATGTCGTGGCGCGGCCAAAAGGGGGGCAGCAGGGCGACGGCGCTGGGACACCGCGTCATAATGACGCCTCATGATAACGGGTGTTATCTTGATTATAAAAATTTCGATGATCCCGAAGAGCCGGGCCAGCTTAATGTCAACACTATAGAGCAGGGCTATAACATGGAAGCGGTAACGCCGGACATGGATGGGGCCGCGGCCTCCCTCGTTCTGGGCGGGCAGGGAAACCTCTGGTCGGAGATTATCTACGCGGGCAAAATCGCCGAGTATATGATCTTTCCCCGTATCTGCGCCATTGCCGAGACTCTCTGGTCGGACAGGAAATCCAAAGACATTGAAGATTTTTACCGGCGGTTGGCCATCCACCAATGCCGCCTTGATAAGCTGGGCTTGCTGCAATGCCGGAAGTAAACGGCGTATCTATATTAAATTCAAATAGGTATATCTGTCACGCCCGTTCTGTTTGGATATGTACATCGCCTTGTCCGCCCGTTTGATGTAATCGTCGCCGCTGTAGGTGTGCTGTACGGGACCGGTTGTAACTCCAATGGAAATGGTGATATAGCTTGCTACATTGCTTGCTTCGTGCGTTATGTTGCGGTTTCGGATACTTTCAAGCAGCCTGTCCGCGACCATACGCGCCCCGTTTTCGCTGGTGTTCGGCAAAACAACCACAAATTCTTCCCCGCCATACCGGGCGACAAAATCATCGGCTCTCAGCAAATTTTTCTTGATGACTTCTGTAATGACTTTTAGACAAATGTCGCCCTTGCTGTGACCGTAAGCATCATTGTAATTCTTGAAGTGATCGACATCGATCATCAACAGGCTGAGCGTACCCCTGGAACGGGACAAGGATTTGATGATGTGTTTGAGGTTTTCATCCATGTACCGCCGGTTGAAAATGCCCGTTACCGGATCGATTTTGGACATTTCCTCAAAGACAATTTTCATCCGCCGTAACTCCGCGTTATTTTGCACCACAACAAGAACCAGAATGCTGGCGAAAAGACCCGTGGCAATAAGAATATAAGTATCGGGAAAATCATACCATGAATTATGGAGACATACTTTTAAAAACCACTCGGCATTGGTAATGTGCAAATTTCTTTCAACAAAACCTTTTTTTGACTCTGTGTATTCAGCGCTCTGAATCATCACCTGCTTTTCTTCGGTATCCGGGTTTATCCTCCATAATTCATAAACCATGTGATGGGACCTGAAAATTCCCAGTTCCG
>JGI24698J34947_10001110_pt1 | contig 13887 bp, 21 predicted proteins | sample TergutMp193P3_FD_34947 | JGI IMG/M metagenome (IMG submission 34947)
TTTATTTTTTATTCGTTATCACCGGATAAACCATGCGATAACAAATTTTTACTTGACGGTTTCAAGGAAGCAATGGACACCGTAAATGCGGAATACAAAAAAGCTGCAAAAAAAGCAAAACTGGAAAAACCTGAAATTTATATTGACTACAAAGCGCGTAACATTATTTTCCATAGCTGGCGGCATTGGTTTGTTTCCAAACTGACAGAAAAAATTGAAGGGGAAAAAGTCGCTAAAGTAAGCGGACATTTATCTGAAGCGGTTTTCAAAAAATACGCCGATCACATCGAAGCTAAAAACATTCAGGCTGTTAGTAACGCGGCAAAACAGGCTTTTGAAAATGTGATTCCATTTCGCAAGGTAGGCTGATTATGAAAAAGCAACAGCTCAGCATAAACCTTAACGAATCCGAATCATGGCTTTTTGCCCAGTTTCTAAAACGAATAACTTTTGACGGTGTGCGGGAATGTGCCGTGGACAAATCGGAAACATACTCAATGATTCAGGTCATTGAAGACGCAAGGAGTCAGCTTGCGGCTCAGGGTGTAGCCCCGCGATAATAGCCCTCTACACGCGCCACAAAGCCCCTAGAAGCGGTCGAATAGCCCTAGACGGTAAATAATACCTCTAGGGCTTTTTTATGCGTCAACAGATGATATATCTGTTTTTTTCAATATGCTAATTCTTTACAGGATAAGTAATTATAATTTTTTTGCTTTTATAACTTAGAAAAAAAGTCTAAGAATTTTCCAATTCTTTAAGAGTAAGCAACCGCCCATCGGAAACAAACGCTGTTATTGGTGTACCTGCTTTATACAATTCAAATCTGCTCGCGCCCAATATGTCTTTTTGGGTTTCCGCGTTTTGCTTTTCAAGCCAATCAGTAAAGCTCATTTTTGCTGGTACTTCGCCGTTTTGACTTGCCCTCATATCATCTTCGTCAAAACCTTCCAAGCCTTTAACCTCCGGAATCGCAAGACAACGGCATTGCCGGTGTTGTGGCAAGTGCGGCATATCCTCTAAAGTCTTGAATACCTTTTGATCCAGCGATCCGCATATAAGACATTGACGGTCATCGAGTACCCCGATATATCGAAAACCTGAAAATAAAGATTCATTTTGCCTGTAGGTTTCATTCCTTGCCATTGTGGACATTTCGGCTATCATTGTTCGGGTGTTCATTGACAATGATTTTCTTATTTTTTTCATTTCTCCCGGCTCTAGGTCATTAAGCGATCCTAAAACCTGCCTGTTTATCTGCTGCCCTGTTAACCCGTTCACATATCCCGCCCTGAGATTACTTGACCATGTTGAATAAAAATTTTCGCTCAGGTTGTCAAGGTATTTTTTGAATGTTTCATGTGTATCCGCGTAACCTGTATAACTTGCCGCCGCCCATAATTTTTCGGTTGCCGGCAGGTCAAGATCAACTTTTAGCCCTATCGTATTAAGTGTTTTTTGAATAAAGCGGGTTTCAACCGCCGCCAATCCCTTAAAATCCTGCTCTAAAGTGCCGTAAAGTCTTTTATTCAACAAATCCGATAATTCTTTAATGGCGGCGGAAACAAGCTCAAATTTTCTTTTTGTATCAATACCATTAGTTCTTGAAAGAATATCCCTAGCCTGAATATTGGCTTGATCTAAAATATCGAGTAATTTTCTCACCTCATAATTAGAAAAGCGGCCAATATTGATCTGGTGTTTTATGTAGGTATCAATAAAGTCATTTTTACTTGTTTTCATATTCCGCAATAAAAAAGATTTTCCGGCTCATCTGACAAGCAAGCCCTTATAAATTCATCCGCTCCCTCATTATCGAATTCATAGGTCAATGACAAAGCCCCGTCAAGGGATTCGCTTTTAATCTTTTTCCCATCCGGCGATCCGCAATAGCCGCGCCCTATCAATCCAAAAGTACACATTTTAACGCTTTCCCTAACGGGTGTTTCATTGTTCAATCGGCTAAAGGTCAATTCATTGATCTTTTTCCTTGCTATGAATTCAGCTTGTATAAAATCGGTTTCCGGTAACTTGCCGCCCATAGCCTGATATTCTTGAAAAGTCAAATACATGATTCCCCCTACTTTCTTGCCTGTAAAGTATACATAATGACTGTACTTGCGTTAGGATTTACAGGTAAAACATTGATTATTTGAAGAGTGTCAACTTTAACACCGTTATTGTTGTAAATATCCAGTTTAGAAGTCCCTGCTTTTGGTTCGCCGTCAAGTACCGCTTTTACTAACCTGTCGCCTGAGCGAATAACAGTCCCGTCAATTAGGTTGTCTTGATAATTGGCAATAACGGCAAATCCGTTGTATAAAACTTCCGGGCTTTCATATTCATTTGTTGCCGGATTATATACAGGGTTTCCGGTAGGAATTCTCAAGACTATTTTAGTACCGTTTTCACCAATTAGCCTTTTTGCTATTTGCGCTATATTGCTAAAGTTCACGTTTTAACCCCCGCCGCTATTGAATGTTTTATCAACTCCGACACATACCCATCCATCTGTCATTAAAATATACGTTAAGCCTTGAATTACTGTTCCGTATTTGTTAGGCGTTTCGCCCATTAAAACCGCCCTTGAACATTCGTCTATTTGATCCCTGCCGGGCAGGTCTTCAACATCGTTTTCACCGTCAAGGTAGTATTCCATGATCTCTCTGTGTTCAAGTGTCCCATCCGGCTTTTTTTCTTCAACATACCTCTTGTTATTCAGATAAAATGCCATAAAAACTCCCTCTTTCTTATATTTTTTTTCTTAGAAGTTCATTAAAAAAATCACTTCTAAAACCATATAAGGAATAAAAAAAATAATACTACAGATAAGTTATCTGTAGACCGGGGGAATTATCTCCCCCGGTGTCGATCCTACATTTCGCTATACCCTGCGCGTTTCAATACCTCTACTTGGCTTTTGGGTACTGTCCTGATAATGCCGCCATTGGTCATTTTTACCATAACGGGTTTTTCCGGCTGTTTGTTTTCCGGCTTTCCCTGCGGTGTGTTTTGCTTGCCCTGTTCCATGTTAGGCCGCCACACTTGCATATACGCCGTCTTTCAATTCCTCAATGACAAAAGCGTCATGGAATACCCTAAAATGGAATTCGTTGCTGTCAAGGTTCGGATTCGTATCTGCCGATATGAATTTCCCCTTCGCGGTTTTGCTGGCCTGGACTATGCTTTTCGGTTCTAACAAAATGAAGTTGATCGCCTTGCTTGCCGCGTCCGCTTCAAAGCCCCATTCGTCATTGGCGCCGCTTTTCAGTTCAATAATTGTTTGCATACGTTTTGAAGGTACATAAACAATTTCCATGCCGTTGTAACCAGTGATACGGGTATTTACTACCGCGTCGCTGCTCCATTGCCGGGGAAGGGCTGCCCTGATAATGCTTTCAAGGTTTTGATTCACATACAAAATGCGCCCGTTTTCAGGTACGTCCTTTTCATTAAGGTATGAAGCCGCTGCGTCAATGGCCGCCATTACATTACTGGCGGTCAAGGTTTCAGTCTGCTTTTTCCCCGCGCCTGAGTAGTAACGGTTCAAACGGTATGCGTCAAGTTCGGGTATCATGTGATAATCGGTGAAAACCTGCGCGGCTTTTCCGATTGTAAGTCCTAAGACTTCATCATCGTCAATGCGGTCAAGTAAGAATTTCGCGCCGCGATCTACCGTCAATTCAAACGGTGTCCATGCTGTAGTAATTGAACCTACAGGATAGCCGGTATTTTTTGAATAATCGCCCATGCCTGTAGTTTGTACTTTCAAGACTTTGACGATCTTTGCGTCCGCGTTGTCATACTGCATAGATTCACTATCCAGCCGCGCCGTAACTGAACCTTTTTTGAACAGTTCCAAAATTAAGTCAAGATATTTCTGACTTGTTGCCAATGTGTTAGCCATAAATTATTCCTTTTCTGAGAGTCCCGCGCCCTTACGCATTGCCGCCCATGTTTTGTCTATCGCCTTTTGATCTGTCTTAAAATCGGGGCTGGTACTTTGCGTCTGTAATTCCTGCGGCCTGAAACAGTCTTTAGCGGAATCGGACTTTGCCCAGTGTTCAATAATCTGGTCAATGTTCAATGCCTTTTCAGTGTCGCCCTCTTTCACTTTTCCAGTAACGGCGTTACCGTCCTGAATACATAAACCGTAAGTTTCTGAAAGTGATTTTACAAGGTTCGGAATGAGTACCGGGAATACTCCCTTGTTTTGTAGTTTTTCCATAAGCGGCTTTTCCAGTAACACTGAATTATTAACCGCNTGGCTTTTNGACAAATCGCTTTCAAGGCTTGCTACACGTTGTGTAAGCTGNTCAATACTGGCGTTACCAGCCTTGACCTTTTCAAGTAATTCGTCTCTTTTATCCAGTAAGGGCTTTTTCTGCCCCTCTAGCCATTGTTTACCTTCATCGGTTTCTACCCATGAATTCAATTCTTTTAAGTCCATTTTCTCATTTTCTCCCTTCTATACTTGATTTTCTTGAAAAATAAGTCATTACTACATAATGACTTACGGAATAACTACAGATAGGTAATCTGTTTCTTTTCATAAAGTTTCCCCCATAAAATGAAACCTTTCCCCAGTATCCTCAGTTTTTAACGCTTCCAGTTTTGCGGTTGCCTCAGCTTCGGTTTCCCCAAAATACTTTTGACGATATTCAACTTTAGAGAGTACCCCATTATCAATTTCAAGCAGGGAAAGTTTTTTCTGTTCGGCTGTGTCCACAATGACAGAATCTTCCCATGTTATATTGACTTCGCTTGCGTCTATCGGATTCCCTATCATAGTGGAAAGTTCGCATAAAGCCCTGACTATCTGTATTATCTGACATTCAAGGTACTGCTCATGTAATGACTTGTTTTGCATTTTATCCGCTTCGGTATGTATAACCTGTGTAGCGGTCGCCATTGGCACTATGTCAAGACTTCCTTTTCCTAGCCCGCTTGTCATGCAAGCCCAGTTCAATGAATCCTTTATAACTTGCCATAGTTCCTCAGTTCTTATTTTCGGGACTGATTTTTCAAATAGCTGTTTAATGCTGCTGCTGCCGCCTTCGGCTAACTTTTGCGGAATAACAAAAAATTTGCCTTTTGTATTTTCAAACAGTTTCTTTTTGTTTCCGTTTTTCCCGATCTTGTCCATAAGCAAATCCCGGCCTATGAAGGTTACTTGCGCTCCCTCTGATACATCGCGCCTGAGCAGATCGGCGGCTAAATCCACATCTTCACACGCTGCCAATGAATCCGCAAATATGGACTGTCCAAAAGGCAGGGTGTCGGTGTAGTCATTCGCTATGTTTGGTCGGATAATACAATACATCGGATTGTTAAAGACTTGATCCTGCTTTACGGTTTCACTTGCGGAAAATTCCACATTTTCACCTTTTACGGTAGCAATAACATTTTCAATCAATGCTTTATTATTCTTTATGGTATGAATACTAATTGTGTATACAGTTATATCTTTTTTCTGCTCTTGCCTGATAAAAGCTAAAGACTTAATATCGTTTTGGTCGAAAACAAGCGGGAAAATGCAATCATACTTTATTACATCCAGTTTAACCCTGCCGCCTGTTGTATTGCCTGTTTCTATATCGGTTTCAATATCCGCGCTTGCAAGTAAGCCGGTAGTACCCTCAGCATAGCCGAAAATNGCGGACTGATTGACTTTAGCCCTAAAATCAATTTTCTTTTCAAGCTGCCTGAATTTTTCNGTTTCCGTATCGTCTTTAAGGGTAACTTTGAAAGCCTCAGTGAAAAGTAATGTTGACCATTTTTCCGTTATGAGTTTAGCAAGCCGCATTGATCGGCGTTCAATNGGGAATGTTTCCTCACCGTTAAAGCCTGTATCTGAATTGATCCCCGGTACTTCNCCCCGGTAGTATTCCTGCCATTTTTTGACATACTGGTTATAGCTGCTCTTTAGCCGCGCCCTGCTGTAGTCGGTTTCTTTAGCGGCGGCGTATTTTTCTAAAACATCGTAAATATCCATAGTCATTCCTCAATAAAAATCGGTGTCAAGTTTACCTGTTGCAAGGTGTACCCCTGCTTTAGTAACTGTTCCCGGTATTCGTCAATAAGGGGATCACCTACTTTGAAAAAGCCTGGCGGCGGATATTCGCTTTTTCCTGACTTTTCCCTTATAAGTTTTTCAATGGTTTCAAGTTTCCTTTTATCCATTTTTTCTCATATTCCCTTTTCTACACCCCTAAAAGCCATTTTATAAATCCTTATCTGGTAAAGACTTATAAACCGGAAACAGACAACTAATCTGTAGTTCCATGAAGTTTGGCGATCTGCTGCCTTAATTCCATGATCTCAGATTGTAGCTGTTCATTCCTTTTTGCTTCCCTTACAAGCTGCATTTTCAAATCAGCCGCATAGGGATTGTCTATGTCTTTACCGTCAACAACCGCGCCGCTTTCACCCCGGATATATTTTTCAAGTGCTTCTAACCGTTTATTGGTTTCCGCTTCATAGTCCAGTTTATCCCCTGCCAAAAGAGCATTGAAAGAATAAACCATGTCCCGGAATATTACGGTGTCGATAGTCCCGTTAAAACGCGCCCTCATTAGCTTGCAAAGGCTTGCGCGGACATTCTTTCTTGTTTCAAGCGATAGTCTTTTTTTAACTACCTTTTCTTTTTCCATGTTTTCACTATCCATATTAAACCCCTATTAAAGCTCAATATTTATAGTTTTATGTTACCTGCTAGATTTTAATAAACAATATATAAAGCGCAAAAAAGGATATATAAAGCCGTCTTATAAGTACCGATAATTAGGCATAAATACCCGATACTGTATCCTTAAATATCCCGTAATGGTTGTTATCATCGGTGTATACAAGAAAATCAGCATTGCTATTTTCCGCGCCTGATAAATGGTCAAGTAACCTTGCCGCCCTGAGCTGNTCGCAGCCTACATANTGNGCTATATCAACTATTCTGACCGTTTCAGGGTGTTTAGCGCGTAAATATTCCTTAGTTTTGTCTATTTGNTCGGTGTTTATATTGCCGCGCCCTGTTGTATTTTTNGGTGTAATAAAATCAATTAAGGCGGCGCGTATAATCTCGGATAAGTATTTTCTTTCCTGTTTGGCTTTAACTAAAGCCTGTAGTTTCAAATCGGCGGGAAGCTGTACCAGTAAAGTAGTTTTTTCTGTTTTCATTTTTTCATTCCCCCTTATATAATTATATATCGTTATCTGAAACTTTAGCCGCTAACAAATAATTAGCGTATTTGATAACTGAATATTCAAAAGCGTCAAGAGAATCTATGTCGCTTGTCCCATCGTCAAGCCGGATCGGTACACCCTTCAATTTACTTTTTTTAGTGTCCCATAGGGCATTTGAAAAAGCCTGTTTCATGTTAGGTACATTTGAAGTAAGCAATAATCTTTTTTCACCGAAAAGAATTTGTGTCATGTCTATTCTGTCAAGAATACTGGACTTGAAAGCGTTTACTATTTCAATCCCATTGATATTCTGCTCAATAATGGCAAGTTTTAAGGCGTTGTTAAATGCGTCTGAGCTTGCGTATTCACAATGACAAATAATATCTACGCCCGGAAAGTCGGCTTGTAAGGCTAAAAGAAAATCTATAACCCATTTTGTTATTCTATCGGGTAGAAAAAAGTCATTAAAAAATGATTCCCGGATAACATAGACTTTTGAAAAATCAGCGGTTATAGCGCAAGCGATAAGACAGGTTTTCCCTAACTTTGAATCTTCCCCAGGTGAACCGCTGCCATAATCCAACCCAACAGAAAGAAAAGCAAGTCTTTCATTTTCGGGTAACTCAGTATGATTCTTTTCGGGATTATCCGCATACCCGGCATAGACAAGCCCTTCAATGTTTCCCCATTCCCCTAAACCTTCAATCTTAAAGCGGCGCGGATCGTCTTTCCGCATTTTATCGAATATCTTAAAATCATCAATTCCTAAAAATTCATTACAGGTGTAATTTGTTGTATCGGTGAACACATCGGGATCGCTCTTGTCAAAAAATCTAGGCTTGATCCAGATTAAATTATTCCAGGGATTAAAAGTCATTGTTACCTGCTTGAATAACGGATCGGGCAGATTTCCCCGGAATGAAAGATCAAGTTTATTAAAATCATGCTCATTATTTATTTGATATGATTCTTCAATCCATAACCAGCATAGATGGCCGGTGGGAACAGTAATTGAAGTAATTGAATCCATATCATCCGCGCCCCGGAACAGTATCACCTGACCTGACGGCTTGTAAGTAAGCGTCAATTCACTTTTTGGAATGTGCCATAAATGGGAAACACCCAGTTTTTCTATAGCCCATAATAATTGGCTGCGTGTGCTTGTCCTATGGGTATTCAGATACCGCCTAACTACCAATAGGCATGGCTTTTCACTGTGGACATGATAAAACTTCATTATGTGGAAAATGTACCATAAGGCGGCAGTACATGATTTTTTTGACATTCTGCCGCCTTTAATAACTTTATATCGTTTCTTGCAAGTCCAGAATTTTTCATAACCGCCCCCGGTTATTAGTGGTATATGGATATTCATGCTTTACTGTCCGTCTCTTTCAGATAGTTTCATTAGAAGTTTAACCCCATACTTTTCATGGAATGTAAACCCCCAACATTCAAAATAAGGATTCCATTTTCTGATAAACCACGCTTTGTTTATCATCTTTTCCAGTTCCGCATTAGTNCCTACATCGTCAAGAATCACCTTGATCGCCATTTCCAGTTTAGGCATTTCGGCAATTTTGCGATTGCTTTTCAATATGTGNTAATGATTAGCCTTGTCCGCTGTAGTTTCCATGTGCTGTGAAGTNAAAAACCTTGTCTTGTANAAAGATATTCTGTACATATCCATAAAACGCTCCTAANAAATATCAAGTTCCTGTTCCTGCTCAGGTNAAACAGGATTTTCAAATTCAGTAAGTTCATTTTGCCTAGAAGAATCTGAATTTCTTAATTTCGGTAATTCAGGATTATTCAATTCTGAATTTTCCTTAATATCTGTACTTGCCCATGTGCCATGACACAATTTTATTGCTTTTGACTGTTTCATTAGGTGATTCAATGAATCCAAAACGGCGCTGCTTGTCTTGCCTAACTTACTGGCAATTTCCCCGGTGCTGATTCCAGCTTCCCCGGCAGCTTGCAAAATCGCCAAAACATCGGCCTGCGCTTTTGGTAACGATCTCACTACATCGCCCCGGCCTGTTATCCGCCATGTACAAATATCTTTGTCAAAAGTAATATCGTAACAGGTTTCTTCTACATCGCGCCCTTTTATTCTCATTGTGCCATCGGGTTTCCCATCCGGCTTTTTCAAAAGAATAATTGTGTCAACTGCGCCATTTATGCCCTGGCTTCCCATGCCTTCATCTGCCCAGCCTTCGCCGCTGCCGTCTTTACTTCCTTTTCGTGTATGGTGAATTAAAACAATCGGAATTCCTGTTTCTGTTGCTATTTTCTGAATAGCGGATATTGGCTTGTAAGTATCGCCATAAGAATTTGTATCTTGCATGGGAGAGAACATATACAAGGTGTCTACAATGACAAGCCCTGTATTCGGGTATTCTCTCAGGTACTTTTGAAGTGTCGCAATTCCGCCCTTCCATGTAACCGCTGTTTCAATAAAAAATTTTTCATTCCCGATACCGCCTTGTTTTAATAACCGATATTTTAACCGTCTTTCTGAATCTTCCAGTGCTAAATATAAAACTTCGCGCTGCGTTACTGGAATACCGCCCATGAAACAACCGCCGCATGAAACCGCTGTTGCAAGGTGTAAGGCAAGCCATGACTTGCCAACTTTCGGGCCGCCATCAACTTTCGTTAGCCCTTCAGGAATAATGCCGTCAACAACCCATGAAACAGGCGGATAATCTGTTTTAAGAATGTCCGCCGCCGTCCTGCGTGTCCATGATTGAACAGGCTCTTTTTCTTTTCTTTTTGGATTGCTTATATAAAATTGATCCATGAAGAATTTCAGGGCTTTATCGCGATCCCTTTCATCTGTTGAATTTGCCATCTGCTCCATGTACTCAGCTTGATCCATCAAGATATGCCCCCTTTGAAGTCTGTATCCCTGCATAAATCAAAGTCATTGAAAATGCGTCTTAGATATTTTTCACCGCCGCATAATTCGTCAAGCTGTTTCGTTTCTTTCAGATACTCAATAAGCTGACAACAACCGACATACCAACCGCCTGACTTCCATAATTCTGTAATACCCTCATGTATAAAATAATGACGCTTATCAAGGTATTCAGTTTGTAACGGTTTACCTTTTACCATGTACCAATACAGGCTATAGAATTCAGTGTTTTGGCTATATTGCGGCGGTTCTATTTGCAAGTTTATTTTCATAGACTACCGCCGATTTTTTAACTCAACACTGTCAACACCTTTTAACAATGTGTCTTTGTGAATTGACCGTGTTCGACTAATCTCATATCTTGGGTTTCCCTCTTTCATGTGGACTGTCAATGTAGCCTGTCCAAATTCAAGACCGTCAAGCTCGGTTTCCAATAAGCGTATAACATCTTTTTGAATTTTCATGTTAGCCCCCTATCGGTACACTGGTAACGCTTGATCTGCATTTTGTATTTTCCGCTTCTATAGCGCAATCATACAAAAAGTTTTTAATGTCCTGTTCAGTGAATAGAATGGTATCGCCGATCTTGCGGTATGATAACTTTCCCGATTGTAATTGATCGTCAAGGGTTTCAAGCGTTATATGCAATAACTCACAAGCTGTGTCTTTTGTGTAGACCGTTATCATTTTGTACCCCCTTCATTTACAATAGGGGTAACTTCGACGCGGTTCAAAAAGTCTTGAATGTGGTCTTGGGTAAAAAGATACCGGCTGCCTATTTTTTTGTAGCCAATCTTTCCGGTGTGGATTAGCCGCCTGAGCGTTACTTCTGAACACCTTATTAGCGGAGCGCAATCCTTAATTGACAATAATGTACTTGTCATGTTTTCTCCTCTGATGGCTTTTCTTTGATTTTTTTACCATCTGGAGAAAAAATTAGTCTATGTTTATCTTTTTTGAATTACTTGAATATAGCTACTTTATAGCTAAATCATTGCGAATTCTTTACACGTTTTATTTCTTCCTGAACAGTTCTTAATGAAAATGGCTCTCCTGTTCTCTGTTTGAATTGTAATAATATACCAGCTTCCAAATTATCCATTTTCCAATCAGTATGTAAAAACCTCACAATTTTTGGTAATCCTTTTGTGGCTTTCCAATCTTTATCTAATAACCCCGCTTCAATCAAGGCAGTTACATATTCCGGCGTTTTTTGCTCTTTTTCTGTTTGTGTGGCTATTTTTTCTATGTTATCACCAATGCTAGGCAGGATTCCTAAACTTTCTAGGGTTTTTTTCAGTAGATCAATCTCTTGTTTTTGTAGTTCAATCTGCTCCCTATCCTGTGCGTGTTGTTTGCTTAGTAATTCATTCTGTTCGCTCAGCTTGTCAATAATCGTTCTGCGCTGTATCTCGCTAGGCGGCGGTTGCATCACCATCTCCTGCGCTCTTTTTATAACATAGCTAAAATTTTCACATGAATCTAAACCTGATTTTCGGTTAGAAAATATATCAAATAGCGATTCTCTTTGAGATTTTTGCCTTTCCTGATATTCCTGAAATTGTCGTATGGTTTCCCGTATTGACGAATCAAGATAAGCAGGCGGATCATAATTCCTGCTTTTCCCTACTGTTTCATTACCCAAATCTGGTCCAACTAGATAGCTTAAATCTGGCATGACTTCCCCTCTTGATAAAAGAATAACAAAAAAGGAGAAAAAAGGCAATAACTGAATAAAGAATGTCAAGCCCATAGAAATTCAGATATTCAGGTTTATCTAGGGGAATCTGAATATCTTAATTTGACATTTTTTGGGAATTTGTCATTTGGGTGTATTTTGGATTTTCAAGACCAGCCATGCAAGCTGTTCCTGTAGCCGCCGCCATTCGGCTTCGGTTATGTCCGTGGTCAAGTAGTCAATAAATAAGGCGGTTATTTTTGCAACATAGGAATCATTATCATATTCCATAGCCTTAGTTTACTATTTTCAAAGTGAAGAAAGAATATGAGAAAAAATCGCCTTATTCATTGTTTATCCCTGTTTTTCTATCTTATTCTTTATTGCTTTTTCTTGTTGACAAGCCTTGTTTCTTCATATAGTATGATAAATCTGGAGCAGTAAAGAATAATTAAGTATGCTCTTGGGGTGCGGCTGTAAATCTGTTGGCTCAGCCTTCGAAGGTTCGAATCCTCCACTCCCCAACAAAAAACATCACCCCAGGGTAAACGAGCCGACAGTCGCGTTCAGCGTCCCTCTGTAAATAAAATACAGCGCGTTTACTCCGTCGGGGATCGCGATTTCTGAAAAAAACTTCTTCCAGATATTGCTTGATACAACTTCAATCTTTCCTAAAACCTCTCCGTCCCATTTTGTCTTAACTTCAAAAAAACCGCAACAATATCCGCGCGTCTTCAAGCCTACCCTTTTTACTCCTCTGCAATCAAAAAACTTAAACCCGATTCCGCAGTTGTCCTGTATGTTCGTTACATAGCCTGTCTCTTCATCCCCGTCCTTTCCGTCCTGCGAAATAAACGGCAGGCGCGGATCGCGGCGCGGCCAGTAAAACTCCATTATTTTTTCGTTTTCTTCCATGCAAAAAATGTTACACGCAATGTAAGCGGGGTACTCGCCGCGTCCCGGCAATGGGCCGCCGTTCGGCCCGCAGGACGTCATTTCCGCCTGCGCGATGGAACCGTCCTCTTTTATTTCAATCGGCTCAATACAGGCATGGCGGCTGAACTCGTTTCCGTTTGTGTGCCTGTGATAAAAAACGTACCATTTGTTCTTTATTTCTATAATACTGCCGTGATTGTTGCCGCCCACGTACATGGGTTTTTTCGCGGGTTTGTAGTTGTCGATGTAAATATCGGCATTGCTTACGATTACGCCGCCGTAAACAAAATCTTTTAATGGTGATTTGCTTGTCGCGTAACACAGCTCGTTCATGGCAAAGGAAGAATAGACAAAGTAGTATGTATCGCCGCGTTTTCTTATGGAAGAAGCCTCGAAGAACTCATGACCTTCAAAACCTGTTCCTTTGCTTGCGGCTGTGCCGGGAATTATTTGAAACGGCCCTTCCTGCACGGTCAGCATATCCGGCCCTAAAATTACCGCTGTCGAATAGGCTCTGTAATCTTCTACTGTTTTGCACTGTCCCGAACACTGGCCGGAATAAAGCCAGGTTTTTTCGCCCTCTGTAAGAACTGCCGGGTCAAACTGCGGAACGTCGCCTTCTCTCCTTCCAAGCATAACTTCGCCGGCATAATGCACATAACCGTAAAATTCGTATTTTCCGGCGGGCGTTCCGCATACCGCGACGGATACAACATCCATTTTATCAAGCACATAGTAAAGGTAATAACGTCCGTCGGACCCGCGCGTAACATCCGGCGCGTAAAGGTGAAAACTTCCGTCCGCGTTAAACGGGTCGTCGGTCTTTTTATAAATTACTCCCTCATAGCGCCAGTCGCTTAAATCGTCCTCGCTTGCCGACCAGCAGACATAATCGTTCATACAGTACGCGTATCCGTTGAATTTATCATGCGAGCCGTAAATGTAGACTCTGCCATCGAATAAATACGGCTCTCCGTCGGGAATGTATTCCCACGACGGAAGAAAGGGATTAAAGCCAAATTTTTTCATTCGCAAACCTTCCGGCTTTTATTTTCCGGCGTTTTTCCTGATTGCTTCCAGAAGGCCGGAAAGATAGCCAATTCCAATCGCGCGGTCGTAAAGTCCGTAACCGGGCATGGATTTCTCGCCCCAGATGTTTCTTCCGTGATCG
>JGI24698J34947_10001111_pt1 | contig 13882 bp, 13 predicted proteins | sample TergutMp193P3_FD_34947 | JGI IMG/M metagenome (IMG submission 34947)
GTGTTTGATCCCTTGCATAAGGTAAATATAATTAAATTATCGAAAAATGGATTAGTATTTCTCTATTCCTTGAATTTTATCGCAAGTTGCGCAACAAGCACAACAGTGTATTTTTCTATATTATCGCAATGGGCAAGGAATTAAACGCAGAAGCGGTTTTGGCTTCTATTATAGAACTACGCGCCAACATAGCTGAACAAGGGGCTGAACTACGTTCCAGCATGGCCGAGCAGGGAAAGCGTTCGGAAAAAGAAATGGCTGAACTACGTGCCAGCATGGCCGAGCAGGGAAAGCGTTCGGAAAAAGAAATGGCTGAACTACGCGCTAGCATGGCCGAGCAGGGAAAGCGTTCGGAAAAAGAAATGGCTGAACTGCGGGCTAACATAGCCGAGCAGGGAGCTGAACTGCGGGCTAACATAGCCGAGCAGGGAGCTGAATTGCGGGCTAGCATAGCCGAGCAGGGAGCTGAATTGCGGGCTAGCATAGCCAAGCAGGGAGCTGAATTGCGGGCTAGCATAGCCAAGCAGGGAACTGAATTGCGGGCTAGCATAGCCGAGCAGGGAACTGAATTGCAGAAAAAAATAGATCTTACCAACTCAAGGTTAGATAGAAGCCTTGAAAAACTGGACAAAAATACTCATGTTATGGGTTTGCTGACAAATAAGCTAGGCGGCATTATTGAAAGCATAGTTATACCCGGCATAGTTGAAAAATTCAATGAAAAAGGTTTTGGCTTTGACTCCATATCTACCAATGTTGAGTTTCTGAATGAAAAAAAGACCGCTAACCTTGCAGAGGTTGATGCTTTGCTCGAAAACGGCAGTTTTGTAATAGCCGTTGAGGCAAAAACGGATATGCAGGTTAGAGATGTCAATGAGCATATAAAGCGATTGAAGGTACTGCGCAAAATTCCGAGATTCAAAGGCAAAAAGATATACGGCGCGTTTTCCACGGCCATAGCCAGAAAGAGACCGATTAATTATGCTTTAGAGCAAGGCATTTATGTTCTACAGCAGCCCGACGTTGTGGGCGTGAAAATACTTGATTTTCCAAAAGGACGCTCCGCAAAAGCTTGGTAAGCGAGGAAGCCGCATAAAAAAACACCCCCGCTTTTTAAACGGGAGCGCTCTATTTTTAAACAATCAACTTATTTCAAAATAATTTTGCCCGCGTAGCCCAAAGACGGGACGCGAACCATATAGATGCCGGTTGGCAAGTTGCTCAAGTTCATAACCTGGCTCGGAGCGTAGGTCTGGGAATGAACAACCGCGCCCTGCAAGTTGATAATCTGGACTGGAACCGGTTCCTTGACGGTCATGGAAAGCATTTTGCCGGATAAGTTTAATTTCAAGTTTGCATTTGCAACATTCCCGGAAGAAATAATGGGGACGACGGGGTTGAGAAAACCCAGCTCGTATAATTTAAAATCTACATTGACAGCAGAGCCAGTACCGTTTTTAAGTCTGATTTTAAGAGACACAGCACCTTGCGTTGCCGTTGTTATGGGTTGATTTTGAATCCCTTTTCCCCATTCATCCTTACCAAAATCTCCCCAAGATATTGAGACGGTTTCTCTAGAGGAACGAGGGTACAATTTCACATACCAAGTGTCGAAGTTGTATGTACCTTCATCCCAGCCAAGCTCAAGCTGCAATTCTCCGTTAGAAGTATAGGAGATATAATACCCACCGGCACTACTTATGTTTTCTCCCGTTTCGTCTTTTTTGAAATTGAAGCCTATGCCGGCTATTGATGGTGACTCGCCTGCTGCCGCTCCTGCGGAGAATTGAATGTCAAGTGCGTCATCTATAAAAGACGAACCCTCCTTGTCAGTGATGCTAACTCCCTCAGCGAAATCTTCATAGATGCCATTTTTCTTAACCTTCACGCTTGCGGTCTGATCCGTGTAGCCAAACCACCAACCGGCCGTACTGTTGTAGCAATGCTCCTCATCCGTCCCCATAGGGCCGCTCCAGCAGGCGACAGCCTCCGGAGTTTTCACCTGCAACGAAGGGAACTCATCGGTGTCGGCCCCCCATAAAGCGAAAGGAGCGGCGGAAGCCAAGCCAAAAGCGCCAAGCACTGCCAAAATAATTTTTTTCATAGAAACCTCACTTTGAAAAGTTATACAATGTTAATATATATAGAACAGACAGAAAAATGACATTTTCGTGATTTATAAGCTGTATACATGAAAAATTTACAAAGCATACAAAGAGATGACGTTTTTATGACTTTCGCGCGGTTTTTGCAAAATGCGCGGGTATGCTTATTGCCCGCTGGGGAGGGTTGGGAATGAACAACCGTACACCAGTTGTTCACCAGGCTTTTGCGGAACGGCCTTTTGGAAAATCAAGTATTTTCACGCCCATAACATCGGGCTGCTGAAGAACGTAAAAGCCTTGCTCTAAAGCGTAATTAACCGGTCTTTTTCTGGCTATGGCCGTGGAAAACGCGCCGTATATCTTTTTGCCTTTGAATCTCGGAATTTTACGCAATGCCTTTAATCGCTTTATATGCTCATTGACATCGCTAACCTGCATATCCGTTTTTGCCTCAACGGCTATTACAAAACTGCCGTTTTCAAGCAAAGCGTCAACCTCTGCAACATTGCCTGTCTTTTTTTCATTCAAAAATTCAACATTGGTAGATACGGAATCAAAACCGAAACCTTTTTCATTGAATTTTTCAACTATGCCGGGTATAACTATGCTTTCAATAATGCCGCCTAGCTTATTTGTCAGCAAACCCATAACATGAGTATTATGATCTAACTTTGAGTTAGTCAACTCCATGTTTTTTCGCAACTCAGCATTGCTTTGTTCCATGTTTTTTCGCAACTCAGCATTGCTTTGTTCCATGTTTTTTCGCAACTCAGCATTGCTTTGTTCCATGTTTTTTCGCGATTCAGCTATGCTGGCGCGGAGTTCAGCATTACTATGCTCCATATTTTTTCGCAACTCAGCTATACTGGTGCGGAGTTCGGCTGTTTCTTTTTCGGAACGCTTTCCCTGTTCAGCTATGCTGGCGCGGAGTTCAGCATTACTATGCTCCATATTTTTTCGCAACTCAGCTATACTGGTGCGGAGTTCAGCTCCTTGTTCTGCTATACTGGCGCGGAGTTCGGCTGTTTCTTTTTCGGAACGCTTTCCCTGTTCAGCTATGCTGGCGCGGAGTTCAGCTGTTTCTTTTTCGGAACGCTTTCCCTGTTCCGCCATGCTGGCGCGGAGTTCGATAATAGAAGCTAAAACAACCTCTGCGTCTAATGCCTTGCCCATAATTTCTCCTCTTTAAGCCAATATAGTAAATTTTTTTACCGTTTTTGGCAAGGGCTACTGAATAGCCTAAATAAAAACACCCCCGCTTTTTAAACGGGGGAGTTTTTTAACAATCAACTTATTTCAAAATAATTTTGCCGGAATAGCCAAGGGCGGGAACGCGAACCATGTAAATGCCGGTTGGCAAATTGCTCAGGTTCATCACCTGGCTCGGAGCGTAAGTCTGGGAATGGACTACCGCGCCCTGCAAGTTGATAATCTGGACTGGAACCTGTTCCTTGACGGTCATGGAAAGCATTTTGCCGGATAAGCTTAATTTCAAGTTTGCATTTGCAACGTTCCCGGAAATAATGCTGGGGCCGCCGTAACAGCCATCATTTAAAAAACCCAGTTCGAATAATTTAAAATCGGCACTGACAGGGCTAGGAGTACCGTTTTTAAGTCTGATTTTAACAGACACAGCACTTCCCGTTGCCGTTGTTATAGGTTGGACTCCAATACCCGTTGCCCAAGTATCCTTAGCAAAATCGCTCCAAGGCATTGAGATGCTTCCTTTAGAGCTGCGAGCTGGCAGTGTCACATACCAAGTGTCGTACCCGTATGTATCTTCATCCCAGCCAAGCTCAAACTGCAGTGCTCCGGTAGAAGTATAGGTTAAGGAATATCCATTGCAATTAGCTATGTTTTGTCCTGTTTCATCAGATTTGTGATTGAAGCCTATGCCGGCTATTGTGGGTGAGCTAGATTCTCCCGCTCCTGCGGAGAATTGAATGTCAAGGGCGTCATCTATAAAAGACGAACCATCCGATTCGTCAGTGATGCCAGTGCCAAAAGCGAACTCTGTATAGGCGCCATTCAGCTTAATCTTCACGGTTGCGTCCTGATCCGTGTAGCCCCACCACCAACCGGCCGTATTGGCGTAACAATAATCAGCCGTATTATCGCCGCTCCAGCAGGCAACAGCCTCAGGAGTTTTCACCTGCAATGAAGGGAACTCATCGGGGTCGGCTCCCCATATAGCGAAAGGAGCGGCAGAAGCCAAGCCAAAGGCGCCAAGCACTGCTAAAATAATTTTTTTCATAGAAACCTCACTTAAAAAAAAGTACAATAGTAAATATATATAAAACGTAAGAAAAAAAGACAAAAAAAATACATTTTTGTGATTTTTTCTCTATTTTTTTAAAAAACAACATTCTGTCCAAAGTTTTGGCAAACAAAATTGTCATCTTTTTGTCAAAAATTGTCATTTTGCATGGGATTTAAGTTTTATAATTATTAGAGTGACAAAAGAAGCATGAAAAGGGACAAAAAAAATACATTTTTGTGATTCTTATACATTTTTAACGGACAGCAACGTTACTTACTATATTTATTCTGTTTAACACAAGGAGATTCTCATGTTCAAAAGAATAATCGCAACGACAGCAGCAACCGTAACAGTTATTGCGTTTTTTGCCTGCTCTTCCAATGATGATACCACCACCGAAACAGCTTCATCTTCGTCTGTCGCAGAGGCACCGGGAGCGCCATCATCCTCACCCAACGGAGATACGTCTTCGTCGTCTTCTTTATCTTCTTCTTCATACGCTGCTCCGGAAATCTTCACGTCGCTATACGATTTTGACGGCGATTTACCTGAAAATGTTATTGGTTATGCTTTTGGAACCACAACCATAGATAACGACAGCCTGTCAACTCTTGACGAAGATGGAAATCCTGTTCTTGATGTAGACGGAAATGAAATCAAATATGCTCTTTGGAATCCCGATGGCATTTTAACTTTAAAGAATTTCTCTTTCAACGGAGGAAACACAACAAGCGGCGACAACGGTGGCGGTCTGATGGTAAAAGAAATAACAGTCAACGATTATTCCGCATTCAGATTCAAAGTTCGAGGCACAGTCGGTTTCAATTTCCGCATAAAGGTGGAAATTGAGAATCCTGAGGGCGGCGAGCCTTTAAGCGCGGCATGGCAAAGAAGAATCACGCCTGCTTCCCCTTCGGAATTTGAAACCGTGAGAGTTGAATTGGCCGGTACCGGTCTTGCAAAAGCTTATGACAACACAGGGTTAAATCTTGACCGAACCCGGGCAGTTGAACTCGCCACCATAGTGGAATTTTCAATGAGGGAAGACGGCACCATCGAAATAGACGACCTCGAAGGATTGGAAAAGCAATAGATTCATCTCCCCATATTCGCAAAAATGGGGAGCAAACTCGTGTCTAAAAACCTGGAAATCCAGCTTGGGCAAAGCCCCATTCCAAAAAGGCAAATAAAATAAATCGCCAAAACGATTTTTTCCGGAGCCGTGGTTTTCGGCAAACTTTCGAATTTCGGATTTAAAGGGCCGGAGAGCATTTTGTTTGTCGCTTGCAAAATATAAACTGCGGTTGTGGTTATGGAAAGAATCGCCAAAACAGCAACAATTTGAACTATAGTGTTTCTTGCGCTAAAAGAACCTATGAAAATCGGAAGTTCAGCCGCAAAACCGCTAAGTCCCGGCAAGCCAAGCCCCGTGAAACCGGCTATAACAAAGCCAAGGCCTATAAGCGGAATAGCTTTCATCAAGCCGCCCATTTCATCCACCATTCTCGTATGGGTTCTGCCGTAAATCATTCCGATGCAGGCAAAGAATAAACCCGTCAAAAATCCGTGCGAGAGCATTTGCAAACTCGCTCCCTTTATGGAAAGCAAATTCGCCGCGCACAAGCCCAGGAATATAAGCCCCAAATGAGAAATGGAAGAATAGGCTATTATGTATTTCAAATCCCTTTGCCTAACGGCAATAAATGCGGCGGCAACAACATTGAACAGAACAAGCAGAACTATATAAGGCAGCCAAAATCTAGCCCCTTCCGGCATTAGATACATAGCTACCCGCAAGCAGCCATAAGTTCCCATTTTCATCATAACGCCGGCAGCAAACATGGATACCGCAGTCGGTGCCGCGCTATGGCCGTCAGGGCTCCAGTTGTGGAAGGGGAACAAGGAGCCGGAAATTGCAAAACCTATAAACAAAAGCGGAAAAGCCCAAATTTGAAATTCTTCCGAAAAATTTGCATTTGCGAGTTTGCGAATATCCCAGCTTTCGATTCCGCCTTCAAAATACATGGTTATAACAACTATAAGCGCAAACGCCGAGCCAAGCGCAAGCGTTAAAGTGAGTTTTTTCCCGCAATAATCCTTTCGCCCCGTTCCCCAACCTGCAATCATAAGATACATTGCCAAGGCCTCAACCTCGTAGAATATCATAAACAGGAACAGGTCAAAACTCAAGAATACGCCCAAAACACCGGCACCCAGAATTTGAATCATGGCAAAAAATTCTTTTGGACGCTCAATATTCCAGCTCATCAAAATACCCGTGAAAACTATTATGGATGCTAAAACGCACATCAAAATTGAAAGCGCATCCGCGCCTATTATAAACCTTATATCCAAAACCGGCAGCCAAGGGATGTCAGTCAGGTATTGAAGCTGCAAGGCATTGCCGTCAGGCACTCCTGAAGACATAGCCAGGCCGTAAATTTTAGCGGTAAAAAATACGCACAGCACTACATTGGCAAGCGCGGAAATAGCATGGAACATTTTCAAAAACTGGTTTTGCTGCCTAGGTATGAGCAAGCTGGCAAAAACCGTTAGCACAGGCAAAAACCAAATTAAGTTAAGAGCAGCAGCCATATGGGGAATATAGTAAATAGCTTTTTTTACCTTTTTGAAAAGCCTTTGCAAGCAGTATCTTCCATTTCTCGGTCATTTAGATAGCATTTCCACAGCCATGTCCCGTCCACAAGGCGGAACTTTGCCCAACCGTGATGCTGGCACTTATGATTCAGATTTATAACGGATATCAGCTTCCTGTAAGGCTGAATCCACACCCTTTCCTTGCCGTAGCAATAGGTATCGTTATTTGTAAAGATTTCCCTGCAAACCTGAACCCCGCCATCCAGATTTGAGCATTTTTCATAGCCCTTTCCATGAGCGTACCACTCGGCAGAGAAGGCATTCGCTGCAAGAACTACGGCAAAAAAGAAAAAATATCTCATCGCAACTCCGGTAAATCTCTCATCAATTCTTTCAAAAAATTATCATCTCCCTGCGGAAGTATCAGGTCTTCTTCGGGCACAACCCAAGGCTCGCCGGCCTGCAAAGGGTAAATTGAACCGGAAGTCAAACGATTATCCCCGTTTAAATCCTTAAAATACAAAAGTTTGTAAATGCCTTTAGGCAATCCTTTAATCTCAAAATACCCGGAATCCTCGCATTTTGCGCTCCACTCTTTGCCCAGAGTTTTTATAAATGTTTTTCCGGTTTTTTGGCTCGTGATCTCTTGCAGAACCACTATTGTTGCAGCATCGCCGCCCGGAATTTCGCCTTTTAGCGAGGCCAGCTTCAGTTTGGAAATTGTGGAGAACTGCGCCAAATTTTTTTCCCTGAACAGGGTGTCCAGAATGGAATCTTTCTCAACCAGCGCCAGCCTGATTTTCGCATCCGTTCCCCATGCAGGGCTTGACGAAACCTCCAGGTTTACGGCATCCATCTGCTTGACCTCCACATTAACGCTGTCTTCATTTATATACAAACGGAATTTCAAAGTATCTGCGGAAATCGGGCGGTTGTAAAATAACTTTATCGGCAATTCCGGCAAAACTTCGTCTGCCCCTCTTGACGGTTCGGTTTTTGAAACGGTAATCGGAATAATTTCGTTTTCCGGAATTTTTTTGAATTTGAATTTTGAAGAAGCGCGGGCGGAGTCCAATTTTCTTCCCAAAGAATCCCTTGCATAGAGGCAACGTGCTGTGTAAAGGCTGTCGTTTTTTAAGTTGTCAAATAGCAGCACCGCATTTTTGCTGTTTGGTTCCACATAAAAACCGGATGGGGAAAGCGTATCTTTTGCAGTTGCGAAAAAACAGTTGTTTTTTTGCGTAAACAAAGAATCAAATACTATATCGCGCGAAAATGAGAATTCAATTTCCCTATTGCCTCTTTGGGAAACAGCATCCAAATTGACCAAAGATGTATCCATATCTCCCAAAGAAAAACTGAGCTTTCTTTTTTCTTCGTTTAATTCAAAAGGAAAGGCTGCAATGCCGGCAATTTCGCTTTCCGCATCCAGCCTTTGATTATTGTTCTCGTCTAAAAAAGCTACCGCCAAATATGAACCGGCCTGCATCCCTTGCAGGGTTCCGTTCCCAAGGCTATCCGTTTGGGCAATGTATTGGGGAATCTCTTTTGTGATATTCGGAATTGTGTCTGCTTCTGCGGTTAGCGTGGAATCCCTGAATTTTCCCAGATAGCTTTTATGTGCGCGGACTTTGCCTATTGGATAAAACGCAACAACAGGGAATTTCTTTTTTTTGGTCAAAGAATCCTGAAGCAGCACGGAAAAATCGGTTTTCAGGCTATCTAAAAAACTTCCGGTGGAAAATAAAATTTGAAAAGGTTTTTCAAGCGGATTGTTGCGTAAATCCTTTATGGCATTCGTAATTGTAAGCGCATATGTCGTATTGGAATCCAAAGGTTCCGTGGAATATATGCGCAGTTTGTCGCCATCGGCTTTTAATCGCAATCTGCCGGTAATCGGCGGTGAAATTACAGCCGCCCCATTCGGCGGTTTTTGGATTATCCATTCATCAAATTGCAAAGTTAAATCCAATTTCACGCTTTGATTTATTGAATTCGGCGTAAGAGTTGTTCCGCTAACTCTGGGAGGCAATTTATCTTCCGGCCCGCCGGACGGCGCAACAACGGTGGCGCAGGAGGTTAGTATAAGAACTATGAGCAAATATAGACGTTTAGTTGAGAGTTGAGAATTGAGAGTTGAGAGTTTTCTGAAATATATGCTTTTTTTTGCATATAAATACTTCTTAGATTTAAATGTATGAATATCAACTCTCAACTCTCAACTCTCCACTCTCAACTGTTTATCTATGAGCAAAACAAACTCCCCCTTTGGCGCCGAATGTTTGTAGCGTTCCAAAAGTTCGCTTGGGGTACCTATCAAGTGTTCTTCAAATTTTTTTGTCAGTTCCCGCATCAAAGCCACTTTTACTTCGCCATATACCTCTTTTATTTCGCCTAAAAATTTGAGCAGGTTATGGGGGCTTGCATAAAAAATCAGGGTGCTGTCGCCGTCGTTTTTGAGTTTTTGCAATAGGTGCAACCTCTGCGCGCTTTTTTTGGGAGAAAAGTTTTCAAACCTGAATCTATCGGTTGCAAAACCGCTTGCAACAAGCGCAGTCAGTAAAGCATTGGCCCCAGGCACGGCGCGAACAGGAATGTTTTCCGCTTTGCAGGCTCTTACTAAATTAAAGGCGGGGTCTGCAATGCCGGGAGTTCCCGCATCGCATATAAGAGCTATGTCGCCTGTGTTTTTTAAATATTCCACGTATTTTGGCGTTGCCTGTTCTTTGTTAAAATCGTGGTAGCTTTCCGTTTTTGTCAAGATGCCATAGTTGTCCAGCAAAATTTTGCTATGGCGGGTGTCTTCCGCTAGAATGAGCGTTGCCTCTTTTAATACTCGCACCGCCCTGAAAGTGATATCTTCCAGATTCCCTATGGGAGTGCTAACAATGTAAAGCGCGTGAGGCATTTGAGGAAGGTAGAAAAATTTTCTATCTTCCCACGCAATGCAATCAAAAGACATCATTCGTATTCAAGCCTCGCCGGAACGGGAAATCGTTTTGCTGGGAACGGCGCATATTTCTCAGGAATCCATAAATCTGGTTCGCAAGACAACCGCTGAGGAAAAACCCGATTCTGTTTGCGTTGAGCTTGACGAAGGCCGCTTGAAAGCCCTGGAAGACAGGGATCGCTGGAAAAACCTGAATATCAGAGATATACTGAAAAAAAGACAGATGCCATCTCTTATTGTGAATTTAATTTTGGCATCCTATCAAAAAAGAATGGGCGAATCCACAGGCGTGGAACCCGGCGCGGAGCTAAAAGCTGCCGTTGAAGAGGCAAGAGCCATCAATGCAAATTTGGTTTTGGCAGATAGAGATGTTAAAACAACCCTGCGCCGCGCATGGGCGAGCACTCCGTTTTTTCGCAAATTCAAATTGCTTGCAAGTTTGCTCGGCTCTATTTTTGAAACGGAGAAAGTGAGCGAAGAAGAACTGGGCAAAATGCGCGAACAAGATACCCTCTCCGTTATGATGGACGATTTTGGAAAAGCTTTTCCGGAAATCAAGCAAATTTTAATAAGCGAAAGAGACCAGTTTTTAGCCGGCAGAATTTTAAAGGCAGAGGGCAATAAAGTTTTGGCTGTTGTCGGGGCAGGTCATTTATCGGGCATAAAAAGCATAATTGAAAACAATCAGGAAACCCCTCCGGAAGAAGAACTCTGCAAAATTCCGCCGCCATCGCGCTGGGGAACCGTTATAGGCTGGGGAATACCGGCTGCGATAATTCTCGCTTTTGTTTATATCGGAGTTGAATTCGGAGTTGATAAATTGGCAGACAACATCGTTTTTTGGGCGCTGGCAACAGGGGTTCCCGCAGCGCTGGGCGCCACCATTGCCCTGGCTCACCCTTTTGCAATAATATCGGCATTATTTCTCGCTCCAATAACAACCTTGCACCCCTTGATTGGAGTCGGAATGTTCACCGGTTTTATTCAGGCATATTTTTGCCCGCCGCGGGTTTTTGAAATGGAAACCGCAGCCGATGACCTTTGGAAACCCAGCCGTTGGTGGAAAAACCGCTTTACAAGGGTTATTTTGGCATTTATTTGCCCGGGTCTGCCCACAACCATAGGCAGCATCGTAGGCATTGAGAAAATTGCGAGTACCATAAGCGGAGGGTAGGATTTTTTTCTATATTATTCCCCATGATACGCATAGTTTCTAAATTCGGTGGAAGTTCCGTAGCGGATGCGGTACAGTTTCGTAAAATCAAGAGTATTCTGGAAGGTAGGCCGGAAAGGAAAATCGTGGTGTTATCCGCACCGGGGAAACGCAACGCGCAAGAAGCAAAATTAACGGACTTATTCTACTCATCTTATGACCTTGCCACAAAAAAACTGGATTTTACAGAGCCTTGGAAATTGATAAGAGAACGTTATATTGAAATAACCCAGGAACTTTCCCTGGGTTCCACCATACGTGAAGAACTGAATAAATTAGAAGAATCTTTGCTAAAACGCCCAAATGAACTTTCAATAGATTTTCTGGTTAGTCGCGGCGAATATTTATGCGCAAAAATCATGTCGGAATTTTTGGGCGCAAAATTCATAGATGCCTATCCTCTAATACAATTCGACAGCCAATACAATGTAACGCCGCAGAGTTATGAAAATATAGCGGCAACTCTTTCGGATACGGATTCTCTTTATGTTCTTCCGGGTTTTTACGGAAGCGATATGGAAGGCAACCTTAAAACATTTTCGCGGGGCGGCTCAGACATAACCGGCAGTATTTTGGCAAATGCCTGCAACTGCGGGTTATACGAAAACTGGACGGATGTTTCCGGGCTTCTAATGGCAGACCCCCGCATTGTTAAGAATGCACGTTCCATAAACTATGTGAGTTATCGTGAAATAAGGGAGCTTGCATACAGCGGCGCAAACGTTTTGCACGATGATTCCATAGCGCCATGCAGGATAAAAAATATCCCGATAAACATAAAAAACACAAATAACCCCAGCGATCCCGGTACAATTATCGGGCCGACTCCCGAACATACCTCAAGGGTGATAACCGGGATAGCGGGCCGCAAGGAATTTTCAATGCTTTACATAGAAAAGAGCATGATGAACAAGGAAAAGGGCTTTGGGCGCAAGATTCTGACAATTTTGGAAGAACACGGAGTTTCTTACGAACTTTCCCCCTGCGGCATAGACTCTATGAACGTGGTGGTGGATTCCAAAAAGATTCGCAAAGTTGAAAAAGAGGTTTTCAAGGAAATAGAACTGAGAATGCATCCCAATAAAATGAAGATTTTCAGCAATCTGGCATTAATTGCAACGGTAGGCCACGGAATGGTAAATCAGGTTGGAACCGCCGCAAGACTTTTCGGCGCGCTTTCAAAAGAGAAAATAAATGTGCGCATAATAGACCAGGGTTCATCGGAGATAAATATAATAATAGGCGTCAATGAATCCGATTTCGAAAAAGCCATAACAGCTATCTACAGGGAATTTGTAGATTGTTAGATGCTGGTTTTATCTCTCTCAAAAAACAGCACTATATTCTCCATCAGCTCGTCCGTTGAGGAATGCGTAAAAAACCATCCTTCTCTGCGCATTTTCTCTGCCTCGCTCTCAATACGAACCGCCAAAGTTTCAGGATAGTCGAAATTATCTAAAAGCAAAACTTTTTCAAAAATTTCCTTCACTGTTTTTAACTCGCTCCCTTTCCGTTAAATATCACTTCAATGGTTTTTAATTTTAAATTCAAATCGCCCAGAGTGCTGCGCTCGCGTATATATCTGTTGTCAAGACGCATCCACTCGTCAAAATCAATATCGCTGCGGCCACTGGTTTGCCAAATACACGTAAGCCCCGGCTTAACGGCAAGCCTTATGTAATGCCATGCCTCGTATTTTTTAATTTCATCCGGAGTTGGCGGCCTAGGACCAACAAGGCTCATATCCCCTTTAAGCACATTAAAAAACTGCGGAAATTCATCAAGACTGTGCTTTCGCAAAAATTTCCCGCCGTGTTTTAGAATTCTTGGGTCATCGTCCATTTTGAATGTAGGCCCTCTGCTCACACAGCCATTTTCCGCTTCCTGCCTTTTTCTCAATTCCTCTTTTTCCCTGTCTGCGCCCGGATACATAGTTCTGAATTTATAGCATTTAAACAACCTGCCGTTGCGCCCAACCCTAATCTGCTTAAACAGAACAGTAGTGTCTTTTGCCGGTTCCTTGCCGAGATTTCTTTGCTCCGCATTCCATTTTAATAAAGCGCGCTTAACAAAAACGGCGCATAAAAACATAACCCAAGAAAATACGATTATGCAAAATAAACTGCCCGCTATATCTATGAACCTCTTCAAAGCTCTAGCATAAATTCCAAGAAATGTTTTTTCCCTGACATTCTCAATGGAAATACGCTTCACCTTTAAAAGCCGCGAATCGCTATTCCATCTTTTTATAAGTCTGTTTTCTTCTTGAACAAAAGCCTGGGACTTGCCGCTGTAAAAATATGCCTTGAAATTAAAACCTTCGTTAGGAACGTATTCCAAAAACTCGGCTCTCCTTATGTTCTCCTTTATATTGGTTTCTACTTCCTCCAAGAAATGCAAATCCTTGTTTATATGCAAACACCAGAGGCAGTCTTTGTTTTGCCCTATTATCCCCATATATTCTTTTGAAAGTATGGTTTGTACGGTTATCTTCCAAATCTCCAAGATTTTTGCATTTCTTTCAATAGCCTGATTATACGGAACCTGCAACTTTAATCCATCGTAAGCAAAACCTCTGAACGGAATTTCAAACCATAAAAAACATTGATTTCTGCGATTGCAACGATATATTTCCTCTTTTATTCTCTGTAAAAAAAACTCTTTAGGATATACAAACTCTTCTCCCGTCACAGCAAAATCACCCAAAGTTTCCATACGTTCTGTACCACTCATGTTGGAACCGCTCCTGCTATGGG